>Ga0316620_10000054_pt1 | contig 48574 bp, 43 predicted proteins | sample OWC_Aug_M1_C1_D5_FD_207651 | JGI IMG/M metagenome (GOLD analysis project Ga0316620, IMG submission 207651) | Wetland soil microbial communities from Old Woman Creek delta, Ohio, United States - OWC_Aug_M1_C1_D5_B | ecosystem: Environmental > Terrestrial > Soil > Wetlands | place: USA: Ohio...
CAGGCGGCGCGCGTCGTCCTTCTCGGCACGGCACGCAAGCACGCTGGCGGGCAGCTCCTCTGCCGCCGCGAGCGACGGCAAGGCCCCCTGCAGGATAGCGATGGTCAGCAGGGCATGGATGGACGGGTGGTTCATCGAATAGCTCCGAATCGACAGCGTCGTTACTTGCCGCTCAGATGGTCCATTCCGGCTGCTTGCCGCCATAGGCATCGATTGCCTCGAACAGCGCGATCACCAGTGCGCGCTCCTCTTCGGAGAGCTCCGGGCGCCAGATGTCGAACAGGAGGATGACCCGCGTGCGGCCGGTGTCGTTCCATGCCTCGTGCTCGATGGTGTCATCGAAGACCCAGGATCTGCCCTCGGCCCACTCGCGCACGTCGTTGCCGACCCGGAAGCGGCAGCGCCCGGGGACGATCAATGGCAGGTGGCAGATGAGGCGCGTGTTGACCAGCCCGTTGTGCGGCGGGATGTGCGCACCCGCCTGCATCAGCGAAAAAAGAACGGACGGTGAGCGCTGCGGTACCCGGCAGAACGGCGCATCCGACAGCGCCTCGAGCGTCTTCGGGCAGCGCGCGGCGTTTTCCGGGACCGGCGCACCGTTCTTCCACAGGAAGAACGCGCTCCACGCCGGGTTGTTGAGCATGCCCGCCTGCTCGTTGCGCGGCCGGTTGGCATCCCCCTGGACGTAGGGCGCGAAGGCTTGCGGATCTTCGAGGACCCCCAGCAGCTCGGTGCGGATGGCGTCGGTGGCACGCTCGACCCCGTCGAGCCAGGGAAAATCGCGGCGCTCGTAGAACTGGATCTGGGGCAGCGCTGGGAAATAGTAGTAGCGCGGCTCTTGCACGAACACCCGCTTCTTGCCGAGCACGATGTCGAGCGACTGCGCGAAGCGGCTGCTCGAGGTCCTGGAATCGAATCCGCGGGCAGAGAGTTGCGCAAGAATGTATGACTGATACTGCGCAGAGTAGCGTTCGCAGATCTCGCGCACCCGGCGCAGCTCCGCCGCGAGGTCGGGGGGCATCTGCTCTTGAGGCGGCACGCTGCGCAGCGCAGTCAGGTAATAGGAGGACGCTGAGCGCGCGTCGCCGAGCGTCGCGAGGTGATCCGCCTTCAGGATCAGTGCGCGGGTATTGTGCGGCTCGCGTGCGAGCAACTGGTCGACCGCGGCGATGGCGCCGGCGGCATCCTCGAGGCTGCGGCAGGCATAGGCGAGGCCCAGCAGCGTCGAGGCATCCGTACGGCCGGCGGCCAGCGCCTGGGCAAAGTGCTCCCGCGCCCGGCGCGCGTCCCCGCGCCGCAAGGCTTCCGCGCCCGCGAGGAGGTCGTGATTGCTCGTGTTCATGACCGAAGCATGCAGTCAAAGTCGCGCTGTGGCTATACTGGAATCGGAGGCGGTTGCCAACATGTTGCTAAAGATCAAGAACCTGCTCGCGGCCCCGGAGATTGCGCGCCTCGGCGCCCTCAGCCGCGAGCTGAGGTTTGTCGACGGCCGGGCGTCGAATCCGGCCAATGTCTCGAAGAACAACCTGCAGGCGGATCACACCGACGCGAAGTACGCGGAGTCCGTGCAGATCGTGAGCGCGGCATTCGCGCGCTCGCGGGAATTTGTCGACTTCGCCATGCCGAAGCGCATAGCACCACCGCTGCTGTGCCGCTATGAGCCCGGCATGCAGTATGGCGCGCATGCCGACGCGGCGCTCATTCAGCTCGCCAATACCCGCCTGCGGTCCGACCTCTCCTGCACGGTCTTTCTGAACGAGCCCGCGAGTTACGAAGGCGGTGAGCTGTCGATCGTCGTTGGCAACCAGGCGCTGCCGTTCAAGCTGACGCCCGGCGAGGCGATCGTCTATCCCTCGACCACGCTGCACGAGGTCGTGCCGGTGCGCTCCGGACAGCGACTGGTGTCGATCACGTTCATCGAGAGCTACATCGCGGACCAGCATCAGCGGACCCAGGTGTACGAGCTCAACGAGATCGCGGCGCTCGAAGGCAACACGATGAGCTGGGAGAGCCGCGTGCGCCTCGACGTGGTACGGCAGAACCTCATGCGCATGTGGTCGACCACCTAGCGTCGACCGGCTAGGAAATGGCCGCGCCTGCGACGCTCGCAACGACGTCGCTCGAGCGCGCGAGCCGCTCCAGCCATTCCCGGCCTTTGCGGATTTCCTGCCGGTTCCGGGCGCGGGAGTCCTCGAGAACCTGAGCGCGCAGTGCGCTTGAATAGGCGTGCTCCGGCGCCTTCGAGTACCGCGTCAGCACGGTGCTGTGCGCGATCGCGGAAATTCGGTCCGGGTCGGCGGGAATGCCGAAGTGCGCGAGGATGCGCCCCGTGTGCCCCTCGACATCCGCCAGAAACCTGTCGAAGTCCACGGACATGACCCGGGCCGCCAGGCGTCTGACCGAGTCGTGCTGGGTCAGGGTCTCCGCCAGCCAGCTCATGGCCGCCAGCTCGCCGATCGACAGCGCGTGCAGGGGCGTCGCAACCGGGCCAACGCACGACTGCAACCGGCGCATGCGCTCCGGCCCGTGTCCGCGCAGGTCGACCGCTGAGTTCTCGCCCGCGAGCAGCGTCGCCAGGTACGGCTCGGCACCGACATTCAGGTAGACGCCGCGCGCAGCCGGGCACGCGCCGAGAAGCGGGACTGCGAGCCTGCCGGCGCTGCTGGTCGCCTTCAGGACCACACAGCGCGTTGTGTCGTAAGCGCGTGCCCAGAGCCGCAGGCACATGTCGCGGACGCCCGCGAACTCGGCCGGACTCAGAAGCGAGTCCGGGTGGCCGAGCACGTCGTGTGCCTCTGCCAGCGATCGCAGCGGCAGGGGCTCCCTGAGCGGCAGCACACCGCCGGCTTCATCGAGCAGCCGGCTGACGAGCGTCGAGCCGACATGTCCCGTGTGAAAGATGAAGTGGAGCGGAACGGGCCGGCTGACCATGCGTGACCGCTCGATGATCCCCTGCATCGGAAACCAACCGCCGGCGGTTGCCGGACCGAGGATGCGATCGTCGAGGAAGCTCGCGGCCCGATAGGCAATCGCGTCGAGACGCACGATGAGCACCGCCGCGCGCACGAAGTCGAGCTTGTGGGGGTAGGCGTCGGGCGAGGCTGGCAGCGCCGCCAGCAGCTCCTGCGCGATCGATGGTTGTTCGACAGCCACGGCGGCGTTCACCGGTTCATGCAGCTCGCCCGCCGCGGATCTTCCCTGACCCGGGGCGCAAAAAAAAGCGGCGGTTCCTTCCGGAACCGCCGCCAGTCTCTTTGGCCAACAGAAGCGCTTAGAACTTGACGCTCACGGTACCGAAGACGTAGCGACCGAAGGCGTCGTACAGCTGCGGATAGGTGTTGCCGTTGCCCGTCGTGCCGACGATGCCGCTGATCGGCGGATCGCGATCCAGGATGTTGTTCACACCCACGCGGGCGCTGATCTTGTCGGTCATCGCCCAGCTACCCGAAAGGTCGAAGTAGTTCTGCGAGCCGAAGTGGTAGTCGAGCTGCGCCGCGTTGCCCTGGTACAGATCGACCGAGCCGTAGTAACGCCAGGTGAGGGCCATATCGATACCCTTCCAGGGCGTCGACCAGCCGAAGCGCATGCTGTGGCGCCACTTCGGGTTCGGGATTCTGACCCCGCACGGAGCGTTGTAGAGGCCCGCGCACTCGATCGTCCCAAGGCCCGGGCCCGGATCCTGCTCGAGCTTGTCCAGGTACGACCCGTTCATGCTGACACTCAGCTTGCCCGCCTGCCCGAGCCCGATTCCGGACCAGAGGAAGCTCATGTCGACGCCGGACGTCTTCAGGCCGCCGATGTTGATGTTGGTGTCCAGGACGTTGCCGGTGCCGACCCACAGCTGGCCGAGGGCATTGCGATGGATGCGCGAGCAGGCCGCCGGGTCGTCGTTGTTGTAACAGGCATCAAGCGTGTTCTCGGCCCCGTAGGTCGAGATCGTGCCGTCGATCTTGATGCGGAACCAGTCGAGCGTGAGGCTCATGTTCTGCACGAACCGCGGCGTGAGCACCACGCCGAACGACACCGTGTCCGACTTCTCCGGCTGCAGGTCCGGGTTACCGCCCTGCGTAAAGTTGTACTGGCCGGCCGGGCTGTCGAGCGCCACCCCGTGGTACGTACCGGCTGGGACGCCGGTCGCCACGCACTTGGCGAGTGTCGCATTCGGATTCGGCGCCGCCGCACCGCAGGGATCGCCCGCGAGATCGAACAGGTTGAAGCCCTGCGCCGTGAACAACTCGATGATGTTCGCCGCACGCACCGCGCGCTGGTAGCTGCCGCGGAAACGGATGTCCTGGGTTGGCGCCCAGTCGGCACCGAACTTGTAGGTATTCGTCGTCACACCACTGCCGTAATCCGAATAACGATAAGCGACGTCAAGCGACATCTGCTGCGCGAAGGCCTTGTCCTGCACGAGCGGGACGCTGCCTTCCATGAAGTAGTCGGTCACGTTGGTCGAGCCTTCGATGCCGATCGTCGCGCCGCCGGAACCCGCGAGCAGAGCGTTCGCCAGCAGGTAGTCCGTGGTGCTCTTCAGCTTGTCGTGCCGGCCTTCGACACCGAACACCAGCTTGACGCCGTCCGAGGCCGACGGGAGCTTCCAGCCGGAGTCGGTCAGGTCGCCCGTGACCACGCCCTGGAACACGGTCTGGTCGATGATGCCGGTCTGCAGGGCAGGAACCTGCAGGTAATTGAGCGCTGCCTGCGTCACGCCGCCGATCGAGAAGATGTTGTACGGCACGCAGTTCGGATCCGTGCCATCCACGACCGAGCGGCACTGCGGGCCATTCGGCGTCTGCACGACGTCGAGCGACCTGATCAGGTTGGGAGTGCTGAAGAAATTGAGCGTGATCTGGTCCGTGGAATTGCGCGAGTACTGCATGCTGACGTCGTAGTCCCAGCCACCCGAGATCGGTCCCTTGACGCCGAACAGGCCGCGGAACGAGACGTTATGAAAATCGCCTTGCCGTCCGCCACCTTCGACGTTGCGGCGGCCGATGTACATCAGGACGTTGTTGTTGACATCGGTTCCGGCGCGCTGAGTCGCCGTGCAGCCGATCGCAGTCGCCTGCGAATCCGACATCAGCGGGTTGTCGCAATTGATCGTTCCGGTGTTGAAGAAGTCGCCGCCGGGCGCGATCTGGTAGAGCGAGCGGTAGTCCGTGAACATGAGTTGCGAGTAGACGTCCGCATGCTCGTTCAGCTCGTAGTGCCCCAACGCTCCCAGGTTGTAGCGCGTATCGGGCCGCACGTAGTAGTTGAGCGGTCCGAAGTTGTACGCATTCACGGCGCCGCTGTAGTTCTTGAATGTTCCAGGGTTGGCCGGGTCGAGCGTATAGGCAAAATTGCTGAAATCCGTAAACAACCCGGGATACGAGGTGCCCGAGCCGCCACAAGTGAACGACGTCGTCGCACCGGCGTTGATCGTGCACGCCGAATAGTCGCGATTTGCCTGCAAGATCGGCTGGTTGTCCCGATAGCCCGCGTACAGGGTGAGGTTCCCGCGACGATCGTCGGTGCCGACGCCGACGAGGAGCGAGCCCTCGCGGCCATAGCCGTCCGTCACATTGCTGTCCGGCAGCTTGAACTGCGCCGGATTGGTTGCGGCGCGCCCGGCGATTACGTCACGCAACGGCACCGCGCCGGGACCGCTAAAGCTGTTGTGATGCTGGTAGAAGGAGTACTGGCCGTCGAGCTGAACGCCCTCGAAGTCCTTCTTCATGATGAAGTTCACGACGCCCGAGATGGCGTCGGAACCGTAGACGGCGGACGAACCACCCGTGAGGACTTCGACGCGGTCGACCATCGCGGTCGGGACTTCGTTCAAGTCCGCGGCGGAGCTGAAGATGCTGCCGTAGGGCATGCGCCGGCCGTCGATGAGGACCAGCGTGCGGGCCGAGCCGAGGTGGCGCAGGTCCACCGTCGCGGCGCCCGTTGCACCGTTCGACACCGTGGCGTTCTGCGATGCGAAGGCCTGCGGCAACTGCGTCACGAGATCTTCGACGCGGGTCACGCCTTGCGTCGCGATGTCCTTCGACGTGAGCTGCGTTACCGGGCTCGTCGTTGTCAGGTTCTTCTGCGCGATGCGCGAACCGGTGACCACCACGGTCGTGACGGTCTCGCCGGCCTGGTCCTGGTCCTGCGCGAGAACCGGCATCGAAGTGCCCGCGGCCGTCACTGCACCCATGATGAGTGCGCGACGCACGGCGCGAGCGACTTGGTTGTTTCGGGTCATTTTCAAATCCTCCTGCAAACGGCGTAGCCGCCCTGGAATATCTGGAGATGTTTTTCTGTTGCTCTGTTCGGCTCGCCACCCACATTGCGCAAACGCTCGCGCACGGCCGGCGGCGACCAAGTGGGCGGCATCATAATTGCCAAATTCTGCGGGCACAAGCCGTGGTTGCAGATAAACAACAGAATTCTTTTTTGATCTGCGACAACTTGGCAGAAGGCAGTGCCGGTTCGTCCCAAGAAAAGATGCCCTCATCAACATAAGGCCCACACCGAAATTTCCGTGTCGTGATCACGCAACGAGGGGATCCGCGCGCACCTGGCGCGGACGCGGTCAGGCGGCCGAGGACCGATCAGGCTTCGAATCGCCGGCCGCGCGTCTCGGGAATGAAGGGGATCAGCGCCAGTGCGAGCAAGGGAACGAATCCGATGTAGAACACGAGCCCCATGGCTCCGCGGGTCGCATTCGGTCCCTGCGCGGCTACCCAGCCAACCAGGAACGGACCGCCGGCGGCTATGACCCGACCCATGTTGTATGTAAAGCCGGCGCCCGTTGCCCGCAGGTGCTTGGGAAAGAGCTCTGGAAGGTAGAAAACGAACGCGCCGAATACTCCGAACGCCGCCAGTCCGACGACGAAGCTGGCGCGCAGTACAGTCAATGGATCGAGTGGCAAGCCGTAGCTCGCGAGAATTCCGAGACCGGCAACGCAGAAGTAGGCCGCAAATACGCCGCGCCGTCCGAACCGCTGCGCGATCGGCGCCGTCACCAGGGCCCCGATGAGGCCGCCGAGATTGAATGCCAGCGTCGCCTGCAATTTCCACTGTTCGGCCAGCACGACGGCGGCCGCTCCCGTGACGCGCATCTGAGCGGCGTGCTCGAACGCCAGTCCGCTTGCGATCACCGGCAGGAAAGCGTTGAAGCTCCACCAGGTGATGAGCGCGACCACGGCAAGCGCGAACCCGCTCCACGTCGCCCGCCGCTGAGCGGGTTGGAACAACTCGCTGAGGCGTCCGGCCGGCCGTGGCGCCATTCTTGCAGCGCGCTGGTCGGGCTCCAGGGCAGCGAAACGCAGAATGAACACCGCGAGCGCCGGCAGGAGGCCGCAGAGAAACACGTACCGCCAGGAAATCGACGGCTGATCGGCGAGCCACACGCCGGCCACCTGGTAGTTGACGAACATGGCGAGGAACAGCCCGCAGGGCGAAGCCGTCTGCATGAACGCGGCCGCGGTCACTCGCTTGTCCTCGGGCAGGCTCTCGGCAACGAGCGTCGCGCCCGCCGCCCATTCGCCGCCGATGCCGAGGCTCGCGAGCGCACGAAACACGATCAGCACGCCGAGGTTCGGAGCGAGCGCGCAGGCCGCCGTCCCGGACGCATAGAGGAGGATCGTCAGCATCAGCGCGCGCACCCGGCCAATGCGATCCGCGACCTGCCCGAAGATCACGCCGCCCGCGGCCCAGCCGACGAGCAGGAGCGCGGTCAGCACGCCGTTCCAGCGGACGATCGCCGCCTTGGCCGCCGGCGATCCGATCTCAAGCCCGAGCAGCGTCGGAATGCAGTTCGGCGCGACGTAGTTGAAGAGCAGCGCATCGAACACGTCGAAGCCCCAGCCGAGCGCCGCGGCCACGAGCACCAGCCAGTGCCGGCGCTCGAGCCCGAACAAAAGGGGCGGACTTGCGGCGCTCACGCAGACGTCGGTGGACTTGCTGCGCGCCGCTCCGCGGCACGCACCTGCGCGTCGACGACCGTGCAGGTCACCATATCCGAGCCGACGTTCACCATGGTGCGGGTCATGTCGAGCACGCGATCGACGCCGAGGATGATGCCGATGCCTTCCGGCGGGATGCCAAAAGTGATCAGGAGTCCTGCGATGAGCGGCAGCGATCCGCCCGGCACGGCGGCCACGGCGACGGCGCTGAAAACGGCGAGCAGCAGCAGGGTCGCCTGCTGCGCGAAACTCAGCTCGATGCCGAACACCTGTGCGACGAACAGCACGACGCAGCCCTCGTAGAGCGCCGTGCCGCTCATGTTCATCGTGGTACCGAGGGGCAGGACGAAACCGGCGACGCTCGGGCGCAGCCCGAGCGGGCCCTGGGCGGTCGCGAGGGCGGCAGGCAGGGTAGCCGCGCTCGAGCTCGTGGAAAACGCCGTGACGAGCACGGCCTCGATCTGGCGGAAGAATCCGATCGGCCCGCGTTCGGTCCAGATCCTGAGCCACACAGACATCGTGCCGAAAAGATGCAGCAGCATCATCGCCGCGCAGCCGAGGACGAAGACGGCGAGCGCCACCAGGATGTCGAAGCCGATCTTCACCACCACGCTGTAGATCATGGCCGGAACGGCGTAGGGCGCGAGCTTCAGGGCGAAGTTGACGATACGGGTCATGACGTCGGTGGCGAGCTCGAGACCGGCCTGCAGGCGCAGGCGCTTGTCCGCGGGCAACGTCGTTCCCGCCGCGCCGAACAGGATGGCGAACACGATCAGCGGCAGCACTTCGCCCAGCTGGTTGCGGTTGGCGCCGACAAAAGCACCGAACAGATTGCGCGGCATGAACATGTCGACGAGGGAGCCGAGACTCACCTCGGGCGAAGCGGCCTGATTGCGGATGTGGTGCGCCGCTGCGCCCCCGTACTCGGCGATCAGCCGCGACTTGGTGACCGCATCGAGCTGATCGCCCGGGCTCAGGAGATTCATCATCGCAAGGCCCAGCGCCGCGGCGATCGCCATGTTGAAGACGAACAGCGTGAACGTACGCCCGGCGAGCGGGCCGAGATCGGCAAGGCGCCCGAGTTGCACGACGCCGGTCGCGAGCGACGCGAATACGAGCGGAATGACCACGAAGAACAGCGTGCGCAGAAAAACCTGACCGAACGGATCGAGCACCGCCGTTGCCAGCTTGCGTGCCGCCGTCAGGAGCGCCGGCCAGGGTCCCCCGGCGAGCAGCGTGATCGCGCCCGCGGCCGCCCCCACAGCGAGGCCGATGAGAATGCGATTCGCCAGTCGCGGATCGGATTCGGACATCGGCACACCCTGAAGCTCGGCCCCGCTCGGCGGGCGATTCGCCAAGCATACCTGCAAGGCGCGTCGCGGCTGCAGCGACCGCGCACGCGGGGCGCCCGCTATCCAAGACGCCAAGCGACTGGCAGGATCGCATCCCGGCGAGCGCACTCGGGAGCGGAATCCCTTGATTGCTCTGATTCAACGGGTCACTGAAGCCCGCGTGCGGGTGGCCGATCGTGTCGTCGGCGAGATCGGGAAGGGCCTCCTGGCGCTGGTGGCCGTGCAGCGCCAGGACAGCGAGACCGAGGCGGACAGGTTGCTCGAGCGCGTGCTGAACTACCGCGTGTTCGCGGATGCCGCCGGCAAGATGAATCTCAGCACCAGGGACATCGACGGCGGGCTGTTGCTCGTCTCGCAGTTCACGCTGGCCGCCGACACGCGCCAGGGGAATCGACCGGGCTTCAGCCGCGCGGCGGCCCCCGAGGAAGGGCGGCGCCTCTTCGACTACCTCGTAATCCGCGCGCGGGCAACCCACGCCCACGTCTCCACCGGGGAATTCGCAGCGCACATGCGCGTCGAACTCATCAACGACGGGCCGGTGACATTCTGGCTCGAAGTCGGGTCACGTGAATCACATCACGCCCTCGACAGGTCAACGTGACGGGAGGCTTCATCTTGAGCGCCCGCCGAAGCCTTTCGCGTATGATGGGTGGCGCTCGAATTTATGTCACAGGAGCGGGTCATGGGCCCCATAGGATTCAAAGAGTTACTCATCATCCTGGTCATCGCGCTGCTGGTCTTCGGCGGCAAGAAGCTGCGCACCCTCGGCACCGACCTTGGCTCCGCCGTGCGCGGCTTCAAGAAAGCCATGAACGAGGGTGAGGAGGACGAGACGGCGAAGCAGCTGAAGCACATGGACAGCGACGCCGAGCCCCAGGGTGAGCGCAAGGCCTCGGTCGACGCGAGCAAGTCGAACGCCAAGTAAGCGGCGCAGGCCGATATGTTCGAGGTGGGCTTTTCCGAGATTCTGCTGATCGTCGTGATCGCGCTCATCGTTCTCGGCCCGCGCAAGCTCCCGAAGCTCGCCGCCGACATCGGACGCTGGGTCGGACGCGCCCGGGCGATGGCCCGGCAGCTGCAGGCGCAGCTCGACCAGGAAATCAACCTCGAAGAGATCGGCAAGGCGAACCAGGCGCGGCCGGCGCCGGCCGGCACGTCTCAACCCACGACCGCCGCGGCGACACCCTCGGAAGCGCAGGCCGCTACGCCTGCCAGCGCAGAGAGCGCGACATCTCGCGTCACCGACAGTCCGCGGCCGCCCGATCCGGTGACAACGGCGGTACCGCCGGCCAGCGGCCATGAGCGAACCGGAACCTGAAGAACAGGAAGACCTGAAGGAAGGCACGCTCATCTCGCACCTCCTCGAGCTGCGGGACCGGCTGCTGAAGTCCGCGCTTGCAATCGCGATCGCGGTCCTGCCGTGCATGATCTACGCGAACCAGCTGTTCGAATTCGTGTCGCGGCCGATTCTCGCGATGCTGCCCAAGGGCTCCAACCTCATCGCCACCAACCTGAGCGCGACCTTTGTCACGCCGTTCAAGCTCGCCGTCTGGGTGGGCGTGTTCGCGGCCATGCCGGTCGTGCTGTACCAGCTGTGGGCGTTCGTCGCACCGGGGCTCTACCGCCGCGAGAAACGCTTTGCGCTGCCGCTCCTCGTCTCGAGCGTCGTGCTGTTCTACGTGGGCGTGGCGTTCGCCTACTACGCGGTCTTCCCGGTGCTGTTCCGCTTCTTCATCACCACCGCCCCCCAGGGCGTCGCGGTGATGGCCGACATCACGAGCTACCTCGATTTCGTCCTGACACTGTTTTTCTCCTTCGGTGTCGCATTCGAGGTTCCCGTGGCGACCGTGCTCCTCGTTGCGACCGGGCTCGTCAAGATGAAGACGCTCACCGGAAACCGCGGCTACGTAATTCTCGCGATCTCGGTCATCGCCGCGATTCTGACCCCGCCGGATGCGATCTCGATGTGCCTCATGGGCGCGCCGATGTATCTACTGTACGAGTTCGGCATCGTGATGACGCGCATCCTGGTCAAGAAGCGCGACGAGGACGAAGACGAGACGGTGCACGCGGACGCATAGCGCGGCGACCCGAGCCGGGACGCGTACCGGTGCCAGCGGCTTGCCGTTGCGGGGCGGTTTCGGTCACACTCGAGCCCACTCGAGCGCGGTCCACCGCGCTTTTTAGCATTCGGGGAACAATAAGAAAATGAGTGCAACCGAGGCGACTCAACCCCCCTCCAGCGACGGAACGCAATGGTTTGGCCATCCGCGCGGCCTGGCGACGCTCTTTTTCACGGAGATGTTCGAGCGCTTTACCTATTACGGAATGCGGGCGCTGCTGACCCTGTTCCTGAGCGCGGCCGTGGCGAGCGGCGGTTTCGGCATGACGGAAAAGGAAGCGGGGGCGATCTACGGCATCTACGCGGGCGCGGTGTACCTCTTTTGCGTGCCGGGTGGCTGGGTCGCAGACCGCGTCCTCGGCCAGCAACGCGCCGTCCTGTACGGCGGCATCCTGATTGCGCTCGGCAACTGCGTGCTCGCCATTCCCGGCGGTCACGAGCTCTTCTATCTTGGCCTCCTGGTCATCGTGCTCGGCGTGGGACTCCTCAAACCAAATGTCAGCGCCGTGGTCGGCGAGTTGTACAGGACTCAGCCCGGCTATCGGCGCGATGCCGGCTTCTCGATCTTCTACATGGGCATCAATCTCGGCGCCTTCATCGCGCCGCTGATCGCGGGCACGGTGGGCGAGAAAGTCGGCTATCGCTTTGGATTTCTCGCCGCCGGCCTCGCCATGGTGATCGGGGTGGTGCAGTTCAGGATGACGGGCCGGTATCTCGGCAGCGCGGGCCTCGAGCCGCACGTCGAGGACGCGCGGGAGAAGTCGCGCAACACGACGATCACACTCGCGGCTCTCGCCCTGCTGGCCGCATCGGCGGCCGCTGCGTACTTCGGGGTGATCCGATTGACGCCGACCGAGTTTGCCGGCCAGCTCGGCCTGGTGATGGTCGCGATCGCGGTCGTGGTCTTCGGCGGGGTGCTCTTCTTCGGCGGTCTCGACAGCGCGGAGAAGAAGCGCGTCGGCGTGATCTTCGTCTTCTTCGTCTGCGCCGCCCTGTTCTGGGCGGGCTTCGAACAGGCGGGCTCGACCTTCAACTTCTTTGCGCGCGACTACACCGACCGCACCTGGCTCGGCAGCTGGTTCGAGGACGGTCAGCATCCGGCGAGCTGGTACCAGTCCGTACAGCCGATCTTCGTCATTCTGCTGTCACCGGTCTTCACCTGGATCTGGATTGCTCTTGGCCGGCGCAATCTCGATCCATCGGCGCCGTTGAAGTTTGCCCTGGGGCTGGTGCAGCTCGGTCTCGGAATGGGTGTCATGGCGCTCGCCGCGGAGCTCGTCGTGTCGAGCCACGGCAAGGTCATGCCGACGTGGCTGATGCTCACCTATCTGCTGCACACGACCGGCGAGCTGTGCCTGTCGCCGGTCGGACTCTCGAACGTCACCAAACTGTCGCCGCCGCGATTCGTCGGACAGATGATGGGCACCTGGTTTCTCGGTGCGGCGATCGGCAACCTGATCGCAGGACTCGTCGGCGGTGAAGTGGGCGGCGGCGGCGCCGAGGCCATGCCGGCGCAATTCACGCGCATGCTTATCGTGGGCGGCGGCGCAGGCGGTGTCGTTCTGCTGCTCAGTCCGCTCCTGCGCCGCATGATGGGCGGCATCAAGTAACCGTCTCTCACGCTGGAGGAGGTTCAATATGCGCATGGGGACTCCTGCGGTCGCGCTCGCGGCCGGCGGTCTGATTGCGGCGCTCGCCGTGTGGTCGTTCGCAGCTGCGAGCGGGGAGAGCAGCGCAACCGCCGACGAGTTCGTGGCGCGGCTCAACAAGGACCTGGCCGCGCTCGACCTGGAGGAAAACAAGGCCGGCTGGACGCAGGCGACCTACATCAACGTCGACACGGAGTGGCTGAACGCCAGGGCGAACGAACACTTCCTGGCGTACTTCAGCAACGCGGTTGAGGAGGCGAAGCAGTATCGCGGTCAACCGATGAGCAAGGACTCGGCGCGCGCGCTCGAGCTCCTGCGCCTGGGTGTGGCCGCACCGGCACCGAACGATCCGGCGAAGCGCGCCGAACTGGCGACGCTCGGCGCGCGACTCGAAGCCGCGTACGGCGAAGCCGAGTACTGCCCCAAGGGCAAGGAGTCCTGCCGCAACCTCGATCAGTTGTCGGAGACGCTCGCCAAGAGCCGGAACTACGACGAGACGCTCGACGCCTGGGCGGGCTGGCATTCCACCGCGCGGCCGATGCGCAAGGATTACCAGCGCTTCGTCGAGCTCGCCAACGAGGGCGCGCGCGAGCTCGGTTACCGGGATCTCGGTGTGATGTGGCGATCCGGCTACGACATGAGCCCGGAGGCCTTCGCCGCCGAGACCGAGCGCCTCTACGGGCAGATCAAGCCGCTCTACGAGCAGCTGCACTGCTACACGCGCGCGCGTTTGCAGCAGAAATACGGCAAGGACAGGGTACCTTCGGGCAAGCCCATACCGGCGCATCTCCTCGGCAACATGTGGGCGCAGCAGTGGAACAAGATCTACGACCTGCTCGAGCCCTATCCGGGCGTCGCCAACCTGAACGTCGACCGGGCGCTTGCGGACCAGGGCTACGACGCGCAGCGCATGATGAAGTCCGCGGAGAATTTCTACGTGTCCATCGGCTTCCCGCAGCTGCCGGAAACCTTCTGGGACCGCTCGATGTTCTTGCGTCCGCGCGACCGCAACGTCGTCTGCCACGCGAGCGCCTGGCACATCGACGGCAAGGAGGACGTGCGCATCAAGATGTGCGCGACGCCGACCGAGGAAGACTTGAGGACCATGTACCACGAGATGGGCCACGTCTATTACTTCCTCTGGTACAAGGACCTGCCGTATCTCTTCCGGGGAGGCGCGCACGACGGCTTTCACGAGGCGATCGGCGACACCATCAACCTGTCTATGACGCCGGCCTACCTGCACACGATCAACCTCGTGGGAGACATCAAGCCGAGCCGCGAATCCGTCATCAACGAACAGATGAAGATGGCGCTGGACAAGATCGCTTTCCTGCCGTTCGGCAAGCTCATCGATGAGTGGCGCTGGAAGGTGTTTTCGGGCGAGATCAAGCCGGAGAACTACAACGCCGCATGGTGGGAGCTCAGGCGCGAGTACCAGGGCATCGCTCCTGCGATCGAGCGCACCGAACAGGATTTCGATCCAGGCGCGAAATACCACATTCCCGCCAACACGCCGTACACGCGCTATTTCCTCTCGTACATCCTCCAGTTCCAGTTCCAGAAGGCGCTGTGCCAGGCGGCGGGCTTCAAGGGGCCGCTCAACGAGTGCTCGATCTACGGCAACAAGGAAGCCGGCCGCCGCTTCGCCGCGATGCTGTCGAAGGGCAAGAGCCAACCGTGGCAGGACACGCTGTACGAGCTGACCGGCACGCGGCGCATGGACGCCTCGGCCATCATCGAATACTTCCAGCCGCTCATGGGCTGGCTCAAGACGCAGAACAAGGGTCAGAAGTGCGGCTGGTAATCGGCTGAGCGAGGAGCTGTCATGGCAGAAACCGGCATTCGTCCGCAATTGACGCTGAAGGCGATCGCACTCTCGATCGTGCTCACCGTCATGCTCGCCGCCGCCAACGCGTACCTCGGCCTGTTCGCCGGCATCACGATCGCGACTGCGATTCCCGCGGCGGTGGTGTCGATGGCGGTGCTGCGTCTCTTCGGTCCACCGAACATCCTCGAGAACAATATCGTTGCCACGGGCGCGTCGGCAGGCTCGTCGATCGCGTCGGGCGCGATCTTCACGCTGCCGGCGCTCGTGCTGCTGCACTACTGGCACGACTTCGGCTATCTGTGGACGCTGGCGATCGTCGGACTCGGTGGCCTCCTCGGCGTGCTCTTTTCCGTGCCGTTGCGCCGCACGCTCATCATCGAGCAGAAGCTTCAGTTTCCGGAGGGCGTCGCGGCCGCCGCCGTGCTCAGGGTCGGGGAGAATCCGACCGCCGGCGTGAAATTCCTCGGCCTCGCAGCGCTCGCCGGCGGGTTGTTCAAGTTCGCGACGTCCGCGTTGCGGCTGTCTCCGGAGAGTTTCGGCGTCTCGCGCTTCTTCGGCGAACGCAGCGCGTGGTTCTTCGGCTACGGCTTCTCGCCGGCGCTGCTCGCCGTCGGCTACATCGTGGGCCTCAACATCGGCTGCCTGGTCGCCGGCGGCGGATTCCTGTCCTGGTGGATCGCGATTCCGATCTACAGCGCCTGGTTCCCGCACCACGATCCGAAGCTCGCCGCCGACATCGTCGGCCTGTCGGCGGCCGACGTCGCGGATCTCATCTGGCGCCGCCAGGTGCGCTACATCGGCGTCGGGGCGATGCTGATCGGCGGCGTCTGGGCACTGTGGTCCCTGCGCAAGTCGCTCGTCGAGGGCATTCGCAGCGGCCTCAGGATGCACGTCGATCGCAGCGCCGTCGCGCACACGGAGCGCGACCTGCCGATGTCCGCGATCCTGATCGGGTCGCTCGCGTTCGTGCTGCCGCTGTTCTTTCTGTACCAGGCGGTGGTCGGCAGCCTCGGCATCGCCCTGACGATGGCGATTGTGATGGTCATCGCGGGATTTCTCTTCTGCGCGGTCGCGGGCTACATGGCGGGTCTCGTCGGATCGTCGAACAGTCCGGTATCCGGCATGACCATCTGCACGATGCTGTTCGCGGCGCTCGTGCTGCTGGTCCTCATGGGCCGCAACAATCCCCTTGGCGCCGTGGCCACGGTCATGATCGGCGCGGTCGTGTGCACAGCCGCCTCCGTCGCCGGCGACAACCTGCAGGACCTCAAGTGCGGTCAGCTCGTGGGCGCGACGCCCTGGCGCCAGCAGGTCATGCTGGGCGTAGGCGCACTCGCCAGCGCATGCGTGATGGCGCCCGTGCTGAATCTCCTGCTGAAGGGCTACGGCATCGGAGAGCCTGCGTTTCCGGGAGCTCACGCGCTTCCCGCCCCGCAGGCAAATCTCGTACGTTCGGTGGCCGAGGGCATGTTCGGCGGCCGGCTGCCCTGGGACATGATCGCGATCGGCGTCGTGGTCGGCGCGGCGATCATCGCGCTCGATCTGTGGCTGAAGTCGCGCAAGTCGCGCTGGTCGGCGCCCGTGCTCGCGGTCGCCGTCGGGATCTACCTGCCACTCGACGTGTCGACGCCGATCATGGCGGGCGGAATTCTGTGCGAGCTGGCGCAGCGCTGGCACGCACGCCGCAATCCCGGAAAGGACATCGAACAGCTGATGCGCAACGGCATGCTGTTCGCCGCCGGCCTCATCACCGGCGAAGCCCTGGTCGGCGTCATCATCGCGATTCCCATCGTGCTGACGAACGACGCCGACGTGCTGGCCGTCAGCGAATCCCTGCGTCCCGGCCAGTGGGCCGGTCTCGCCGTGCTGCTCGCGATCTGCTACTGGCTCTTTCGGGTCGCCACGCCCCGGTCCGCCACTACCGCCTGACCAAGCCGTCCGCGCCGCGCGCCGCGGACGGCTACAATCCGCGCTCCCATGAGCGCCTCCAGCCGACAGCGAGCTCTGACGATCGTCGCATGCTTCGCGATTCTCTATTTCGTCTGGGGCTCGACCTACGTCGTCAACAAGCTCGGACTGCATTCGCTGCCGCCGCTGCTCCTCGGCGGCGCACGCTTCACGCTCGCGGGTCTCATCATGGTGTCGCTCGCGCTCGCAAGCCGGGCGCGGCTCGCGCGATCACGCGCCGAGTGGCGCGACGTGCTCGTCATGGGCGTCGGCGGCATCGCGCTCTCGAACAGCATCAACCTGTGGGCCCTGCAATACGTCGCGGCGAATCAGTCGGCGCTCATCAATGCAAGCTCGGCACTGTGGATCGCGGCGCTCGGCACGATGGGACCGAAGGGCCTGCCGGTTTCAGGACGCGCGCGCGTGGCCCTTGCGATCGGCTTTGCCGGTGTCGCGCTCATCCTGTGGCCGAAAGGGGGCCTGCTGTCGACGGCGAACTGGGCGGAGCTCGCCATTCTGTGCGGTTGCCTGATCTGGGCGGTGTGCACGATGTACTACCGGCACATGGAGCACCGTCTCACGACGTTCATGTTCCTCGGCCTGCAGATGCTGAGCGGCGGCGTGGCCATGCTGCTCGGGGGATTCGCCTTCGGTGAAGCATCGCGCTGGATCTGGAGCGGATTCGGGCTGTTCGCGCTCGGCTACCTGACGCTCTTCGGCTCCTGCCTCGCGTACTGGGCATTCGCGTTCCTGGCGCGCAACACGACGCCCGCGAGGCTCGGAACGTATTCCTACGTCAATCCGGCGGTCGCGTGCCTGCTCGCCTGGGTGTTTCTCGGCGAAACAATATCCGCCCTGCAGGTCACCGGCATGGCGGTGATGCTGATCGGCGTGCTGCTGGTCACGCTCGAGCGCGCGGCCAGCGAAAAACGCTAGTCCTTGCGGACGAAGATCTCGATGCGTCCGCGCGGCCCGATGAACCAGGATCCGATCCAGCCCGTGATGCTCACGATCAGGGCGCTCCAGAATGCCGCGCCGAAACCCGCCAGATGAAAGCCGGGCAGCAGTTTCGCCACCAGACCGAGCATCGCCGCATTGATGACGAGCAGAAAGAAACCGAGCGTCAGGATCGTCACCGGCAGCGTAAGAAGGATGGCGAGCGGCCGGATGATCGCGTTCACCACTCCGAGCAGCGCAGCCGCGAGCAGGAGCGTCGTGCCGTCGTCAAAGCCGATGCCGGAGACGATGCGGGTCGCGACGTAAAGACCAATGGCGGCGATAGCCGCCCGCACGAGAAATCCAAGCATGCGATCCCCCTCTTTTTCGAATGAGTGCCGGCACTACCTGCTGCGGGGAGTATTGTCCTTCTGCGGGCCCTTTTTCGAGCCCTCTTTCGCATCCGCCCCCGCCTGATCGGCGCCAGCCGGCTCCAACAGCAGGCGCAGCTGCTTGAATAGTATCGGCCAGCCGAGCCGCAAGCGCATGTAAAGCGGGTCCCAATCGGGCGTATCGGGTACGCCGGAACCGAGCACACGCAGCACCGTCGCCGGCCCGCGGGAATCGAGCAGGAAGTCATCGACCAGCGCGCTGTCGCTGGGCGGCGCCCCGGGCATCTTCAGGTACACCAGCCGCAGGCGACGGTTGGGCTCGAATATGTCGATCTGCGCGTCACGTGCGCCGCGCTCATTGCGCTCGACGAAGAACCGGCCGCCAACCCGCGGCTCGACCGTGGCACGGTCGGCATACCAGCGCACGATCGTCGGCGCATGCGTGAGCGCCTGCCAGACGCGCTCGACGGGAGCGGCGATCTCGACGTGATGCGCGTAACCGCGCGTGCGAACTATGGGCATGCGGATTGCCTGGGCGATGAACATCGACCGCGCTATTTTGCCATCTGCGCTTTGCGCGCCGGAAGGTACGCAGCCTACAATTGCGTCACAAGAATCGACGACAAAGCACTCGCCGGGGAGCCGACATGCTGTGGGTAGAATTCGTGATCGCGCTCGCGCTGCTCGAGTTCGTGGCGTTCGGCATTTTCGTCGCCCGCGCGCGTGCGCGGTATCACATCGCGGCGCCGGCGACTTCCGGCAACGAGATGTTCGAGCGCCACTTCCGCGTGCACTACAACACGCTCGAGCAGCTGATCGTCTTTGTTCCCGCGATATTGCTGTTTGCGAGCCACGTCAGCGCCCGCTGGGCGGCGCTCATCGGCGCGGTGTATCTCATCGGCCGGATCATCTATTTCCGCGACTACACCGCCGACCCGAAAAGGCGCAGTCTCGGATTCGGCCTGTCGATGCTGCCGACCCTGGCCCTGCTCATTGGGGGCCTCGTGGGACTGGCGGTCGAGGCAGCGCGGGCGCCGCACGCCGACCTCGTCATCGAGGCGCCGCGGTAGGCGCGGACGGCGAGGGCCGCCGTCCGCATCCATCCATCGTCTTAGCGACGGCCCCAGCCGCCACCACCACCGCCGCCTGCACGGCGCTGGCCCTGCGGGCGTTCCTGGGCTTCATTCACGCGCAGCGGACGGCCGCCCATGTCGGCGCCGTTGAGCGCCTGGATGGCGCGCGATGCGTCGGCGCGATTCATCTCGACGAACGCAAAGCCGCGCGGACGACCGGTATCGCGGTCGAGCACGACGTTCACCGATTCCACGGTGCCGTGGGCGGCAAACGCCTGGCGCACCTGCTCTTCGGTCGCCGAAAAAGGAAGGTTACCTACATAGATCTTCGTCATTGACATCACTCCACAGAAACAGGAAACGGATGCAAAATCCGGCTCGCCGGATCGCGCGCCGCGCAACCTCACGTGCGTGGGTAATACGCAGCACGGGACCCAAGCCCCGGTACCAGAGCATCGATCGCTAACGGCTTTGCTAAGGATTGGCCGGAAAGTCGGGAAGACGTCCGCAGAGCCAAAGAAAAGAAAGTCACAAGGTCACGAGCCGGCGCGCAGGGTACGGCAATGACCTCCGTCATGCAAATTCCTCCATCCCGCCCGTGACGGCGGCCGATTCCGCTCAGGATCCCGGAGCCACCTGACCGGGTTGTCGCCACAGGATGTCGAATTCATCGCCCACACGCAGCTCGCGTCCGGCGCCGTCGATCACGATTACGTTCTGTCCGAACATGACGCCGGCGAGCGGCTTCGACCACCGGTAGGTCCTGAGCGTACGCAGCGGTTCGTCGCCCTCAACTTCCCCCGTTCGCTGATTGGTGGTCGTGATGCTGCAGCGCGTGCAGGGCTTGACGATGCGCAGCCGCACGCCGTCGCGATGCAGTTCGTGGATGCGATCCTCATCGTAGGCACCGATGCCGGTGAGCACGATGTTCGGGCGAAAGCGCTCCATCGGCAGAGCGCGCTCCAGCCGGCCATTGAGATCCGCGAGCGACGCTTCCGAAATGGCGAGCAGCGCAAAACCATCCGCGAACTCGGTGAGCGCGCGCGTGTCCCCCGTCCATTGCGGACTGCTCGCGCGCTCGTGCAATGGATCGAAGGCGGCCAACCGCAGCGGCACAGCGAGGAAACCCGACAGCCACCCGGCAACCGCGTCCCCCTGGTCGATGGCGCGGCAGCTGTCGCGCCAGACAACCACGTCGAGACTCGCGCCATGTGCGGACGCCGGAACTTCGATCGCCGGCATGCCGGGCGCGGTAAGTCTGAGACCGTCGTGTCTCCGGTCACCGTGAATGATCGCGGTCTCGATGAGCGCGAGCCTGGGAATCTCCCGCTGGGTGACGAACCGTCCGTTCGGCCTCACCACCATCCAGTGCCGGTCGCGTTCAAAGCCGGTCGGACCAAGCCGCAGCCTGTCGGCTGCGATGCCGCGGCAGGATTTCACCGGATAGAAGTTGAGCGCGGCGAGCGCCGCCCGGGTGGCCATGGTTGTTGCGGTCAAGCGCGCGCCGGCTCGGGTGGCTTGCGCAGCGCCTTGTCGCGATCCATGCGCCGGTCGGCGAGCGATAGCAGCTCCTTCATGTCGCGGCTGTCCTTCGGATAGCTCGCACTGCCGATGCTGACGCTGCACCGGATCATGCGCGTGCCGACGTCGAGCGAGGTGCTCGATACGCTGTTGCGGATGCGGTTGGCGACTGCCTGCGCGGAGTCCGGATCGGCCCCGGTGAGCAGCACGACGAACTCGTCGCCCCCGAGGCGCGCCGCAAAATCGGTCGTGCGCACCGAGCGCAGGATCGCGTTCGCGACCAGCACGATCGCGTTGTTCCCGGCCTCGTGGCCGTGGCTGTCGTTGATGAGCTTGAGCGCGTCGAGGTCGATCAGCAGCAGCGCGAAGATCCTTCCCTGGCGTTCAGCCGCGGCGTGCTCGCGGCGGTAGATCTCGTTGAAGGTGCGCAGGTTGAAGAGCGCGGTCAGCGTGTCCGTCTGGGCGAGGTTCTCGATCCGATTGCGCGCGGCGTACACGTCGTAGGCGAGCGTCGTGGTGAGCCAGGCGACGAGCAGGTAAGGCACGAGCACCCCGAGCGAGCGAGCGGCAAACGCCGTCGAGAACACGTTCACCGCGGGGTTGCCCGCGGCGAGCAGCATGTACAGCGCCGCAATCAGAGCGACCTCGAGCAGGGTCACGAGGCGGCCGAGCGTCAGCGCACACACAATGATCGGTAGCAGGTACAGGTTGAGAAGCGGACTCTGGTCGCGACCCGAGAAATAGAGCGCAGCGGTAATGAACGCCACCATGAGTGCGGTCTCGGCGGCGAGCTTCCAGCGCGTCTGGCGCGGAAAGAGCCGCCGGACACGCAGCGCGACCGCAAGCACCGCGTATCCAGCCATCGCCACGAGCACCGCGACCGGGCGTCCCGCCGCGCCCAGCGCAAAGTAGAGCCCCACCACCGCGAGCAGCAGCGAGTCGATCACGGCGACGCTGCGGACGAAGCGCTGCAGCTCGTTCTGGCGGATCTCGGCGTCGAGGCCCTTTGGCGGGGCCGACCGTTGTTCCATGGGCATGGCTCTTCAGTCGAGGCGCGCTACCTGTTTGTCCCGCTGCGGCAGCATCTTCTTCAGCGCGTCGAGCGCGGCGCGCACCTCGCTGTCACGCTCGGTGAGCGGACGATCGTCGCTCGTGCGCGCGACCGCCGCCGTGTCCTCCTTGAGGACGATATCCGGAGTGATGCCTTTCTTCTGGATCGAGACGCCCGACGGCGTGAAGTAAAGCGACGTCGTGAGCTTGATCGCCCGGCCGTCCGAGAGGGGCATGATGGTCTGCACCGATCCCTTGCCGAAGGTCGTCTGTCCGATGAGCGTCGCGCGCTGGTGGTCCTTGAGCGCGCCCGCCACGATTTCCGATGCGGATGCGGAGCCGCCATTCACCAGCACGGCAACCGGCGCGCCATCGACGAGGTCGCCGGGCGTGGCGTCCATTTCGAAACGCGACTCCGGCGTGCGGCCGTTCGCGGTGACGATGATGCCGCCGTCGAGCAGCGCGTCGGAAACGCTCACCGCCGCCTCCACGACACCGCCCGGGTTATTGCGCAGGTCGAGCACCACGCCCTTGAGGTGCCCCTGTGCCGCGGTGCGCAGCGCCGCGAGGGCCGACTTGAAGTCCGCCCCGGTCGTCTCGCTGAACTGCGTGATGCGCACGTAACCGTAGCCCGGCTCGAGCATCTCGTGCCTGACGGTGTGCACCTGGACGCTGGCGCGCACGAGCTCGAAGACGAGCGGCTTATCGCTCCCCTTGCGCAGGATCCCGACCTTGACCTTGGTTCCCGGGGCGCCGCGCATGCGGGCCACTGCGTCATTCAGATCCGACTGCTCGATGGCGACATCGTCGATGGTCGCGATGACATCGCCCGGCAGTATTCCGGCGCGCGCCGCCGGTGTGTCCTCGATCGGGGCGATCACCGTGACCGCGCCGTCCTGCACCGCGACCTCGATCCCGACCCCGGTGTAATTTCCGGTGGTCGTGATGCGCAGCTCCTCGTATTGCTCGCGGTCGAGAAACGCGGAGTGCGGATCGAGTCCTCCGACCATGCCGCGGACCGCGTTCTGCATCAGCTGGTGATCGTCGACCGGATCGACGTAGTCCTCGCGCACGCGCTCGAGCACCTCGGCAAGCAGACGCGCGTCCTGCCAGGGAATGGCTTCCTGGGAGGCGCTCTCCTTGCCAGTCGGCGCACCGTGCGACAGCGACACCGAGACGCCGATGACGACGCCGGTGATCAGGGTCAGGATCGTGCGGGATGCGCTGGAACTCATCGGGGGCTCCGCCGCTGGGGCTTTGCAGGGGATGGCAGGACGCGTCAGAGGATACTAACGCCGCGGCCTGCGGGCCACCAACGCGGCGGCGCCGGCGTGTCTCAACAGCCCGTCAGTGGGCGGCCGCGGTCTGCGCGCTGGACGCACGCTGCTGGCTGAGGAAGAACTGGAATAGCGGCAGGTCGATGAGAACTTCGCCGAGCGGCTGCGACCGGCCGATGCTGAAACCTTGCGCGTAATCCACGCCGAGCGCCGCGATGCGCGTGCGAACCTGCTCGGTTTCGACGCACTCGGCCACCGTTTTCACGCCGAGCGCGCGCGCCATCTGGCAGATCGCAGCGACCAGCGTCGCGGCACGTTCCTGGGACAGGACGTCGCGCACCAGGCTGCCGTCGATCTTCAGGACGTCGACCGGGAGCTCCTTGAGGTGCGCGAAGGAAGACAGCCCGGAGCCGAAGTCGTCGAGGGCGACCCGGCAGCCGAGCGCCCGCAGGCGCTGGAAGAAGGGACCGGCCTTGGCGGCGTGCGCAATGGCGTCCGCCTCGCTCACCTCGAAGGTGACGCGGCTTGGCGCGATCTTGTGCTCGGCGAGCGTGGACTCGACGAACTGGGCGAAGTCCGCGCGCGCGAGCGACGCGCCCGAAATGTTGATGGAGAACGCCGCCGGGTGCAGCGCCAGGATCTCGGCGTTCGCGTTCAACTGCCGCAGGGTGCTGGTAATCACCCAGCGGTCGATGTCGGGCAGGAGCTGGGCCCGGGTCGCCGCCGCGAGGAATTTCGCGGGTGCGATCGAATTCCCTTCCGCATCCTTCAGGCGCAGGAGCACCTCGAACTGGACGTCCGAGCATTGCGGGGACAGCGGCATGACCGTGTGCAGATCGAGACGGAAGCGGTCGTTGGCGAGCGCATCCTTCAGCAGCGCGACCAGCGTGAAATCGCTGTTGCGCCGGATGATGCTGATGTCGGCGTCCTGATAGAGCTCCACGCGATTGCGGCCGCGGCCCTTCGCCGTCTTGCAGGCGACCTCGGCGCAGGCGAGCGCGTGCGCCATCTTCGTGCTGCCGGGCGCGATGCGCGCGACGCCGCAGCTTACCGAGATCGGCGTGCTGCCCTCCCCGCGCACGGGTCCGAGCTGCGCGACCGCTGCGCGCATAGCTTCGGCCTGCGCCAGAGCCCGCTCCGGATCCGAGTCCGGAAGGAAGAGCGCGAACTGGTCGCCGGCAACGCGCGCGCCGAAAGCCTGCGGGTGCGCCGGTCGGCGCAGCAGCTCCGCGATCTTGGCGATCACTTCGTCGCCGACATGCATGCCGAAATCGTTGTTGATCGAGTCGATGTGGTCGATATCGGCGAGCACCACGCAGTTGCCGGCGTTGTCCTTGCCGGCTGCGAGCTGCGCGCGCGCCTGCTGCTCGAAAGCCGGGGCCGTGAGCAGACCCGTGAGCGTGTCGTAGTTGTTCTCCAGCACGGCGGTCACGCGCCGGCCGAGAAGCTCCACGAGCCGCGTGTGCCTCAGATCGAAGTCCGCGCCGTCCGCCGGACGGAACATCGCGAGGATGCCGATGACACGGCCCGTCACATGCCTGACCGGGACGGACACGATCTTGAACGGCGGCACATCGGTAGCACCCGCGGCGATCTTGTTGACCACCATCGTCCGTCCCTGCAGCTGCGCCAGGCTGAGCAGGTGACGGTGCGTGCGTGTGAGGACGTCGGCTTCGCCCGCGCGCGCGGCGCCCTGGGGAGTACGGCAGATGGCGATGTTGCGCTCCGGAATTAGAAGCGCTCCGAGCAGGGTGCCGAGGTTGCTCGCGCAGGTCTGTACGAGGCGCCTGAGCTCGTCCGTTGCGCTGCCGCTCGCGTCATCGTCCGACACCGACAGCAGCAGGTCGAGGTCCTGATCGCGCGCATCGAGGCTGCGGTTGAGCATGCCGATGCTCGCGTGCGCCGCAAGCTCGCGCTGCAGACAGGCAAGCGCCGGGCTCAACAGGCCATGGATCAGGGAAAAGGGCCGTTCCTCGCCCGAAGCATTGGCGCGGCAGGAGAGGCAGACAACGGCCTGCAGCTCTCCGAGGTCGTCGAGCAACCGGAACACGTAGACGGGCGTGCCGTCGTCGAGCTGGGTATCGAAACCGGCGAGCGTCGCGTTCCCGCCCGGGGTTGCAGCGCGCGCGCGTTCAACGAGCGGGAACAGGTCGGGACTGTTGAAGCCTTCGTTCGCCCAGACCAGCCCGCCGCGCCCATCGTAGATCGCGATGTTCTGCGCCCGCGGTAGCAGCATCTTGATGAGCTGGCCGTAGGACCCGTACGCCTGCATTGCGGGCCGCTTTTCGTCCTTGCTCGTGGAATGCGCCGTCATAGCACCCTGTCGCCCCTTTCAAGGGGTGCAAAATCGGCTAAACGGCCCCGCGGGTCCTTGAATCAGTCGGCGGTTCCGTGACGAATATTGCGGCGCCGGCCGGCATCCGGCGATTCGGCGACGGAAGGCGCATTCCGCGTCCGCGAGCCGTTGCGGCCGCCGTTCCCCGGGAGCGGAGCCATTGGACATAATCCGTCAGCGCAGCCCCAGTCGCTGCTTGAACCAGGGATGTGGATTGAGCGGGCGGGCTCCCTTGCGGATCTCGAAATACAGCTCCGGACGCGCTTCGCCGCCGGAATCGCCGACCGTCGCGATGACGTCGCCCGGCGCGACCCAGTCGCCGACCGACTTGAAGATCTGCTCCGTGTGCCCGTAGAGGCTCAGATAGCCGCCGCTGTGCTCGAGGATCACGAGGAGTCCCAGCCCCGGTAGCCAGTCGGCGTAGATCACGCGCCCATAATAGAGAGCCCGCACCTGGGCGCCGCGGTCGGTGCCAAGCAGCACCCCATTCCAGTTGATCCCGGACGAACGCGCTTCGCCGAAGTCGGCCAGGAGCTTCCCCTGAACGGGCCAGGCGAGCTGTCCGCGCAACCTGTCGAACGGCTCCTGGCGATCGATCGGGAAGTCCCGCAGCGCCCGTCGCAACTCCTCGAGCAGGCGCGTGAGCGTCGCGGCCTGGTCCTTGAGCGCGTCGAGCCGCGCCGAGCGCGACTGCAGCTTCTGGCGAACGGCCGCCAGCGCGGCCGCGCGCTCGTTGCGCGCGCCTTCGAGCGCCCCGAGCTGCTGTTGCCGCTGCCCCTCGAGTTCCGCAAGGCGCCGCGTCTCCGTCTCGAGCTCAGCCTCCAGGGCATTGAGGCGGTCGACGGTGCTGCGAATGAGCGCGATCTGGTCCGCGCGCGCCCGGCCGAAATAGCTGTAATACGCGAGCATCCGTCCCAGGGTCGCCGGATCCTGCTGGTTCAGGAGGAGCTTGAGCGGCTCCTCGCGCCCGATCAGGTAGGCGGCACGCAGCTGCGCGGCGAGGGCGGTGCGCTCATTGTCCAGCGTGCGCTCGCGCGCCGCACGCTCGGCTTCGAGCTGCGCGCGGCGCTCTTCGGAAGCGCGGCGCTGCGCACGCAGCTCGCCGAGCTTCTGCTGGACTTCGGCGACTTCGAGCTCCGTCGAACGCAACCGCGTTGCCGCCGCGTCGCGGGCGGTAGCCGCGTCACCGACCTTGCGTTCCACGTCAGCGATCTGCGCACGCAGCCGCTCGAGGCGCTGCGCCGTTTCGCGCTCGCTTGCGGCATGCACGTCGGCAAGGAGCGCACATGCCGCCAGCGCGAGCAAGGCGCGCGCGATCCGGCCGCGCAAGCGGTACGCGGCGCACACACGGGGCGATGGTGGAGACATGGGCACGCACACCATTTTCCGCGATTTGCGACCTGCGCTGTATAATGCGCGACCTTTTTTTGAGGGGGCACCGCCCGGGCAGCACACCGCGATGCAGGCATTGACGCAACACCTGATCCAGCACCCGTATCTCGCTGCAGCGGCGGTCATTCTGCTTGCGGCCGTGATCGTGATGGAGACGCGCGCGCGCGCGCGGGGAGCAAGCGGGGTCTCGCCCGGCGAGGCGGTACGGCTGATGAACAAGGGCGCGCTGGTCATCGACGTGCGCTCGAATGACGCTTTCGCCGCCGGACACATCGGCGACGCACGCAACATCGCCGCGGCCGACCTGCCCGCGCAAGCGGAATCGCTCAAGCGCTTTCGCGAAAAGCCCGTCGTGATCTGCTGCGACACCGGGGTCATTTCGGGTGGCGCGGCGCGGCGCCTGGCCGCGCTTGGCTTCACGCAGGTTGCAAACCTGCGCGGCGGGCTCAACGCCTGGCGCCAGGACAACCTGCCGCTCGTGAAGGACACGCGGGGCTGACCGGGGCGCGATGAATACGGCGACCGTAGTGATGTACGCGACCGCGTGGTGCCCGTTCTGCGAGCGCGCACGCACGCTGCTCGCGCGCAAGGGAATCTGCTACCGGGAGATCGACGTCGAGGACGATCCGAAGCTGCGCGAAGAGATGGTCAGGCGCAGCGGCCGGCGCACCGTGCCGCAGATCTTCATCGGCGAGCGGCACGTCGGCGGCTGGGACGACCTCGCCGCGCTCGATCGCGCCGGCGGGCTCGAGCCGCTCGTGGCAGGCGCGCATGCCTGACACGGATCCTGGAGACGAATTCAACGTTTTTTTGCGAGGAACGCTCATGACCGATGAAGCAGGCGCGGCACCCGCCGCGGACACGACCCGGGAAATCGTTCTGAATCAGGTATACCTGAAGGACTGTTCCTACGAAGCGCCGAATGGCCCGCGCATTCCTACACCGGACTGGAATCCGCAGATCAACGTCAACATGAACACCGCTTCCAACGAGCTCGCCGACGGGGTGCGCGAAGTGGTGCTGACGGTGACGGTCGAAGCGAAGATCGGCGAGTCCACGGCGTTTCTCGTCGAGGTCAAGCAGGCGGGCGTCTTCACGCTGCGCAATCTCGCGCTCGAGGACCTGCGGCGCACGATCTCGAGCCTCTGCCCGGAGGTCCTGTTCCCATACGTGCGCGCCGAAGTCGGGAATCTCATCCAGAAGGGCGGTTTCCCGCCGTTCCTGCTGCCGCCGGTGAGCTTCGACGCGCTTTATGCGCAATCGCTCCAAGCTCAGCAGTCGCAGCCGGCCAGCCCGTCGGTCAACTGAACAGGGCCCCGTGTCCACGGCAGCGCCCGCGGCCGGATCGATCGCGGTACTGGGAGCGGGCTCCTGGGGCACGGCGCTCGCCATCCAGTTCGCGCGCGCCGGCCGGGCGACTTACCTGTGGAGCCGCGATCCGGCGCAAGCAGAGCTGCTCGAACGTGAACGGCGGAATGCGCGCTACTTGCCGGAGGCCGCGTTCCCCGGGGCGCTGAGCGTCACCGCGGATCTCGCGGCGGCGGTCCGCGGGCGCCGTGACATTCTGATCGCGGTGCCGAGCCATGCCTTTCGATCGCTTCTGAGCTCGCTCAAGCCGCTGCTGACGCCCGCACAGCGCGTCGCCTGGGCGACCAAGGGATTCGAGCTCGCGACGGGCAAGCTCCCGCACCAGGTGGCACGCGAGGTGCTCGGCGAGCGGGTGCCGCTCGCGGTTCTGTCGGGACCCACGTTTGCGCACGAAGTCGGCCGCGGCCTGCCGACGGCGATGACCGTGGCGTCGGACGATGCCGCGTTTGCCAGCGAACTCGCGCAGTGCTTGTCGGGCCACAACTTTCGTGCGTACACGTCCGCCGACATCGTCGGCGTCGAGGTGGGTGGCGCGGTGAAGAACGTGCTCGCGATCGGTGCCGGAATCTCCGACGGCGTCGGTTTCGGCGCCAACACGCGCATCGCGGTCATTTGCCGGGGGCTCGCCGAGATGACTCGCCTGGGCGTCGCGCTTGGGGCCCAACGCGAGACGTTCATGGGTCTCGCGGGCCTCGGAGACCTGGTGCTCACCTGTACCGACGATCAATCGCGCAATCGGCGGTTTGGCCTGGCCCTCGGCCGCGGCCGCACGCCGCAACAGGCGCTCACCGAGATCGGACAGGTGGTCGAAGGCGTGCAGGCGGCGCGCGCGGTGCACGCAGTGGCCGGGCGCCTGCGGGTCGACGTGCCCATCCTGCAGGCAATCTATCGCATCGTGCACGAAGGTCTGCCGATCCGGGTCGCGGTCGATGCGCTCATGGCTCGCGAGCTGGGCGCCGAGTAAACCGCGCGCCTCACCGCGCGGCCGTTCGAAAGTCCTGCTGCCGCCACGCCTCGTACACGGCGACCGACACGGCGTTCGCGAGATTGAGACTACGATTGCCCGCGAGCATCGGGATTGTCAGTTGCCGCTCGCGCGGCAGGCTGTCGAGCACGGCCGACGGCAGTCCGCGCGTCTCCGAGCCGAACAGCAGCACATCTCCGGGCGCAAATTGCGCCTGCGCGTAGATTCTTGACCCGCCGGACTCGAAGGCAAAGACGCGCGCCTCACCGAGCCATGCCAGGCAACTTGCCAGATCGGCGTGGACTTGCACGTTCGTGAGCGCCGCATAGTCGAGTCTGGCGCGGCGCAGCTGGCGCGCATCGAGCGAAAAACCGAGTGGCCGAACCAGGTGCAGCCGTGCGCCGGTGTTCGCGCACAACCGCATCACGTTGCCGGCATTGGGCGGAATCTCGGGCTCGTGGAGTATGATGTGAAACATGACGGTCCCTTCGGATGCGCCCGCTCAGACGCTCGCCGTCGACTTCTGCGGACTGAAGCTCGCATCGCCGATCGTGCTCCTCTCGGGCTGCGTCGGCTTCGGCGAGGAATACACCCGCGTCGCCGGCTTCTCGAACCGCGACGCAGGCGCCATCGTGCTCAAGGGTACAACGTTGCAGCCGCGCCTCGGCAATCCGCCGCATCGCGTGTACGAAACACCGATGGGCATGCTGAACGCGATCGGGCTGCAGAACCCGGGCGTGGACCACGTGGTGCGCCACATCCTCCCCGGGCTCGACTTCACCGAGACGCGTTTTTTCGCGAACGTCTGCGGCTCGACGGTCGATGAATACGCCGAGGTCGCGCGCCGCTTCGACGACTCGCCGATCGACGCGATGGAGATCAACATCTCCTGCCCGAACGTCAAGGAGGGCGGCGTACAGTTCGGCAACTATCCCGACATGTCGGCGCGCGTGGTCGAGGCCTGCCGCCGCGTGACGCGCAAGCCCCTCGTCACCAAGCTTTCTCCCAATCAGACCGATATCCGCGAGAACGCGCGCCGCTGCATCGAGGCGGGAAGCGATGCGCTGTCGGTCATCAACACGCTGATGGGCATGGCGATCGATACGGCGACACGACGGCCGGTCATCGGCAACGTGCAAGGCGGACTTTCGGGGCCGGCGATCAAGCCGATCGCGCTGCTGAAGGTGCTGCAGGTCGCGGAGGTTGCCCGGCCACACAGGGTTCCGATCATCGGACAGGGCGGCATCGTGAGCGCCAACGACGCGCTCGAATTCATCATCGCCGGCGCAACTGCGGTCGGTGTGGGAACGGCGCTGTTCTACGATCCGCTCGTCTGCAGGCAGATCAATGCCGGGATATCTGCCTATCTCGCCGCGAACGCGCTCGGCTCGGTCGGCGAGCTGGTCGGCACGCTGAGCACCGGCGGCGCGCGGGAGCTCGCCTTCTCCTGCGCCGCCGGCTGACGCCGGCGCGCCTGCTCGCGTCAGGTGGTTGCGGTCACGACTCTGTGCGTCGGATAGGCGAACTCGATGCCGTTGCGCTGGAAGGCTCCGATGATCGCGAGACTGATCGAGTGCTGGCGGTCGAGCAGGTCCTGCAGCGTCGGCGCGAGGGAATAGAAGGAGATCTCGTAGACCAGCGCGAAATCGCCAAACCGGCACAGGTGACAGCGCTCGAATCGCACGCGCGCCTCGGACGCTACCGACTGCTCCACGAGCCTCGGAATGAGCGCCAGCTTCTCCACCGGCGTCTCGTACGGCACGCCGACGCTGAAGATCGCGCGCCGCTCCGTGGCGCGTCCGAAGTTGCGCACGCGGCTTCTCAGAACGTCGGCGTTGGCGAGGATGATCTGCTCGCCGGACGCGCTGCGCAGTCTCAGGCTCTTGATGCCGATGCGCTCGACGACGCCCGAATAATCGCCGATTTCGAGGCTGTCGCCGAGCACGAACGGCTTGTCGAGGGCGATGGAGAGCGATGCGAACAGGTCGCCGAGCACGCTCTGCAGTGCGAGCGCAACCGCGACGCCGCCGACGCCGAGCCCGGCGAGCAGCGCCGTGATGTTGACGCCGAGGTTGTCGAGTGCGACCAGCACGACGATCGACCAGACGAGCAGGCGCCCGCCGAAGGCGATAATTGCGAGCGAGGTCTTCAGTCCCGCATCGCCGGGCTCCCGCGCTTCGCGCTCGGCGAGCAGGAAGCCGAGCGTGCGGCTTGCCCAGATTCCGGCCTGCGCGAGCACCAGGAGCAGCATCACATACGAGCTCGCGCGGTCGACCCCCCGGCTCAGCGTCAGCCAATGGCCGCCGACATAGACGGCAAACGGGATCATGAAGAACTGCCTTGTCTCTCCGGCGAGGTGCGCCAGCAGGCGTACCGCGGTCGAGCGCCGCGTGTCCAGGTAACGGGCGTGGCGGGCCACGACGAAGCGCCGGCAGACGAGCAGCGCAAGCAGGACGGCAAGCGCGACCGCTACGGCGACGATCCAGTCGGCGAGCGGGTTGCCCGCGATGACGATCTGCGGCAGACGCAGCAGGTTTTGCATGAGCGGACTCGGGACTCGAGTGAGCCGGCCGCGATTATAGGACTAGGGGAATCCACGAACAGCAGTGTCGGGTGTCTGCCAATGGCCGACCACCGCTGCTAAGATCGGGCGCGTGACTTGGCCGCAATCCACCGACAGCCAACTGAGGCTCGCATGGAAGTCCAGCTTGAGTTGCCGATGAAAGTGCTGTACCTGCTCCTGGTCGTTGCGCTCACCCTCTTTTCGGGGCTCGCGGACTCGCGGGCGTTCCTGCACGCCGCGCAGACCTGGCACAACGATCAGTTGAGTCTTCCCGAGCTCGGCAAGTCGCTGCTGTTTTTCGCCTTCGGCATCCTGCTCTACATCCTGTCGCTGAAGTTCCTGCGCTATCTCGGCGTACACTCCGCCACCATCCAGACCTCCCTGTGGTTCCTCGCGACGATGGTCGGCCTTGCGATCCTGAGCGGGGAATTCCTCAGGTGGCAGCGGCTCGATCAGGCAATCGCGCTCGGCGTCGCCGCCGGACTCACCTGGCTCATCGTGCGGGTAGAAGCCTAGCGGCCGGTCCGCACCTCAGGCGACCGCCGCAAATTCCGCGTACCTCGCGAGTGACGGGGCGCGCCACATCGCCCGGCGACGCGCGCGCAGCTTCTTGCGCCCCAGGGCCACGAGGATGCCGGGGTAGCCATGCGCTTCCTGGTCGGGGTAGGCGAACGCCTGGATATCGAGCGTGCGCCGCTCGAAGCCATGGTCGAGGAGGCAGGCATACACGTCATCGACATCGACGTTCGAGCACGGAAACCAGCGGCTCTCCACCTTGTACGCCGAGCATCGCCACAGCGCATTGAGAAAGAGCATCCCGCCCGGCGCAAGCGTCGACAGCACGTTCTGCATGCACTGGCGCCAGACGACGCGGCTGCCGGAGATGCAGTCCAGGCAGTAACCGGTCACCAGCAGGTCGTAGTGCTCGGCGTAGCCGCGGCCGAGCGGATAGCGGTGCCGGGCATCCGTGCCAAAGAGCTTGCCGATCACCCAGCGCGCGCGCTGCTCGCGCTTGAGCACGTCCGCCGCCTGGACGGCCTTACGGCCTTCGGCGCCGAGGACGTAGCGGGTGAACAGCGTCCAGTCGTGCGCGCCCGGCTCGGCGTGCGACCAGGCACGGACGCTGCGCAGGTTCTCGCGTGACCAGTCGGCCATGTCGAGCGCCTCGACGTACGGTGCGACGGCGATCGCGTTGTGAAGCGTCGGGCCGCATCCATAGTCGAGTGCGCGTTCGAATCGGCGCGGCATCGCGCCGAGATAGTCGACGAGACACTTGAGCGTGATGCGCTCGTCGCGGCAGATGTTTTCGCGGTAGTAGTGCCTGTAGTAGTCGTCGGCGATCCAGTTGTCGTAGGTCGAAGTGACCGCGGTCGATGCAGTTTGCAGTGTCATGGTTGCTCCCCCGAATCCCCGGGCTTCAAGGCCCTGCGGACCGCGGGGTGGCGACGCCGCTGGGTCGCGGCAGTCGGCGCGGACGGCGCTCGACGGCCTGACCCATGAGGCTCGCAGCTCCACGCGGTTGTTGTTGTCTCCGTCGATGTGCGCGTGGGCGGAGCCCTGCTCGCGGCCCGGATTGATATCGCTTGTTGCTTCGTTGCGCTGGACGGTCTCTTAAGTCAAAAGGTTGCGGCCAATCGTGCGGGTGAACAATTGGCGCATACGCTGAAGGCGTTGTAGGGGAAAGCCCGACGCGATCGCCCGGGCTGCAGGGCCGCGCTCGCTAGTCCTCGTTCATCCCGAGCTCGCGCAGCTTGCGCGTCAGGGTATTGCGGCCCCAGCCGAGCAGGCGCGCGGCATCCTGCCGCCCGCCGCGCGCATGGCTCAACGCGACCCGGATGAGGGCGCGCTCGAATTCCGGGGTCGCCTCATCGAGCAAGCGCGTCGACCCACCGCGCAGGCGCAGCTCGGCCCAGAGCGCCAGCAGGTGGCTCCAGTCCGCCGCAGCGGACTTACCCGCAGCCTGAGCGCCGCCGAGATCGGAAGGAATGTCCTGCGCCGTGATCTCGCGGCCAGGAGCCGTTACGGTCAGCCGCCGGCACGCATTCACCAGCTGGCGGACGTTGCCGGGCCAGTCGAACGCAACCAGCCGTTGCTCGGCCTCGGGCGTCGTAGACTTCGGCTCCACGCCGAGCTCGGCGGCCGCGAGCGCGAGATAGTGGCGCAGGAGCTCGGGTATGTCCTCGCGCCGCTCGCGCAGCGGCGGGATAGCGATGCGAATCACATTGAGACGGTGCAGCAGGTCCTCGCGAAATGCGCCTGCGGCGACGCGCGCCTCGAGATCCTGGTGGGTGGCTGCGATCACGCGCACGTCGACCCGCACCGGGGTCTGCCCGCCTACGCGATAGAACTCCCCTTCGGCGAGCACACGCAGCAGCCGTGTCTGCAGCGCAGGCGACATGTCGCCGATCTCGTCGAGAAACAGCGTCCCGCCGTGCGCCTGCTCGAAGCGTCCGCGGCGCTGCGCGTCAGCGCCCGTGAACGCTCCTTTCTCGTGCCCAAAGAGTTCCGACTCGAGAAGCTCGGCGGTGAAGGCCGCGGTGTTGAGCGCGATGAACGGACCTTCCGCGCGCGGACTGTGCCGGTGCAGCGCGCGCGCGACCAGTTCCTTGCCGGTCCCCGATTCGCCCGTGATGAGCACTGTCATGCTCGAGCGCGACAGTCGTCCGATGGCCCGAAATACCTGCTGCATCGCCGGCGCCTGGCCGAGGAGCTCGGGAATACGGCTCCGATCCGCCTCCGCTTCGTTCGCCGCGCGCGGCGCCTGGGCGGCGCGCCGCACCAGATCGACCGCATGATCGATGTCGAAGGGCTTGGGCAGATACTCGAACGCGCCGCTCTCGTACGCGGCGACCGCGCTATCGAGGTCCGAGTGGGCGGTCATGACGATGACCGGCAGATCCGGACGCGACGTGTGTATCGCGCGCAGCAGATCGATCCCGCTGTCGCCCGGCATGCGAATATCGGTGATGAGGACGTCGGGAGCGCTTCGCCGCAGAGCGTCGAGCACGCCGCGCGCCTCGCCGAACGCGGTCGTCAGCATGCCGCTCTTGTTGAGGGCGCGTTCCAGCACCCAGCGGATCGACGCGTCGTCATCCACCAGCCAGACATTGAGCGACTTAGGATTCATTGATCGGCAGGAGGATGGTGAACACGGTGCGGCCGGGTCCGCTTTCGAACTCGATGAGCCCGCCGTGGCGAGTCACCAGATCCTGCGCGACCGCCAGGCCCAATCCCGTACCCTCGGGCCGCCCGGTGACCAGCGGATAGAACAGTGAGTCCCGCAGCGCGTCCGGAACTCCGGGACCGTTGTCCTCGAACTCCACCGACGCCACCAGCCGGTAGCGCTCGGAACCGATGCTCGCATTGGTCAGTGCGCGCGTGCGCAACGTGATTCGTCCCTGGCCGCCGACCGCCTGCAATGCGTTGCGGCCGAGGTTCAGCATCGCCTGGATGATGAGATGGCGATCGAGCTCGAGCGACGGCAGGCTGGGATCGTAGTCGCGATCCACGACCACCCGCGTACCGGCCTCGCTGCGCAGCAGGTGATATACGTGCTCGCACAGCTCATGCAGATTGAGCGGCTCGCGGCGCGGGGGCCGTCCGGGCCCGAGCATTGAATCGACCAGATTGGCCAGCCGGTCCGCCTCGCCGATGATGACGTTCGTATACTCGCGCAGCGCCGTATCCTCGAGCTCACGCTCGAGCAGCTGCGCCGCTCCGCGCAGGCCGCCGAGGGGATTCTTGATCTCGTGCGCGAGCTGCCGGACCATCAGGCGGCTGCCGCCTAGCTGCGCCAGCAACTGCGTCTCGCGGCTGATGCGCTGGCGCTGGGTGGCGTCGGCGATCTCGACGATCAGCGACTTGCGGCCGTCGCCGTCATCGATCGGCGTCGCAATGACGTCGACCACGCGTTCTTCGCCCGCGGCCGCGCTCGGGCGGATGGCGACCTCGCGCTGCCAGCAGGTCTCGCCGCGCTCGAGCGCGCGATGCAGAAGCGAGTCGAGTTCCTCAGGTCCCTTGAGGAGCTCCCGCCACGGACGCCCGCGAACAGCGTTGAAGCTCACTCCGAGCAGCTGCTCGGCCGCCGCGTTCGCGTACTCGATCTCCAGTCGTGGACCGAGCAGCAGCACGCCGGTCGCCAGGGCGTCGAGCACGTCGGGCCCCTCGCTGCGCAATCCTGCGGACTGAAGTGTTGCGCTGACTGCCATGTCAACACCTACGCCCGGCTATGCCGGGCGAAGTGCGGGAACAGCGAAGGATCAGTGCTTGATCGCCGGGCCCTGAGGCGGTTTGGCGATCGAATGCTGCTGAACTGAGAACATCGCCGGGGCCGTGGTCACGACAGATTTTCCGCTGCTGTCGATCACGGCGGCGAGGACCTGATGCTCGCCACGCCAGACGTTCTGGAGCTGAAACGACGTGCCGGTGGTCGGCAGGCCGTCGACACGCTTGCCGTCGAGATAGAGCCAGATCGAGTGGCCCGGCTGCAGCGAAGGCTCGATGCGTACCTGAACTTCCAGGGAGCCGCCGATGTTGCTGAACGTCTGACCGGATTGCGGGCTGCTCAGCTCGAACACGGAGTAGGCGACGGTTCCGGGAGCTGCCTGCGAGCCATCGCCGCGTTCCGCCGCTTTGCTGACCGCGGGCGCGTGGTAGGTCTGCGCCGGCAGCAGCTCGACCTTCACCCCGCCCGACTCCGGCGGCCGGTCGGAGTAATGAACCTGGCCCTGGGCGTCGACCCACTTGTAGGTCTCGGCCGCGGCCGTGCCTGCAGCAAGTGCTGCGAACGCGCAAATCGCAAGTGTCGCTGCGCTGTTCCGCATGGGCCGAAAGCATAGCCTCAACTCCCGGCAGGGACAAAAACGGTGACGGCGATCTGCGACCGCCGTCACCGAATGCCCGGCTCTGCACTTCCTGCGCTAGCAGCTGTAGTAGAGCTCCAGCTCGACCGGATGCGTGGTCATGCGGAAGCGCGTCACTTCCTGCATCTTGAGCCCGATGTAGGCGTCGATGACGTCGTTCGTGAACACTCCGCCCCGGGTGAGGAACTCGCGATCCTTGTCCAGATGCTCGAGCGCCATGTCGAGCGAATGGCACACCGTCGGAATGTGCTTGGCTTCCTCCGGCTCGAGGTCGTACAGATCCTTGTCCGCGGGCTCGCCCGGGTGAATCTTGTTCTGGATGCCATCGAGTCCCGCCATCATCATCGCGGTGAAGGCGAAATACGGATTCGCGCTTGAGTCCGGGAACCGCACTTCGATGCGCCGCGCCTTCGGGTTGGAAACCCAGGGGATGCGGATGGAAGCCGAGCGGTTGCGCGCCGAATAAGCGAGCAGCACCGGCGCCTCGAATCCCGGCACCAGGCGCTTGTAGCTGTTGGTGCCCGCGTTGGTGAACGCGTTGATGGCCTTGGCGTGCTTGATGATGCCGCCGATGTAATAGAGAGCAAGGTCCGACAGACCGCCGTACTTGTCGCCCGCGAACAGGGCCTTCCCGCCCTTCTGCAACGACTGGTGCACGTGCATGCCGCTGCCATTGTCGCCGACCAGGGGCTTCGGCATGAACGTCGCGGTCTTGCCGTAGCCGTGCGCAACGTTGTGCACGACATACTTCAGGATCTGGACTTCGTCGGCCTTGCGCACGAGCCCGCCCGCGCCGACGCCGATCTCGCTCTGGCCGGCTGTCGCGACTTCGTGGTGATGCACCTCGACCTTGAGGCCCATCTCGGTGAGCGCCTGGGACATGGCGGAGCGGATGTCCTGGAATGCATCGACCGGGGGCACCGGGAAATACCCGCCCTTGATGCCAGGACGATGGCCTTTGTTGCCTTCGGCGTACTCGGTGCTCGAGTTCCAGGCGCCCTGCACGGAGTCGATCTGATAGAAGCAGCCGCGCATCTCGGTGGCGAAACGCACGCTGTCGAAGATGAAGAATTCGTTCTCCGGACCAAACAAGGCACCGTCGGCAATCCCCGTGGACTTGAGATAGGCCTCGGCGCGCTTGGCGAGCGAACGCGGATCGCGCTCATAGCCCTGCATGGTCGACGGCTCGATGATGTCGCAGCGGATGTTGGCCGTGGTCTCCTCGAAGAACGGATCGATCACGGTACTCGACGGCTCGGGCATCAGGATCATGTCCGACTCGTTGATACCCTTCCAGCCGGCGATGGACGAGCCGTCGAACATCTTGCCGTCCGCAAAGAAATCCTCGTCAACGACGCCGGCCGGAACCGTGACGTGCTGTTCTTTGCCGCGCGTGTCGGTAAATCTCAGGTCAACAAACTTCACTTCTTTTTCTTTCAGCAGCTTCAGAACATCGGCAGGCGTCATGAGTGTTCTCCGAAATTTTCGAGTCTGATGGGAAGCTCCCAGCGGCTCTCCACTCGGCAGGGAGAGTTAGCCAGGCCACGGTGCTTTGCAGCTTCTGTGCCATTGCCTAGCCCCCTGAGAAATCATGCGGTTAGGCAGATTCATCGTTCTCGCCCCGGTGGCTGGCGCGCAATTGTAGTGCATCAGCCAAGCGGAAGCACCATTACGGTGCAAACTCGCTTCATCTCAGCACGCCGATGAGCAGCTTCAAACTAATCGCACTAACTTAATGCAGAAATCCGGCGATCCGGGCTTGGCAGCCCGGGCGTTGGTCCATCGGGCAGTCGTCCTCTTATCCGCGCCCGATGGGTTTTCCTGCTCGCTATACTCGCGCCCCTTTGCAGGATCAGAAGAGTTGGTATCGATGAAAGCGGGCCCGCTCCAGCCTCGGTCTCCATCCACGTTCCAGGATCTGATCTTCGCGTTGCAGACCTACTGGTCGGATCAGGGCTGCGTCATCCTGCAACCGTACGACATGGAAATGGGCGCGGGCACATTCCATACCGCGACCTTTCTGCGCGCGGTCGGGCCCGAGCCTTGGAGCGCGGCCTACGTACAGCCCTCGCGCCGGCCCACAGACGGCCGCTACGGCGAAAATCCGTTCCGCCTGCAGCACTATTATCAGTTTCAGGTCGTGATGAAGCCGTCGCCGCTCGACATCGTCGATCGTTACCTCGGCTCGCTGCGGCATCTCGGTTTCGATCCGCTGGTACACGACATCCGCCTCGTCGAGGACAACTGGGAATCGCCGACGCTCGGCGCCTGGGGGCTCGGCTGGGAGATCTGGCTGAACGGGATGGAGATCTCCCAGTTCACGTATTTCCAGCAGGTTGGCGGCCTCGACTGCCGTCCCGTCATGGGCGAGATTACCTACGGCCTCGAGCGCCTCGCAATGTATCTGCAGGGCGTGGACAGCGTCTTCGAGGTCTTGTGGCAGGACGGACCGAACGGTCGGGTAACGTACGGCGACGTGTACCACCAGAACGAGGTCGAACAATCGAAGTTCAATTTCGAGGTCGCGGACGTCGCCGAGCTGCTGCGCGAGTTCGATGCCTTCGAACGGGAGTGCCGCTCCCTGATCGATGCGGCCCTGCCGTTGCCCGCGTATGAGCGCATGCTCAAGTCTTCACATACCTTCAATCTGCTCGACGCGCGCGGCGCGCTTTCGGTGACGGAGCGTCAGCGCTACATCCTGCGGGTGCGCACCCTCGCCCGCGCGATCGCCGAGAGCTACTACAAGAGCCGCGAAGCGCTTGGTTTCCCCATGCTGAAGCGCGCCGGAGCCGCGGCATGACCGCCGCGACGCGCGACTTCCTGGCCGAAATCGGAACCGAGGAGCTGCCGCCGCTCACGCTGGCCGAGCTCTCGACAGCCTTTGCAGACGGATTGGCGCGCGGGCTCGCGCAGTCGCGCCTTCCCCATGGCAGGATCGCGCGATTCGCAACGCCGCGCCGGCTGGCGGTGCTGGTCGAGGGCCTCGCTACCTCGCAGCCGGATCAGCAAATCCGGCGCCGGGGTCCGCCGGTGAGTGCTGCGTTCGACGCTCAGGGCCGCCCGACGCGCGCGGCCACCGCCTTCGCCGAGTCCTGCGGCGCCCGCGTCGAGGCGCTCGCGCGCGTGCGCGAAGGCAAGAATGAATACCTGCTGTTCGAGGGACGGCAGGCGGGCGAGTCGACGCCGCGTCTCCTGCCGGGCATCGTGACGGCGGCGCTCGACGCACTCCCGATCGCCAAGCGCATGCGCTGGGGCTCCGGTGACGCCGAGTTCGTCCGACCGGTGCAATGGGTCGTCCTGCTGTTCGGCCAGGAAGTCGTCCCCGCCACGATTCTCGGCATTGCGTCCGGCAACCAGTCGCGCGGTCACCGATTTCACGGTCCGCACTCCATCACGATCTCCGAGCCGGCGGTCTATGCGGCCCTGCTCAAGGATCAGGGTCATGTCATCGCCAGCCTGGCCGAACGGCGCGAGCGCATTCGCAGCGGCGCGCTGGCGGCCGCGGCGCACGAAGGCCGCCGGCCGGTCCTGAGCGAGGAGCTGCTCGATGAAGTCGCGGCGCTGGTCGAGTGGCCGGTACCGCTCATGGGTTCCTTCGATCCCCGCTATCTGGAATTGCCGCGCGAGGTGCTGGTGGCAACCTTGCAGGATCAGCAGCGCTATTTTCCGATCGAAGACCGTGACGGCGCACTGACCGCATCATTCATAGCCGTGAGCAACATCGAAAGTCGCGAACCGGCGCGGGTTCGCAGCGGCAACGAGCGGGTCGTGCGGCCGAGGCTCGCCGACGCGACCTTCTTCTGGGACACGGACCGCAAACGCCCGCTCGCGAGCCGCCTCGAATCGCTCAGGGGCGTCACCTTCCAGGCGAAGCTCGGATCGATGTATGACAAGAGCCAACGGACGATCACGCTGGCGACATCCGTGGCGGCGTCGACCGGTGCCGAAGCTTCGTCGGTGGCCCGGGCCGCGGAGCTGGCGAAGTGCGATCTCGTCACGCGCATGGTCGGCGAGTTCCCCGAACTTCAGGGCACCATGGGCAGCTACTACGCACGTCTCGACGGGGAGACCCCGGCGGTGGCCCAGGCCATCGCCGAACAGTACCTGCCGCGCTATGCGGGAGACAGGTTGCCCGCGAGCATGACAGGCGTGGCGCTCGCCGTTGCGGACAAGCTCGACACGATCTCGGGGGTATTTGCGATCGGGCAGAAACCCTCGGGAGCGCGTGATCCCTTCGGTGTGCGCCGGGCGGCCCTCGGAGTGCTGCGCATCGCGATCGAGCTCGGCCTCGAAATCGACCTCAAGGCGCTCATCGCGCAAGCGGCTGCGGCGCAGCCGGTCAAGGGTGCGTCTGCGGCAGAGATCTACGACTACATGATCGAGCGGCTGCGGGCGTACTACCTCGAAGGCTCCGCAGTTGCGGGCATGACGACGGAGATCTTCGACGCGGTGCTGGTCAATCAGCCGGCATCGCCGCTCGATTTCGATGCCCGGATACGCGCGCTGGCCGAATTCCTGAAGTTGCCGGAAGCGCCGTCGCTCACGGCTGCGAACAAGCGCATCGCCAACATCCTCAAGCAGGCCGCAGACGCACCGGTCACCGCATTCAAGGACGTCGACCCGGCGCTGTTTGAGAAGGACGAAGAGCGACGGCTGTTCGCCGCTCTCGGACAGAACCACGCGGAGGTCGGCGCGCTGCTCAAGGATCGCCGGTATGGCGAAGCGATGCGGCGGCTGGCGACGCTGCGCGCACCGGTCGATGCCTTCTTCGACGCGGTCATGGTCATGCACGATCAACCGCGCATTCGCGCGCAGAGGCTCGGTCTTCTGCGCACGATGCGCGAGCTCTTCATGCATACGGCCGATCTCTCGCGTCTCGGCGCCTGAGCTCGATGCAATTGCTGGGCTCCGTCGTTTTCACGTTCCTGCTGCTCGTGCTGACGCCGCTCTGGGGCGTCGGAATGGCGCTGTGCTTCTTCCTGCCCCACCGCGCCCACTTTGCGATGGCCCGGGCCTGGGCCCGGACGCTGCTCTGGTTGCTCCGAATCCTTTGCCGGCTCGATCATGTCGTCATAGGCGCCGAGAACCTCCCGGCAGGCGCGCACGTCGCCCTGTGGAAGCACTCGTCGAGCTGGGAAACCATCGCGCAGATGGTCCTGCTCCCGCCGCAGGTCTGGGTACTGAAGCGCGAGCTCATGTGGGTTCCCCTGGTCGGCTGGGGCTTGGCGCTCACCCGGCCGATCGCGATCGACCGCTCAGCCGGTCATGCCGCAGTGAAGCATGTCCTCGAACAGGGCAAGGACCGCATCGCCCGTGGGTATTGGGTGAGCATTTTCCCCGAGGGAACCCGCATGGCGCCGGGGACGACGCGCAAGTACGGCGTGAGCGGCGCCCTCCTGGCACGCGCGGCCGGCTGCCTGATCGTGCCGGTGGCCCACAATGCGGGCTATTTCTGGCCGCGCCGCGGACTCATCAAGCGGCCCGGGACCATTCAAGTGGTGATCGGAGCGCCGATCGACCCGAAGGACTCCGAGCCGCGCGAGATCAACGAACGCGTGCAGCAATGGGTCGAGGGACAGATCCGCGCCCTCCAGAACGAAACGCAACAAGAGCGCCCGGGGGCGCCGACGAGCGACCGGCCGTGAAGGCCCGCTTACACGTCGAGATTGGCGACGGCCGGCGCGTTCTTTTCGATGAACTCGCGCCGCGGCTCCACCTGATCGCCCATCAGGGTCGTGAAGATATCGTCGGCGGCCACGGCGTCCTCGATCTTGACCTGCATCAGCCGGCGCGTCTCGGGGTTGATCGTGGTGTCCCAGAGCTGCTCCGGATTCATCTCGCCGAGGCCTTTGTAGCGCTGGATGGTCTGGCCCTTGCGCCCCTCGGCGAGGAGCCAGTTCATCGCCTGCTTGAAGCTCGAAATCTCCGCACGCTCCGAGTCTTTGGCGACGTACGCACCCTCGCCGATCAGGTCGCTTAACGTGCGCCCGAGCTCGGCAATCCGGCGATATTCCGCGGATTCGAAGAATTCCCGCTGGATGTGCTTCTCGGTCGCCAGTCCGTGCTCCACGCGATGTACCCGCAGCCGCTGCGGGGCGTTGTCCTGCCCCGCCTGCACTTCCACCCGGAACTCGCGCGCGGTGCCGTCACGTTCGTTGAGACGCGCCTCGAGGCGGCGGCACCAGTCCCGCAGCCAGTCCGCGCGATCGAAGTTCTCGACGGTCACCTCGGTCATGTAGATCAGCTGCTCGAGCAGGCTTTCGTCATAGCGCTTCGCCCAGCGGCGAATGATGGCCTGCACCTCCATGTAGCGCTGTGCGAGCGACTCGAGGCCGGCGCCCTGCAGGGCCGGCGCCGAGGCGGTGACGTGCAGCGCCGCGCCGTCGAGCGCCGAGCTGAGGAGCACCCGGTTGAGCTCCGCGTCATCCTTCACGTACTGCTCCTGCTTGCCCTTCTTCAGCTTGTACAGCGGCGGCTGCGCGATATACACATGCCCCTTTTCGATCAGTTCGGGCATCTGGCGGTAGAAGAAGGTCAGCAGGAGCGTACGAATGTGCGAACCGTCGACGTCGGCGTCCGTCATGATGATGATGCGGTGATAGCGCAGCTTCGCGATGTCGAAATCGTCGCGCCCGATGCCGCAGCCGAGTGCGGTAATCAGCGTGCCAACTTCCGCGGACGACAGCATCTTGTCGAAGCGCGCCTTTTCGACGTTCAGGATCTTGCCCTTGAGCGGCAGGATCGCCTGCGTGCGCCGGTCCCGACCTTGCTTCGCCGAGCCGCCTGCGGAGTCTCCCTCGACCAGGAACATTTCCGACAGCGCCGGATCCTTCTCCTGGCAGTCGGCGAGCTTGCCCGGCAGACCGGCTACGTCGAGCGCACCCTTGCGGCGCGTCATCTCGCGCGCTTTGCGCGCCGCTTCGCGCGCGCGTGCCGCTTCGATGATCTTCGCGACGATGGAGCGGGCCTCTAGCGGATGCTCGAGCAAGAACTCCTCGAGCCGGGCGGACACAACCGATTCAACGATTCCCTTGACCTCCGAGGACACGAGCTTGTCCTTGGTCTGCGATGAAAACTTCGGATCCGGGAGCTTCACCGACAGGATTGCTGTGAGACCTTCGCGTGCATCGTCTCCGCTGGTGGCAATCTTCTCCTTCTTCGCCTGCAGCTCCTTCTCGATGTAGTTGTTGAGCGTGCGCGTCAGGGCAGCGCGAAAGCCCGCGAGGTGGGTGCCGCCGTCCTTCTGCGGAATATTGTTCGTGTAGCAGAACATGCTCTCCTGGTAGGAGTCGTTCCACTGCATCGCGGCCTCGACCGTCGTGCCGCCGTGCTGCGTCCGGAAATGAAGAATGCTGTCGTGAATCGGGGTCTTGGTGCGATTGAGGTACTTCACGAACGCTTCGATCCCGCCGGCATATTCGAACACGTCCTTGCGTTCGTCGCGCTCGTCGATCAGCTCGATGCGCACGCCCGAGTTCAGGAACGACAGCTCCCGCAAGCGCTTCGAGAGCAGGTCGTAGCTGAACTGAATGTTGGAAAAAATGGTGTCGCTCGGCTTGAACCGGATCGTCGTGCCACGCTCGGTTGTTTCGCCGGTGGCGGCGAGGGGCGCCTGCGGTACTCCCAGGCGATACTCTTGGGTGTGCACGTGGCGATCGCGGGAAATCGTCAGCTGCAGATACTCGGACAGCGCATTGACCACTGAAACGCCGACGCCATGCAGGCCACCCGAAACCTTGTACGAGCTGTCGTCGAATTTCCCGCCCGAATGCAGGACGGTCATGATCACCTCGGCCGCCGACCGGCCTTCCTCCGGGTGGATGTCCACCGGAATTCCGCGGCCATTGTCTGAGACAGTCACGGATTCATCGGCATGGATGGTCACTACAATCCGGTTGCAATGACCTGCCAGGGCTTCATCGATGGAGTTGTCGACGACCTCAAAAACCATGTGGTGCAGGCCGGTTCCGTCATCGGTGTCGCCGATGTACATTCCGGGCCGTTTCCGCACCGCATCAAGTCCCTTTAAGACCTTGATTTTACTGGAATCATAGACGTCATTGTCGGTCATCTAAGGCCCCCATTCTAGCGCCGCAGCATTATAGCATCGGGGTCGAATTGGCCTTGTTCCACGTGAAACACGCTACCCGGTCGGGCGAGCCCTTCGACTCGGGGAGAAGTTGCCGTGACGATGAGCTGAGTGTCCAAATCGGCTATCTGATCCATGAGTACCTGAAGGCGTCCCACATCCAACTCCGCTGCCGGGTCATCTAGCAGCAGCGTTCCACTCCGGCCCGTCTGGCGCCGTAAACAATGGAGCTGCGCGATGACGATCGCAGCGGCGAGCAGTTTCTGCTGACCTCTCGATACACGGTCTCTCGCCAGGTGACCTTCCATTCGCAGTCGCAGGTCGGCCCGATGAGGTCCGATCGTGGTCACGCCAAGGCGAGTGTCTCTAGACCACGCATCCGCCAAGGCTTCTGGCAGGCTTGATCCGGCTGGCCAGCCACGGGCCAGGGAGAGCGTGATCTCGCCTCCAATCAGGGAATGGGCGATCCGTTCCACCCAAGGCCCAAGCTGCTCGACATACCGCTCCCGCGCCGCTGTCAGGAGCTCGCCCGAGTTGGACAACTCTCCGTCCCAAGCCCGCGTGGTCGCCGCGGCCTGCGCCGCGCGCAGTGCCGCGTTCCTTTGCTTCAATGCCCGCTGGTAACGTTGCCACTCTCTCGCGAATCCAGGTTCCACGTGGAACACTCCCCAGTCCATGGACCGGCGCCGGGTAGCGGGCCCTTCCTCGATCAGCTTGTGGAGATTCGGATCGATGACCTGGACCGGGAAGGCTAAGGCGAGCTCAGCGAGCGAGCCGATCTCCTTCCCGCCGATGCGCGCGTCCATGTTTCCCGGACGAGCGTGAATTCCGATGACGAGGGGACGCACTTCGCCCGCGAGGTGGCCGATTACCGTGAGCCCGGACGCCCCGGAGCGGATCACGCGCTCGACTTGCCGGCTACGAAATGATCGGCCCCTTCCCAGAAAGAAGATCGCTTCGAGGAGGCTCGTTTTTCCGGCGCCGTTGGGCCCCGTGATCAGAGTCAGCTTCGAATCGAGTTGCAGGTCGGCGCGCCGGATACAGCGAAAATCCTCGACCTGAACCGCAAGCAGCGGCATCAATCCGCCCTATAGGCGCATTGGCATGACGACGTATCGGGAGTGGCTCGATTCCGGTGCATGGACGAGGCAACTGCTGTTGGCGTCGGTCAGGCCGATAACTACCTGATCGCCGTCGACCGCGGCCAATGCGTCGAGAAGGTAATTCACGTTGAATCCGACCTCGAGGTCTTCTCCGCCATAGGTGACCTCTAGCTCCTCCTCGGCCTCCTCCTGTTCCGGGTTGTGTGCCTGAATCGTCAGGGTGTTGGTCTTGAGGGCCAAGCGGATTCCCCGGTACTTTTCGTTCGCAAGGATCGCCGTTCGTTGTAACGAGGACCGCAGGAGATCGCGGTCGGCCCGCACCTGGCGCGTTGGCTGGGCGGGAATGACGCGCGAATATTCCGGGAATCTGCCGTCAATGAGCTTCGAAGTGAAGCGAACATCGCCAATCTGCGCGCGAATGTGATTTGTCCCGATTGCCAGGTCCACATCGCCTTCCGAGCCAAGGATTCTCTGCAGCTCCAGGACTCCCTTGCGTGGAACGATGACCTGTTGCGCCGATTTCGCCTTGCTCGGCAGTTCGATTTCGCACAGCGCCAACCGGTGCCCGTCCGTGGCGACGGCCCGAAGATTCTTGCCGTCGACTTCGAGCAGCATCCCGTTCAGGTAATACCGCACGTCCTGCTGCGCCATCGAAAAATGCGTCTTGTCGAGCAGGCGGCGAAAGTCGGCCTGTGCAAGTCGTAGCGTCTGCTGTGCGTTGATTTCATCGACCGTAGGGAAATCGCTTGCCGGGAGTGTGGACAGCGTGAAACGGCTGCGGCCGGCTTTCACCGTGACCTTGTCGGTTTCGACGACGAGGGAGATCGCGGCACCTTCCGGCAGCGCGCGACAAATATCGAGAAACTTGCGGCCGGGAACAGTGATTTCACCATTCTGCTGGACGGATACGCTGGCACTCGCCACGAGCTCGACTTCGAGATCAGTGGCCGTGACCGAGAGGCGATCGTTTTTTGCGGACAGCAGGACGTTCGCCAGGATCGGCATCGTCTGCCGGCGCTCGACCACACCGATGACTGTCTGCAGGGGGCTCAGGATTTTTTCACGCTCGGCGGAAATCTTCATTGCGTCCTCGGCTGCGGGCTTCTTGTAAGTTCTTTCCAATTCTTAGGATCAGATAGAGCTAGTAGTTATAGTAATTGGTCGGCGGCGCTAGCCGGTATAACTCCAATCTTGTCCAGAAACTCAACCGTTTGCCGGACGGATAACCACGCGCACAACCGTCGCGCAACGGGCCTCGAAGCTGTGAGCCCATCGTGGATAACTTTACCCACGCAATTACCCACAGGAAATCCACCTCAACCCGCCAGGGTTCTCAACAGGTTTGAATAATCCTCGGTCACGCGCGTTTCGCAATCGCGTAATTCCTTGATTCGTTTGCATGCATGCAGGACCGTCGTGTGGTCGCGCCCGCCGAACGCATCGCCGATCTCCGGCAGGCTGTGATTGGTCAGCTCCTTGGCGAGCGCCATCGCAATCTGACGCGGTCGTGCAATCGAGCGGCTGCGCCGCTTGGAAAGCAGATCAGCGATACGGATCTTGTAGTACTCGGCGACCGTTTTCTGGATGTTCTCCACGGTCACCAGCTTGTCCTGCAGGGCGATGAGGTCGCGTAGGGCTTCCTTGGCGAACTCCAGCGTGATCGGACGACCAGTGAACAGCGCGTTGGCGGCCACGCGGCGCAAGGCGCCTTCCAGCTCGCGGACGTTCGACCGGATCCGCTTGGCGATGAAGAACGCGACTTCTTCCGGCAGCTCGATTTCCATGCCCGAGGCCTTGCTCATCAGGATCGCTACGCAGGTCTCGAGCTCGGGCGGCTCGATCGCGACCGTCAACCCCCAGCCGAAGCGCGATTTCAGGCGTTCCTCGAGGCCATCGACCTCCTTAGGGTAGCGGTCGCAGGTCAGGATGACCTGCTGCTGACCCTCGAGCAGCGCGTTGAAGGTGTGGAAGAACTCCTCCTGGGATCGATCCTTGCCCGCGAAGAACTGGATGTCGTCGATCAGGAGGCAATCGAGCGTGCGGTACGCCGTCTTGAATTCGTTGATCGTGTTGTGCCTCAGCGCTCGCACCATGTCGCCGACGAAACGCTCGGAATGCACGTAGGCAACGCGTGCATCCGGGCTGGTCGCGAGCAACATGTTGCCGACTGCCTGCATCAGATGGGTCTTGCCGAGACCCACGCCGCCGTAGATGAACAACGGGTTGTAGGCGCGGCCGGGATTCCTCGCGACCTGCATCGCGGCCGCGCGCGCCAGCTGATTGCTCTTGCCTTCGACGAAGCGTTCGAAAGAGAAGTCCTTATTCAGCCGGCCGCCGATCACCAGCCGCTCGCTCGGGGCCTGTCGGCTCGAAGCAGGGCCGGGCTCGGGGCTGGTGTGATGGCCGTTCACCCCGCCATCTGCGACGTGCGGCCGCGAGCCGACCTCGAGCACGAGCTGCGGGGCAGCGGCGGTCGCAACCGTGCCGAGTACCTCGGCGATCCGGCCGCGCAGGTTCTGGTTCACCCAGTCGACGACGTAGCGATTCGGCGCCAGCAAGCGCAGCGTGCCGTTCTCCTCGACTGCCTGCAGCGGGCGCAACCAGGTATTGAACTGCTGCTCCGGCAGCTCGGCCTCGAGCAGCCGAAGACAACGATTCCACAACGACGCTGCCTGCACGAGCGCGACCTTCGGGTGTGAGGGGAGACGCCGATCGACGAAAAGGGTGCGCAGTCTATAACGCAGGCTACGTGCTCGCTACCGTCCGTGCGGCGCGCGCAGCCGTGAGCACCGAAGCACAGAAATTCCCTAA
>Ga0316620_10000055_pt1 | contig 47254 bp, 25 predicted proteins | sample OWC_Aug_M1_C1_D5_FD_207651 | JGI IMG/M metagenome (GOLD analysis project Ga0316620, IMG submission 207651) | Wetland soil microbial communities from Old Woman Creek delta, Ohio, United States - OWC_Aug_M1_C1_D5_B | ecosystem: Environmental > Terrestrial > Soil > Wetlands | place: USA: Ohio...
TGCGGGTGACGAAATCCGGCAAGGTGATCAACTTGGCGCGGCTCACGGTTCTTGGGTTTGGTGCAGCTCTGCTATCCGCACAGCAGGGTCCGACATTCCGTACGGTCACGAGACTTGTGGAACTCAATGTCACGGTGCTGGACAAGAAAGGGAACGCAGTGGATACATTTGAAGACAAGGTGCGGCAGATCTCGCGTCGCCTGGCGTACCAGGGGATCGTGTTGTATGTTGTCGATTCCAGAGGGATCGAATCGCCCAGGAATACCTTGGCGGCGTCACCGTGGACTTCGGCGCCGGCACCCACGCGATCCATGGAGCTGGACGCGGTTACCGAGAAACGATCCGGATTAAGTTGTTGTCAGGCAGTCCCCTCTCAGCAGTCATCAGCATGTTCGCGGTCATTTTCGAGGAAATGAGGAATCCACAGATGAAACAACCATACCGGGCGAATCGTCATCACGCAACTCTATCCCTTGCCGCATGCATCTTATTCCTGGCGCTCACGGGATATTCCGGCGCTTCTGATGAAAACAGTCAGCAAAAAAGCGCTTCGCCGCGGACGCGATTGCTGATCGATACAGATTGGCGTTTTACCAAGGGCGACCCGCCAAACAACCAAGCGGGACTTTCTTATGCTGTTGTGAAGCCCTGGGTACTGCCCACTGGAAATGACTTCCTCACGGATTCGACGAAGCGCGCGACGCGGCCGGCCGGCAATGTAGGCGACGGCGCAGCCTACATTGCCGCCGATTTTGATGACAGTTGGTGGCGCAAACTGGATTTGCCTCACGATTATGCCATTGAAGGCCCGTTCACCTCTACCATAAGCGGCAGCACGGGACGCTTGCCGTCTCCGGGAGTCGTCTGGTACCGAAAGAATCTGGATATACCGGCCAGCGATAGCGGAAAGTCCATATTTCTTGATATCGACGGGGCAATGTCTTACAGCATGGTCTGGTTGAATGGCCGTCTTGTGGGCGGATGGCCACATGGATACGCTTCATTTCGTCTGGATCTGACACCCTTTGTTAATCCCGGAGGGAAGAACATCCTTGCTATTAGGCTCGACAACCCGGTTCCAAAAGATACGGACTGGCGATCTGCATCCACTCGCTGGTATCCCGGAGGGGGCGTATACCGGAATGTATGGCTGGTAAAGACCGCTCCCGTGCATGTGGGCCAATGGGGCACATATATCACGACACCAGAGGTCTCGAATGCATCGGCGCGTGTCGACATCGCAATTACTTTGGATAATGATTCGAGACAGGATGCGAGCGTGATCGTGTCAACACAGATTTTCGAGATAGACCGGGAGGATGGCAAAAAGGGAGGGACCGTCGCATCTCTTCCTTCCGTGAGCCTGCAGGTCCCCGCCGGCGGAACGGTCAGGAGGCATCTTGAGGGAACCATCGCCGGCCCGAAGCTATGGGGGACGGGCCCTCGCCAAAAGCCCAATCGATATGTAGCCGTGACGACCGTACGTCAGAAAGACAGAATCGTAGATATTTACGAAACTCCGTTCGGCGTTCGCACGCTTGCGTTTGATCCCGACAAAGGTTTCTTTTTAAATGGCGAGCATATCAAACTCAACGGCGTCTGCAATCACCACGACTTGGGCGGGCTTGGCGCAGCCGTGAATTATCGCGCATTGCAGCGGCAGCTGGAAATGTTGGCAGACATGGGCACCAACGCCATACGGACCAGCCACAATCCTCCGGCACCGGAGCTTCTCGAACTTGCCGACAAGATGGGCTTTCTCGTCATGGACGAGGCTTTCGACGTATGGATGCAACAAAAGACCAACCTCGACTATCACCTGCTTTTTTCAGACTGGCATGAGCAGGATTTGCGAGCCATGCTGCGACGGGACCGCAATCATCCCTCTGTCATCCTGTGGAGCATCGGCAACGAGGTTGGCGAGCAAGGCGGCGGCACAAAGGGCGCCGCCATTGCCGAGGAACTCGTTCGCATTTGCCATGAAGAGGATCCGACACGTCCGACGATAAGCGGAATGAACAGCGCTACTGCCAAGAGCCCGTTCCCCACGCCGATTGACGCCGTCGGCCTGAACTACCAGGGGACGGGAGTTCGCAGCGGACCGCCTCAATACCCCGTGTTCCATGAGACGTTCCCGAAAAAGTTCATTGTTGGCGCCGAGACAGCAGCCACCTTGAGCAGCAGAGGAGTTTACACCTTTCCCGTCGTGCCCGGTCTGGGGGTTCCGGCGTCAGCCAAAGCAGGCCAGGAACCTGACAATCGGCAGGTCAGCTCCTATGATTTGTACTTCGCATCCTGGGCATACTCGCCGGACAGAGAATTTGCATCACAGGACAGATATCCGTTTGTGGGTGGAGAATTCGTGTGGACCGGATGGGATTATCTGGGAGAGCCGACGCCATTCGACGCATCCCGAAGCTCCTATTTCGGGATTATCGATCTGGCTGGCTTCAAGAAAGACCGGTTCTACCTCTATCAGTCCTATTGGCGTCCCGAATATCCCATGGCTCACATTCTGCCTCATTGGACATGGCCGGATCGAGCGGGCCAGACAACCCCGGTGCACGTGTATACCTCAGGAGATGAGGCGGAGCTGTTTCTCAACGCCAAGTCATTGGGCCGCAAGAAAAAAGCGCAGTTTGAGTATCGACTGCGCTGGGATGATGTGGTGTATGAGCCGGGTGAACTGCGCGTCGTGTCTTACAAAGCCGGGAAACAATGGGCTCTGGATTTGGTAAAGACGGCGGGATCCGCGGCCAAACTCCTTCTGACGCCTGACAGGTCAACGATCGCAAATGATGGAAGAGACCTTTCTTTCATAACGTTGACCGTGGCGGATAAGGATGCACAGATGGTTCCTCGTTCTATGAATATGATTAATTTTGAGATAAGCGGACCGGGGGAAATCGTTGCCACCGACAATGGAGACCCGACTGATATGACTCCCTTTCCATCGAAAGATCGCAAAGCTTTCAACGGGTTGGCGCTTGCCATTGTCAGAGCCAAACGCGGACAGAGCGGCCAGATTATTGTGACTGCAGAGGCCGCCGGTCTGGAGACAGCACGAGCCAGAATCATGGCTAAGTAACGGAAAAGATGGACTGAGGGTTCCGGCCTGACCGTCCCGCCTTTCTGCTACTGGAACAGTTGCTGCGCAAAATCGTACAGATAATCGCGCCAATTGAGCCAGGTGTGCGCGCCCGGGCTTTCCTTGAAGATCGGATTGAAGCCGTGCTTCTTCAGGATGTCGACGGTGGTTCTCGTACTCGCGATCAAGCCATCATCTACGCCGGTACTCAACCAGACCAGCTTCGTGCCTTTTTTCAGCGCTGCGTTGTCCAGGTCGGCCTTGTGGACTGTCTCCCAATCCGGCTGCGGCGTTTGAGCTGCGGCAGGAGCTGCCGCAGGCGGGGCCGCTGGATTCGCAGCTCCTCGCCCTGCCGCTGCGGCTGCCGGAGGTGCGGCGCCGCGTCCACCGCCCAGACTGGCCCCAGAACTGAAGACGCCGACGTAAGCGAAGTTGGCCAGGTTCCGGAACGCGATATCAAGCGTCTGCATGCCCCCCATCGACAGGCCCGCAATGGCGCGATGAGCCCGATCCTTGATGGTCCGGTAGTGCGTCTCTACGTACGGCAGCATGTCGGTCATGAACTCGCTGGTGAAGGGACTGACGGCAGGCGCGGAAGGCGCACCACCCGCCGGCGCGGCCGGCGGGGCGCCGAAGCCGGAGACACCAGGTTGGTGACCGGCAGGCATCACGACGATCATCGGCTTGGCCTTCTTTGCCGCGATCAGATTGTCCAGAATGAAGCCCGCGCGGCCCACCGAAGACCAGGAATCGTCGCAGTCCCCGGCCCCATGCAGCAAATAGAACACCGGGTACTTCGTGGAGTTGTTCTCATAGCCCGGCGGAGTGTAGATGTGCATGCGGCGCATGGTCTTCAACACTGTGGAGTAGTAGTAGATCGAAGCCACGGCGCCATGCGGCACATCCTTGTTCTCATCCATGAAATCCCGGCCCGGTACATAGAAGAGACTCCAGTTGTTGCCGTTGGACTCGCTGATCTTCGTATTCACCGGATCGAGCGTCCTCACTCCATCCACCATGAATGTGTATCGGAAGGCCCCGGCCGGGATGGGTCCGACGGTGAGTTCCCATACTCCCTGATCGTTTGGCGTAAGCGGCCTGCCACCACGGCCCGCACCCGCCGCGGCAGCCGGTGCGGCGGGGGCCGCTGCTGGAGCCACGGCCGGAGCCGCAGGAGCCGCCCCGCGTCCTGCGGCACCTGCGCCCGGAGACGGAATGTCGCCTGCGCTCAACGTGACGCTCTGCGCCCTTGGGGCCAGAACACGGAAAACAACCCGTTTGTCCTGCAGGACCTCCGGTGAGACCACGGCGGGCCCGCGTCCCCCCCGACCCGCGGCTGCCGCCTGCGCTGATCCCGGGGCCGGCGCAGGTTGCGCGAATGCCGCCGACGTCAATGCCAGCAGTGCCAATACCACTACAAGAATTAGAAACGCCGCCCTCTTGCTCGTCATGCCCGTCCTCCTCGATTCGAATCTGTTGCGTTGAGCCACAACTCCCGTCGACGTCCCAGGAACCACGGCGAATCTATCCATGCGCGGTGGTCAGGGAACGCTGCCGTTCCACGCGTGCCGCCCGGAACGGTCTTTCCAAAAATGCATCCGCCAGCGCTTCTGAGGCTGATGCCGGCGATTATACAGGAATTCGTCGTTTCTGCCGAGGGACAGTCACGGATGTCCCTGCCATGATCACGTTGGTTTCTGATGATTCCGGACGCAGAGGGAAACTGGTGACCGTCCCGAATGGCACGAAGTTAAGCGATATTTCCTGCAGAACGTGGACGTGGACCTGGACCCGGACAAGGATTGAACATTGATTTCTGGATATCAGCCCCGTCTCGGACAGGATCATCCCAGTCCACGTCCAGGTCTACGTCCAGGTCCGGGTCCAGGTCGAGGTTTTGCAATGATATTCCCTTAACTTCGAGCCATTCGTGACCGTCCCTCCTTGTCCTACTTCAGATTGGATGCGATCATCGCCGTCGGATCCCAGCCGGTATACGGAGTCCAGAAAGTCCCGCTATAGTTGAAGAGACCCCTGCCCGGTCCGAAATCAACCGCCAGTCCTGCAGACCATTCGACCACACTGTCGGGAATCCACCCCGTGAGCATGATCCAGGTCGTGCCGGTGTATTGGAACAGACCCTTGCCGGTTCCAAAATTCACCATAAGGTTGCTGCGCCACTTTGCGAGGTTCTGAGGATCCCACTCGCTCAGATGGGTCCATGAGGAACCGTTGTAGTTGAAAAGACCTCGCCCTGCTCCAAAATCGACCGCCAGGCCTCCGGCCCATTCAAGGACACTCTCGGGCACCCAGCTGGTGAGCATGATCCAGGTCGTGCCGGTGTACTGGAACAGGCCTCTGCCGGTTCCGAAGTTCACCATGAGGCTGTTGCCCCATCTGGCCAAATCCTGCGGATCCCACCCGCTCAGCATGGTCCATGAACTTCCGTTATAAACGTAGAGACCCTTGCCCGCGCCGAAATCCACCGCCAGGCCTCCGGCCCACTCGACGACATTTTCAGGTGCCCAGCCTGAAAGCAGCGTCCAGGACGAGCCGTTGTATTGGAAGAGTCCCTTTCCGGCGCCGAAATTCACGACGAGATTGTCTCCGAACTTGACCATGTTCTGGGGATCCCAGACGGTCAGGTAATTCCAGGTGGTACCGTTGTAGGTGTAGAGCCCGTTGGTTGCGCCGAAATCAACGGCGAGACCACCCGACCATTCGATGACGTTATCGGGAACCCAACCTGAAAGAGCGGCCCAGGACGCGCCGTTGTAGCGGTATAGGCCCTTCCCGGCTCCGAAGTTGAGAATGAGGCTGGAAGGGGGGAAGTTGGCGGTATAGGTTGTGTCGGTCGTCGGAGCGACGCTGTGAGATATCGCGCTGCCGTCACTCCAGTTGTTCCACACGTACTGGATACCACTTCCGCCGTTCTGCGGCGTGGTTGTGGTGATTGTGTGAGTGGAGCCGGCGTTCCATGCGAGAGTCTGCGCGGTATTGTAAGGGCTGCCATCAACGGTGAAGCCCAGGCCGGACGGGCTCGTGTTGATTGTCACCCAGACGAATTGTAGAAACATAACCGATCCCGGCTGCCCGCTACCCCCTCCATTGACTAACAACGAGCTGGGATTGAAGACAGTATCATCATGGTAATAAATTGCGATCCGCCCCCCGCCTCCGCCGGGATCTGATGGCACGCCCCAATAGCGGCTGCCGCCTTTCGCGGAAAACACGCCGGAGCCGGTCAATGTCTCAACGGTCACCCAGATCGAACCGCCCGAGCCGCCGGCGGCATAGGAGTCCAGCGAAGGGGGCCAGAGGGCAAGGCCGTTGCCGCCGTTGGCAGAAATCGTACCGTTGTTGTTGAGTGTTCCGGTGACGATCAGCCGGATTGCCCCGCCGCCGTTGCCGCCGACCCGATCACCGTAACCCCCTCCACCTGAAGTGGTCGTCGTCCCGCCTCCTCCGGAGCCAGGGGCAGTCGGGCTTTCTGCAGAGCCATACGTCGGACCGGAGCTGCAACTCGGGGTGCCATAGCCCAGGCCGCCATGGCTGCCTCCTGCACTGTCATAGCCCATAGAGCCGCAACCGCCCCCGGGGCCTTTGCCGGCTTGCCCTGTCGCTCCTCCGAGATAGCCCTGCTCGTCCGCGGTGATCGAGCTGCCCGGATCCACCTGGACGTCGACGACCGAGATGGTCACGCCTTGTCCCACCCATTGGCCGCCCACCTGTGCGCTTGTATTCTTGCCACCGAGAATAAGCTTCGAATTGCCGGTTACCCAGATGGTGCCTGTAGCAGTTACAGATGAATTGCCGCCGATGGTCAGGCTCGCGCCACCGCGCACGGTGATGTCATGAAATGAAATGGAAGAATCCTGACCGTAAATGAAACTCTGCGCCCCCGTCACCAGAAGGCTGTTGCTGCCGGTGTCGAAGAAGGCGACCGTGCCCTGCTGGGCACCAGGAGCGCCGTTGGCCGTGGATGAATCGAAGCCGGCGAAAGAACTATTAGTGCCGTAATAGACAGCAATACGCCCACCGCCGCCCGAAGGCCAGGTCGGCTGATCACCCCAATAGCGGGAAGCCCCATTGGCTTTGAACGTGCCGGAGCCAGCCAGCACCCCTACGGTCGCCCAGATGGAACCACCCGAACCGCCGCCGGCATAATTGTCAAGACTTGGGGGCCAAAGCGCCATGCCGCTGGTGCCATTGGCAGAAATCGTGCCGTTGTTTGTAAGCATGCCGCTGATGATCAGGCGGATGGCTCCGCCGCCGTCACCCCCCACATGAGGGCCGATTCCTCCGCCGCCTGACGTGGTGGTCGTGCCGCCGCCTCCGGAGCCGAGATCGGTCGGCGTCAGGGCAGACCCGTAAATCGGACCCGCCGCGCAGGTTGGCGAGCTGTAACCCAAACCACCATAGCTAGCCCCTGCACTGTCAAAGCCCATGGAGCCACAACCGCCCCCGGGACCATTGCCCGGCTGCCCTGTCGCACCCCCGGTGTAACCCTGCCCGTCGGCGCTGATCGAACTGCCTGCATCGACCTGCACGTTGACGGCGATAATGGTCACCCCCGTGCCCTGCCACTGGCCGCCGACTTGTCCGGTTGTGTTCGCGCCCTGAAGAGTGAGCTTGGCGCCGTTGGTTACAGTGAGGTTATTGAGTTGATATGTGCCGGGGGCCCAAGTTGTGTCGGTGGAAATGGTGACATCGGGCAATACAGTTGGAGCGAAGCACACGTCTGCCGGCAGAATCGGTGCAAGTACAAACAGAAAAGCTGAGGTTAAAATCAATCTCTTCATGGCTTCCATCCCTTCCTGGAGTTTCGCCGTAAACGACGCGGATCCCGCTAGAGCACGCCCGGCACGAACACGCCGCGAAATGATCGTACCGGCGAGTCATGGAAAATAGCTGATTGGTGCGGATCTTATCAGGCCGACACTCCGCTTCCGTCGCAAGGTTCCTCGGCTTGGCAGTGATCTGGTGATGCGCAACGGTTTTGCCGATCATGGAGGAGTCCTCCAAAATGGCTACACCCAGGCACTATGCGAGGAGGCAGTCAATCAACTCACCTGTCTTATTGCGCAGTCCTGACCCTGGATGGGGGAAATGTGTTGAGGTTTCCTTTTCCAGGCAGCCGCTGCGGATTGCCAGGGGCTTTCCGGCATCATCGGATTCCTGCAAGTCTATGGGGACGACTCACAGGACATCCAAGACTTCTGGCCCGGTATTCTGCCACATTTGCGCAACATCGCAACTGAAAAATCCTTTGGCTGTGCATCCTTCGCACATCTCATTGGCGGTTTTGCGGGAATGACGGGCACGAAAATGCAGCTTGTCTCGACTGTCCCCTCGGGATATCCTCAATCTTCGGCGTGGGGCCGAAGCTCAACCTCTCGTGAAACATCGGATTTCGACAGCCAGCATAAACAAAGGTCAGGCGGGCGCACCGGTACCGGCATGCGCTCGCAACTTCACGTGTGGAGGCAATCGCCATGATTCTTCGAACCATTATCGGAGCTCTTTCTCTGGCATGGGTCGCAGCGTTCTTGATATCCGCATCGGCCGCATCTGCTGACGTGGAGCAGCTTTGGCGATCGTTTTCTCAACCGCCGGCAGATGCACGGATCATGATGCGCTGGTGGTGGTACGGCCCTGCCGTTGCCAAACCGCAGCTTGAGCGCGAGATGAAGCTGATGAAGGAAGGCGGCATCGGTGGATTCGAAGTCCAGCCGACGTATCCGCTGGCGCTCGATGACGAGCGGCCCGGCCTGAAGAACTTGAAACTTGGATCCCCCGAGTTTCTCGACATGCTGAAGTTCACGGCGGCAAAGGCCAAGGAACTGGGACTGCGGATGGACCTGACACTGGGCAGCGGCTGGCCTTATGGAGGGCCGCAGTTCACGGATTCCGAGGGTGCCAGCGCCATCGCGAGCCAGACGGTGACGGCGCCGGCCGGGCAGCGGCGGGTGGAAGTTCCTAAGTTACCGAACGCCCGGACCCAGACTCCCGTAGCGGCGTTCCTGAGAGTCGGCGGGACCTACCAAGAATTGCCCATCAGGGACGGCGCCGTGGAGTTGCCTGCGGATGTGACCGGAGAAACGCAGGTCCTGTTCGCCATCGCGCGTCAGGGAATCATGCTGGTCAAGCGCCCCTCCGTGAACGGCGAAGGGAACGTCATCGACCACTACAGCCCGGCGGTCATCGGGAAGTTCATCAGGGAAGTGGCCGAGCCCGCGATCGCGGCCTGCGCACCGAACTACCCCTACGCAGTCTTCTGCGACAGCCTGGAGATCGGCGGCGAAAACTGGACGCCGACGCTGTTGGATGAATTCAAGAAACGGCGCGGCTACGACCTGCGGCCGCTGCTGCCGGCGCTGTTTGTGGAGATGGGCCCGAAGACCGCGGAAATCCGTCATGACTGGCTGCTGACCTGCACGGAATTGTTCAATGAGAAATTCAACGCGGCATTCAAAAAGCTGGCCGCGAAGTACAACACCCGTTTCCGCATCCAGGGTTACGGATCGCCGCCCGCGGCGCTGCACAGCTATGCGTATGCCGATCTGAACGAGGCCGAGGGATTTCTGTGGCAGACCTTCGAGGAATCGCGCTGGGCATCGTCGGCCAGCCACCTGCTCGGCCGGCCGGTGACTTCGACGGAGACCTGGACATGGCTCGGGCAGGTCGTCTTCCGCGCCCGGCCCATTGATATGAAGGCCGAAGCCGACATGCATTTCCTTCAGGGGATCAACCAGCTCATCGGCCACGGCTGGCCGTATACGGCCGAGGGGGCATCGTACCCCGGTTGGGCGTTCTATGCCGCCGGCGTGTTCAACCAGAACAATCCCTGGTGGATCGTGATGCCGGATGTGGCCAAGTACCTGCAGCGCGTGAGCAGCATGATGCGTCAGGGTACGCCGGCCAACGACGTGCTGGTCTATTTCCCGAACAGCGACGGTTGGGCCGAGCGCGCGACCAGCCTGAACCAGACGATGGGCGGGCGCGTTGGCGGCGGCGGGCGGGGCGACACGACAACCGGCGGCAATATTACCGGCTCGCTCCTGGCTGCCGGCTATAACCTCGATTACTTCGATGATCAGCTGCTGGAGATGCGCGGCAGGGTCGAAGGCAATGCGATTGCTTTCGGCGACGTCAAGTTCCGTGCCGTCGTGCTGCCGCAGGTCACGCGCATCATGCCGGGCACGATGAGGAAGCTGGAGCAGTACGCGAAGAACGGCGGCATCGTAATCGCGGTCGGCGCCGGTCCGCAGACAGCGCCGGGATACCTGGCCAGTGATGCGGACATCCAAACCGTCCGCGACATCTCAGAGCGGCTTTTTGCCGGTCCGCAACCTCTGGGGACGCTGGTTGCGGATGCCTCCCAGCTCGGCAGCGCACTGGCCGGCAGGAAGCTGGCGCCGGATGTTACGTTTGAACCGGCGGTCGCCGACCTCGGTTTTGTGCATCGCCATACCCCCGACGCGGAGATCTACTTCATCGCCAACACGAGCAACCAGGCGCAGAAAGTGAAGGCAGCCTTCCGCGTTGCCGGCGGCTTGCGGCCGGAAGTGTGGGATCCGATGACCGGACAGATCCTCTCCTCCGGTGCGGGCAATTCACTCGAGCTTAACCTGGACGCTCATGGTTCGATCCTGGTCGTGTTCAGCAACCGCAGGCCGACAGCGGCTGCTGCGGCGCTGCGGATGCCGGCCGCCACTTCGGTGCTGATCGATTTGAGTACCGGATGGACGGTTAAGTTCGGCACAGACGGGCCGGTCGTCGCGATGGACAAGCTGACCAGCTGGAGCGACGATGAGAAAACCAGGGCGTTCTCCGGTGTGGCAACGTATCAGAAGACGTTCAGCATCGATCCGGCGTTGGCGAGGACTGGACAACGGTTGATGCTGACGTTGGGGACGGCAACCGTGGCGCCGGCCGGCGGAGCCGGGCGCGGCGGCAACGGCTACCGCGCCAACCTCGAATCACCCGTCCGCGAGGCAGCCGTCGTTTATATCAATAACAAGAGAATCGGGTCGATCTGGGCTCCACCCTACTCGCTCGACATCACCGGCACACTGCAGGCCGGCAACAACCAGATACGCATCGATGTCGGCAACCTGGCGATCAACCACATGGCCGCCAGGGGATACCCGAATTACAATCTGCAGGGCGTGCGGCGGCAGTACGGCAATCGTTTCGACCCTCAGGGATTGAACCTGATCCAGCCAACACCGTCAGGATTGCTCGGGCCCGTCCGGATTGTCGCTGCACAAAAGACGAACTGATCAGGCTTGAGGCAGTTGCAGTATCCCGGGATTTGGGCATCCAGGTCGGGTCCGGCCGGGGGTAGTGCTGGATTTTTTGCCGCAGGCCCCGCGGTCACGAGATAAAGCGATGGGAAAGGTTTCCCACGAGTTTCAGATCTTCGTCAAACCGGCGGGCGCGGTGTGCAACCTCGATTGCCGATACTGCTACTACCGGGACAAGAGCAGCCTCTATCCGGATGCCGGCACATTCCATATGGCTGAAAGCCTGTTGGAGGATTATATCGTCCAGCACTTTGAGGCTGCGCCCGGGCCGGAGGTCGGCTTTTCCTGGCACGGCGGAGAGCCCACCACCCTGGGCGTGGATTTCTTCCGGAAGGCTGTCGACCTGCAGCGCAAGCACAAGCCTGCCGGGTGGCAGGTGCGCAACGGCATCCAGACCAACGGCATCCTGCTGGACGAGGAATGGGGCCGATTCCTGGCGCGCGAGGGCTTCAGCGTGGGTCTCAGCCTCGACGGCCCCGCGGCGCTGCACGATCCCTATCGGGTGAATCGGGGCGGCCAGCCTACACACTCTCAGGTGATGCGCGCTTACGACCTCCTGCTCAAAATGAGGATTCACACCGACATTCTCTGCGTCGTGCACAACCTGAATGTCCGCGCCCCGCTCACCGTCTACCGGTTTTTTCGCGAAATCGGCTGCCGGTACCTGGGTTTTCTTCCGGTCGTCGAGCAATCGCCGGAAACGGCGGACGGCGTCAGCCCGCATACGCCGTCTGCCGAAGAGTACGGCACGTTCCTGTGCAAAATCTTCGATGAGTGGATCGGGCGCGATGTCGGCCGCATGACGGTTCAATCCTTCGAAGAGGCTGCCAGGCCGGCGCTCGGCCTGGAACATTCGTTGTGTGTTTTCCGCGAAACCTGCGGCTCGATTCCGGTCCTCGAACACAACGGCGATTTCTTTCCCTGCGACCACTATGTCGATGCCGGCCACCGGCTGGGCAATATCCGCGAAACGCCCCTCGACCAATTGCTGGAGAGCGAGGCGCAGCGAAACTTCGGCGACGCCAAGCGGGACGCGCTCCCTCGTTTTTGCCGGGAGTGCGAAGTGCTGGCCATGTGCAACGGCGGCTGCCCCAAGTATCGCTTCATCAGGACGCCTGACGGAGACCCTGGCCTTAACTACCTCTGTGCCGGGTTGAAGCGCTTCTTCCTGCACTGCCGTGAGCCTCTTGCGAGGTTGGTATCCCGGCAGCGGGAGCCGGCGGCCGGATTCCGCCCGGTTCCGGCAAAGGCGGGCCGCAACGATCTGTGCCCTTGCGGCAGCGGCAGGAAGTACAAGAAGTGCTGTGCGGCCGGATAGCCCGGCGGTCCAGTCCCGGTGTTACTGCTCCGAAAATAGAGCTTTGCGTCTTCGCGTCTTTGGGTCCTTGCGTTAAAAGCCAAACGCCGAGACTCCAAGCAAGGATCATTTTCATGCGTCACCGGGTGCGACAAGGCGCATGAGAGGCTGTTTCGGCGATCGGTGGTTTCCGGAATCCCGGCCCGCCTTTTTCCTTGTTTCTGAAATGCCACCCGTAGCAAAATCCCGATCCAGGAGATGTACCGGCATCATTGTCTTGGACAAGTGAACCTCCTCGAGGACGAGCATTTAAGGAGCATATTGATCATGCAGACAATTACGAGAAGACGGTTTCTGGAAGGAAGCGTAAACGGCGTGGCGGCGCTAGGCTTGGGAGCATCCTGTCTTTGTGCGCAGGATTGGGCGCGAAAGGCGGTGGACCAGTCACCGCGGAAGCGCGAATGGGTTACAGTGAAACATGGCGGGAGATCCGTCGAATCGATGGTCGCGTATCCGCAGTCAAAGGATAAAGCGCCGGCGATCGTTGTCATCCACGAAATCTTCGGCATGACCGATTGGGTGGAGAACGTCGCCGACGAGTTTGCGGAGGCGGGCTTCATTGCCATCGCCCCCGATCTGTTGTCGGGAATGGCGCCGAACGGGGGCCGCACCAAGGATTTTCCGGCGAGCCAGGGGGGCGGAATGCGCGGCCCGGTCGGCGAGGCGATCGGCAAGCTTCCCCCTGATCAAATCACGGCAGATCTCAGTGCCGCGGTCGATTACTGCAGGAGCCTGCCGGCCTGCAACGGAAAGGTCTGCGTGGTCGGCTTCTCGTGGGGAGGCAGCCAGTCGTTCCGTTTCGCGACCAACCGGAAGGATCTGTCCGCCGCCTTTGTGTTCTATGGCGGAGGCCCTGCGGCAGAAGCAATAGCTACCATCCAGGCGCCGGTCTACGGCTTCTATGCCGGGAATGATGCGCGCATCAACGGCACCATCCCGCAAACCCAGGAGCAGATGAAGGCCGCGGGCAAGTTCTATGAGACAGTAATCTACGACGGCGCTGCGCACGGCTTTATGCGGAGCGGCGATCAGCCCAGCCCCCCGGAAGCCGACAAAAAGGCGCGTGATGCCGCCTGGGTCAAGCTGAAGGCTCTGGAGGCAAAATACAAGTAGATATCCGGACGCCTCGCTTGCAGCTTCCGACAAAGGGTGATCCGTCAACTTGCAGCAGGCCGGTGACTGCCGTGGGCTAACTCGAGCGCGCGATTCAGGGGCACGCCGACTTTGCGCCGGCTGTGATTGCCGATACCGACCTGCCAGCAGCCACTGCAATGGCGGCAAATTTGGACACCCACTGTCTGCACGACTTGGATGGGTGTCCATATTCCAGGTTACACGAGCAGTTAATCAGGTTGGACAAACGGGTTGCAGACGCGCACGGTCCCAGGAGCCCGATCTGACATTGGATTTTCATGCGTTGCCGGGTGCGCGACGGCCAATGAAGAGCTGCGCCGAAATCAATTGCGAGTCCCCCGGACCGTTCCAGAACACTTTCGAATAGAGTAATGGATGGCCGGAGTGTGCCTGCCGGATTCTGTAGTAGCGGATGTTATGGGCTGCTGTGATATGCACGCGCGAAGCCAGCTCATCTATATGCAGGGCCCGCCACTCCTGGCCGCCGGGCGCTTGTGCGAGGGCATCCGCTGCCATTCCCTCGAGCCAGACCGTCCCCCCCCGCACGGCGTTCATGCGCCGGGTTTCCACTTCATCAACTGTTATGTAGGAGAGCGGGATCCACTGGACCTGCGGATTGAAGTAGCTGATCAGCCACAAGTCAGTGTGCGAACGGCCGTAGAGAATGACGGTGCCGGGGGACCACTCGTTTCCTCTGCGCAGCGCGAAGGATAGCACCTCGTTCGTTTTGATCTGCGCACTTGGATAAATGAGCATGTTGAAGTTCCAGACGAACACGACCGCTGCCGGGATTACCGCAAACCACATCCTGCGCGTGTTCCATTGCGGCAGCCAAGCGAGCATGAAGATGATCGGGGGAAGATAGAACATCCGGTAAAAGACGTTCTGCGGCAGCCAGAAAAAAAGGAAGATCACGTAGACCAGGATCCAGGCGGACAGGGTGACAAAAGCCGCAGGCAATGCTCCCGGGGTGTGCGGGTGATGTTGATGGTCCGGCTCATTGTCCTTCCGACGCCGGAGGATCCAAAGGGCAGCGGCCGCCACCAGCATGGATGCGATAAATCCGGCCAGGGCCATCGCATCGGGATCGATCCTGTTCACCCGGCCTCCGAAGAAAAGCCGGAAAGTCCCGCGCATGCAATAACGCAAGCGCTCGTACCAGGCAAGGGCGATATTCGCATCTGAAGAGTGCACCGATATCCAATCGATGAACCGGCTCGCCCCGATAAAGGGGCGGGCGGATTGAAATGCCGCCCAATATGCGGCGCCCGTGAGTGATCCTGCCATTGCTCCGTATTTCACGACATCGCCGAGCCAGGTCCGTTTTCCTGCTCCCGGCCGATTCCCGCGGAGCATAAGCCCGAGGGCGGCAACCGGGATGAACAAGAATGCCAACTGATGGAAAAGCATCGCGACCGAGTGCGCCAGCCCCGCGACAAGCGGCCGTGGACGCGGGCTGGCCATGATCCACCGGAAACTGGCGAGCAGGAAGAAAATCGAAGGAATGTAAGCGTCCGCATCTGAGGAAAATTTCCACCACTGTGCGGAAAAGGCGAACAGAAGGGCGCCGCAGCCGGCGCGTACGGTCGATCCGGTCATCTTCTGGATCAGATCCCAAACCAGATACACGGCCGCGGCAGCGAATACAGCATCCATCGCCTGAAGGACGAACAAGGCGCGCAAATGGAGACCCGCTGCAGCCAGGGATCTCCAGACGAGGTAGCCGGTAATGTTGTAAATCAGGTGATTCGGGAAGAAGAGGTCGGCCGGCGTGCCGGGGGCGTCTTCGATTGCATGGGCGAATGAAACTCCGTCCCAATAGAAATCTCTGGTGGGGATCAGAGCATAGATTGCCAGCACGGATGCTGCGATGATCAGGCCTTGGCGCCTATGGTTTTCGGACATTTGAAATCCGGGGACGCTCGCCGGTTTTGCCGGATTTGTAGCGAAGACCAGTAATCCTCCCGGTCTTCCCCTCCACTCTCACCTGGTGTAATGACGGATTCCGGCAGCCTTATTAGCCCGGATCATTCACGAAAAGCATACAAAAAGCCCTTTGGGATATGGAAAAACACGGAAGCACACGGACGGGAGGAATCCGGGCTGCTTATTTCGCCCATCGGCTCATTGCCGCGAAACAGTTGTCTGGCTCCGGATTTTGACTATGATGTTAGTTGCTCAGAAAGAAGTTGTTCCCAATGCGAATAAACTCGCGCCCCAGGCAGTTCCGCAAGAGAGCAGTGTCCGTGTTTGGCTGAAGTCCGGCGGGAGCAGGCCTATCCTGGATACCCCGGAGGAGCAAGGCTCCGGGCGCGCGGAAGATACTCCGCGTAAGGAGGGATCGATGCTCAGGCAAGACATAAGGTTGAAGGAGATTGATGGGGTTGAGATCACCACTGTCGTGGACAACGTCATCGATCTGCTGATGGCGGGGACTGAAGTCGCCAGGCGCCTCGAGATCCGCCCTGACTCGTTCGAGAAGCCTCTGCCCGTGGCCGAGCACGGTTTTGCCGCCCTCATTGCCACCTGGCGTGACGGCCGCATTGGGCAGGTTTTGCTCGATACCGGTTCCAGTGAGACAGGCATCCTTCACAACCTGGATGCGATGTCGCTCGATCCGTCAGGGCTCGAAGCCATCGTCATCAGTCACGGCCACGCCGATCACACGCTTGGCCTGACAAGGCTTCTGTCTCGTCTGGCATCCCGGCAGGTGCGTGTTGTGGCGCACCCTGATGCCTTCCTCGATCGTCGGCTGGTAACACCAAAGGTCACAGTGACGATGCCGAAGCTGAGTCGCGATCTGCTGCGCGGCGGCAGCGTCGAGCTGATCGAGACTGCCGACTCGACGCTGCTCGTGGATGGGACGTTGCTGGTGTCCGGAGAAATTGCCCGAACCAGCGGCTTCGAGGTCGGCTTCCCGCCCAACCAGTCCTGGCGGGACGGCAAGTGGCAGCCGGATCCCCTGGTCCACGACGACCAGTGTGTGGCGGTCAACGTGCGAGGCAAGGGATTGGTGATTGTGTCAGGGTGTGGGCACGCGGGAATCGTCAACTCGGTGCGGCACGTCCAGGCAATCACTGGAGTCGAGAAGGTCCACGCAGTTATCGGCGGTTTCCACCTCCAGAATCCACGGCTCATCGCGCCGACCGTTGCGGCGTTCAAGTCGATTGGTCCACGCTATGTGGTGCCGACACACTGCACGGGCTGGGCCGCCATCCACGAGTTTGCACGGGTGATGCCCGAATCGTTCGTTGCCAACAGCGTCGGGACCACACTTGTGTTCTAGCCCAATCCGACACGCCCCCTGGGCGAATCCTGTGCCGCAGGTCAAGCTGGAACAGCTGCATGGCTTCTATTGGTGTGATATGTGGCTGATCAGCCCGGATTTCGCGACCTTTGTGCCGGCGTCGCAGAGGCTTTCTGATTTCCGACCGTTTGCAGGGAGATTACTGGCGCCCGAATAGTTTTTCGGCGAGTGCATGCCAATCCGTTTTCAGGTGATCCGCAATATCCTTGAGGATGGCAGACACTGTACCTACGCGCAGCGGTTTGTGCCTGGGAATCGTAACGTGATGCTCACCATTCAAGGCAGTTGTGAGCCGAATATGGCTTCCGGTCTGTCTTGTGGGTTGATCTCCGTACAGGCGCAGTAATGAGATGAGGTCCTCGGCACCTACGTCGCGGGGGATCCTCATTGTGCCAACACCTCTTCACGGACAAAGTGCAGCCGGATCAATGAAGGTATCTCTCCGGGTTCAAAATGGCAATGAACCGCATCACGGATCGCCGCACGCAGTTCATCCCATGTGTCAGCCTCCGTGAATATGGAATGGCCCAGCGCCTTCGCCGTGAGACCCCCTTCAGGCGCTTCCTCAATCAGAAAGATTACTTCTGTGGCCATCGATCATGCCTCCTGCATACTTTTGTCCTGATTGTACGATTAAGTGGCTACACAGGCAATTCCCGAATGCGTCGCCTCGCAGGTTTTTCCCTTGATCGTTTCTTCTTGGCTATCTGCTGATACCAATAGCGGCCGGGACGATGACGCGGACGGCGCCGAATCCTTGCGATCGGTCGCGGCTGTAGCGCAGATCTCTGAGAAAAACCGCAGTTCCTTCCGGCGCCGGCTCGACGGTTACGGCCGGAAAGCGGGCGAAGCGCGCAAGCGCCGACATGTCGCGATCGGCGAGGGATGCCCGGAAGTACGGATTATCGAGATTCTTCTGCACCACCTTTAGTTCCGGCGGATGCCGGCGCCAGTCCTGCAGCCCGGCATCGGCGATGTAGTACCGATCGGGCGCCTGCAGGACGACCGTCCACAGCAGCAGGGACTGCGGGCGTCCCGGAATCACGTCGATTTTTTTCAGCCGGCCGGAAACAAGCTCTGGGCCGACCGCGAGCGCATTGGTTACTACGACCTGGCGCGCGGCCGCCAGGGCGCCGAGATAGAGGACCAGCGTAAGCAGGGCAGCGCGCGCCGGATTCCAGCCGCGATTCAGCAAGACCCGGCCAACTCCGAGTAACAAGGCGGCGGCCGCAATCCAAAAGAGAGCAGTGACCGGCGACCAGCCAAGGACCACGATCAGCAGGCCAAACAGCCCAAGAGTCGCCCAGGCGGCAATCCCTCGCATCGAGCGTGTAAGCAGCGCAAGGGCGCAGCCGAGGATCAGCCAGATCCAAGGATCCAGGATCGAGAGCAGATCGCCATAATATTTCGCCTGGCTGAAAGGCAGCAGCAGCCGGACTCCATAATCGTTCAGGAAATCGAAAACCGGATGAGTCATCGTGCCGGCGAGAGATACGCCCCAAAGAGGGATGATCGCCGGCGGCTGCCCGGAACCAGGGTGTTTGAGCCGGTGATAGAGCCAAAGCGCGCCGGCCAGGCAGACCGACAGACCGACAACGCCAATCGGGGTATGAGACACGCCGCGGTGCGAATCGAGGTAGCTGCCGCGGCCCAACTGCCAGAGGATTTCCATGTCGGGCAGATTAGCGCCGATCACCAGGGCCGGCACTGCGAGGGCCGTCTTTTTCTCGAGGCCGGCCTTTGCCAGCGCCAGGCCGATAAGCGTATGAGTGATGCTTTCCACGCAGCTTTTATATCACATAGACCGGCCTGGACATCGGACGGAACCCACCCCCATTCAGTTTTTAATGAATGGTTCCGAAGGTCAGAGTACTATGTAACCATCATTCCATCATGTTGGTTGGCAGGGAATCAGTTTCAGGGACGACAGGAGCAGAACCATGTCCGAACTTTTTATTTCCCCGCGTCCGCGTGCCGCCCGTGAGCGGCTCTGTCTGGCAATTCTTTCTGCGTTGACGATCACACCCATGCCTTTGGCAGGCGCGGCTCAATCAGAGCAACGATCATCACAACGGCCCTTGAAGATTGCTGTCGCCCATTTCAGCCATGAGGCCACGACGTTCTCGCCCGAGAAAGTCGGCATCGATGGATTCTCCAAACCCAATCCTTCGGGCGAGCGTCTGCTCCGGTTCAACGAGGAGATACAGGGATTCGTCAAGGTCGCGCGCGAGCACAGTGGCGTTTCGCTCGTGCCGCTGGAATCGTTCGGTGAGGTGATCGGGGGCAGCTCGAAAGGCTGGATCACGCAAGATGCCTTCGAACACCACGCGGGACTGATACTGCGCGACCTGAAAGCGGCCCTTCCGGTGGATGCCGTATATCTTTCCCTGCACGGCGCCGCCGCGGTCGAGGGTGTCGCCCGGCCCGAGGCCGAGCTTGCCAGGCGCGTCCGCGCCCTCGTGGGTCCGAAAGTGCCCATCGCCGGCACCTTCGATCCTCACGGCAACGAGGATGAGGAATTCCTGCGCTGTGCGGACTTCTCTCTGGTAATGAGGTACTTTCCTCACTACGACGGCCGGCTGCAGGGTGAGCGTGCGGCCCGTCTGCTGATCCGGACCGCGCGCGGCGATTATGTGCCGGCGACCGCGACGCGCAGACCGGGAATCATCACGCCTACCGTTCTTCAGTGGACCGGCCAGCAGCCCTGGATGAGTATCGTACAGCGCGCGCTCGTTTGGGAGGCGCGGGAGAAGGATGTCTACGTCAGCTATTTCTTTGGCTATCCGTGGAGCGATGTGCCGGATCTCGGCGCCACCTTTCAGGTGATGACCAACGGCGATCAAAAGCTGGCAGACCAGATAGCGGATGACATGAGTGCTTTCATGTGGCGACTGCGCACCGAACTGTTCCGCACGCCCATCCTTCAGCCCAAGGAGGCCGTGCAACAGGCAATCCAGGCGACTGGGGGCGGCCAAACACCCGTCGTGCTGGCTGATTACTCGGATCGCGCCGGCGATGCCACCTTCATTCTCCAGGAGATCCTCGAACAGCAACTCGGCGGCGTGCTTTATGCGACGCTGCGTGATGAACGCACTCTGGCTGCCCTGGCCAAAGCCGGCGCAAAAGCCGGAGATGCATTCGACCGCGAGGTCGGGGGCTTTGTCATCTCGCCCGCGAGCGGCAAGCCGGTGCGCATCCGGGGCAAGCTGCTGTTCTTCGGCCAGCCGGATGCCTGGAAGGCGTCCATGACCGCAGATGAGCGCATCGCGGTCGTTGAGTTCGGCCGCGGCAACTGCCTGGTGATCACCCCCGATCTCATGCAGATCACCGATCCCGAGAGGCTGCGCTGGGGGCCGATCCGGCCCGAACGCTTCACGACCTGGGTGCTCAAATCACGCGCGCACTTCCGCCGCGGCTTCGACGACAACGGGTATGCGAAGACGATTCTGATTGTCGATGCGCCCGGCCCATATCTTGGGACCGTGCATCTGGATGCCCTGCCTTACCGGAACGTCGATATCAAAAAGCTGTACCCGTTCAGCGCGGGCGGATTGGACGCCGTGCGTAAAGGGCCCACTCCCCGACCTTCGGCATTTTCAGGTTATGGCCGGTTTCCGCAGGCAAGCGCAGTACATAGGTAAGGATCTCGTTCCTCAACGACTTTCCGATTGTCCAGCCATGCGGTCACGTCCTGATACAGCTGCCGGTCGAAAATATCGGGGCAAAAGGAAAACGCCAGGCCCGCGAACGCCCGCACGACCCTGCTGAACCGTTGCCATCCGACGGTCGAGGGGGAGCAGAGCACAACCTGGACACGCACGTCGCGAAATCCTGCTCTGCGCAACAGCAGCCCGATCGACTTTCCCATATTGTTGTTGCTCCCGACACGTTTGTGTATTGTATCCAGCCTCGATCGGAACTCCACCCACACCGGATCGCGGACGTGGCAATCCATATAGTCGTCGAGCGACTCGACGGCGATAAACGTCCCTTTCCGTTTCAGCCGGTCGCGGGCCGACTTCACAAATTCTTCGGGCTTGGACGAGTGCTGGACGGTATAACGGGTCATGATCGCATCAAACCTTGTCTGCCTGAACGTACTGTCGAAGAAAGCCGTCTCCAAAGTCACGTTGCGCATGGACTTCCGTTTCATGATCCGGAGGGCATCCCTGATCGCCAGTTCATTCTGATCGATGCCCAGGAAACGTGCGCTCCTGATTGCCGAGGCGATCTTCAGCAGGAATGACCCTTCGCCGCATCCGATGTCGAGCACCGAACGGCACCTACGCTCCCTCAGCAGGCTCGCAACGACGGGAACTTCGAGGCGGCCGAGAGAATCCGTCTGCGCGACGAGGACTTTTTTTATTGCAGCGTGTTGCTCGGGTGTCAGCTTCGATTCCATCACTGAGCTCATGGTATCTCCTGTGGACTTCCAGGTGCGTACGCGATGATGCGCAAACCCAATTATGGCCGGATAGCTGCCCGTTTTCCAGCCAGGCGCATCATTGCAGGGTCCGGCCGGGAAGCTGCTCCGAAGATACCGACGCCAGACCTCCGACCCCAGACCTCCGACTTCCGACCTCAGACCTCCGACCCCGAGCGTTTTTATGCGTAACGGGGTGCTCTGGCGCTCGAAGGGAACTTATATTCGTGCCGGTTCGTTATACCCTGGTGGAACAGCTTCGCAGTGTCTTTTATGTGGTAAAAATTTACCATTATTTTGTTGACGGCTCAGAGAAAAGGTGGTAAAAAGTTACCATGATAGGGAAAATCTTCTGGCAAAAGGAGGCGGCGGGATGGCAAGAATGACCAAAGACGAGCTGGCCGGCAGCCGGCTGAGCAGGCGCGAACGGCAGATCATGGATGTCGTGTATCGCCTCGGCAAAGCGACCGCCACGGAGATCGTGGAGGGCATTCCGGATCCCCCTACCAAAGACGCAATCCGCCGGCTCATCAGAATCCTGGAGGAAAAGGGATTATTGCGTCACGAAGCGGATGGCCCCCGCCACGTATATCATCCGACGGTGGCTCCGGAAAAGGCGCGGATCTCTGCACTGGATCATCTTCTCCAAACCCACTTTCGAGGCTCAGTGTCCCAAGCCATCGCAGCACTCCTCAAGTCTTCTGCCGACGGCCTGACGGATTCTGAACTGCAGAGGATCACCGCTCTCATCGAGGAAGCCAGAAAGGAGGGGAAATGATGTCGGATCATACCGCTGCGATCCTGGCTCTGTTGTTGGACTGGGTAGCGAAGGGATTCCTGATTCTTGGTCTGGCCTTCCTCGCCGATTGGCTGCTGCGCAGCGCCAATGCATCGCTGCGTCATCTGGTATGGCTGGTCGGATTGGCTGCCGTCATGCTGGTTCCGGCAATTTCCCTGATGCTCCCCAGCCTGAGCCTTCCCTTGTTTCATCTCGACTTCCTGCGGCCGGATCCTGTTCAGGGAGCCGGATCTGCGCAGGTCGGATCAGAGACCGGGCTTGGCTGGAGCGGGTTGGAAATCCTGCTCGGGATATATGTCGCCGGCGCTCTACTGGTATTCATCTGGCAGCAGATCGGGCGCGCCTACGCTCACCGTCTGTGCGAAAGTGCCGTGAGGATCCCTCAGGGGCAACTTACCCGCGAACTGGAGCGGCTCAAGGCCGTTTTGGGAATCCGCAATCCCGTCGGCCTTCTGTTCAGCGATGTGATTTCCATCCCTTTTTCCGCGGGTTATCTCCATCCGGTGATTGTGCTGCCGCATGCGACCTCCACGTTGCCGGCGCCCGTTCTGGAGTCGGTCCTGATCCATGAACTGGCCCACATCAAGAGAAGAGACATTCTGGCGCGCGTTGCAGCCCAGCTCAGTTGCTGCATTCATTGGATCAATCCGCTGGCATGGTACGGCCTCGGGCGGATCATGATGGAGCAGGAGATTGCCTGTGACAACCTCGTGCTGCGCGCGGGCACCAAGGCCTCCGACTATGCCCGCAGTCTTCTTGCCCTGTCGGAGGTGCGGCGCGGCAGGATGGACTTTGCTCTGACGGCTTTCGGGCGCCGCGCCGAACTGCGGGACAGGCTGATGGAGATTCTGAAACCGACGCGGAACCGCACGCCGCTGCGCATCAGCAGCTCGGTGGTCTTCCTGCTGCTTACCTGCGGCCTGCTCCTGCCGGTTTCTGCCCTGAACCTCTGGGATGCACCGGATGCCGTCGTGCTCGTGCGGCCCCCGGGCGATATTCAGCCAAGACAGGAAACGATTACGCTGCCGCAAGCCGCCGGCAACCTGCAATCATCACTATCGTCCGCGAACCCTCTGCCGGACATCAACAAGGTCAAAAAACAAATTGCCAAGAAGATCCAGGATATGAAAGAGCAGGGAGTTGCCGAGGATGAGATCGCGAAGTTCACCATCGCGGCAAAAGCCAAACTCGAGGGCCTGCAATTGGAATCCATAAAGCAGGCTCAGGAGAAGAAAAAGCAGATGGAACTGACAAAGGCGAAAGAGGGGAAGAAGACGGGATAGACGTATTCCCTCTCAGGATAGTCTTTCTGTCGGTGTACAACAACCGCCCGGAAAGCCTGCAGCACCCGGGCGTTCGATCACACAACAACGTCAAGAGCTTCACCGCCGTCGACTGCGTCGGCGGCGCTCCGTCAAGGTGCGCCCGGACGCAAATGGCGGTGGAGCAGGAGGTAGACAATGAAAAAATCAGGTCTTGCGGTTCTAGTGCTGTTGTTGCTTTTCATGATTCCGGCGTTGTCGGCCCAGGACAGGCCGGAGGTCAAAGCGATGAAGGAGAAGATCGCGCAGAAGGTCGCCGACATGAAGGCCGCCGGCGCTACCGACGAGGAAGTCAACCTGTTCATGGTGGAAGCCAAGAAAAAACTCGAGCAGATGATCGCTGGAAATGGCGGCACCGCCGCTGTCGACGAGAAGGTGCTCAAGGACAAGCTGGACCAGAAGGTGGCGCAGATGAGGGTTGCCGGCGCCTCGGATGAGGAGATCAAGAAGGTCGTCACGGAGTTCAAGAACAAGGTCGCCAGGATGAAAGCCGACAACGGCGGCGGCCTCATGGTGGATGAGAAGACGTTCCAGGAAAAGGTGGCGCAGAAAGCCGCCCAGATGAAATCAGCCGGCGCCTCGGAGACCGAGATCCAGAAAATGATCACGGAAGCCAAACAGAAGTGGCTCGAACAGAAAGCCAAAACTCAGAAGCAGGACAAATAGGGATTGGCCCCGAGAAACAGCGGCGCTGGAGCATTGATCGTGTGCGGCCAGCGCCGCCTCGCCCTGATCAAGTCAACGTCCCCGGATCACCGTGCCGTTGTGAATCACCAGCATGACCTCCGTGAGAGCGCCGAGGTCGCGCAACGGGTCGCCGCTCACCACAAGGACGTCGGCGATCTTGCCGGTCTCCAGCGTTCCCAGCTCGCTGTCGAGCCCGCACACGTGCGCCGCGTTCCGGGTCGCGGCGACCAGGATCTGCATCGCCGTCATACCCGACTCGGACATGCGCCGGATTTCGTGCATCGGCATGCCGAGCTCGAAATGCGGGAAATCGTTCTGCGGGATATCGGTGTAATCGTTGCCGAGAGCCACACTCCCGCCCAGCGCGACGAAGCGGCGCAGGTTGGCCTGGGCCCCCGCTAAAGCGCCGTACGCTTCAAGCACGGTGAGAGTAGGCACCATGGTGAGGTCCCGGGCAATCATCTCCTGGAAAACCGATTCGGGAACAGGATCCCAGGTCGCGTGTGCGGCGTCGTCCACGCCGGCTTCCACCACCGTCTGAAGAAACCGCGCGTCGGTGACATGCGCCGAGACGGGCATGCATCGCGCGTGCGCCGCGGCTACCACCGCCTGAAGCACTGCGGCCGACAGGACAGGCCTGTCCGTACGGCCGGCGATGCCGTCCTCGACGGCGACTTTGATCAGGCCGGCTCCTGCAGCCAGTTCCTCGGCGACAAATTGACCTGCCTCAGCGGGCGAATCGATGCCGACCCTGCCGTAGCCTCCAGGCGCCGTGATCATCCAGCCGGCCGAAACCAGGCGGGCATAACGCGGCATGGTCCAGTCCGCGTCGCGCTCGAGGATCAGGTCTCGCAGCGGCACGCCGCTCTGGTTGATGCCCTCATCACGCACGGTGGTGACGCCCGCGCGCGCCCAGGCCTCGAGGTTGGCAGCCGAATAGGCGTCGTGCACGTGGGCGTTGATAAAGCCGGGCAGGATGGTGGCACCTCGCACATCGATCACGTCCGCACGGGCCGGAATCTCCACCTGGCCGCGCCTGCCGACGCCGACGATCCTGCCGCGGCCGCCTATCGCCAGCACGGCGTCCGGCACCGGCGCTGCACCCGTGCCGTCCAACAGCGTGCCGTTGACGAGCGCCAGAGTGATTCCCGGCGGGTCCAGGAGCTCATTGTCAGCCAGCACGGCCGCCAGCAACAATCTGTCGGCCGCGTCCACTTGACCATCTCCGTTCATGTCTGCGGACGGGAGGCCCGCTGTAAACGGGGCATTCCGCGGCGTAACCCGGCCGGCCAGGAAGAGATCCAGGAGGCACAGATCGGCGGCATCAATGCGCCCCGATCCGTCAAGGTCTCCGGGAGAGGGCAAGCTCCTGCAGACGTCCGCATACCCTGCCCCCGGACTGCCGGCAGGTTGCGCCAGCATCAAAAGAACGCTGAAGATCCACCCAAAGATCTTCCACGCGGCAATCATATTTCCTCCCCTGGCGCTGCACGGCCGAATTTCCTGTCGGCTGTTCGCCGCGGTCAGCGGACCGGCACGGCCGACAGGAATGTCAGTCCCGCGTCGCCGAGCAGCATTAAGGCGAACACCTCCACATCCGACGTGACCAGCAGAAAGCCCCCGAACTGGTCGATGTTAAAACTGGGATCGAGCTCATTGATCAGTCTGACGAGCCGGCCCTTCGCGGGGATGGTCTTCCTGGTTTGCCCCACTGACTGGCCGTCGGGTTTGTACAGACCGATGACGACCTCGGCATTCCTCTCGCGGCTGGCGTTCACGAGGGCGATGCCGGTCCAGTAGGTGATGGGCGCGATGGTGCCCGACGCCACGTGGTCCAGGAAGAGTTCGCGCTTTGCACTGGAGGTCGTAAGCAGGGGCGTGCTCGAAAGAAACTCGCCCTGGATGTCGCCGAAGGTAATGCTGCCGGCCAGCTCCTGGTCACATTCCACCATGACAATGCCGGTCGAGTAGCCGTCTGCCATAGCGGGGTCCGGCAGGCCGAAGAGTCGCTCGGCGCGGATGCGCAGCTGTGCCTTCGCCTCGATCGCTCGCACCACCGGACTGACGATATTCCGCCCCTCGTCGTCGAGCAGGTGGAAGGTGGCGTTCGCTGTCTGCTGGCCGGTGTTGATGACATTTATCTCGGTGAAGTAGCGCGCGCCGGCTCTGCCGCTGGCGAGGTGCGGAGCGTACAGGGTGTTTGCGGCTTTATCCACATCCTGCGCTGTCAGACACGCAAGCGCGTGGGCATTGCCGAACCTTTCCAGCCCGGTGACCCTGCCTGCCGACATCTCGAGCTCGACGTAACCTTCGCCGGGCACTGCAGCCGGCGGGAAGGTCTGTTCGAACACGCCCCGGGCGGGGATCGACATGGCAAGAGCCTGCCGGACCGTGCCGTCACTGTTCCGCAGCTGCAGGATACCCGTAGCGGGAATCGGTCCCGGATTGACCACACTTATCTTCGTGCCCTTGGCCATGTCCCCGCCCAGCACAGGAAAAAGTGCGTGCGCCGCCAGGGCGTGGCTCACGTCGGCCCCATCCAATTCCGTGGTAATCCCGTTCACCGTATGTCCGACGAGGAAGAATCCGCTGGTATTCGGTGCCGTGGAGTCTACCTCGATCCAGCCGTGATCCGTGTTGAGGATCTCGCGCAGAGCGAACATCTCCTCCAAGACCTTCACATACTGGCCGCGGGGAGCCAGGCCCGCGAAGCTGTTCGGATTGGCTATGCCTGTCCCGGCAAGCAGTGAGCCTTCGACGCCGAATGCGCGGAAGGTCAGGCTGGCGGTGGAATCACTCTCATTAACGATGGCGACCCCCTGGAAATCTGTTGACGTGGATACCAACGACGGATAAATGAGGCGGTAAGGAATGCTGCCCTCCTGGATGTCCACCAGGGTTGTCGTGTCGGTATACTGGATCAACGCCGGGCCTTCGTTGCCTCCCGAGTCATAGGTTGAGGCGAGTGAACCTCCCCGGCGGGCGCGTGCGGAATCTGCATGGAACTGAACTGTGCCGCCTTGGTCTGCCGTAAAGATCAGCGTGGCAATGTGCACCTTTCCCGTCGGCGCGTGGTCGCCTGTCTGTGCATTTACGATGGTGACATAACCGCGGGCGTTCGCCTTCCTGATGTTGGTATAGGTCAGGCCGGACGTGAAGTTCGTGGCGGACTCTTCGGCTACCGCCTTGAGAGTGACGCGGCTATTGTCAAATGCCACGGGAATGACAAAACCGCCCAAGGCAATCCCATTGGATGAACTGCCTGCCTCGCCCTCCAGATCGACATGAACGGCGACGGTAAAATCACTTCCGACCGTTGGAATTGCCGGATGCACTTCCAGGGAAAGTGCGGCGGTGGCTGCGGTGTGCCCCGGTTGCCCCGGGGTCAGGATGGCGCAGGCCGCCAGGACGCCGAGAAGAACGATCGGTGTTTTCACGGGTCAGGCTCGTTTGATACATCCATGGAACCGCCGGCAGCGTCTGTCGTTTCTTGTCGAGGCCGGGATTGGGAATGTGCCTTCTCAGGTCTCCCCTATTCTTTACGAAAATCCCCCCTCTCAAGATCCAGCTATGAGGTATCGAGGATCACATTATATAGTGAGGACAGGGCGATTTGGTGCTCCAGCGGGACTCCGACAGAGACGGAGTCGAGGAAGGGAATACAATTTCCCAGGAAGGATGTCACCAGACTGTCCGGTCGCCGGCGATCCGGTCAAACAGCGGTTGCCTGCATGGTGCGGAGCCAGGCAGCACACTCTGGCAAGGGCGGTATCGGCGATTCCCTCCGATTCGGGGGATGCAGCGGCCGCAAAGCCGGAGTGGCGTCCGCGGGAGGATCCGATGAGGTTCCCGGGCCAGCGCAAACGCACACACTTTTTCCCGGGTGGGCAGGCTGCACAGGTGCAGACGGCCGCGGACAGCGGATCCGAGGCGCCGGCCTATGATGTGGTGGGCATCGACCAGACAATCCTGGACGTGGTCCTGCAATGCGACGATGGAGTTCTCTCACGTTTCGGCTTGGGCAAACGGTGTTCGGTGCATATGCCGGAGGATGCTCTTAATGAGATCTATCGTTTCGGTCACGAACGGGGCCTGATCCGCTCTTCTCTCGCGGGCGGCGCCGTGGGCAACACGCTGCATAACTACTCCGTGCTGTCAGGCCGCGAATCGCTCCTGCTGGGGGCCATGAGCCAAAACATCCATCCCGCGGACAGCGCTTTCCGATACATCCGCACCACTTCTCCGCTGGTGAACCTGGAGCACATGCTGACGTTGGATGGCCCGATCGGCAGGGCGATAACCTTCGTTTCGCAGGACGGAGAGCGGAGTTTCGCCATCGCCCCCGGCATCGCCAACGAGTACCAGGCATCGGCTCTTCCCATCCATCTGATCCGCCGCGCCTCTTGTGCCGTCGCCTCGCTCTACCTTTTCAGGAGCCGGAGCGCGCCGGTCTATGACGCCCAGATGGCGCTGATGGGCACAGCCTGGGATGCCGGCGTGCCGGTTATTCTGAGCCTCGGCCTTGCGGCACTGGTGCGCGAGCAGAGAGGCCTCTCCTGCGAGATTCTGAAAACCTGCGTTACGGTAGCGGCCATGAACGCCGAAGAGGCTTGCGCTCTGACCGGAACCGACAATCCGATGCTCGCTTTGGATGAGATCCTGGACTGGACGGATATGGCCATGATCACTGCGGGCGGCAAGGGGCTCTTCATCGGCGGCTGGGTGGATGAGGACAATCGCCGTGAGACCGACTATGAGCTCTGCTCGCAGGGGATTGCGGATTACAGCCGATACGAGTATTCCCGTGTGCAGCGCAGGACGGACTGCCGGCGGCCCATGAAGATCTACACGCACATCGATCCCTACCTGGGAGGGCCGAGGCGCATTGCCAGCACGAACGGAGCGGGCGACGCGGCGCTTGCCGCTGTCATCCATGATGTATGCGCCAATGCCTATAGCCTCAGGCACATGCCCGGGAGTGAGAAACACCTGCATCCGTACCTGACCTACTCCTCGGTCGCGCAGATAGCGAAATATGCCAATTCTGTCTGTTATGAAGTGCTGAAGCACCCGCCCCGGCTTCTGACGGCGGAGGGATTGAGCCTGGGAGAGCAGGAACCGTCACCGGCTCCTTCGCCCTGAAACTTCGAGACGCCATGCCGGCGGGTTGAGAGGGATAGGGTACCCCCTCGCATCCCATTCCCTTATATGGATCATCAATACAATGCCAGGAGACGCACTTTATCTGGAGTGTTCATTGCTCCTGAGTCTGATGCAACGAACGGAAATACGCCAACCGTGGAGGGGAATATGATGAAACCTGTATGCCTGCGTTTGTTGAAAGGGAAGGCTGTTCTGGCTGTAGCCCTGCTGATTTTGGTCCCAGGTTGCTCGCGCCCACTTGAGCGTGCTGTGCCCACAACAGGCACGGTGGAAGCCCATTTTATGGACCAGAGAACGAATGGGAACGCTGTGGGCGTGACCATCTATCTGTGCCAGGCGGGCGAGGGAAAGAAATGCACCTTGCGCAGCTCGCTGACCGGCACGACCGGCGCTGATGGCGTGTTACGGCTGAATGACGTCCCGCCTGGGCGTTACGTCGTAGCGATTGTCGGCCCAAAATCAGCCGGCGCAGTGGAGGATGGCCGCTTGCTGGACTTTGCCGCGACTGGAGTCTTTATTCTGGCCGGTTCGGTGGTTAACAGTGACGCCGACGGCAGCCCAAGTGTGGACGGTGCCCTGAAGGATGCCAAATCGGACCTGCGAGTCATTTCCAACAGAGGCAAGCTGCTCGATCTGGAAATCCGCGCAGGCCAGAAAACCGACGCGCACGTCGAGTTGCCTGCGATGGTCCTGAAGTGAAACGGCCGCTCCCCGGCTGCACTTGCAGGGTTTAAGGAACGGCGCCGGGGACAGGCTGGAATGGCGCCCATCGGTGGACGGGATCCGACAAGTGCGGGAGGTCTGGTTATCTTGTTCCCTCCGAAGCCGCCTCTCCGGCCGGGTGCGCGCGGCGCCACAGGAGGGTGGCGCCGCAGATCAGGAACCCCAGTGCAAGAGCCGCGGCGGCGGCGAGCAGATCGCGGGCAGGGCTTTGGGTGAGCAGCCAGAGGCAAAGAACCACGGCCAGCACCGGAATCACGGGACCGCCCTTGAGCCGGAAACGCTCCCGTTCTTCGGGATATTTCCGGCGCAGGACCGGCACCGCCAGGCAGGTGAGCGCGTAAGGAATAATCCTGGCGACGGCACTGATGCGGAGCATGGTGACGAAGCTGCCGCTCAAGGCCAGCACAAGCGCCAGCCCGCCGAACAGCAGGATCGAGGTGTGCGGCGTCCGGTATTTTGCATGGACTGCGCCGAGCCAGGAGGGGAGCAGTCCATCTCCCGCGAGGGCATACGTCAAACGCGGCGCCGCCAGAGTGAGAGCGCTGAGATTGCCCGAAATCGAAACCAGGGCCGCCAGCGCGATGAACATCCCGCCGACCGGACCCAGAAACTGCGCACTCGCATCCGCGACGGCGGTCTGAGACGTCGCCAGCCCCGGCAGCGTTCCCACGCAGACGAACTGTATCCCGCTATAGAGAGCCGCAGCGACCAGCAGGGCGGCGACCATGGCCACCGGCAGATCCCGCTTCGGGGATTTGGCTTCCCCGGCCGGGATCGCGGCGAATTCGAAGCCGCTGTACGCATACCCGTACAGCAAGACCGCCTGGGAGAAGGCAGCCTGGGAAATGGGAAACCCGCTCCTGAACAGTTCCGGCCGTACAAAGAACATCCCGATGACGACGAAGGCAAAAATCGGGAGCAGCTTGCCGATGGCGAGCACGTCGCCCAACAGGGCGCCCTGGCGCACGCCGCAGTAGTTGACCCAGGTGAGCACGCCCGTGATGGCGACCAGGAGGGCCGCCCGGGGAAGTCCTTGACTGCATTCCGGGACAAAGTAGGCGATAAACGAAACCATCAGGTTTGAATTCGCCGCAAAGGCGGTCGCCCTGGTCAACCACATCATCCAACCGCCGGCCAGACCCAGCGTGTTCCCGAACGCTTCCCGGGCGTAGAGATACGGCCCGCCGGTTCCGACAAACAGCGTCGACGCCTCTGCGAAACAGAGCACGATCAGCAGGACGAATCCGCCGGAAACCAGGCACGCCAGGGGGCTCCACGGCCCGGTGAGCGCGGCGATGCTTGCCGGAAGACCGAAGATCGCGGTCCCGACCACGCCGTTGATCGCCAGCGCGATCAGATCCCATCGGCCGACCGCACGGGACAGCTCTTTTTCTTCCCTCAAGCTACTCTACCTTGACGCCGTACTGGGTCACACACTGCCAGCGCCCGTCGCGTCTCACGTAGACCTCCGTGTATCGGTGCCGCGAACTGGAGTCTTTGCCGCCGGTCGTGCTTTTCTCGGTATACAGGCCCATGACGATGGCCGTGTCGCCGAACACCAGGGCGTTCATGTCGCTGTTGGCACCGGACTCTATCTTTGCCGGACTGGTTTTCATTTCAGCCAGAACCTGTTTCTTGTTCTGTATCTGGCCGTTCCAGTTGGAGATGAATTCGGTGGCCAGGAACTTGTCCACGACCGCGGTATCTTTCGTGAGACTTGCGGCGGCCCAATCCCGTTCCAGCTGATAGAGGGCTCGCTCGTCCTGGCCGCTCGCGGTGCCGCCCCGCAACGGCTGGCTGCTGTTGGGAATGCACCAGTCCCACTTCCAGGATCCGTCGGGCTGACGGGAGGAGACAACGATATAGCTCCCGGCATCGCTGAACGGAGCGACGCCCGCCGCCTTGGGCGTGAGCTTGATAGTCCAGGATCCTCTCACGACCGCATTCTCTCCGGTCACGCCCACATGTACCACCGGCGCGCTGAACTCATTGGCGAATTGACCGAACCAGGCCGCATGCTGGGCCCGGATCGCCTCCTTGCCGGTTGCCACCGGAAAGTGGTTGTCCGCATAGATCGCCTGGTCGCTCATCAGGGCGACAGCCGCGTCGGCATCCCCTGCGTTTACGGCTTTGACGTAGTCTTCTATGGATTTTTTGACCGCCTGCACGTCAGCCGGGTCATTGACCTTCGGGGCACAGGCAGATGCGAGCAAAAGCACGACAGAAAGGATCACAGCACAGGTGGTTTTCATGGCGTCCTTCCCCATCAAGATGTTTGAAAATCAGCGCGGCCAGGCCGATGCCGGGCACGCGCTCCTCCAGTACGGCATGTCAGGTTGTGATGCTTACTGATCCCTGCATTATAGACGTTGCCGGTTTCCATTCATAGGCATAGGTGCTATCATGTGACCACTTGCGCTGACAGACCTGACTTTCAAGGCGGAACGCTGAAGAGGCATAGATAGCGGGCCGAACCTGCCGGGAGTCAACAGCGGCACGCTTCCAAGCCTCGCAGCCAACTGCGTTTTTTGACAAAGGAGAGGATACTATGAGAGGCAAATATCGTTTTGCGGTATTGCTGCTTTCGTTGGCCTTCCTGCTGTTTGCGGGCCCCGCCGCGTATTCTCAGGCATCGGAATATTATTTCCCCCAAGTGGCGGACGGCGCGGCGACATCCATCACCTACAGCACCTCTTTTCTGATCCATAATGCGCTCGCCAGAACCGTCTCGGTCACTATCCGGTTCGTTCGCTCGAATGCGAGCGCCTGGATCATCGACTTGCGCAGTTTCGATCGCCCCGAGCTTACCGGGCATGTCTCTACCCGAACGTTCCTGATGGCTTCCGGGGAAAGCGTGGAGCTCTTCACCGGGGCCGTGGATCCTCTGGCGGTGGGGTGGGCTTTTGTCGGCTCAGACGGGCCGCTGAGGGTTTCCGAGGTCTTTCATGTCATCCGCCGGGAGACGGGTCTGCCTATAACTGCCGCTGCCGGGGTGCTTGCCTCTCCCAGGGCGACTCAGTTTTCGCTGTTTGTCTCGGTATCGAACAACGAACCCACCACGGGCACCCGGACCGACACGGGGTTCGCCCTGATCAATCCGGGCGGCAACACGGCGAATGTCCAGGCGCGGCTCTTCTCCAGGACAGGGGATCCCCTCAGCACCAAGATCATCAGCCTCGCCCCCGGCGCTCACACGGCGATTTTTGCCAGCCAGGTGTTCTTTGATGTTGATTTCGGCTCGCGGTTCCACGGGTTCGTGATTTTCAGCAGCAACGTCAGCGTCGCCATTGTGGCGCTCCGGCAGAACTATGGGAACAGCGACACCATTGCCACGGTCGCCGTGGAACCGATTTCGAGCCTCGGGACGAACATCCTGTACGACTCCGAACCCAATGACAGCCGGGCCGCGGCGCAAACGATCGGCATCCTCCCGACGGAGATCATCGGCACCATGAACTCGCCTTCGGACGGTGTCGACGTGGACTATTATGCAGTCAATCTGACGGCCGGCAATGTGCTTTACGTGTTCGCGCTGGCCGACATGATTGGCTCACCGCTGGACGATGTGATCCAGATCCAGGACTCCTTCGGGAGCATCGTCGCGAGTGTGGACACCTTTTCTCCAGGATTGCGCGATCCCTTTGTCCGCTATGTCGTGCCGTCATCCGGCACGTATTACGTCACGCATGGCAGTACCGGCGGTACGAGCGCGCGCAACGCCTTCTACCGGCTTCACATCATAGCGAGGTAGACCAGGCAGGGGGGAGCCGCGATTTTACACATCGTTTGCCGCAGGCGACCGTGAACTCGGAGTGGCAAGGAAACGCCTGCCAAAACGAAACCACGAAATACACGAAATTGTTTTCGTGTATTTCGTGGTCTCTTGACGCGACCTTTCCGTTTCTTGCTGGGGAGCCGCCTAATTTCCGGGGTGCTGGGCTGCCACTGCGGCGATCAGCGACAGGGACTCCGTATAGAACAGCTCGAATCCCGACAGCTGATAATCGCTTGTGACTTCGATATGACCGTTCGCCAATGTGATCGACTGGGTGAAGAAGCCGACCCCGGGCTGGGAGTGGCTCAGGATTTTGGCGACCTTGGCATGCGGTCCCAGCGCGCCGGTCAGTTCCGCCACCTTGGTTCCCGAGCCGTCGAATACTTTCATGGTATAGGATATTGTGACGCCAAACGGGTTCAGTAATGCAATTCCCGTCTGGTACGGGCTGCCAGAACCGGATGGCACCCGGTGAGCTACGTGCGAAAAAAGGAGTTGCTGTTGCGGCAGACTCTCACAGGGTACCGCTGTGTGCGCGTGGATCGTTCCGTTATCGTAGTCGAACGCGCAGAATCCGGATATGCCCGCCCGGCTGCTGCTGACGATTACGTAGCCGGTGATCAGGCTCCCGGTGCTGAGGCTGAAGAGGGTGGAGGCCGATTCCAGGAGCTGCCCATGGGGGAACACGGTGCGCTGCGCCGGCGTTCCCAGAACCGAACCGTCATTCCCATAGGCAGTGAGCGTGAGGTCCGCCGCCGAATTTGCGGGATTCACGATACCGATCAGGCTCGAGTAGCCTTGATTCACCGCGATGTGCGGCAGGAAGAGGCGCGTTTCCGTTCCGGCAGCTGCTGCTCCCAGGGCAGCGATCTCCGACGGGTTGCCGTAGATCTCGAGACCTGTGACCGGACGGTCCGACTGAATGCGGACATAGCCGCTGGCGGCCCCCACTTCATTGAAGGCGAACTCAGACTGCCCTTTGGGCGCCACCAGGCTGGTCTTGGGATCGGCCAACTGGCTTCCGAAATCGCTCATCAGGGTTGCCGTGACGTTGGCCGAATTCGGACCCGGATTGAACACCACGTAGGCAGTCCGGGCCGTGGCATTGTTTATGTGCCGCATGAGGATGAAGTCGGTCCAGGTGTCGGCCGAGACGTCCACGCCGTCCGCTACCCGCGAGAAACCTTGGTCGAAAAGCAGGAAGAAGCCCGCGAGTTTCTGCACGGAAGCCGCCAGCACGGCCCCCACCTTCGACGCGTACATGGGAAAGCCGGCCAGTTGAAAATCCAGGATGGGAACCTGTGCTTCAGCAGCAAAGTCACGCGAGGCCAGACTGCTCTGTCCGCTGATCAGTGAGCCCGCGGGATCGTAGGCCGCAAAGGTCGCCTGGGTTGCATCGGTTGCGGAAGGATTCAGGGTGGCAAAGCCGGTGATAAAGCTATCGCCCAGCGTCGGGTCCGGGCCGCTGAGCAGCAGCGGGTAATTCAGCGGATAGAGGGAGCCCGCCTCCATCGCCCCCATGTCCACGGTTCCACGGCCCGGCAGGGCATTGGCGCTATTCACACGCAATCGCCGGCTGTAATCCAGAAACGGCAGGTCCGCCACCGCGTTCGAGCCGGCATCGATGGCAGGAGAACCGGCTGAGAGGCTGAAGTCGTCGGTGCCCGGAGAAGTGAATTTGGGATCCCCCTGAAGGCTGGTTGCGTTGGTGACGGTCCCGTCGCCGATCAGAGAGTACTGGATGTCGCCGGTGGTCAGCCCGGTGAGATCCCCGCCCAGGTTCTGGCTGACAATGGTGTTCACCATCGAAAGGGCAGCTCCGGATGCCAGTACCACGCCATGCAGGTTGTTACCGTAGATCGTGTTGTTCACCAGGCGGACGGAACTTGCCCCCCCGACATCGATGCCGTTGCCCTGCGTGGCGCCGTTGGATCGCACGATAATGTTGTTGGCCAGGATCGCCTGCGTTGTTCCGCGCGCGCGGAAGCCAAGCCCGTTATCCTTGATAAGATTGGCGGTCATCTTCAGGCTTTGCGCCTGGTCACTTTGCACGCCGTAATCGCCGTTGGCCTGGAGCACGTTCCGTTCCACGCGTATGGTCGGGCCCGCACCGGTCGAGGTTTCCGAAAAAAGGTAGACGCCCGCACTGTCATTGGAGTCGAACGTATTGTCCGTCACTGTCAGGTTGCCGTCTCCGACTTCGATGCCGTCGCCGAATGTTCCGGTGTTGTTGCCGAATGCGTTTTTCGACAGCGTGCCCGTGCAATTGACGAGGAAGGCGCCGACTCCTGCGTTGTTGCTCAGGGTCGAAGCGATGAGGTCGACGTTGCTGTCAAAGGCCTCGATGCCGGCATTCGAATTGGCGCGAACGTTCGAGTGGCTCACGGTCAGCAATGTTCCGTTCGTGACAACGATGCCGGCGTATGCGGACCCGGTGACGGTGGAGTAGGTGATATCGATAGCGCCGCCGTTCTCCACAAGAACTCCCATGCCGTAAGTGCCTGCCGTCTGGCCGGAAATAATGCAATGGTCGATGGTGACTTCGGCCGGGGAGTCGGCGGACGGCTGCAGCAGATCAACGCCGGTTTCGCCACCCTGGATGGTGAGGCCCTGAAGCAGCACGCCCCGGACCCCTATGACCATGAGATTCGCAAAGGCGGTAGAGGCGGAGCCATCCAATACGGGTGTCTGACCCGCGGCGGCTCGGATGGTTATCCGGTGCAAAGGCAATCCCTGTGCGTTGGTGTTGATAACGATGCCCGCAGGCACATTGTTATTCGGCGAAGGTACGGCATAGGTGCTGCTGTCGGCTATTTCAATGATGTTGCCCGGATTCGCGGCCGCGAGTGCGTCGTTAAGGTTGCGGAACGCTCCGGTGTTCGCAGTATTCTGGCTGACCGTCAGGATTCGCGAAGGATCGGAAACGTACAGGCCGGCCCAGTACGGGACCTTGTACGTCATCGATGTGGCCTGGCTCTGAACCAGGACATATCCCTGGAAACCTCCGGTGAGCGGAGCCGATGCCTGAATCGTGATGTTGACGCTTGTGCTCCCGTCCTCAGGGACCGGGCCGGTGTCCGCCGGGTTCGGGATGAGATCGGGACCCGCGATGACCGGCTGGAACGAGAGTGTGAATCTATCGGCAATTCCTGAAATGTTGGTGATTACCAGCGTGCGCGCCACCGAAATGCGTTCTGCATAGGCCTGCGCTCCAAAGTTGAGGCTTGTCGGCGAAAAGACGGCGCCGGCGGTTGATGCTTTGCCCATATCCAAAAGGCCGCTGCCGGCCTGCACTACTGTTGCCGGCGTTGACCTGTCGGTGGTAATTCCGCCGGTGGTGCTGGTAAGCACGGATTTGACACCCGCAGGCGTGAGCGAGGGAAAGAGCTGTTGAACGGCCGCCGCTGCGCCGCTCACCATCGGCGTTGAGAAACTCGTCCCGCTGGCCACTGCAAAACCCGACGTGTCGTAGAGTATCCCGGCGGGATTGGCGGTTTGCGCGGCCGAATAAATGCTCCACCCCGCCGCAACCAGGTCGGGTTTCAGCCCGGCATCGGGTGCCGGGCCACGCGAGCTGCTGCTGGCCAGGACCGGGGTCGTGGGAGTGGCCTGGGCACTGTTACCCGCATCCATGCTGATTGTGGTTTCCGGTACGGCTGCCAGACGTCCCTTGAGCGCCAGACCATCCGCGTTAAAGATCATTACGGCGGGCACGGCAGTCGAGTCCAGCCCCCCCATCGTGAAGAAGCCGTCCCCTGCTAAATGGTTATAGACGACAACCGCGCGGGCGCCCGCGTTGGCGGCATTGGTGACCTTGTCGGAGAAAAAGCACGAGCCGCGGCTGATCAGTGCGATCTTCGCGCTCAGGCTGCCGGCCGGCAGAGCGGAACAGGCCAGTCCTGTTCCGTCCAGCGACGCTACATCGACGGCAGGCGTTGCGGGGATCGCCGTCGTTATGGCGGGACCGGTCCCGGGTTGATAGGCCAGGTTGCTCAGATCTGCCGGCACTGTGCCGGGGCCCGTTACATGGAGCCGCGGCGCAAAGACCCTCGAGTTCCAGACCGCTCCGACAGCGATGGCTGCAGGCGCCGATGCCGGTGTGCCGATCGTGTTCGTGTCCGGACCATCATTGCCGGCGGCGATGGAGACTACAAGTCCGGCGGCGATGGCGTTGTTGATGGCGATCACCTCGGGATTTTCCGAAGGCGGCGTATAGTCCAGGGCTCCCAGACTGAGGTTCAGCACGTCCATACCGTCAGCCACCGCATCGTTGATCGCCGCCACAATGGCCGCGGTGGTCGTGGTGTCGTTGATTCCCGGCGTGCCGAAGATCTTGTAGCTTCCCAGAAAAGCGCCTGGAGCCATACCGGAAATGGAAGCCAGCGGCGCTTGCGTTGTTTTCCCGGCCGCACAGCCGGCCACAAAGCTGCCGTGGCCGACCTCGTCCCGGGCATCGCTTACCGACTGCCGGTTGCTCAGCAGGTTCATGTAGTTGCGTGCCACGATGACCTTGTGGTTGGTATATGCCGACTCGCCCCTGGGAAAGCCGGACGGGAGGGCCGTCGTCGTGTCCTGGAACATGGCGTTGTTGATGTCGATCCCGCTGTCGATCACGCCGATCCTGAACCCTTGACCCGCCGTGCTGCGGCCGCCGGCGCGCGCCCAGAGGGTGGGAGCGTTGTGGAGGATGGCCGCGGCATCGAGCAACATGCGCTGCGGCCGCGAGATAAAAACCTTCTTGACTCCCGGCAAGCGCCGGATCGCGCGGTACTGGTCGATCGGCACACGGGCGATGATGGAGTTCATCACCATGTCCGTGGAAGCTTGCACCGCCACCCCGTTGAGCGAGCGCAGCCCGTCGGCGACCGCACTTTGCGCCCGGCGGAGCTGCGCCCGATAGACAGATGCCTGAGGCGAATCGAGATTGATGCGGCCGCGCCTGCCGCCTGCGCCTGACTCCAGAAGGGAAGCTCCCTGCAGAGAGCCGGCCTGCACGGCTTCCGAAACGGAAGGATCATCCAATTCGATGACTAACTGCAGCTCGCTGGTGCCCGGGATTGCCTGGCGGGCCAGCATCCCCATCACGGCGGGCCTCTTGGCCTGAAGCCCCTGGGGCATCCCGCTCGCGGGGCCCAGGCTGCCGAATGCAACCGGCAGGATCAACAGCAAAGAAAATCGGAAGAGCGTGTTCACGGTTCGGGAACTCATGCTTCAGCCTCCGGCGTATCCACTCCCCAAAAGCTTACACCCGGTCGATCTCTTATGGCATATGCCGGGAGCGATGGCCCGGCTGTGCCCGGTACAGGTATACAGGTGCCGTCGCCGGACGCGGGGATCACAGGAATATGTAAAGATTAGGTAAAGCGCACTACCCGCGGAGATGGATGCCCCCCCGGGACAGAACTCAGCTGCAGGAGAGGTTAGTTCTCACCTCTCGAATGGCCGGGAACAGGCGATAGAAACGGCCGCGTCCGGCAGGCCCGCTAAAAACTGAGGCGCAGGCCGATCTGTACCTTGCGCGGCGTGCCGATCGTGGAGGTTATCCTGCTGAAGGAGATCGAGGAGAGATCCAGATCCGGCATGCCGAAATGTGTGGTGTTGAAGAAATTGTAGAAATCGACCCGCAGGTAGACATGTTTGGTGTCGTTCACACGGAATTGCTTCACCACGGACACATCGAGGTTAAAATAGCGAGGGCCGCGAAAGGTGTTCCGTCCTGAAGTTCCCGCTTCCCCGGCTCCCGGAGTGGTGAACGATTGGACCTGATCGAGATAGTAATAATACACGCCATAATTTGAGCGAATCACCTGGCCGAGGTTGCGGTCCCCGGTGTAGTCCGCCCAGCTGTTGGCATCGGAGCCCGTGGTCCGCCGCCCCGAGCTGACGGTGAAGGGCAACCCGCTCTCGTAAAGAGCCAGCGCGCCGAACTGCCAGCCGCTTACAAGCTCGGCAACCCATCGGGGCTGATCGCGCAGCCAGGTGTTCCAGGCCGGCGCCAAATTATAGGTGAAGGCGGCGTTGACTACGTGCGTCCGGTCTGCATCACTGCGCGCCTTGTTCAGGGAAAGCGCGGTGCTATCGATCGGGGCCTCGTAAGCGCCGCCGTCGCCCGAGATCGTATCCAGCGACTTGCTGAAAGTATAGCCCGCCTCGACATTCATGGCGCCCGTGTGGCGGCTCAGCCTGAGCTGCACGGAATCGTAATAGGATTGGCCACGGTTTGTGCCCATGAGGAGCTTTTCGAATTGCGGGAAGTCCCGAAGGTAATAGCTGTTCAGCCCGCCGGCCGGATAGCGGCCGTAGTAGATGGTGTCCATAATGTCGGCTGCTGTCCCCGCCTCGCCGTGGTCTATGTTGGCGCCGCCTAATGCGTTGACCACCCCATCGACAGACCCGAAAACGCGCACCAGGGTATTGGACGACGGCACCGGTGTGTGGTTGCTCCGGAATGCCTGAATCTCCTTAAAGGCGGGGAGAAAATCGCTCCCGATCTTGAGTTGATTCAGGTTGGCGTACTGAAAGAGACGGTTGCCGCGCATGCCCACATAGCTTGCTTCCGCAACGATGTTGCGGTACACCTCTCGCTGGAGCGTCAGGGCATACTGCTGGATCCGCGCATCGCGCTGTTTCGGGTCGAAGATCGCAGCCGTGGTGGAGCGCGTCGTCGGCAGAATCAACACGGGCTTGCCGGGCTGCCCGGGCAGGGGGATGCCGTCGCTGGCCCGAACATCGAGCTGTGACTGGTTGGGATAGCGCGACGATCTCACGGAAAAACCCGGAGTATTGACATCCACGAAGTCGGTGGTGGCGCCGGCAAGCCGGTCAAAGAACACACTATAGCTGCCGCGGACGGTGAGCCCCCATTCGGAGCGGGGATGCCACACGAAACCGACGCGGGGCGCCACGTTTTCATAATCGGTCTCGTACCATTTCTTCCCGGGCACGAGCTCGAAATCATTGATCAGGTTCCCTGCCTGGATGTCAGCAGCCTGGTCCAGCACGACCTGCAACTTGTTGCTCTCGACGGGCGCTGGGCTGAAATCGAAACGAACTCCGAGGTTCACGGATAGATTGTCCTTCAACCTCCAGTCGTCCTGGAGAAAAGCGCCGAATTCACGGGAGGCAAAGTTCCGTGTTCGCGGCGTGCCGGACGTCTGGTAGGTTTTGAGATCGCTGTAGTACGTCTGCGACACGGTCTCCATGCGTCCCAACAGCGCGTTATACAGCTCTTCAAACATCTGCCGTTCGTCCGATGTGATCTGCGTGACGCCGGGGCCGACGGAAGCGGGAGGGACGTTGCCGTAGAGGTTGCCGAAAGTGACATCGGGGTAGGACCCGGCAAGACTCGAGGAGTTCTGCCGGGCGAAGCGCGCGTGGAAGCCGGCTTTGAAGGTATGTTCCTGCCGAATGACCGTCACGTGGTCCGTGGCTGTAAAGACACGTGAACCCCGGCCGGAAGGAAAGTCAGGATTCAGAGGGTCGGTCCAGAGGCCGGAGATCATCATCGGCTCCGCCAGGCGTGCCGGGCGCAGGAGATCGCTGGACGAGTTCTGCCAGCCGAAACGGAATGCATTGATCCGCAGCGGCGTGATCGCCCAATCCGAGCCCGCGGAGAACCCCCATCGGTCGATCTTTTCCCTGCCTTGGGCCTGGCCCGGAAAAGTGGCGTCGGCGTTGCGTCGCCAGTCCACCTCGTCGCCGCTTGACCAGCTGTGACGGTAGAAAATCCGGTGATTGTCTGAGAGGTTGTGATCCAGCCGGATCGTAAACTGGTTTGCCTTGCCGTCGATCGGATTAAGAAAGCGATATCCTCGAGTGTTCAGGCCGTCGCCGACGTCATAGTTGTCAGGGTCGGGAAGCAGGCTCAGGACCTTGGCGACCTTCGGGTCGATGCCCAGGCGCCGCGGGTCATTCTTCACGATGTCGTAGGTTTTGACGGTGGAGCTGCTTTGAGGCAGCCACGAGAAAAGGCCGGCCTTGGCATCAGAGGTGAGAACGGTACGGTTGCGGACGATCTCCTTGTCCCACCGGCTTCCTTCATAATTGCCGAAGATGAAAGTCCGGTTCCGGATGACGGGCCCCCCACCAGAGAAGCCATAGATATATTGGCTCGCCATGGGCCTTTCGACCGCGATGGCGTTATTGAAAAAATCGTTGGCGTTCAGGTTCTCGTTTTGCAGGAATCCATAGGCGCTGCCCGACCAGCGGCTGCCGCCTGACCGGCTCACCACCATCACCTGGGCCCCGGGCTGGCGACTGTATTCCGCTTTGCCGCTGACGGTCACGACCTGGATCTGGGCCACGGAGTCGGTGTTGAGAGCCGCCAGCGACTGACCGAGGCGCGGTGACACGGGATCGTTTACTTCCATGCTGTCCAGGGTGAGAAGGTTGCTGCTCTGGCGTGTTCCATTTGTTCGAGACAATGCCTCGCTGCCGCCTTCGATCTGGATGCCCGCCTGAAATGCAGCCAAGTTCAACACCATGTCTCTCGGTGCCGGCAGCACATCGACATCCTGCTTCCGGAACGTACGCGCCACCAATGCCTCGGGCGTTTCCGTTAATTCGCCAGTGGTCTTTTGCGAAGTATCTCCGTAGGGATCCACCGCTTCCAGCTTGAAGCTGACGTCGAGGGTCTGATTGATGTTCAGGCCGACCTGCCTGCGGACGGCTTGAAGAAAATCCTTGGCGTCCACGGTGACCGTGTACTCGCCGGGTGGGAGAGCCGGAAAGGAATACGCCCCGTCCGTGTCAGTCAAGACCTCCAGACGCAGCTGGCTCTCGGCCGCAAGCACACCTACTCGAGCGCCGGGAACCGCCGCCCCGGACGGATTCCGTACCACGCCCTTCAGCCTGGAAGTGGATATCTGCGCCGAGGCAGGGACGCAAAGCATCGCCAATCCCACTGTCAGTAGCAGCCCCAATCTGAGTCGATATGCCACGCACAACTCCTATTCTGTTCGTGTTATTACACGGCAGTCCGCATGGCAACAGACAGGAAAATTTCATTACGGACTGAGAAAATTGTTACATTACAGGCAGAATCGGCTTAATTCAAGCGTAACTAAAATCCCGATTTTTTGCGGCTTGGATTTCACAAATGCGCGGGAGACCCGTATAATATATGTTTTTGGCATGACAGGAACCCTCGCAGGGAGAGACTGCAATTATCCCCGGTCTCTACGGGGAAGCCTCGCGCGGGTTTCGTATGCCGTAGGAGGAACCGATGATGTCTGTGAAACCTGGCGTGCATTTTGGAGTTTGGCTGGTACTTTGTGGGATCATCCTCGGATGGCCGCCAGAGTTTCGAGCACAAAACCGGATCTTTGCCAGGGTCGAACTCAACAAGAACAGGGTCAACAGCACGGCGGAAATCTACAATTCCTCGAGCGCGACCGGCTTTGCGCCGACGGGCGCCATGGTATCGGCCCGCAAGTCGCACACCGCCACGGTCATGCTGAACGGCAAGGTACTGCTGACGGGAGGCCATGACGGCAGCAACTACCTCCAGACCGCCGAGATCTTCGATCCGGCGACGGCGACCTTTTCCGAAACCACAAAATATGACGACACGGAGAAGAAGTACGTTCCCAGTTACGTCAACGTTCCCCGGGCGTTCCATACAGCCACGCTGCTGAGCAATGGCATGGTGCTGCTGGTGGGCGGTCTCAACCAGAAATACCTGGATTCGGCCGAGCTTTACAATCCCGCGACCGGGAAATTCACCGCAACATCGGGAGCGCTGAACATCGCGCGCGCCTACCACACGGCGATCCTGCTGGCGAGCGGCCAGGTGCTGATCACCGGCGGTTATGATGGCATAGACTATCTGGATACCGCCGAGCTTTATGATCCGTCCACGCGCACCTTTAAGCTTATCGCCAAAGACATGAGCACACCCCGTGCCCATCACTCCGCGACCCTGATGGCCAGCGGGGAAGTTCTGATTGCCGGCGGATATAACCAGGACGGATATCTGGCTACGGCCGAAATTTATGATCCGGCCAATGAAACCTTCCGGAGCACGTCGGCAATGGCAGGCGCACGTGCCTATCATGCAGCCGCGTTGCTGTCTGACAGCACCATCCTGATTGCGGGAGGCACCAATGGCAATCCGCTCGCAACGGCCGAGATCTTTAATCCCGCAACTTCCTCCTTCACGGCGACAGCCGGCGCCATGACGGTTGCCCGGGAAGGGCTTACGGCGATACTGCTGCGCAACAGCACGGTGCTGATCGCGGGCGGTTTCAGCGAAAAGCAGCTCAATACGGCCGAGATCTACAATCCATCCGGCCGGACCTTCACCGCCCTGACACGCACCATGACGGCCCCCCGGCAGAATCATACCGCCACCCTGCTCACCGACGGCACCGTCCTGCTCGCCGGCGGCCAGAACTCGGAGACGCTGGTGTTTGACGTGAACACGGATTCGACGGATAACATCGCCCCCAATATTCTGTTTTCCGCGGATGGCAAGCGGGGCTTTGTCGCCTGTGCCGGCTCCGGCGTGGTGGTCGTCTTCTCGCCGCAGACTGGAGAACTCCTCAACACCATCGAAACGGGGGGCAAGCCGACCTTCATGACTCCTCTGGCGGACGGCCGTACCGTGGCCGCCGTCTCTGCGTGGGAGAACAAGGTCTTTCTGGTGGATCTGAATAAGGAGACTGTGACTGCGACGCTTGCCTTCACGGGCGCCGAGTTCTCATTCGGCAGCGTGGTGGTGGTTTCGCACGATGGCGGCAAGGGATACATTTCCTCGACCGGCACGGGAGAGGTCATCAAGTTCAGCCTGCCTGCCGGACAGGAACTCGGCCGTCTCGGCAGCCTGCGGACCCCGGGCCAGCTCGCGCTGATGCCGGACGACAAAACTCTCATAGTGGTTGACACCACCTCGGCAGAATTGCTGTTCGTTGACACGGCCACCATGGCGAAAAAGTCCACAGTCGCGACGACCGATAAGGATGGCCTCTCCACCTTCAGCATTTTCAACGACCTGGTCCTGTCGGCAGACGGGAAAAAGGGGATCGTGGCCAGCCGCGGCCTGAACGAAAACGGCGTGTACTCGGTGTTCGTATTCGATCCGGTCAAGGCGGAAATCCTGAATACCCTGACAAGCAACATCATCCCGGGCCGAACGGCACTCACCCCGGACGGTAAGAACTGGGTGGTCCTCTGTGAAGGCGAGGTGCTGGTCGTGCCGGTTGCGGATCCGGCTTCATATAAGGAATTCACGGGGGCATCGGATCCCTTGCTGTCGGCCAACGTCGTCTTTTCTCCCGACTCCAGGTATGTGTATTACGCCTCTGCCGCCGACGACCATTTCGTGCAGCAGGAACTCGCCTCCACAGCGATCGTCGGGAAGGTACTCGTAGGCGACGACCCGGATGTGGTTGCGGACCAGCCTTCGAGCGTGGGGATCACGCCGGACGGCAAGATCCTGGCCGTGGTCGATTTCGCGAGCAACAACCTGGAACTGCTCACGTCCTCGACAGTGCTGGCAGGCAGCTATTTCATCAGCAACCAGACGCAGCTCACGGGCGTTACCCTCGTCAACCTTTCGGATCGCAAGATCAACGTCAAAATGACCGCGGAAACCGACTTTGGCACTCCCATCGAAGGCACGGATATCGTGAATCCGATCGACTTCGTCATGGAGGCGAACAGCCAGTTGTCCATGACAGTCGATCAGCTGTTTCACTTCGACCTGGCAACGGAGCAGAAGGGCTGGCTTCTTGTGGAATGCGACCAGCCCGGCATTATCGGCTACCTGGCGGTCATGAAGATCAAGGCGGGCTGGCTGAGCGCCTCTATTGACCAGATGGACGGAGTCCCCCTGTTCACGCGGGGGTACCACGATTGGATCGCACCCTACGTTTCGAGGGAAACCGGGGAAGTCGTAGAGCTGGACTTTTTAAGCACAAATTACAGCCCCTCCGGCTATAAAGCTTCCAACCGCACCAATGATGGGTCGGAGATTGAGGCGCGCGGCAACACGAGCGGTGCGGGGCAGATCAGGTACAGCCAGGTTTTTGACACGGTCTTCACGCAGTCCCTGGTGGATCAGATATTGATCGTCGGGGGGTCGGACGGCAAAACGGCCCTCGCGTCCGCGGAGACTGCCGATGCCGGAGGGTCAATTTTCACTGCAACGCCCTACGCTCCCCATCGAGCCTACGCGTCTCACACGGCAACGGCGCTTTACAGCGGTAAGGTACTGATCCTGGGCGGCAAGGACGCGACCGATACCATCCAGAATACGGCGGAAATCTACGATCCTGCCTCGAGCGGTTTCGTCGCAACGACGGGCGCGATGCTGGAGTACCGGTACCGCTGCGCCGCCGTGCTGCTGCAGAACGGCCGGGTGTTGGTTTCCGGAGGACAGACGCGCTGGGCGACCAGCGATACCGCAGAACTCTATGATCCTGTCACCGACACGTTCGTACCGATAGCGAGTCATATGACTTCGCCGCGCGACGCTCATACCGCAACGCTGCTCCCCAACGGCAAGGTCCTGCTCGCCGGCGGGGCCAGCGGGGATCGCGTCCTCGATACCGCTGAAATCTATGATCCGGGCACCGGTACCTTGACCGCGACCGGAAACATGATGGTGCCTCGATCCTTCCATACTGCCACCCTGCTGGCAAACGGCAAGGTGCTGATCGCCGGAGGCTACAACGGATCGTATCTGAACTCGGCGGAGGTTTACGATCCCGCAACCGGCAAATTCTCGTCCACGTCCGGAACGATGAGCCGTGCACGTTCCTACCACACGGCAACGCTGCTCCCGGATGGCCGGGCATTGATCACCGGAGGCACGGATGGAACCAACACGACGGATACCGCTGAAGTGTACGACGAGTCCCTGAACGCATTCTGGCTGAGCATCAGTGTCATGCACACGAAGCGGCAGCGCCATACGGCAACACTGATGACGAACGGCAAAGTACTCATTCTCGGCGGCACGGACGGCACCAGTCCCCTGCCATCCGTCGAGTTCTATGATCCCGAAGTGGATTCCTTTACGGTGTCGGGCTCCATGACCGTGGCGCGCTCCCAGCATACCGCGACGCTGCTGCCCGGCGGAGCCGACGGCTATATCAGGGCTACCTCCACAGAGGGTTTTGCCTTCTCTGAGTTCTACGGCAACGCGGACCACCTGACGGCTCTGAA
>Ga0316620_10000056_pt1 | contig 46825 bp, 74 predicted proteins | sample OWC_Aug_M1_C1_D5_FD_207651 | JGI IMG/M metagenome (GOLD analysis project Ga0316620, IMG submission 207651) | Wetland soil microbial communities from Old Woman Creek delta, Ohio, United States - OWC_Aug_M1_C1_D5_B | ecosystem: Environmental > Terrestrial > Soil > Wetlands | place: USA: Ohio...
ACGGCGATGGTATGATCGCTTGCGCCACTGACACAATCCATAATCGCCGCCGTAAGCATCTTGCGCGTGGCAATGCCGTTTATCCGCGTCTCGATCCAGGCGGGTGATTTGCCCCTTGCTTCGTAGCGTCCGATTACTCTTTGCGCGGCCAGTTCCGGGTTCAACCGCTCGGCGTCAAAGAGAACCCCCAATGCCGCCAGATATTCCTTGATTTGTTTTAAGGCCGGGCGCTTTTTGGTAACGCGCAAATGACCAGCGATGAGATACAACCCCTTGTCATTGGTATGGGCGATTTGATAGGTTTTCCCATTCGTTGCCAAGTAAGGCAACTCTTGTTTTGAAAACACTAGTTGCCCATTGCGCTCAAGATTATGGAGAGATTGGGTTGCTTCCGGTATCCCACATTGGCAGATGCCTGCAATCCAATCCTGGACGCAGTAAAAGTATTCCTCGCCTTGTATATGGTGAGCCAACGGAAAACCCCACTTGGCCGCCACTAACAACGGGAGCGGGTCGCCGGAGTGATCTTGCTGATTACCGAATAGACTAAGTTGCTGCATGGGTTACTCCTGGATAAACAAAATTCCCAGACGGTACGGTGCTTACCAGACTGACTCAGGTGACTAACCCTAAGTGAAGCGCCGTCCCGTGTGGGAACATTGTCGCTGTCTGGCCTAGCCTCTATCAGGCGGGTAGTCATTCCGCTACCATCCATTCTACACCTACTTCGTTTTGGCGTCAAGGATGGTTATCCCTCGTCTCCACCAATTGATCGAGAACCTGTTGCAAACCCCGGCGTAATATGGATAACTGTTCCCGGTTTATCGCCCGCCATACTGCCGGGATTGCTTTTGGGTCATCCATCGCCGCCAACCCCAAGCCCGCGCCGTCACGTACTTCTGGGTTTGGGTGTTCTAAACAATACTCCAACAAACTCCGGCGACATTCCCAAGTATCCGGTTCGTCTACGCTTCCTATCCAACGCATAGCCTCGCCAACCACGCTTGGGGAAAGGTGAATGTCTACAACTAACACGCGCAATACGCCGACGGCCAAATGTTTATGCGTTTGGATCGCCGCTTCCAAGCCACGAGAGAAATAGCTTTCCATGCCATCCTCAAAAAATTCACCGCGTGCGGCTAGGAATAAATCGTAGAGGTAATCGTAGAGCATAGCTATTTATCCTCACTCTTGGCGCTAAATTCGGCGCGCAAGTTAGGCAACGGTTTGGCGGTTGGCGTCCCGGATTGAATATTGTAAAAGCCAATACCGGGGCGAAACCAAATTGGAATATTTTTGGTGGTTTCGCCGTCTCGATTTTTGTTGATGCGAAGTTGCAATTTGCGCGGTTGGTTTACCTGTTCCGGTAGCAGCTTGGCCGCGTCCGGGTCATAGATTGCCAGCGCCGCGTGCGCTTTGGATTCCAACGGCGACCCCCCGTAAGTGTCGTGCAGCTTTGGAGCGTCCCCTAGTTGGGTATGGCGTCCAGTCTGGCAGGTTGCTAAAATCAACAAATCGGTGCGCCGCGCCAACGCCTCGATCACTAATGCCGTAGCGCGAGTATCCTCATAAATCCCAGAGTTGGCCGACAGGCGCGTCCCGTCCATACTGTCAAAAATGAGCCATTTAATCGCGTGTCCGGTTATGGCGTTAGTAACGGACTGCTCAATCGCGCCGGGGGTGCTGGTATCTGCCTGCCCCAGAAATTGGTAATCCATCGCGGATTGTAATTTTGTTTGGGCATTGCGTATCGCCTCATTTTGTTGTGCTGTGAGCGGCAACCAGCGCATATCATTATAATCATAATGCCCGCCGCGTGGGATATACCCATACGGGACGTGAGCATAATAGGCTAATAGTCGATCGGTAAACCGTTCCTCATTAATCTCAAAAGAGATAATCAAACCAGGCGCTTGGAAGATAAGATTCGCCGCTAATGACGCCATGAGGGTAGTTTTGCCAACGCCAGTATCCGCAGCGAATAAGTACATCGCGCCCGGCGTCAAGCCTTGTAAGGCCGCGTCTATCCGGGTAATCCCCGTCTGAAACGTGTAATCCGGCTTCCCATCGGTAATGCTCTTTTGCCAACGGGCAATAGACTTTTGTAATGCGATCTTGCCGGATACCAATTGCGCCGATTGTTCAGAAGCCGGTAGGGTAGGCAGCTTGCAAATCGCCGGGAAATCGGCGGCAGTATTATTTTGGTGTTCCATCACAAAATCAGCTAAATCATAATGTTCTTTTTTGCCAGCGAAGTCCGCCACCTTCACCCGTTCCCGGTAGACGCTCAATTGGTTGACAATCTTGGCCGCGCTACTTTGGCCTTGTTTGTCATTATCCAACGCCACAATCAATTGCAGACCGGGGGTTGTTTCCAGGAGTTTAGTTAAGTCCGGCAATAGATGTTCCGGGATAGCTTTTTCGCCGTCGGTAAAACAAAACGCTTGCAACCCGTAATGGCGCGCTACCTCGACGCTAATCTGTCCATTGCACAAGACTACCATCGGCGCGACGGTTTCGAGGGCTTCGCCAATTTTGCGCGTGCCGGGGAAAGCATACCAACAAATCGCGCCCTCGCCTTCCCGTTCCCGCCAGAACCGTTTCGAGGATAACAGGCGTATCCGCGGATTGCCATCTGAGGACGGGATGCGAAGGGCTTTTTCGCCACGTACAGTAATCTCCTGCCAGCCTTGCGCTTCTAGGAGATACCATTGCAAGCCGTGTTTTTTAGCGTACTCGGCGGCGCTGGTATATTCTGGTAGTTTACCATCGGCAGGCGCGGCGGTTAGGTCAACTGCCGGGGTTAGCGAGTGGCCGTTGTTATTTATGGGGATATGGTATTCTTCCGCGAGCAACTGAATAGCTCCGGCGTAGTCCAATCCAAATTTCTTTTGTTCCCAGTCGATAATATCGCCGCCGGTAGCGCAAGCCCCGAAACATTTCCAGCGCGGTTTACCATCGTCTCCGGTATAGACCGAAAAAGAACCGTCTTTCTCCTCATGGAACATACACTTAATTAATCCCTGTGGCGGCATGGGATGACCGTTTTTGGAGATATGGGCGCGCAAATCAATCGCGTGAATTTGCCGTAAAGTATCATCGGAGAACGTAGTCATTTGTTGTCTCCATCCGATAGTATTCTGTTCACGCTATCACAAACGTCTTTCATAATCTGCAACTCGCCGATGATTTGTCCGGCTTTTTCGGAAGTGACCGTTTGTTCTTTGAAACTGGGATTACCCAGAACCCCCACTTCAATGCGCGCTATTCTATCCACCCCGATAATGATATTGCTTAGGTAATGAGGCGAATAGATATACGCCAAATAGTAGCGCCCTTCCGATTGCAACTTGAAACCCTTATCGAAGTAACAACCCAACAGCCGCGTTATCCGGCACTTTTCGCTATGAGTTAATTTCGGCTCGCTCATTTAATCACCCCACAATGATAATTGTTTGGTTGGCGCTTTTGGTTGTTCCGGTTGGTGTTGGTGACGCAATGGCTTTATGCCGCCGGGGAAGTCCTGGTACAATTGCCCTAGCGCGTCGGGGCGCATCCCTGGAAATTGCCCGGTGCTTTGTTTGAAGTAAAACGCCACGCCTTGTTTGGCGCATAATGCCTGAGCTTCCCTTGCCCAATTCAACTCAAAATAACGCCGGTTCGCTCCCGACTCCGCGCCGCATACCAACCAGTCAACCCCCGACAAATCGGGTTTATCCAGACTGCCGAGCGCCGGTTCGTAGGATACCCACCTAACCGCCGCCGGAATCCGCCGCAATAAAGGCAACCGAGAGGTATAATCCGCCGATTCTACAGTTACCCCAAACCAGAGGTTACTCGGCCATTTAAGTATCGAGGCGAGTTTGTTTACCACCGTAGGACGTTTCGTGAGTGTTAGAAATATCTGTTGTGGATGTTCGGCGATAATCTCATGAATGCGTTGGATATAACCCAACGGCGCTCCTTCGTGATAGGTATCGCTCATATCATTCACAAACACAAACGCGCCCGGTTGCCATTGGCGGCATTCATTCATCGCCGATTCGCGCCACTCGATATGATCAGAGGTGTTCTGTGGATATCGTTTGCCTAATTCCAAAGCGTAACAGTTTTTGCATCCGGCGCTAATGCGAGTGCAAAACCACTTATAGATATTCAAGGCGAAATCCGCATAGGGTACTCCGGTTTGGCTCATAGCTCATCTTCCTTATACCCGCGCAATCGCCGAATGGTTTTTTCCGCCGGTTCTCCATCCCATTCTAGGCAACCTCGCGCATCCCGGTAATCACCCGTCGGAATTAGTTCAAATTCTAACACCCAAACCGTAGGATTGTCCGCCCATGCGTATCCCTTTTTCTTCCCATTGATTTTATCCCAATACGCTGCAAATTCGGCGATGGAAGCAAATCCCTCGGCGATGGCGTCCGCCTCGGTGATTCCCTGTAAGAATTGTTTACGGATACTGATGATTTCTATTCTACGCCCTATCCCCGGCTTTCCGCGTCCTAGCTGTAGCGCATAAGTTTGACCGACGCGCCATTTCATCCGTCCGTTTCTTTTTACCCAAGCATAGGAAATTTCTTTCGTCCGATAATCTATCTCAAGGACTTTGTATTCATCTCCAAGCAAGGCAATACGCCGCGTCTGTGTCTTTTCGTAGCCGAGTATCTTCTCGATTAATTCCGGTTTGAATAACATGAGGTTCTCCTATTCGCTTTCGTCTTCGATTTCATCTTGCCCGTAAATTTCAATCCCACTTGCCCCGCCGACTTCCGGGATAGCGGCGCTTCGATTGCCATTCTGCCACGCCTTTGCGCTATCAATGTGTTTCAAGTACGCCTCCGGTTGGCAGTTTGTCCAGGGTTTTTCTTGGCCGTCAAAAAATCGTTTGACCATACTCACCGTTTCCGAATCATGCCCGGTGTAATGATATTGCCACGCTACCGCTCCTATGCGCTTCCGTGTACCCGGTTCACAACTGGCAAACGTTCCCTGATAGCAGGCTTGCGCTAATGCCTCGGCAATCGCCTGGACTGCGGGTTCGGCGATTTCGGTAGGGAAATCGTTTTTTACTTTGGCCTTGCGCGGCAACTTAGGCTGCGCTTTTGATTTGGCGGATGCGGCCTTATAATCCTCAATAGCCGCCATCACTTTGGGTTGCGCTTCGCAAAATGCCCTGCCGGTCTCGGTAATAGTGTAACGCGGCTGCAAGGGATTCCCTGTATCCGCTAAATAACCGTGACTGATTAATTTAAACACCGTCATTTTATCGCCGGTGATATGTGGCGACGGCGCGTAACGCCCTTCATTGTAGACTTGCGCAAGGATCGACACTACTCGTTTGGTACACCATTCCGGCAGCGAATTGTTGCGACTCGCAACAATTGGTGGGGTTTGCGCCTGATTTTGGCCGTCTGTACCGCTAATTTCCGCCGGTGGGGTAGGGGGGGCGGCATTAAAGGTAATGGACAAATCGCCCTGATATTCTTCGGCGCGCCGGGTGATTAGATCAGTAACCGTCACTTTTACCCGTTCCCGGATAGGCACTACTCCCACTTCCGCCAACGCCTGATTTATCAGCGCCATTGTTTCATCCTGGCCGCCGCCGATGCTAAGAGACGTCGGTGGGGTAGGGGGATTATCCGCATTGAAAGTAATCAGTATATTATCGGTATAACTAGCAATCTCTTGCGATTTGTCCACTTTCGGTACATGGTGAAATCGCGTGGGCGGCTCATAATTCCGGCAACCCTCGCAGACGGCAACGTTGGTAAGCGATAATGGATTATTGCAGGTATGCCGGGGCGTCTTTTCGCCAGAATGGAGGGTAGCTTCGGCGCTCAGGTGTTGGCATTCCAGATGATATTTCCGCGCTACCTCTATCGCATGTTTGCTTTCGGCGGGCGTTAATGGCGACCAATCAATGCCCGGTTTGCCCACTTGCTCCAATACATAGCGCCCAAAATCGGTAATGCGCCAGATACTCCCGTCCTCATGCCCCGATTCGTCTATACATGGATTAACGATCTCCGGTATATAACGCCCAGTCACACCGGTCATAAGCCACTCATCCATATCCTCGCGGGCTAATCCTTCCGGCGTTGCTGACTGCCGCAGCTTATCTATAGGCACTCGCGCCAATGGGAAAAAGCGTACCAGCTTTTGGTATTCCCGCGCATAATCCATTTCGTCATTGGGCTTGCCGCTTACGGTTTCAACTAACGACTCAGCAAACCCTTCCATGTAGTCGCTTGCTTCTCCCTTTACCCAATTCAGGAGAATATTATCGTCGGTTACGTTTGGCTTATCGCTTTCATCTTGGAGCGCCTCGCCGCTAGGCGAAGAATCTTTTAATGGAATACCTTCTATCTCTTCTGGTATATCTTCTATTGGCAGGGGGTTTTCCCAAGTTGGAATTTTGCCAAAATGAACCTTAGCATTTAAGCCGTCCAATTCGGCTAAAATGGTTTGGATAGCTTCCGGGTTATTCGGTAGAACCAGATAGGGTACGATCTCGCCGTTATGTTCCAACGCCCCGGTTAATTGATAGACCGTGCGCCGGTTGTGTAGCGCCAGTTCTTTTTTGCCAATTCGCTCCGAGTAGGGTACTTCGACTATTGCCCCGATGGTTTCTAATTCTTTTAGCGCGCCGGAGATCGTGCCGATGTCATAGCCGATTTCTTTAGCGATGGTTTTTTCTTTCGGCCATGCGCGCCAGTGAGTATTCATGTGGAGCATGAGGTTAGTAAGAACGTGTAGCCGAGCGCCCTTTAAGGCGTCCAGATGTTTTCGCAATTCCCAGTGATACATGATTTCTACTCCTAGATAATACTTTCGAAATACGTTTCGATCCTCGCAATAATCTCTTTTGCTTTCCGCTTGCCGTATTCACGCTCCAACCATTCATCCGGCATAGTGCTATTCTTTTTGTTATTGCATCCCCCTACTCCGTGACAGAGTGGGATAATATTCGTCGCTGTCGTGCCGGGATTATCCTTGCCTTTATAACTGAGTGGTATCCAATGGTCGGCGGCGGGATAAAATTCACCGAATAGGTCATTCATCTGCCTACCGCACACCGCGCAGCAGCCGTGAAAATAGTCTAGCGCGTGTCGCCATTGCTCTGGCGTGAATGTATTAGGCAGGTTGCGCTTGCGGGCGCGGCGATTGTGAGTTTTAATACGCCCGTATTCCCGGAATTTTGCTGTGGCACGGCGGCGATAGCCGTATTCGCGCATATATTTTTTACGCCAGACTGTTGCAGAAAGTTGGCGTTCGTATCTTTTATATTCAGGGGTTGAGCGACGCTGACGTTGGCGCTCGCGGGCTTTCGGCGTAGACTTGTATTGTCGGTTGTATTCGCCATTATGATATTTTGAACATTCGGGGGAGCAGCATTTGGCTTTATTTTGTGCGTCAAACTCTCTCCCACATACGATACATACTTTTAGCATTATCCCTCCGTAAACAAAAGCCGCTTGGATCACGGTTGCCCCGGCTGTAGCAATTACCCAAGCACAGGTATAGCCTTTGGCACAGCCGTGATCGAAACGGCCTCTTGTGTGATTGGTTAGGCTTGCTACGGCCTTTAGCTTCTTATCGCTACCCCTATTCTATACCCGTTCCCGTTTGGTGTAAAGGGGCAATTTCCCCTATAGGGCGTCACGGGAGTCTAGGGTTAATCGGTAATTGGCTTCCAGTCCCCGCATATATTTTGGTCGGGATCATATTCTTCTTCTGTGCGCGGTTTCCAAGCAAAGTTCACTTGATAACGACGGCAAACCGCGTCGTAGGTGTAACAGTGTGCCGTGTCATTATATGCCCACAGATAGTTTCTGGTTGCATAAATGCAGGTCGAGCAGCGAGGGCGTTCTGGTAGCCGGGTGAAACTGCTCGGCGCAGGAAGTCTGCGGGTATTTTTACAGTATGAATAATACCCATCTCCATCTCGCCCGCAGTAAAATTTAGTAGGATCATTGGGGTCAGATTGCCCATCTAGCGCCTGTTGGGATAAGAGGTCTCCGCAGATACAACAGGTTTGTTGCGTAGTTATGCCCATGTTCGTCTCCTATTCACTATTGACCGGGATGTGTTTTGTGGTATACTAACTATAGCACACATCCAAGTGCATTGTTACCGATACTCGCCTTCCAAGCGAGTTTTCCTTTTATATTCCGAAGGCGGTTTTGTGGAGGCCGCCAACTCCGGGTGTATCACTACTCAGCGAACGAGTCACCTTTTGGATACGGTATAGCGGCGGTTAATTTTCAGGACTTCCACCTACAGAGAACCGCCAAATCTAGCTACCAGTACAATTTGCCACCACCTACGGCGCACTAGGCGCGTTCAGTGGTTCACTTATTAGTCTATACCCTCTTGCGGCGATTGTAAATAGTCAATTTCGGTCGTGTAGTATTTTGCTGGCGATGCGACGTAAGTCCGGGTCGGTGTCGGCGAGCGCCATTTTCACTAGTTCCTCTTTAGTCATTGTCCGCTCAAGGTTATGGCGCAGTTTAGCATCCCGTCTGTGCTTGACTTCGAGTGCCAACTTACGATTAAACCATAGGCAAATTACCGATATAACGATAGCGATTGCCGATAAGATGGTTGCTATGGTGCTGTACTCGCTCATGGTTGTCCCTCTTTCCAGGTTTCACCGCGCAATGAACTTCTTGTCGCCGCCTCGATCTTTGCCGCCATCATTTGCGCCTTGCGGTTGGCGCGGTAGGTTCGCTGGTGAATCTGCCAGTTGGGGTTGAGCCGCCGTAGGAATTGATACTCGCTCTGGCGCTGCCGGGAACATTCCAGGGAACAGGTTTTCCGGTTGCGCGATTTGTGGAATTCGCCGCCACAAACGATACAGGTTGCCATTAGTCGCCTTCCAATTTCTCTAAGGTTTGGGTGAACAACTTATCAAACTCCGCTATTCTAAGTTGCAGTAATTCCAGTAGCGGCTCTTCGATCAAAGGGAAAGTCGCCATGATTTCGTCGGTTAGATAAACGATATTCTGCAGGCGATGCCGCAGTTCGTATTCTATTATCGGGTCAAGGTTGGTCATGTTCGCCTCGTAATTTCATTAGGGCAAAATCCGCGCAGCACATAACATCCGGGTCATACGCATCCGGGGTTGTTTCCGAAAACGATACCTGGAAACGATCACAGTGCGGTTCGTCGCCTGGATTTGGTTGGTCGTAATCCCGGTAGTGATCGCAAATCCAACACCGGTTGACGTAATCAAATCCAGGTGGTAATACAGTCGATTCGATCATGGTTGTTTGCTCTCATCGGCTAGGGTAATAACCATCGGAGTGGTAGTTAATTTCCAGGCGAAACAACCGCGCCGAACCGTCTGAGCGTCAAGCGGGTAATCATCCAATAAGCAGTGGGTTTTCACTAGTATCTCATCCCCGCGTAATGTAACCCAAAACCCTAGTTGCGCACAAGTGAGGCAGGAATGAAGTAAAGGCGCAGAGTTGCCATAGTTTACCAGTGCGTCGGTAGTGGAATTGTAATTCGTCATGGTTGTTTGCCTTTTTCGCTTTTATGTAAGGCCGGATAGAGTGCGCCTAGTTCTCGTCGCCAATTTGTGTCACGGGTAAATAATGGAATCAATTCACCGTCGGCAATTTTCAAGAATGAACTATTCCAGGTTGGATGAGTAGTCTCATCCAATTGTAAGTAAGCCGTGCGGTTAGGGTCGCGCCCTGTTCCGAGACAGTGCATCTGGTAGCGCCCGTCTCGGCTATACCCTTGTGCATAGATATGCGGGTGAGCGATGACGATATGTCCTTTGCGCGGCGACTTGTCAAGAATATCTTGCGCCAGTGACAATGGATTCTTGCGGTATTGTTTGGTGTGTAAAATCCGCACGTCGCCAAATGGCGTAGTAAGCCAGAGATAAGAGTACCGGGAATAATGGAAGTTTGGATGTTTAAGTAACATCCCCAAATCTATTCCGGCGTTGGTGGTTTTGGCTATCCTTTCATCATGGTTGCCCGCAATAAGAACAATTTGAGTAAACCAGATTGCCAATTGGTTTATGATGGTTTGAGCAGTCGCTAAAATCTGTTTTTCATTGGGCGCGTTTTCCGGTTGGTAGCGTTTTGGGAAGGGTGAGAAATGATCGTTCGCCACAAAATCCCCGGCGATAATAAGCGTTCTGATATGGTTTGCCATGCCTGCTAGTATCGCGCAGCGCAGATAAAACGGGTCGTGGTCGGGGATTTCTAAATCAGAGATGACAATCGCGCTGGGAGTTTGGATAGGTTCGGCTTGATAAATTGGGGATAATGGTTCAGGTATCACGATAGACTCGGCTATCTTATGAATGCGCCGCGTCCCTGGGGCGCGCCCTTTACGGCCATACCGTCCGCCCGTCGCCAGAGTAATTCCCCAAAGTTTGGTATCTGCCTCAATAGAGTCGCCGTTATTCCACCGTTCAGTGAATTCGCGGGTATAATCGGGCGGCCAATACAGCGGCGGTTTATCACTCATGATTATTCTCTCAGTCGATTGTGCGCCTGCAAGTACGCCTCGCAGACGGCCAACGGATAACGCGCCGATTGCCCAATTCCGATAGGCGTCCCGTTATTCAATTGGACAACCCTCACCGTCCAGGAATGCGGCGGAAAGTCAGGGTTCTCTTGCGCGTGAACCTCGATCAAACATACAACATTTGGGTTATTCGCCGTAATGGTTTCCAGTAGTTCATTGGCGAGATTCGCGTCATGGACATAATCCAATTGAAACGCCGTCGCCCGGCTGACCGCATCGTTAAGTTGTTTGGCGCTGGTATCAATCATGAGTAGTCTCCTTGATAGCGACTTCATAGTCCGGGCAGACGTGGGATTTGGATTCGAGTATGTCGCAGAAATTAAAACTGTGCAGGCAACAGATTAGAAGTGAAGCCATCGCGTATTCGATTTCTGCCCAATATGTACACCAAAGGCATTTTGAGGTAGCGGATTGGTGATAACCGTTAGGCCGTGAGGATTGGTATTGGTTAGCCATTATCTACTGCCGGTAAATTCTCAGAGCTGATCTGCCATTCGCGGGGTTCTAGGTGGCATTTAGGCGGAATGAGCAAGTGGCGACTCGCGGAAACGGTAGCATAGGCCGCTTCAAATTTGGTATCGTAAGGGGTTGCCTCGCCGATAGTATTCACAATCCGATTGCCTTGTAAATAACCGCGCGCGTTCCCATGCTTGGATTGCAATTCGATTACATAAATGCCTTTATTGGTCATGGTTCATTCTCCTGTTTTAATAGAGTGGATGAAATGCCGCAAATCAGTGATGATTAATTCCGGGTGACTTTTCTGGCGTTCTCTGGCCTCGGCTTCGGTAAACCGTGTGGCGACTCGGTAATCGGTCACAAACCCGCCGCCATCAAACCGGCGCTCTTGCCAGTAGAGGTAATGATCTTGTGCGTCTAACGCCAGTGCATAGATATATTCATAGCCGTTGTAAGTGTACCTCCGCCTAGCATAGTTCTCTTGTAGTTCCGCTTGCCGTTGGGTAATCCCTTGCCGGATTTCGGCCAGCCGCTTTTGCCCCGGCTCGCCGATGGCTTCTTTAGGATCATAGCGGCGCGGCGTTCCCAACTGGTAATACGGGCAGTCCGGCTGTGCCCATTGGATACACTGCCAGCCTTCCTGTTGGCAATAGATTTCGTTGCCAACGGGGATTTCAATCTTATCGAGGTAGTCCCGGCGCAAGTTCTCGTATTCCGGTTCCCCGCCGTTATCGTAAATGTGGCGGGCGGAATCACAGGTTTGGCAATTGTGGTCATTCATTTGGGTTCGCCTCGTTTGACCGCACGCCAGCGTTTTTCCGCGCCTTCCTGTTGCGTCATGATATGATAGTCCGGGCATTGGTATCCTTGCGCGTCCATCTGCCGGTCACACGCCAGGCGTATCCATTCGCTGTACGATATTCCTAACCGCTTCGCGCATTCCTCGATAGCCGCCCGGTGTTCCGGGGTAGTAGAAAAGATAATTCGAGTTCGGTTTGGCATTGCTGATTTTCCTTTTCTCCGTTTGTTGCTTCTATTAGCATAACATACCTGCATACATATTGCAAGTTATTGGTAGTAAGTTATTTAACCGCAAAAGTGATTTCGACGTAACTATCACGCGGCCAGGGTTGAAAGTTATCCCGCTTGCCCAGGATGGTCACGGTATATCCGTATTTGCCCAGCACCGCGCAGATTTGGGTTGCCAGTCTAGCAGTCGTATAACCAGCATGATAGTAGTAACTCCGCCGCGCTACAAACGAGCCGTTCTTTTTGGCAATTACCCGGTCTGCGCCAGCGAAGGTTACAATCAAGTCGCGGATATACTGTTTATCAATCTTGCTCGGGGTAGCGGCGGCAATGGCGCGGTTTATCTCGATATGCGTGGCAAAGGTATACAGGCGCGCTGCTTTCAGGTGGTCGCATTCAGCTTCCCATTCCCGTCTGATTTGCGCTGCCGCAAACCAGTTATCGTTGGCGATCTTCATCGCCGCCAATTCGATTTCGTGTTCGGTAGTAATCAGGGTCATGTTGGTTCTCCTAGTTCGCCTTAGTCATCGTCAGTGTGGGTTAGGCGTGTACCCGCAGACCCGCCGGAGCGGGTTTCGACTTTAGCTACTAACGCCAGTTTTCCAATTTCATTTGATAGAAGTTGGCCTCTTGATGGTATTCGGCGACCCGAAGGTTATAGTATTTCTGGAGCGCGGTTTCGCCGTGTTGTCGGGCATCCTCGGCCATGTCCTCATAGTAAATGGCCTTGTCTTCCATTTTAGCAACTATTGCCTGTAATGCTTGAATTGCTATTTCGTCAATTTGGCTTCTCATTCGTCTGCTCCCTAGTTAGTCTCATCAGGCCGGGTTATTCCGGCGACGCCCGCGTGGGCGTTTCGACATTAGGCGTTGGATATCAACCACTGTGTAATTGCAGATTGCATCAAACCTTGCAGCATATTGCGTTCCTCATTACTGTGGATGGTATGGCGGACTAATTGTATCTGGCGATCCTGGAGTTTATGAGCCAATCTCCAGTACCGTTCATCATGGCTTAAAATATATTCGGCCTTACCAGTCATCACATCGGCAATGTACTCGGCGCGCTCGTCGATTATAGCGTTGGTATCAGCAAAAACCTTGATGGTTACGGTATAGAAACTATCACGCGGCCAGTTGTTCCAATGCGTTCCTTGATCTTCGATACGATAGACGAGATTAGTCGCTTGCAATTGCTGGTTGACTTTTTCAACGTAACCAGCTAATTGACCTGCTGGTTGGTAAAAGAAACCTCTACGGATGGTCACGGTATTGTCACGATGGAAAGTGATTTTGTCGTAACCTACAATGTTTAACGCGGTTTGCACTTGTTGCTTTAGTTGTTTGTTCACTGTCTCTTCTCCTTACTCCGTTGGTCGATACTTGCTCGCTGGTTGCCCCTCTAGTTGCGCGGGGTGTTTGTTTATTTAACTATCTATAGTATAACATACAACCATCTAAATGTAAAGTAACATTAATCTGTTGTTAATCTATTGCACGCGCGCCCAAGAATATGGTACACTGAAGGCAGTGCTAGTGAATGAGGATCGACATGGCGAGACGGAAAACTCTATTACGATTAACGGAGTGGATGGCAATGTTTTTAATGGCGCATGGCTATTTCCCTCCGGGCGTGCCGGTAGCAGAATGGGAGCCCGGCTTCGCTCCAAACTGGGCGCGCAAACGAATTGCCAGTGATCCGGGTTGGGACGGGCAAATGTTGGCAACCCACCTAAAGGTCTGCCCGCATTGTGGCAACGAATGGCCGGAAAGTCCGGCCTTTTGGCCGCGTAACAAATACGGACGCGGCGGCCTGTACTCGCTGTGTTTATGTTGCAAACGGGACGCTGACAATGGTCGATATCGGCGCTTGAAATTTATACGGTAACGTGGTAGAATTTATCTGGCGACAAAAGCAAAAACCGGATAGGTATCCGGTTCTGCCTAGCAGCTTTTGCGAAGGATTGCTATACTGAGAATATACCATACTCAGGAAAGGATTACAATGGATAATGAATCAGTAATTGAGTTAAGTTCTTTGGTATCTGGTAAGGCGACGCTTTCCCAGACCGGCTTACAAATTGATGAATCGGTTACGTTCTTAGAATGGGAACAAATTGGGACTGTTTTGTTTGCCTTAGAAAAAACTATCCACTTTGCCATCGGTGATTGGATAAATTTCGGTGAACATCGTTACGGGGAGATGTATGCGCAAGCGTTAGAAATCGCCACTTATAGTTATGAGACATTAAGAATAGACACTTACGTAGCGAATAGGGTTAAATTGTTGCGCCGGCGCAACAATTTAAGTTGGAGTCATCATCGGGAGGTCGCTTCCCTGGAACAAGACAAACAGGATTATTATCTTGATTTAGCAGAGCGTAATGGCCTAGATAGAAATGAGTTGCGCGGCCAAATTAAACAAGATAGAAATCGAGAGCTACTACTGAAGCCGGGGGGAGGGATTGTTAATGACCCGATGATCCACTATGGCAGGGCTGAGGCGATGATAATGATCGGAGATGAAACGGTTGATTTAATCATCACGTCTCCGCCCTACAATTTAGGCGGCGAGTCGTGGCCTATGGGAGGGGACGGACGCGCACCCCGCGAAAGCGGAATAGGTTATTCAGACGACCACGAGGAAATCGATTATCAGCAATGGCAAGTTAATTGTTTGAATGAATGCTATCGGGTTGCTAAACCAGGCGCGTCTATGTTTTATAACCATAAAGTTAGGGTAAAGGGGGGGAGGGCGATCCATCCGATGGATTGGTTGCGACGCTCGGATTGGATTATCCGGCAAGAGATTGTTTGGGATAGGAAATCCACGCATAATCATAGCCCAACTTTGTTTTGGCCTGAAGACGAACGTATTTATTGGTTGACTAAAGGAGCGCCGGTTTTATCGGAGCACCCCATTGGTAAATCGACGGTATGGCGTTGTTTCGGGCCGATACCAGAACAGTCTTGGCATCCGGCTCCGTTTACATCTGAATTGCCAATTATGATTTTAGAAGCGGTTGGGAGAACTGAAATGGTAGTTCTTGACCCGTTTATGGGGTCAGGGACTACCATAAAAGTGGCCTTGCAATATGGGTGTCAAGCAATTGGGGTAGATAATAATCTCGAATATATCAATAGAGCATGTCAGGAAAATGGATGGAAACTAACAAACGAAATTTAAAGGGGTCGCCTAGTCGGGATACTTTCAAACAATGGCATAAGATAGGAATACCTAAAGAGTTTTACGCCTGTGATATTGACCTGTGCTTAGTCACAAAATTTCCCCAACCTGGGATCGTCGCTTTTATTGATTTTAAAGTTCGGCATGAGAGGGGACGCGAACCGATTAGTTTCAGTGAGGTAATTGTCTATAATGCTTTATTAGAGGGGGGATATTTAGTTTATATTATTTACGGTGATTATGAAACCGTAGAGCCACTAGACATCTATCAATACATTGGTGGTGATTATCACCCTAATCCGCCGGTATATCAGTTACGATTAATTGCACAACACATTAACAAAGGCCAATACATTATGTGGGAAAACCAATTACGGAAGGCGTAATTTCGCCCAATAGCTTGCTTTTTTCTGCACTTGCGCTTATGCTTATAGAAGATGGGGCGCAATAGGTCAGGCGGTCAACCGTCAATAAACACGGTCAAAGTTCTCCTACCCTAAGGTTGCTGATTGCCAAACAATCCCCGTATAAATGCCATGTATCCAGTACCGCCTGACTGCGCGCCTTGCAAAATAATCACCCATCGAGTATATTGATAGAAGCGGCGCAATCTCGTGCCGTTATTCTGATAGCTATTGGCGGACATTACTATCCCAAACTCAGGACGCCTGATGGTTAATCGGGCGTTTTGGGTTATGATACGAAAGCGATAAATGACTACGATTTTGGGTTGTGTTGAAAACGGTAAGGTCTACATCGGAGCAGATAGCCAATTTACCAGTGGATGGATGTATTTTGTTTCCGGCGAAAAGAAAGTATTCCGAGTGCAGGACGTGTTATTCGCCTGTTCCGGCACATTACGGGATTTGCAGAGTATTCGCTATCTAACCCAATTTCCTAACCAATCGCCCGACGAAACAGATGATATTCGTTATTTGGTCACGGTTGTGGCGGATGCGATCCGGGTTAGTTTACGAGACCAGAACCGGATTAAAAAAGAAAACGAATTGGAGGACGCGGAATCAGATTTCCTGGTGGGTTATCGCAACCGATTATACCGGCTGCATGGCGATGGCGCTTTTGCCGTATGTCCAACTCCTGTTGCTTGTTTGGGCACGGGCGGCGAATTGGCGTTAGGCGCATTTCTGGCGCGCCCGGAATTACCCCCTACCGAACGCATTTTGCAGGCTCTTGTAATTGCCGGTTGTTTGGATATCGCCACGCGCCCGCCTTATTATGTGGAAGTGTTGGAATGACCAACGACCTACACATTGCGCCGGAGGCTAATGAGGGCGAACCAAAAAAGCTAACGCGCAGGCAGAAACAATTCATTGTTGAATATCTGAAAGACTTAAACGGCACACAAGCAGCCATTCGCGCCGGTTATTCTGCTAATGGAGCAGGCGTGGCCGCTAACCGGCTGTTAAAAGATGTTTACATATCCGGTCAGATCGAAACCATATTAACCGATAGGGGATTGACGCCCGGCGGGGTAATCAGCCGCTTGACCGAAATGGCACAAGTTACGGTAGATGATTTTTTCGATTTTCCGGGCGGGCTGCCACTTTTTAATGCGGATAAGGCGCGGGAACGTGGCGTGTTGCATTTAATCGAAAGTATTGAATACGACCCACAAAAAGGCGTTAAGATTAAATTCGCCGATAAACAACATGCGCTAGAATTGGTAGGTCGGTATCATGGCATGTTTAAGGACAAACACGAAGTGACCGGCGCGGAAGGCGCGCCCATTACCATCGGCGTTGTGAAAATGGATTTGGATGAATTGTAATGCAGCCGGTGATTATCCAGGCATCGAAGGAAAGCAAAATCGGTTTTGAGTGTTATGGCGGGGCGCGGGAACTATGGCGCTCCCATGACCCGGAAGTCATCTTAGTTGGTGGTTATGAAACCGGCAAAACCTACCCGGCGCTGATGAAACTTCACTTGCTTCTCTCGAAGTACAAAAACGCTCAGGCGCTGATGGTACGCAAGACTTACCAATCATTGGTCAATAGCGCGGTTGTGACCTACGAGCGTAAGGTGCTGCCCTACCCTATCGGGGATACTCGCTGCGCCGTGCGCCGGTATGGTGGCGAATATCCGGCGATGTATATCTACCCAAATGGCTCGCAACTCCGTTTAGGCGGGATGGACAAACCGGATAAATTTCTATCCTCGGAGTTTGATTTTATTTATGTAAATCAGGTGGAAGAACTACGCCTTGACGACTGGGAAAAGTTGACCGGACGTTGTACCGGGCGCGCTGGCAATACCCCTTACGCGCAAATCTTTGGCGATTGTAATCCGGCTTACCCGCAACATTGGATACTCAAGCGCCCGCAGATTAAATTGATTACTACGCGGCATGAGGACAACCCAACGCTTTATGACCCAACTACCGGCGAAATTACGGAACGGGGCAAGCTCACCTTATCGCGCCTGGACGCGCTTACCGGCGTGCGTTACAAACGGGGTCGGTTAGGGTTATGGTCAAGCGTGGAAGGCATGGTTTATGAGGATTGGCAACCGGATATTCATGTGATAGACCGTTTTGATATTCCCTGGGCATGGCGGCGGTATCGCTGTATTGATTTTGGCTATCGTAACCCGTTTGTGTGCGGCTGGTGGGCGGAAGACGAAGACGGGCGGTTGTATCTGTACCGTGAGATTTACATGACGGGGAGGACGGTACTCGACCACGCGCAACAGATTAAGGCGCTCTCCGGTTGGGAACAATTCGAAGCGAACATCAGTGACCATGACGCCAGTGATCGGGCGACGTTGGAAGAAAACGGGATTACTACCATTGCCGCCATCAAAGATGTGAAGTTGGGCATTGAGCGAGTGCAGGAACGGTTGCGAGTACAGGGTGATGGCAAGCCGCGTTTATTCCTGTTGCGGGATAGTTTGGTGGAAACCGATTACAGCCTCAAGGAACGGTTTGTCCCTACCTGTACCGAAGAAGAATTTCCGGCGTATGTTTATCCGCAACATGGCGAAACAAAAGCCGATGACGAAAAGCCGGTCAAACTTTACGATCACGGGATGGATATGACGCGATATATGGTGGCGCATTTGGATATTGGTGGCGGGAACGAATTGTCCGTCACCCGTAGTCCACTGGAAGATTATCGGGGTTAGGTGAATGAATGACCTCATTATGGAGTCGTATGCAAGCAGCCTTTAGAGCGTTTCGTGACCCCTACGTAGTCACCAATTTATTGAACAACGATGATTTTGCCGATTGGAATGGCCGGTTGCTTCGGTACGCCATCTGTTGGTCGTTTTACGAGAACACGGCCTACCGGAATATTCACAATTGGGCTGTCCGGTACAAGGTGGATTATAGTCTCTATCGGTATATTCGCAACATCTATAACCCGGCGGGGCGGTTAGGGGATTTCTGGCAGACGCATCTTATGGGCGGGTTGTTGGACTGGGACGCCGGTGACGGGACGGTGAAACCATCGGCGCTGCCGATTATCACAGAGAATGAATTGTTACGCCCGGCGATTGCTCAGGTCTGGGAATGGTCTAACTGGCAAGCGAAAAAAGATTTGTATACTCTCTACGGCCCCACGATGGGAGATGTGGCGCTAAAAGTAGTGGACAATCCGCAAAAAGAAAAAGTATACATCGAGGTATTGCATCCGCGTGTTTTGAAAGAAGTTTATAAGGATTCGTTTGGGCATGTAAAATCGTATGTCATCGAAGAACAGCGTGACGACCCACGCCCGACGGCAGGGGATAGGGACGTAACCTATACCGAAATCGCTTATCGGGAAGGCGACGATGTTATCTATCAGACGTTGCTTAATGGCGCGCCGTTTGCCTGGAATGACATAGCGGCGGAATGGAAAGAACCGTATGGATTTATCCCATTAGTTCACGTGCCGCACATTGACGTAGGGGATACTTCCGGCGGTTGGGGCTGGGCGGAAATGCACAAAATGCGCTCCAAAATCCATGAGGCCGACGACCTTGCCAGTAAATTGCATGACCAAATCCGCAAGACAGTGGATGCCATGTGGTTGTTTGCCGGTGTTACTAAACCTAAGACTGACCCTACTCAAAGCACCGCTACCAGTTCTACGGATAGACCCGATCCAGGTCGTGAGGAAATCCCGGCGTTGTATTCTCCTGATGCTAATGCAAAAGCGCAACCACTGGTCGCCGATTTGCCAATAGCCGAAACGGGCGCGGAAATCAAAAATGTATTGAGTGAGTTAGAACGCGAATACCCGGAATTGCAGTTGGATATTTACGCCAATTCCGGCGATAATTCTGGCCGCGCTATGTTGGTCGCCCGCCAGAAAAGCGAAACGAAAGTAGAAATGCGACGTGGCGGGTATGACCGGGGATTGCAAGACGCCCACCAAATGGCCGTTGCGATTGCCGGTTTTCGGGGGTACTTGCCGGAAGTGTTTGGGCGATTTAATCTCGATAGTTATGAGCGTGGCGACTTAGATCATACCATCGGAAAACGACCAGTATTTGCCGTAGACGAGCGAATGCAATTGGAAGAAAACAAACTCTTTTGGGAAGCGGCGGCCATTGCAATAGAAAAAACCGGCATACCGCTTGAATCTTATCTTGAGGCGCAAGGATGGAGCGAGGAAAAGATACGCCTGATTACCCGCCGCCAGCAACGCGCTGCTATCGCCGAAGTGCGCCGGACAGCGCGGCGGACACCAGTAACTCCTATTGCGCCTGCGCCAGCAACCGAAGGCGAAACGGGGACGGCTACTGAAAACGTAACCGCGCAAGAAACCGAAACGCCAATGATCGAAAGCCAAGAGAATGAGTAACGATATCTTGCCTGATTTTGGAGAGCCGTTGCCGGAAGATGAATTACTGGCAATCGCCGAAATAGATACATTGGACATTGACGAAGCGCTCGAATGGTGGGATGAATATGCCAGCGATGATTTTGTAGGCGCGCTTGATGAGTAACGACCTACTTACCGGGAATGTCAATTGGGATGAAGTAGCGGCACGTTGGCGCTATGCGGACACGGGTAGATTTGTTTCCGAGAATGTTGTCCGCGCTGAATTGGAGCGGCACGTCCAGGGGGTCATTGAAACTACGCAGAACCTTACTCGCCAGATGTACGCCGGGCAATTGAACCTTAGCCAATGGGAAACTGCCGTTGCGCAAGAATTAAAGAGCGCGCATTTAGCGCAAAGCATGTTTGCTAATGGTGGCGTGGCGAATATGACCAGCGTGGAGTATGGCCGGGTAGGCGGCACGTTGCGCGACGAATACCGTTATTTACATCAATTCGCTTTAGATGTTCAGGCGGGTAAGGTAAGTGAATTGCAAGCGATTAACCGAGTAGCGCAATACGGCAATGATAGCGCGCAGTCTTATTGGAAAGAATATGCGCGGCAACAGGAGAACGCGGCCTGGAATAACTTACCTCGGCTTACTCGCGTACCGCAAGATGGGTCTACCCAATGTCACGGAAATTGTAAGTGTTATCTATCTACGCAAGATGACGGCATTTACTGGTATACAACCGCCCTAGAATCTTGCGGAGATTGTATCGAAATGCGGAACGGAAATCCTTATCGCCCGATGGTCTAGGAGGATATTATGCCTTTTGTTCGCACACCCTGGTCAAACCCGGAAAGTGATTTAGAAGCTGGCGATTTCTGTTCGTGTTGTTTAGTGGATACCAACGAAGCCGGGGAAGAAAAAGTGAAAGCGAATTGTAAACTACCCGTACGCTCTACCCCCGGCGGCGCGTACAACATCAATGGGATGCAAGCGGCGTATGGCGCATTACGTGGCGCTCGTGGTGGTATCTCGGATTTATCGCCGGAAGATCGGCGCAGGGCGGCGCGCAAGTTATTACGATTGTATACGGAAGCGGGGTTGGCAGTGCCTGACCCGCTACGACAAATGGCCGGAGGCTAATATGCTTATCCCAAATGGCGTCCATAATTTCGAGAAGTGCGGTATTGGTAATAAGCGGTGTTCTATGTGGGTTATTACCACGCCAGAAAAGGCGCAATCTGAAGTGAAAAGGCTGGCGAAGTGGGCGAAGCATCACCGTTATGAAGCGGCCTTTGTTTTTTGCGCGCAAGATGGAAATGATTTACAGAATAAAAACCCATTCTTGCGAGCGCGTTGGGCAAAGAACGCCGATATCCGCAACCGCAATGGGATTTGGGGAGCAGAAGTTAAGTGGTATGACACAAATACGGAATATGTAATTGAGCCAAATTATAATGTGATTAGGCAAATGACCGGACAGTAACGGCCAGTTTATTTCTAGGTCGATTTTAGCCTAACGCGACACACGCGGATACTATGTGGAGATAACTATGAGTGATGACACAAAGCAACAAAACTCCGATGAGACGGCGAAGGCCGGAGCGGTAGTCGATGAAAGCAAAGACGAAAGTCCACTACTTTCCATGACGCAAGCGCAATTTAATAAACTCATGGGGGAACGGGCAGCGCGGGCGAAAAGAGTAGGCACAGAAGAAATTCTGACTGCCGTTGGCGTGACGGACGAAAAAGAACTGCGCGCCATAATCGAACAGTACCGCAAAGCCAAAGCAGCCGAACAATCCGAAACGGAAAAGCTGGCCGCCAAACTTGCCGAAGAACAAAGTAAGGCGACGGCAATTCAGGCGGATTATGACGGGCTGCTTATCAAAAACGCGCTACTTCAGGCGGCGGCTGACCCAAAGTACAATCTTAACAACTCGGCACGAGAAGCCTTGTTAAAACTCATCGACTATAATACGGTCTCAATTGAGGATGGGACGGTTAAAGGTATCCCGGAAGCAATCGAGGCCGCGATCAAAGCCTATCCGATACTGCAAAGTAAGGAACGGGCAGGCGATGGGTTAGGCACTCCGCCGGTGAAACGAGATGTACCGGCAAAGCTCACGTCGCCTGAAGAACGCAAACAACCGAAACGATTTATAGCGCCATTATAGGAGGTCTATCTAATGGCAAACGAGATTGTGATTACCGCCGCGCAAATTGGCGCGGTGTACCCGCAGCGAGCCGAAATCTACGATTTTATCGCGGCGGAAACCATTACCAAAGGGCAGGCGGTTTGTTTTAACGCCACCTATGGAACGGTAGAAGTAGCCGATGCGAACTTAGCCGGAAATCAGCAATTCCGAGGGATTGCTTTAGAGGGCGGCGGAACAGCACAGGTGATTCCGGTTCTGGTGCGCGGCCATTGTTATGGGTTTACCTTGTCGGGCATGAGTTACGATGACATTGCCTATCTATCAGACACGGTAGGGGCATTGTCTACAGCGGTGGGCACAATGACGGTCAACTGTGGCCGCGTGGTTGCATTGCCGGACAAGGACAAAACCAAAGTCTTGTTTATCGACGCCGATTATCTGCGCGCCTGGGCATAAGGAGATAACAACTCATGAGCGGTATCTTTGGAATTTTGGGATTAGACGATACTGACCGTAGTTTCATCTCTACGTTGGGTCAGGCGGTGGTTTTTGATGCTACTCAAAAACTGTTGGCAGATTATAACGCGGAATTGGCGTGGCAGTTGCGCGCCTTTGTCGAAATGGAAACTGAGAACTACACCGAACGGTACAAACTACCCGGCGGCGGGTATTTGCAACGGCGTTCGGGAACGGCGCAATCGGCGGCGGTGAAAGCCTATGGGTCGTGGGATTGCTCCTATCCACTAGAGCCGTTTGGCGCTCAAGTGGCCGGGGATACTCGCACGTTAGCCTATATGACTATTGACGAATACAACCGCCACTTGCAAACCGTGATGATTCAGGACGCCAATACCCTGCGGTTTGAAATTTTGCGGCGTCTGTTAGACAACGTAGCCGACACGTTTGTTGATCCAATCTGGGGCAGTCTGACCATTCAACCGTTGGCGAATGGTGATGCAGTAATCTATCCACCGGTTATTGGTAGCACGACTGAGGCAATCGAAGATCATTATCTCGAATCGGGATATGCTTCGACTTCCATTACGGACACCAATAATCCGTATGTCACTATCCGCGATGACTTGGAACATCACTTCGGCAAAGTCACCGGCGGGCAGAACATTGTGTGTTATATCAATAGCGCGCAACGTGCCCTAACCGAAGACTTGACCGATTTCTACGATATTCCCGATGCTTATGTGCGCCCCGGTCAGGACACCGACGTGCCGTATGGCTATCCCGATGTTCCGCCGACGGCGCAAGTGTATGGCCGTTGCTCTGGCGTGTGGGTCGTGGGTTGGAACTGGATTCCGGCCAACTATATCATCGGTATCCATGCCGACGCGCCGAAACCTTTGAAACTACGGATTGACCCGGCCTATACCGGATTGCCTCGTGGTTTGTCATTGGTATCCACTGACTCGACCTATCCGATTACTCAATCTCACTGGGAGCATAACTTTGGGGTTGGTTGTGGCAATCGCCTGAACGGTGTCATCATGGAATTGGGTGTCGGTGGCACGTATTCAATCCCGTCCGGCTATAGCGTGTAAGGAAATCCCATGAAAACAGGTAGGGCTAACGTTAGACTGATGCAGGCGGTTGAAGCTATGCAAATTGAATTGGCAAAAATGTCAGGTCAATTAGCGGAAATGAACCAACGCCTGCAAAAACTGGAAAAGCTAAACAAGGCGTCGGCTCTACCTGCCGACGGGGAAGGAAAGGACAAACAATATGCCAAGTCGAACTAGACGGCGGTTTGGGTCAATCCAAACCAAAAAGCTAGAAATCACCGGGGCGGGAATGGTACTCGATAGCAACGCCGCCGGTACTCGCGCCACTTTCGCGCCGGTTCGTGATACTGGCGAAGCCTATGGGTATGGCATCAAAATTGACGGAGGTTCATTCTTCCGGGGCGGGGCAGCGCAGAAATCGTATCTCCTGTACATAAGCGGAGACCGCGAGGCTGCGTATGATCCAACCGGTGATAGCAACGATGCTTATATCCGCGTTTCCGGGAACAACTACGCCCAGGGGGATGCCAATTTTGTCCTTCGGGGAATCAACATCGGGATTAACCAGCGTTCCGGCGGCACACTAGGGGTATTAGAGGCCGGATCGTTTGGAGCGCAAAACAAATCGGGCGGGACTGCGCCAACTATTCGTGGTCTAACCGTGACGCCGGAAAACTACGGCACTTGCGCCACTGAGTTTGGTGGTATTGATATCGGTCTGAAAAACGAAGGCGCGGTAGCTACTACTCAGTATGGCCTGCGTATTCGTAACCTCGATAACTCTACTGCCAACGCCGTGACCTCGGCCATTTCCGTTACTGATACCGGGACAAATACCGGGTTTAATTACATCCTGGATTGTTACGGCGCTACCATCTCTACGGCGGCGATTCGGTTTGGGAAGACGCTCACTGAGGACATTGTGATCGTAACTGGGGACTTCACCGACGGGGCGGATAGTGGTTTTGCGCCGGGGTCGCTTGGATTGGACACCACTAACGGGCTATTGTTTGTTAGCGATACTAACGGCGTATGGCAGGCGGTGACGGTCTAATGATTACCAACGATTACTTGCAACGGTTACGAGTGGACTTGTTGAAACAACTACGGGAACACGAAAACAATGTCGCTTCGGCATTAGGAGCGTTGCAAGTAGTTGACCATCTCATGCAAAAGTTGGGCAACGGGGCGGCAGACGAACCCGCCCCTACCCCGGAAGTGAAAGCGGGAAAGGAAACCTGACATGAGTGTAAAACGATATGGCGCAACCAAAGTAGTGACCGCCACCCCAACGATTACCGCCGGGGCGTATAGTCTTGGCGATGCAGTAGGTGGCAAGTTGACATTTACCGGCCTGTTTAATGCGGCTTATTGTGGCGGCGTGTTGACGAATGTCACTATTTCCGATAAATCGCAACAAATGGTGGCGCTTAATCTTTGGCTGTTTAATCAGGATTTTACCGCCACTGCTGACAACGCGCTTTTTGATCCTAGTGACGCCGATTTGCTCAATTGTATCGGCGTGGTGAAGGTTGCCGTCGCTGATTATACAGACGCCGTTGATAACAGTATTGCGGACGTAAGTTTCACCCGTGTGATTCACGCCTACGGAACTGGCGGCGCGATTTACGGCCAATTGCAAGTGCCTAAAGGCGGCGCAGCGCCAACGTATGTTTCCACCGGCGACTTGCAAGTGCGTCTAGCGGTACTCCTAGACCAATGGTAGGTGAATGATGGCATTAACCCGCGCTAATGTGGAAGCTATTCTCATCAAACGAGTAGGCGCGCTCATGACTGCCGTAGGCTTGGACGGTACGACGGTTGCAGGTACAAACGCCGACCTAAATGATCCAATCGGTTATGCAATTCGTATGGTAGGTGGAACAACGGCTGCTCCGGCCTTGATTACCGACGCTGATGTAACGACGGTTGCTACTGCTGATTATGATGAGTTTCTCGATATTGCTGAATTGCGCGCTCTTGAAAATACACTAGGCAATCTGGCGTATGTGGATATTAAAGTTGGGAATCGAGACGAAAAGCTCGGCCAACTTTCGGCGCGGTTGGAAAAGATGATTGCCGGGAAAACCGAACGGCTGCAATTGCTTTACGGGTATAGCCAAGCCACCTTAGAAGCCGGAACGGTTACTTTGAACTTTGCCGAACACGACGAAGATACTGTGGATGAATTAGGCTGGTAATATGGCCGACGCCAGTTTCACCCGATTAGCGACAAGTGTAATCAGCACCTTACGGTCTCCGGCGTTAGCAGGGGGGAAAATAGGGGCGCGGGTTACTCATCTGCAAAGTGTGAAGGTATTGCCGATTATGCCCAGTTTAGGCAAAGGCGACGAAGCGGTGACTATGCGCGCCGGGATAGACGGCCAATTTATTGAACGTTGGGAAACCTTTACCCAAAATCATACCCACATTGATAGCGGGGCAACCGTGACCCAAATCCCCGATATTAAAAACGGGGATTGGATTGTAGATGGCAGCACAACCTACCTGGTTAAATATGTGGGGAATTGGCCGACGACCAACGTCCTGAATAGCTTCCTGCATATTGTCCTGGAAGAAAATAAATCATGACGACCTTTATCACCCGTGAAACTGTCCGCGATGCCTTTGTAACGCTATTCACCACTTCCGCCAAATGGCAATTGGTATTTGGGTACATGCCTAGCGAAAGTGAAGTGGCCGGGCAATCTCCGTTTCTGGTTATCCGGTCTGGCGGTACGTTGCAAAGCATGAATACCTACAACGCGAACCCTACCACTTATCGGATTACCTTCCGTAACTTTGTACTCTGTGAGGATGAACAAACCGAAGCTCAGGCGGAAGATAAACTCGACGAATTGGATACCACCTTCCGGCAGATTATCCGGGATAACTGCGGTAGTATCGCCGGGGCAAATTACATCCGATTTGAGGATGCGCCTAGCACAACGGGGTATGCTTTTGTAGGCAAGTGGTATCGGACAGAAGATTGGACGGTGTTGGCGCATTATGTCACCGGGGGTGTTTAATGCCCGCGCCCCGCACGCCCTACTCTACCGGAACAGGGACAACCATCTATGTCGAGGGAATGTCCGATTTAATCCGCAAGTTGCGTAGTTTTAACCCGATTGCCAAACGCGCCTCAAAGGGGAAGATGGAAAAGTGGGGCGCGGTAAAAGCGGAAGAAGTGAAAGAGCGTATTCGCAACGCGCCGCGTGTGGATACCGGCGAATTATGGCAAGGTATCCATTACAAAGTGACGCAGACAATGGACGGGTATCAGGTAGTGGTATCCCCATCCGAAAAGGCCAGCCGGTACGCCGTATTTGTGGAAAAGGACACGCGCCCTCACTGGCCGCCCCGCGCTGCGCTAGAACCCTGGGCGGAGCGGCATGGTATTCCGGTATTCCTGGTACAGCGTTCTATCGCTCGGAAGGGGACAAAGGGGATACACATGTTCGAGGAAGAACTGAAACAGGCTATCCCAGAAGCGCGGGATTTGGCGAATGCCATCGGGAAAGAGATTGTCATCCAAATGAAATGGGGAAGGTAACTATGAGTGTAATCTTACGATACACCGGGGACGGGCGTTCTTATATTGTAGGTGTCCCGGCGCGTGATTTAACCGAAGCGGATATTGCCCGACTGATTTTGGAGTTTGGTATCACCGAAGATATTCTATTCGATCAACTGACGGCGCGGGGATTGTATCAACAAATAGCCGGAGCGCCACGCGCTCCTGAAGCAACTACTAAACCGCGTGGCAAAAACAAATCTAAAATCGAAGTGAAAGATACGGAGGAAGAAAATAATGGCATACGGTCTGAAGGCATTTCGGAAACTACAGATATCGAACGTAGAGGGGACGCCGGGGACTGCCGAAGCTGCGGTTGAGGTTCTCTACGGCACGGCGTCCATTCCCTATGGGGATCGGAAAATCCATTACCCGGAACAGGAGCGCGGTTTGCTTTCCCGGAATATGGCCGACGATTTTGTAGTGGGCAAGGAAGTGGAGGGGTCAATCGAAATGGCGCTGAATAGCCGCCATGCCGTTTGGCTGTTTTGTAATGCGATTGCTGGTAATGTAACGGCGACTCGTCCTAACTCGGTGTTACAGCCGCTTGCTTACTACTGGTTGATTCAGCCTAGTTTAACCGCCGCCAATACCCCCGATATTGCCGCCGGGATTGACACGTTTACTTTGGAGTTTGGCGATAATACCCAGGCGTATGAAACCGAATACGTATTTACCCGTCGCCTGGAAATTACCGGCGCTCCTAATGAGCCGGTGATGGTCAACTGGGAATGGACAGGACGGCAAATCACCGAAACGACATTCACTACGTTAGTGGCGCTGCCCGTCCAGTATTATACGTCCAATACCTGCAAATTCTATATTGACGCGGCCTGGGCAACCATCGGGAATACCGAAAAGTCCTGCGCGATTCAAGGTTGGACATGGACGCTCGAAACGCAATTCACCCCACGTTACGGAGCAAACGGGCAATTGTATTTTTGCGGCCTGAATGAGGATCGCAAGAATGCCGAATTGAAACTTATCTTCTATCGGGATAGTACCATCAGCGAAGGCGAAAAAGATAAGTATCTTGCCAATTCGACAACCTACATCCGCCTGCACATGTTAGGCACAACCGAAATTGACGCCGGTCAAGCCAACGTGCCGTATGTCATGATTGACGGGTCATACCGTTATACGGAATGGCCTGAACCGGATGATTCCGATGGCACGGTGACAGAAGAAGTGACACTGCAAAGCGTCTATGATAGCACCGGAGCAAGCGAGTACATTGTCCGCGTCTACAACGATATGAATGTGTACCCATCCTAAGAGGAACTCATGAGCCGATTTGATATACGAACAGTGGTGATTCATGCGCCCTGGTGGGAAGAAAATGAAACCGTGACACTGCGCGAGTTATCCTACGCGGAACAACGGGCAATCCATAAGCGCATTTTTGCCGGGCAGAAAATCGCCACCAACAAACATGGCGAAATGTCAATGGATTCTTCGGCCAGTTCCCGAATGCAAGAGGAAATTCTGCGCGCTCATTTGGCGTCCTGGACGTTTACCGATAACACCGGCGCGGCTGTGCCGGTAACACCGGAGAATATTGGCCGGTTGCCAGCGCGGGACGCAGATTATATCTTAGAGGAAATTGACCGGCTTACTCCAAGCCGGGACGACCAATTTCCGGGCGGAAGTGGAGACGGTAGCGCGAATGGGGAAGGGTAAGTTCCCGGAAGAACTTACCCCGGCGATGATTTGTTTGCGGACGGGTTGGACATTGGATGAATTGGATGCTCAACCCGATTGGTTTGTGCAGGATATTGTGATTTGTATGAACGCGGAAACGATTGCCGCCCAAAGCCAAAGTAAGGGCAAATAATGGCTCTCGACCAAGTGTTGCGAATTGTCATGAAATATAGCGATCAAGCCAGCGCCGGTATGCGCGGGACAGAAAGTGCTGCCGCCTCAATGGGGCAGCGCCTTTCGAGTCTAGGGCGCGGCTTGACACTTGGACTGACGTTGCCATTGCTTGGGATAGCTGCTGTAGGGGTCAAAAGTTTCGCCGATTTAGAACAACAGATGCGCAATATCCAATCGGTAGGGAAACAAACCGATGCCGAGATGTACGCATTGATGAATACCTTTCAAGAAATGTCGATGAATGTTGACATTACAACTGAGAGTGATATTAACCTTGCCAAAGCATTCTACGATATTCAAGGCGCTGGCTTTTTTGCCGCCGACGCTATGGACGTGTTGACCGCCTCGACACAACTTGCAACTGCCGGTATGACCGATACTTACACCGCAATGGACGCGGTAACAACCATCCTGAATAGCTATCAAATGGCCGCTAGTGAATCGACGGCGGTAAGCGATATTCTATTTACGATGGTTGACCGGGGTAAGGGGAGTTTGGCTGAATTTGCCGGGTCGTTATCTAATGTTATTCCTACCGCCGCCGCCGTAGGCATTCCATTGGAACAAATAGCAGCAGCAATGGCAACATTAACCCGCAATGGCGCGGATGCCGCAACTGCCAGCACGAATTTAAATGCAGTTATTTCGCAAATGTTATCTCCATCAACGCAACTAAGTGCCCTGATGCAACGTGCTGGTTATGATAGTGGTATGGCGATGATTCAATCATTAGGGTTAGCGGGGGCATTGGAGGCGGTTGCTAATGCCGCTGGCAATGATGCGGAGACGCTTAATCAGGCTTTCGGAGAAATACGCGCCTTTCGAGGCATTGTAAGTTTGACCGGTGGGAATACCCAAGCATTAACTGCTGACCTTGAGGCGATGAGTAATGCAGCCGGAAGAACCGCCGAAGCCTACGCAATTCAAACAAAAAGCCTGGCGGAACAATTAAAAAGTCTACGGAATAACGTCCAGGTCGCTTTACAGCGAATCGGGCAGGATTTAGCGCCGACAGTGGGGGCTATCGCCGGAGGGCTAAAGTTTCTGGTTAATGCTTTCACACAACTTCCCGCCCCGGTGCGCCAAGTGATCGTCGCCGTTGCCGCATTGTTGGCTTTGTTGGGACCGGTGCTTATGATTGTAGGCGCGATGGCAAGCGGTTGGGGCGCGTTAGTAGCCATTGGCGGCATGTTGGCCGGAGTATTCAGCACCTTAGCCGGGATATTGCCGGTAGTGGCCGCCGGGATTGCCGCCGTCGGTTGGCCGGTGCTGTTGGTAGTGGCCGCCATTGCCGCATTGGTGGCGGCGGGGTATTTACTCATCAAAAACTGGGATGCGGTGAAAGCGGCAGCGACGGCCTTCGCCGAACGGATGCAACGCGGATTTGAGCGGATTGGCGAGTTTATCAAAGGGTTTATCGCTAAGATAGGTGGTATCCCTAGTTCGCTAGAAAAGATGTTCAACAGCATTCCCGGCTTTATGGTGAAAATCGCCATTGCTATTGCTAAGGGGTTATGGGAAGGGATCAAGAAGGGGTTCGGTTGGATTGCCGATGGCGTTAAGTCCCTAGTCAACAGGATTAAAAGCGCGTTGGGAATTGGGTCGCCAGCAACTACAATGATACCTATCGGCGTGGCAATGGCGCAGGGTATTGGGGTCGGGTTTAATAACACTGTCCCTAAAATGCTTGGTGGGGCAATGGGGGGACTTGGGAAGGCAATCCTAGCCACAAGATATAAGGGTTTTATCGTACAGGCTTTTCAAGAGTTACTTAGCCCTACTGATTTCCCCCGCGTTGGGAAGGGATGGGAGAATCAGGTTAAGGATTTAATGAAGGTTTTAACTGGGGAAATGTCTCCTCAGCAATTGATCGATCAGTTTTCCGCAGCTAACCCAAATCTAAGAAACAAGAATCGATTTATTGCTCAATTAAAAGCAATGGCTGATGGGTTATTGCGCATGAAAGGGTTATTCTCCAAAGCTGGTATTGAATTAAGCGATGCGCTTATTCAGAGTATCTTCTCAAATCTTGGCATCGCGTCCCCATCTAAAGTGATGGCTTCCGTTGGCAAAAACATGGCTTTGGGTCTGTCCTCCGGGTTTTCGTCTAGTTTAGGGGCGGCAATCCCCGCCTTACAACGGGGAATGAACAGTTTGGGCACAGTATCGCCACTACGAGTAAACGCTATGAGCGGGGGAATGGCCTTAAGCGCGGCGGGCGCTGGCGGCGGCAATACGGCCATTACTATTCAAAATCTAAATGTGCCGCCGGGAACAACGCGGGAACAAGTGGACGCGATTATGGCGGAACTGGGCAAGCGGGTGCGCGCTAGAGGCGCAAATTATCACATTGCCAATAGGAACTAATCATGCCTACTACTAAAGAAGAATTGCTGATTAGTGTCGCCAATTACCGGGTCGTCCGTAAAGTCCCGAAGGATTCAATTTCGATTACCTTAGAGCGGGGTAACCGGATTAGTACCGCCAGTTTTACCATCGAAGATGCGGGCGGTCTTACGATTAAACGCTGGTCGCCGGTGTACATCTATTCCGCCACTGCCTCAGTTGGATTATTCTTTGGTTTTGTGACCGCTTTCACGCGCCGCAAACGAGGCCGGAAAATTGATGTTGAAATCGAGGCGTCGTCGTCGCAGATACTATTACAAAAATCGTATGTTAATAATACTTACGTCGGTTTAGACACAGAAATCCTCGATGATATACTGGCCGATGGTATCCCCGATGTAAGTAATTACTTCGACTTTTCCGGCGCTACGGATGTATTTGATACTGATATTACTCTACCTTCCCCCGATATATCCATATTAGACGCAATGAACGGGTTAGCGGCGAAGACTGGGGCGAATTGGTCGTTTGATACTGGCGCGCCAATTCGTGAAAACTTGGTCTATAATCCCAGTTTTGAAGCGAATATGAATTATTACGGGTTTATGCCGTCTGCCGGAACGATACTGCAAGGATGGGCGACGGCAGTGGGTTGGGCTGTTGGGGATGTAGTCTGGAATATTGGGTACGGTGAGACTGCCGGGGGCGTTCGGCTTACCAGTCGTGGAAATAAAGCCTTTATGCGATTAAGCCGCGCCAGTGACGTCGCCACCTTAACTATCCCATACACCAAAGTAGATAACCAGTGGTTGTATTATACTTATCGTTGCAAAAAGACCAGCGCGGCTAATGTTAGTAGTCAAGTGGAAATAGCTCTTTACGATACTTCTGGGGTATACCAAGTTAATTTTTTCACGTCTGGCTCGTCATTTACCCTCACGACAGGGAGTTGGGTAACTCGCGGTTATTATCTAGCCATTGATGCTATTAACCTAGACGGGTATCCAGATAGTGGATATTTGGACATCAATATCGGGTTTAATTCTACCGCCGCGTTTACGGTAGATATTGATAATGTATTAACCGAAATATTTGTTGATGAAACCGAACCTAATAACCCGGCAGTGACGGTAGATCGCGCCTGGTTTTACGGGGATTCTCCAAATTGTGAATGGACAGATACTGCCTACGCCAGCGCCAGTCTGCAATATACCCCTAGTAACCTAAATTGGGGTGATACTCCACCGGACGCGCCTTTCGATATTGATATTGGAACTTCGGATAGTGTAGAGGATTTTGAGTATTCCACCAACGCCGAAGACGGCGCGAATACTGTCATTGTGAATGGCGGCACGGAGAACGTTTACACGGAATACACCTATCCAGGCAACGGCGTTTTAACCCATTTCGATTTGGAACAACGGTATTATCCGCTAACGGGCGGAACATATCCGACGGTCTATCGAAATACCGGGACAGACCTCGCGCCAAACTGGACAGAACAGGTAGTGGATAATTGGAATAGCGGGGCATTTGGCGTCACCGAGGTATTGTATAACCCGGAGGAACATTGGCTAGAATGGGACACCGCCCCCGATGACTTAAAACGTTCCTGGAAAGTGGTCGGTTATTTACGTCGCCGGATTAAAATCATTGTGCAGGACGAACAAACGATAATCGACGATGAAGTAGCTATCGGCGATTCTATTTACGATGATGGGATTATCACTGAGGACGATGCCATCGCCGCTGGTGAAGCGGAACTCGATCAACACGCCGCGCCGGAGAGTGTGGCCTTCTCGACCTATCAAAGTGGGCTATTACCCGGCCAATCTATAACCATCACCGACGCCGAAACCAGCCTTGCAGTGGAAATGATTATTGAGCGTGTCCGGCGGAAATATCTTGGTGGCGGGTATGCGCTCTTTGAGGTAGAAGCCGGAACATACACGTCCGACGTAGCGGATATGATTGCCGAGACCTACAAAATGGCGCAGAAAAAGACGCCCGAACAAAGCGCCGCCGCCGCGATTACCGTTCGTATGCTCTGGGATGACGACTCGCTTATTTTGACCGATGATAATACGATGAACCTGTACGACCAGGAATAACTATGCCTAATATCAATGCCGCGCAAATATCCAGTATTCGTTTGGAAGAACAAACAGTAAACCCGGATTCCCCGGCGGCTGGTTATTATCAAGTATTCTCCAAAAGCGACGGCCTGTATATCAAGAGTTCGGCGGGGGTAGTCACGGGACCGTTTGCGCCGCGTGAAGGCGGAGTGACCTTTAATGACGCCGGGGCGGATGTTGATTTTCGGGTAGAATCAGACGCCAATACCCATGCGCTATTCTTGGACGCTTCGGCCAACGCGCTAGGAGTGAATACCAGTGCGCCTACCGCGCAATTGCATATTGGCGCGGGAACGGCGGCAGCGGGAACAGCGCCAATAAAATTAACGTTAGGGACATTACTCACCGTTCCAGAAGCGGGCGTCATTGAATTTGACGGGACGGGTATCTATCATACCGCCGTGAATCATCGCCGGTTTGTTTCTGTGGCCTCTGATTCCATTATCGCTACCGTCACGGCAACTAATCATGTCGCTCCCACTACACTTTGGACGGGTGTACTAAACGCTAACGAATTGAAGGCGCAACGGGTATATCTTATTACCGCTTGCGGATTATATACTACCCATGATGCGGCTGACCAAGCGACTATTATCCTGACCGTTGGCGGAACAACCGTACTGACCATTAATACACCCGCCGGTCTGGTTACAAACATGCCCTGGGATATGGCAATTTGGTTTACCATCCGTACCGTTGGCGCGGCGGGGACGGTATCTACGTTTGGGCGCATACAAACCGGGACTACTATCGTTCATATGTGTTACGAATCGATTGCTATTGACACGACGGTAATCAACAACATGATTTTAACCGCGCAATGGAGTGACGCCTCAAACAGTCTGAAACTTACTCAGTGTTGGATTGCCGAGGCAGATTAGGGATACACTATGCCAAATATCGGGGCGGCAAATATCGCCAAAATTCGGTTAGCGGAACAGGGAAGTGAACCGGCCTCACCCGCCGCCGGGTTTGTGTACCTGTTTGCCGAATCGGATGGGATTTACGCTAAACTATCCGACGGCACGCTCATGGGACCGTTTTTTGGTAGTGTGGGCGCAGATTTACAACAAATAAATACATTCTCGGTGGCGGCGGCGACGGAGCTAACGATAGATGCTGGCGCGATCACAGTAAGTCAAATGTATCATAGCATTGATACGGAGATAGATGCCGCCTCTGATAACCTGGACACAATAAACGGGTTGGGCGCGGCCATTGGCAGCGTTTGCTATTTACGCGCCAGTAACACGGCGCGTACCGTTATCCTGAAACACGGCACAGGGAACATTTATACATTAGGTGGCACGGATATAACGCTAGATAACACCGAAAAAGTTGTCCAGGTCTTTGGTTTTAACGGAAACGTTATGGTAATCGGCGATGGGAGCGCCGCCGGTGGCGACTTAAAGGCCGATGGCACAGTGCCACTTACCGCCAACTGGGATGTTGGCGCGTTTAAGATCACTGCGAACCAATTGGAAAGTGACGTGGCTGCCGGAACAGCGCCGCTTGTGGTTGCCAGCGACACCGTAGTCGCTAATCTAAATGCTGCTAAAGTTGGCGGGATTAGCCCGGCCTCAAGCAAATGGCCTCTCGAAAACGGCGGAACGGAAGCGGACTTATCGGCTACCGGTCCCGGAATATTGCGTCAACTAACCAACGGCGCAGTAGCCACCAATCTGCTTTGTAACTATGCCGCCATTGTTCCGCCAGCGGTAGGCGACGATGTAAATGACGGGTATGCGGTAGGGTCAATCTGGCACGATGTAACGCACGATACCATCTACATGTGTATTGATGCGACAGCAGGGGCGGCAAAATGGCCGCGTATTGACGGCGATGTGATTTTATCCGGGTCTGTGGCCGCCAACGCCGCCAGCGTTTCGATTAGCGGTTGGCCGGACGCGCCGGGGGGATATGTGTATAAGTCCTTTGAATTAACACTCAAGGGGATGCGATGCGATTTAGCCGCCACCTATGCCGATAATGTAACATTTTACTTTAACGCCGATACCACTGCGGCAAGTTATGATGGAGCGTATTTCCGTAGTCTTGCGGATGCTATGCAAACTGCCGATTCCGTCGGTGCGCTTCCCTTTGTTACCGCAGCTTGCGCGGCGGTTAATGCTGATGCAAATATGTACGGCAATGCCCATGTTGTAATCTTCGATCCAACCGATACTCACGATTTTAAACATTGGATAGCCACCAGTAATATCGGCAACACAACGGCAAATGAATATGGATTAGGGTGTTCTTACGGAATGTATGAAAGCGCCAATGCTATTACCAGCATTACATTTTTGCCAACGGCAGGGACAACCTTTGAAATCGGCAACGCCAATGAACCCGTCACGCTCGAATGGACATTACGAGGAATCTTAGGATGAGTAACCCCTATCCGCAACAAACTATTTTCACCGGGAAAACCGTAACCTATGCTGATACTACCGATGAATGGGTATTAGCCAACAAACCGCGTTACTTGCTGCTTACCAGCGACAAGGCGACCATCGGGCACGCCGACCCCCCTATCGATATTGCGACGATTACTGTACAACTACAATCGCCGATTATGACCGACGGGGAACGCGATAATGTGGCGGCGGCGCTGGTTGACGTGCCTATTTTGTGTGACGGTGAGCCTATAGTGGTAACACTAAATGCCAGTGGGGTAGGGACATTCACCGTCGGCGCGATTGAAACCGGGATACTTACCATCCGTTCCGACATTAATAAAACATTAGGCAGCAACGTGTTAGGAATCGAGGTGATATAATGGCCGATTTTATTAAAGGCAGGAAAGCGGCAATTGAGCTTGACGCCAAGACTGCGATTGAACAATACCAACTGGCTAAAGCCGCGCTTACTACCGACTGGCCGAATCTTAGCGCCTTACCTGCCTCGGCACAGACGGCGCTTACGGCGCTGAAAAACAACCAACTACGGATGTTGGCCGTGTTGCGTTTTCTCGGCAAAGAATATTTTGACATTGAGGGATAATGAATCATAATCGCCTCTTGCCCCTATTACATCCCAAAGTCACTCGCACGTTGCTTGCGCCGATATTCCCGGTGACTACCGGATTAACCATTAAAGACACCGCTACACCTGCCAACTGGACGGTAGGCGCGACGCTTGCGCCGAGCAAACAAACGGCGGGCACGAATAACCCCGGCATTGCCACTACCAGCGCCTATAATCGTGTACCGGGATTGGCGTTAATAGCTCGCGTCAAAAATGTGTCTACATTTGGGGGGAATAGCGCGTCCCCAATCGTATGTTGGGCAACCGGGCAAAATGGCAGTGATGTATTAACAATGGAAGGATTAGCTTGGGTTACTAATCTCTGCGCTAAAGCTATCAGTGGGTCATTGTATCCCTCAACCCGAATCACGGCCACTGCGGATACCTATTTCCGTATCACCTTAGTATTTCGTAGCGCCGGAATGTGGATGATTGTCGATGATACCACGTTGGCCTGGTATACATCTGCCGGTACAAATTCCCCGATGTATGGGCAAGTTGGTGGGTTGGGCGCTTCTCGTTATCCGCCTGATGTTGCTTATATGCGGATAGCCCAGTTGGGCGCTCCGTTTAATGCCGATTATGGCCTTTGTACTGCTGCACTTATTGGTACACGTAGCGCCGGGGATATCTTTACTCATGCCGCCGATACATTTATCAACTATACTATCACTACTTTGCCCACTGGCGCGAATACCATTGATCTGCATTTCCGTATTCAGGACGCGATAAATTATTGGCAAGTACGGATTACCGCTACCGGGGCGCTTACGCTAAATGAAGTCGTCGCCGGGGTAAGCACCCAACGCGCCACTACTGCCGCTGCCGTGACTACCGGAGACCGGATACTTATCTTGGCGGTAGGGTCTACGATTGCGTCTTATACCGCCAATACCGCACGTTGGGCATATACTAGCGCAACCAATTTCGCAACGGAGACAGACGGTGAATTAGATGCTATCGGCGATGGCGTAGTGACTACCTTGACCGCCGCGCCACGTACATTAGACGCCGCCGCGCAAGCCGTGTTAGGACAGGTATAATGATGAAAATCTTTGAAGTTGTAACCGGTTATGCCGGAACAGGGGCGCTAGACAATCCTTATCACCCGATCTTGGCTGATAAATATGCGCTGGCCGAATGGGTAGATGTGACCGGTCTGACCGTAGCGCAAATCAAAGCAGGCGGGGCGACGACGACTATTAACGTCCGTTGTATGGATGTAACCTATACCCAAATCAATGCGGATAAGGATTTTACCGTGAAGGCTATTCCTATCGAGGAAGAACTACTTGAGGCGGAACTCCTATGATCGAAAATTCACTCACTGAACTGGCAACCACTATCGGGGTTATGGCGCTGGTAGCGGCGGCTATCTTGGTAATGGTACGCCCGCTATTAAAGATATTAGAACAAATGATGACAAAATTCGATTCCGCCTTAGATCGGATTGCCGCCAACGCCGATAAACAAACCGGGATATTAGACGGAATCATAGCCCGGATTGAAAATAGCCAAACAGTCAATCAGACCGAACACAAAGTCGCTTTAGAGTTGATACAGAAAATGGATACTACATTGAACACCCAAACAAAGTTGACCGCAGAATCGAACGTAGGATTAGAAGCCATCCAAGCCGAGATTCTAGCGATTAAAGGGATTGTAACTCAACTGTTGGAAGTAGTTACCCGCCTTGAGGAAACAACGGTGACAACGGCTTCTACAATAAAAGACACTCGCGCTTCTATAGACCATGTGGGAAAACGGTTAGGCGCGGTAGAAACCAAATTGGAGCAAAACGGGGGTATTCCCAAACCGGGGACAACCCTATCTGACAGTCAGGAAAGCGTGCCTAGCGGAGGCTAACGATGAATAACGAAATTGATTTGGTAGCAGTAGGAACGGAAATTGCGCGCCTGTTTGGAATGGGCGGCGTACTTATGGTGATGGTTGTCGAAGCGATCAAAATGCTTACGATCAAAGTAGAGCCAATTCGGGCGCGGCTGAATCCAACGGCCTACTTTTATATCGTTAGGGCGATTGTATTTGTTCTGGCGCTGGTCGTCTCTTTTATCAACAAACGCGATATTCTAGTAGAGATGGGCTATCCGGGGTTCGCTCCGGAAGTAGGTTACGTAGCGCGTGCGTTTTTGTTTGTTATGGTTGAAACGGGCGGGGATGCCTTCTGGGATAAGTTCCGAGTTTACTTTGGATTGAAAGAGGCTAACAATGCGTACTATGCGTAAAATCATCCTATGTATGTTTATCATTTGGCTATCGGCTTGCCGCTCCGACGAGGACTGGTTACTTCTGACCACTACGCCGGAGGATGTGCCGCCGACAATCGCCGTTACGGTTACTCTGCCAGCGATTCCCACAATTGCCCCGACAGACATTGCCACAATCGAACCTACGCCGACGGAAGAAACGGGTTGGTCGATAGATTGTGTATCGCCTAACGTTGTATTCGTTAATCCGAACCCCTGTCTCTATGGCTTGGAAACTCAGATAATTGGTGGGCATTTACAACAGACGCCGTTACGATATGCGCCTATTTTCGGAGCGGATACTAACGGCGTGATACAGTATACCGATATCCTACGGCAAGGGAACGGCTTTGCGGTGGATTTGTTATATTACGCTGGCAGCGCCGGACTGGTTTTAGACCCGCTTGAATTGAGCGAGGGTATTTGTTATCAATTGGTTGTACGCGGGTACTCGAATATCAGTTTCGATAACTATTTCGAGGCGCGGGAAAACTTTTTCCTGGTTGCCCACATAACCATTGACGGGCGAGTGTATACTTTATCACAACAGCAGTTGTGTACCGACTGTAATGGTCCCCGAGGGTCTATGGTCGGAGCGCGAACCTTCTTATTCCCATTCCATACTGTCCGGCATAATCCTACTGTGTCTATTGACGTTATGACTCGTGGTATTTGGGGGAACGGGAAACACGGGTCATATTGGCGGTTTGAATCAATCACGGTTGAAGAATCCGACGACCTTAATGTCTGCGCTACCGGAGCGACATTCTGATGATACCTTATACGATTGTATTCTTCTGGGATGAGGCCGCGCAACTATATTACGCCACCGTCCCGGAAATTCGCGGTTGCCATTCGCAAGGTGAAACGTTGGCAGAGGCGGCGTTTATGATCGTGGACGCCTATACGTCACTGACTGAGGTTATGGCCGAACTAGACGAACCATTACCAGAAGTAAAAACCAAATTCTATCTATCAGTGGATCGTAGCGAATATGAGATAAAAATCGCGCCCGAACAACGGCTAGACTACGACCCTGCCCACACACTCCGATTAACCGTAGATGGCAAAACCGGAAATATCATTCCGCCAAATGATGAGTAAATAATCGCGCTTCAATTCCACAAAATAAAACCCGGCTAGAGGCCGGGTTCGTTTTTGTTTATGGTTCTTTCACTCTGGTTTTTAGTTGCACTCATCCCAGACCGATACCTTTATTCGACGTTATGACTAGCGTCATACCCCCGTGTGTCACTTCCCCCTATTGCTCCAATCTCATGTAATGCTTCCTCTATCGTATGCACAACTGCTTTTTGCCCTTGCCACGTTGCAAAAAACTCCGCTTCGGCGGCGGTTAATTTCTCACCAGGACGCTTGACCTCAAATAGGTAGTTTGCATCCCGCCAGCCTACAATTAAGTCCGGGCGACCAGGGTCAGAACGGTAATCCACCATTGCCCCGACAGCCCGAAGCCCCGCCACGATTCCGCGTTCGTTACTATCGCGTTTGGCGGCGCGTTTCGGAATACCTTTACTCATCGTCGTCTTCCACAATCGGGAATACAGGCCGCGTATAGGTTTTTCCAAGTCTAGCTTTGGTTTTCCAGGTAATCGGCGACTTTGGCGACTCAGGATTGTCGCGCCGCCAACGATAGAACTCATCGGCGGCCAATATCTCATCGCGCAATTCCGCCAGCGCCGCAGCCGGTGTCCGCAGCACTAGCCAACATAGGGTTAATCGTCGTCGGAGATCATCCATCATTCGCCCTTTCCGGCGCTTTTTCGCCGATGCGCTCATACCATTTCTCACGGGTATCCCACCAGCAGCCAGTCCCCTGATATATAGGGACGCAACCATCTAGTGACTTGATTCGATTGTAATGCAAATCCAAAGCATCACAGATTTCTACCCCTATCCCGGTCTCGACCTGGAAGACCATGCCCCGCGCTTTTTGCCGGTCCTCGCAGCAAGACGGAAAATCAGGGTAGACACCGCCCCACATGAGGGATAAACCAGACCAGCTTTCATTCACATAGACAACTGCGAAACTCATCATGTGCCTTTCGATTACTCGCGCTAAGGACTCTTATCACGAACTAATCTATTCTTCCCCGAAGAAATCAATAATCATCTTCCTCGAAGAAATCAAATACTAGCCGCTTGTATTCGTCCTGAAGCGCCTTGCGGTCATACGCATAGCGCCGTTCCACTCGCTCAAGCCTAGTTACCCATTCCCCCTTTATAGCCAGCCACTGGTTTACATGCTCAGGACAAAGCCAAGTCTGGTTTAATTGCGCGGCGGCTATCTGTTTACAACCTGGTACTTGGCACTTCTCATCCATCGCTATCCTAGTCCTTCCTCATAAGGATACTCACAAATAACCGATTCGCTAAAGTTGAACAGGTTGGCGTGTCGGAGTTTATCCATCATCACGTCCGCCCCCATAAACCCCTCGAGGGCATCGCCCTGTCGATCGCCATAAATGGTGTTGCCAACCTCGCCCTGATCGACCAGCAAATAGCCCCACCGATAGCACACGTAGTAGTAGTTACCTTCCGCGTCCCACATATCCCACTGAGACGGGCAGGCGGAACAAGTCTCTATGATTTTAACTATGGTTGGCCGTTTCTCATCCATCGCTACACCTCTTCCTCATATCCATCGTGGTCTAGCACAAGGCCGCGCCGGGTTACTCGCTCATTACGCCAGTCCTTCAGGTGACGCAACAGCGCCGCCCGGCAACTTTTACATATTCGCAGGTAGTAGCCGCTTTCAACCTCATCGACAGGGACGAACTCTTCCGCCACTTCCGTTAAATCATAAAAGCAGGAAATTACCAAAGTGCGTTTGTCCTCACCGTGCGCGTGGCATAGCATACACGTATCGTCCATCGCTACTCCTTTCCCCTTAGTTATCGAACCAAAATACGATCCTAACTTGGTCTGGCTTCCCGACACGTAGTAATCGTGGGATTGTAGCATCCCAAAAAGAGGAACAACAGTTATGCGCCGGGGCAAACCATTGGCAACGCCCGTACAAATTCGCATATTTCTCTTTACAGACCGCCAACGCTTCCTGGTACTTGCCTTTCCGCAGAGGCAGTAGCCGTTGGCGTAGTTCATCTTCCGATACAATCTCACTTGCGCCGCCACTGATATCATCGCACCAGCCACGAGGGAACAAATCCTGATAAACTTCCTCAACCGGCCAGAGTTTCCATTGGTAATAATTCACTGCCGAAACGACCTTGTTATAGCGAAGCTCTTGCGTCCAGTCATAATCTAACAACTCCTGGACAGTAAACCAGCTATCAGAATGCCCGTCTCCACCCCACCCGCTCCGGCATTCTTTCACCTCAACACAGCAATTATCTGGCAATCCACGCGGGTGAGCGATAGGGATAGCCGAGTAATCATTTCTGACATCGGCCAAAATCGCAAATAACTCGTAACAACGCCCATTGTAAAACCCTTTGCGGAATGGCACATCTAGCCAACCATCTTCGCTTTTAGCCCAAACATCGGCAGTAACCCATCCACTACCCTTTAACTTCTCGACATATAGATGTATATCGCAGCCCATAAATTACTTACCCTTCCTGCCCTTATCGCAAGTTATCCGGCGCGCTGAAGTCCTGATTTTCCGCCATCCACTGCTGCACTTTCCCCAGGATGGTATCGAGGTTGTTCCCGTAGGCCGACAGGTATAACACCCCGTAGGCATCCATCACGGTAACATCGTAATAATCACCAACGCACCAAATGAATTGAGTTTGGTATCCATCCCCGACCAAGCGTTGCAAGCCCCGCAAAACGTCCCAAATATCTCCCGGCTCGCTCATAGTATCCCCCCGCCTAAAACGGCGTTGCTTCGTTCATATCAAACCAACGTTGGAGCGCGGTTCTTTGCGCCGATGGCGTGTTCTCACAGTTCTCGATAATCGCTATCCCGGTGCTGTGCTGCCATAACCGGCAATTGACACCGGCGTTCCATTCATCTTCCATAACTTGCCATTCCAAATCGCCGCGCCCGGTCTCTAGCTCGGTTGCCATCGCCTTAAGCATGACTTTAATTTCTTGCTCAGTGGTTAGATCAAACATGATGGTCTCCTAGTTTTTCCTGTCGAAGTTCTGTCGAAACAGCTTTAGCTCACTCGGTTGAATAACTTCTGGCGTGTCGGCAATGAGATTAACCCATAGGCGCATGGATAGCACCTTATTTGCATTGTATTCGATAACAATAGGTGCTGGCAGTTCAACCGATTCGCCGCCCGGTTGCCAATTTCCTACGAACGTGTGCCATGCCCCCTCAGTCCCCCCGTCCAAAGCGCGCAACATATCACGTCCCCAAAGCGCCGGAATGGGCAAGCGATCCTTCCCTGCATCGAAGAACGTCACCACACTAGAGCCTTTAGCGTTTTTAGTGTAGCTGGCGCGGTAGGCGGTTTTAGTATAGGTCGGTTCTGGCGTTGGTTCAGGGGCGATACCCCCGCGTACATGCAACACCGTGTCGGCAAATTCGCGCATAGACGTGGTGTCTACATTTTCCGCTTTGCGGAAGTCAGCTAAGAGGTCGTCAAAAAAAACGTTCTCATTTTGGCTATACCAGACCATCACGCATGTCCGCGCCTGAGAAGCCGTTCCGGGATACTCGCCGAGGGTCTTGATTTCTGGCGTGTGATATTGCAATGCTCCTAAAACCTGGTCTTGCGCCATTTGGTAATGCTCGTCTGCCCACGCCGTGAACTTATTCCGAGTATCACCGTCGGCAAAGATCAAGCCGGTATTCTCTTTTGCCGGAGGCGCGGTTACTGAGTCCATTGATAAGTTTATCGGTTCAATCGCCTCGATGACTTCACCGTCGCCATCTATTACCACGTCAGGATGCAGTTCCTCAGTGGTATACAGGCCGTGAATAATATCCGAGAATACGATACGAGCGCAAGCAGACACGGCGCGCCATTTACGCATATTTTCCGGTTGTTTGCGCCAGGCGTCCCGTCCGCCGAGTCCTAATTCTTTTGCCTTCTCGATAGAGAATGTCTCGGAATGGGGTGATAATCCCTTGCGTTTCATGGTCACGGTACAGGTTGTGCCGTCGTCGCTGATGGTCATATCCTCCAATTGGCCGGAGGCGTAAATCAATGCCAACATTCCTTGCGGACTGAGTGACGGTGTACCTTGAATGACGTGAATAAACGAAATCGCCGCCATAGGCGCTAATCCGATTTCGACACCCTTAATCATGATTAAAATCAGGTCGTCTACAGTCCGGTCTTTTTTGTACGTTAGCGACGATTTCACCAACGTCTGCGCCAAGAATTGAATACTACTCATCTGCACTGGCGAAAGTGATAAGATCGACTTTGGGACTAACACTAGCGTATTATCGTTACTCATCTTGTTTTTCCTCCTGATATTCCGGGTCATACCGGTGATTTGGATCAACACTTTGCATCAAGTCGCGTATCGCTTCAGTACAAATAACATAGCGCACGCGCCCCGTCTTTTCGCACCAATTCGAGAACCATGCGTATAAATCTGGATCGACAATGTGGATAGCGTTTTTGGTTACAATCGGTTTCGTAGGTTCATTCATAGTTTTTGTTAGGCCGAATACAAGGCGTTCGGCTGCGCCACTCAACTATAGACTATCGGGGGTATCCCCGCCAGACATATCCACAACGATTACCCTATCTTTCCCAAACATACTGGCGGCTTCTTCGATAGGGTCAATCCGAACATGGTCATCCGTGTGCATCGGATAAATAGTAAGGTATTCGCCATACTTTGGGACGATTTTGTTGTCGATCCAATCATCAATGAATGATTGCACATTTTGGTTGGTGGGTAATACGTCAAATCCGGGGCAGACGACCTCGGCTAATTGCGGATAGAGCGCCAAAATAACTGGTTTGGCTTCGTCCGCAACACGAAGCAGCGCGTGAGTGTAAAGCGATTCCCCAGACATATAATCCAAGATATCATAGACCGCATAGATTGGATATTGATATCCCAATTTGGTATGCGCTACCAGACGTCCTGTAGTAATACATAAGATTGTGCTGATATGGTATTGCTTCTCGGCCATTACTCAATTCTCCTATAGGTTATCAATTATTGGCGTACACCGCCTAGAAATAAAACTATTTGTGTATTGCTTCTATCATAATCTAAAATCATATAATTGTAAATAGGCAATTCCCCTTGTTTCTCAATCTCTAATGTGGTATACTCACCTCGATTAGTTACAAAACCAATACACAAGCGGTTAGGTAACACACCGCGGATCATCAGGACGCCACGTCACTACTTAGGACGTGGTTTTCTTCTATAGCGGCATGGCGCTGTAGCAGGTTCTGTAGTCGATTTAATAGGCCGTCCGCCGCAGAACCCCCGTTCGTGCGCTGGCGTTCCTCTAGCGCCTGTATAATCGTCTCAAGCTCAACAATCGTGAACGTCGTTGTGATCGAAATCGGGATGCCAGCATCATGTTTAATTTGGCGGTCAAGTTCCCGCGCCGACCAATCATTGCTCACGGCGGCGGCTAGATATTCCCGGCGTTGTTCTATTTCGGGCAACCGAGCGGCGAAGCGGTAATGCTCATAAGTGAGATTCTCACCGCGCAATGAAGGTGGGATAGCATTAGCTACAGATTGGTAGTTGGCTAATGTACCAGCATCTTTCCCGGTGATTCGTACCGCCTGGGTATAGGTTTCACCATAACGATGATCCCCGTAGACTAACCAATCGCCGATTGCCATTTGGATACACAATTCGATTGCCTGCAACGTCTGGCCGATAGCTTCCCATTCGTAATAATCCAAGCCATCGGCAAGCACTAACCCTTGCGGTGTAAGTTGCGCTTTAGACGTTTGGAGCGGGGTTAGTTGTATTGCCGCGTGGTTGTCGTTGCCGTTGTCGCTCATGGCCGCTCCAGGTAATCATCGTCGTCTGGTTCGTCGTCGTCGATCACACAACCGCAACATTCGCAATGCCAAATGAACGTCGTACTGTCATCGGCGTAAATGCGTTTCATCGGGTATTCACATTCTGGGCAATAGTATTCGATTGTCATCATGATTTTAGTCCCTCACAAACAAGTTGCAATAGAAAGCCAGCGCCAGCATTTCACCCAAATGGCCGTCAATTACTTCATATACAGCCCAGACTGAATCGTCGTAGCTACACTCGATAGCCGCCGCTTGCGCTTCGTCCAGGTCGTCATACCAACTTCCGTTTTCGGGTTCTGGATTGTTCTCATAGAGAAGCTCAAAGGCTAAAGTTACCAAATATCTAGTCATCATATCCCTCGCTCCTAATTCTGCGCCGGATTATGGCGCTGGCTTAACATCTTTGCGATTAGCAATACTACCTGTTTCATTTCATCGGAAGTAATCGTTTGGCGATTCCCGATGACTTGCGTAGTCGCTTCCTCAACGATAGCCTCTATCTCTTGCGTTGTGAGTTCCATCAGGTTAGCCTCCGGTTACTAAAAGCGGGCGCTCAGTGATTAAATCTATGCCTAGCATCTGTTGCGTTGCTTCATATTGGGCGCGAACAAAACCGGCCACGTGGTTAATCACTTCAGTAGCCAGTTCCAAACTCACCATGTCATCCTCGCCGAGGTTGCGCAACTTATCGCTGATAATGCCTTCGGTAATCGACAAATAACTCAGCGCAAGATAACCCATCCAATCGCGCGGATTTTCACGCGGTTTTAATCCAAGCAATTCGCGCAACTGTTTGGCGGTGTACTGCAATAACTTGACATACGTTTGGTCAGTTGTTACGGCGATGGTATGATCGCTTGCGCCACTGACACAATCCATAATCGCCGCCGTAAGCATCTTGCGCGTGGCAATGCCGTTTATCCGCGTCTCGATCCAGGCGGGTGATTTGCCCCTTGCTTCGTAGC
>Ga0316620_10000057_pt1 | contig 46425 bp, 44 predicted proteins | sample OWC_Aug_M1_C1_D5_FD_207651 | JGI IMG/M metagenome (GOLD analysis project Ga0316620, IMG submission 207651) | Wetland soil microbial communities from Old Woman Creek delta, Ohio, United States - OWC_Aug_M1_C1_D5_B | ecosystem: Environmental > Terrestrial > Soil > Wetlands | place: USA: Ohio...
TAAGCTGCTTCATATTTCTCTCACTGCGCCCCCGCTGCGGGCGGGAAAAGGGCCAGACGTTGGCCCGGCTGGCCGCGGGATTCAAGCCGGGTTACGTCGCACCGGCAAAACCCCGCAGGAGTTGCACTCGCAAACTTTAGGGGCAAACGGGTAAGTCGGTCAAGATTCAAAGCAGCCTATCATGCGCCGCGGCTCACCCGGTGCCGCATGAAAACGTTCGGGGTCGGGGTCGGGATCGGGGTCGTAATCGCAGTCGTTGTCGGCTTTTGAATCCTTACGGCAGCCAAACCGACTGCGATCCCGATCCCGACCCCGACATTCCCTGCTATTTTTTTTGGTCGGAGGTCTGAGGTCGGAGGTCTGAGGTCGGAGGTCTGAGGTCGTTGTTTTCGGAACAGGATACGAAACCCCAATTCTCGTCCGAGCTCCGTCGGCGGAGGTATGGGGTCAAGGTATTTACAGTGCCGGCCAAAGCATTTAGACTTAAGGGATGTGGAAAACGATCCACGCCCTCCGGCGGTTCGTCGTCGCGCTCGGAGCCGCCGCCCGTGCCATGTGGAGCCATGAGATTCCGCGCGATGCCGGCGCGATCGCCTATTTCAGCCTGTTCATCCTGTTCCCCGCGATTCTCGTGCTCTTCGCCGTCGTTTATTCATTCCTGGGGCTGTGGGACTTGCGCGGCCCGGTAGTGGACAGAATCCTGTTGCTCTTTCCCGGTTCCGCTCCCTTCCTCAGGAAGAACCTGCTGGAAATCACCACGCCCTCCCCAGTGCTTTTTCTGTCGTGCTTTATCGTTGTGATCTGGGGATCTACCTGGATATTCACCTTCCTGGAGAACGCCCTGAACCGGGCTTGGGGAGTACCCAGGCGCAGGACGTTCTGGGAGAGCCGGATCCGCAGCATTGCGCTCCTGGTGCTGGGAGGCACGATGCTGCTGGTCTCAGCGGTCATCACCTTTGTCGTCAATGTCATGAAGACGCAGGCCGAGACTCTCTCGCCCGCTTTTGCCAAGGACCAGATCATTCTCACATTCTGGAAATGGCCCATCTGGGCTGCCGGTATTCTGATCGCCATCGTGGTGTTTCTGTTCGTCTATAAGCTGATGCCCGACTGCCATATCCGGTGGACGGAAGCGCTCACAGGATCTCTGGTCGCCACGACGCTCTGGGAGTTCGACTGGGAAATATTCATAAGGCTGGTGCCGGTCTTCGATCCTCAAAGAGTCTATGGGACGATCGGATTCATCATCGCGCTGCTGACCTGGCTCTACGCTTCGAGTCTGATTACGCTGTATGGCGCCAATTTTTCGGCCAAGCTGCACGGGGCAAGAATGGATGAAGCCGGCCAACCGAACCTTCCCGGATCGGGCCAGCCCGCAAAGGCAAAGGTCAGGACTTTTCCCCCGCGTGGGGCGATGATGGATCCGTGAAGCTCAGTTCCTTCGATTTTCAACTCCCTGAGCACCTGATTGCACAGCGCCCGCTTCCCGCACGAGATGCCTCGCGCCTCATGGTGGTGCGGCGCGCCACCGGGACGACAGAACACCGCACATTCCGTGAATTGCCCGAAATCCTCGGGCCGGGCCATTTTCTGGTGGTGAATACCACGAGGGTTTTCCCTGCCCGCCTCTGGGCGCGGCGCCCCGGGAAGCAGGAGCGCATTGAGGTTCTTTTGACCAGGGAAGAGGCGCCGGGCCGGTGGGTTGTCCTTATCAAGCCGGCGCGCAAGGCAGGCCCCGGGCAACAATTGGCAGTGGGCGACCTTCAGGCGCGCGTCGAGGAGATCAGGCCGGGCGGCAGCAGGCTGCTGCAGTTCCAGGACAGCCGGGGCCTGTGGGAGAGTTTCGAACGGATAGGGGAGCCCCCGCTCCCCCCCTATATCCGAAGGCCTCCAGGGCAGGATCTTACCGAGGATCGGGAGCGATACCAGACGGTTTATGCCGGCAGGTCGGGTTCCATCGCCGCGCCTACCGCGGGATTGCACTTTACCTCTGATGTCCTCAACCGACTGCAGGCTATGGGTATTCCCAGGTGCAGTATCCTCCTCCATGTGGGATATGGAACCTTCCAGCCGGTGCGCTGCGACGATATCGAGGACCATCGTATGGAACCGGAGTACTTCGAGGTGACCGGGGATGAGGCAGCCGCAATTAAAAGATACCGGTCCGAGGGCCGCCGGCTGATAGCCGTCGGGACCACCACCGCCCGTGTTTTGGAATCCCTGGCACGCAGGGATGATTTCCTTATGAGCGGCGCTTCCGGTTCCTGCGATTTGTTCATTTATCCCGGCTTCGAGTTCCGCGCACTCGATGGCCTGCTGACAAACTTCCACCTGCCGCGCTCCACCCTTTTCATGCTGGTGTCTGCTTTCGCAGGTCTGGATCTGATGATCGACTGTTACCGGCAGGCGGTCGCCGAGCAGTATCGGTTTTACAGCTACGGGGATTGCATGCTGATCCTGTAGGATCGTCCTCGGGCCCGCGGCGCAGCACACCCGGGTCGCGGGCGACAGGACGCGTACGCCATAAGCCAATGTTTTCCAATAACTTACCGGATTTCTCGCATTTTCCAGGCTGTCGCGTGCCGCCTTCCGGGCTTGCAGTTGATCGTTGCCCGGCGGAAAGACGGCCCGGCTTTGCCAACCGCATTCTAATATTAAGAAATGAAATATCTTGCCGGATCAGGCGTAGTAGCAGTTGATGAGGCGACTGGAAACCGATCGAATGGATTGCACGATTGCGAGAAGCTGGCTTTTCCGACTGCTCGATGAGGAACTGTCTGCGGCGGAGCGGGACCGGCTGCACATTCATCTCGATTGCTGTGCATCCTGCGCGAAGGAATGGAGGATACTTACGATCCCCCGGCGCATCGGAAGATCGATCCCGGCGCTCGAACCATCGCCTCTCTTTTATGCGCGTTTGCGGGCGCGCCTGGAAAGAGAAGCGCAGAGCATCACCGTCTGGCAGATCATCCTTGGCTTGTCGCGCCAGATCGTGCCGGCGCTGGCAACCGTAACGCTGGTGATCATTTCCCTGTTCGCCTATCTCGAGTTTTACGGGCCCAGAGGGGATTTCTACCAGGCCTACGACAGCATATTCCTGTCGGGAGACCGCCCGAGCCGGATGGTGATCGCGGACGAGATCACGGAGGAGAGCGTGCTGCACGCCCTGGCGGAGAAATCCGTGGTTCCCGGCACCGGTGCGGTGCAAAAATAGGGGTTTCCGAGGTTCAGGGGCGATGAAATCCAAGACAACCGCGGTCCTTCTGCTGGTATCCATCTTCCTGCTCGGCGGAGTCGCCGGAGGGACGTCGGATTATATTCTCCGGAATTATTTCAGGCCGAATCCGGAACCAAAACCCCGATTTTCCGGTGCGCACGATATTGCCGAGGAGATGGCGCGAGGTCTGAACCTGGACGCGAAGCAGAAGGAGCAGCTGCGGACCATCATCCAGCAAAGCACGGAAAGGTATCGTGCCCTGTCCCTGCAGTTCCGGCCCCAATACGAGAAGATCCGGGCCGAAGCCAACGACGCGATTCGTGCCATCCTGAGCCCTGAACAGCGCAAGGCTTTTGATGATACCCTTCAGAGAATGGACGGCCAGTTTCGCGGGCGTGCTCACGACGGTCCGCCGCCGCCACCCCCATTTAAGTAACTGCCCGCGCGTAAAACGTGCCCAAAAACACAAAGCCGGAGCGTTGTGCTGTGGCGAGGCTATTCGGGATCGGCCACCGCGCGCGCCAGCGTGAGCACGGAGACCCTGAGCGCCCCTCCCTGCAGCAAGGCCTCAGCCGCGCTTGCCGCTGTGGAACCGGTCGTCATGACATCGTCGATCAACAGCACGTGCAAACCCCGTACGGCCGCCGGTTTGGCACAGCGGAAGGCGTGCTTCAGGTTGCGCGCGCGTTCCGCATCGCTCAGTCCCACCTGCGGGGGCGTGTGACGCACGCGGCGCAGCGCGTCATGGCGACAGGGCAGCCCGACGAGGCCGGCAAGATCCCGGGCCAGCAGCCATGCCTGGTTATAGCCTCGTGCCCGCCTGCGTTTCGGGTGCAGCGGCACCGGCACGATGAGATCGACTTCCCGGAGGGACCACGACTCTTGCAGGGTTGAGGCCAGCAAAGGGGCCAGTATGCTCGCGAGGTTGCGGCGGCCGCTGAACTTGAAGGCCTGAATGATGCGGCTCAACTCGGCGCTGTAACGGCCGAAGGCTCTGGCTCCGGAATAAGGGGGCGGGTGCAAAATGCAGGGGCCGCACAGATGAGGGGATTCGGTTGCCAGGCTCGGAAAGGGGAGTCCGCAGCAGGGACACAGGGAGCCTGTAATCCGCTGCAGCTGGAGCTTCTGCCGGCAGCCGGGACAGACGCCGCGATCCTGCGCCCTGGCAACCGGCACGGAACAGACCACGCACGATTCGGGATAGATCAGGTTGAGAATGCCGTCCACGACCCGGGACATCAGAGAAGGGGGCCGGCCGGGTCCGGGCGGCCGGATGGGTTCTGGATGGATCATAAGCGGGGTGATCCCATGCTGCAGCAGTTCCTGCAGCGGCGCGGCCGCCATCGGCCTGCAGGGCATGACGTCCCGCGTGTCTCCCCTGTTGCGGGATCAGTCCTTCAGGAGGCCCTTTTCGTACAGTCCCTGGCAGCGGAGGCAAAAGCACGCCCAAGGCACGGCTTCCAGCCGTTTCGGCTGAATGGGTTCGCCGCAATGCACGCACGAGCCGAACGATTTGTCCTCAATACGTTCCAGCGCTTCCTGGATCATCTGCAGGATCGCCCGGTCGCCGGAGCTCTTGCCGAACATGAATTCCTTGGTATAGGACTCGACCGCCATGTCGGCGACATCCTGGATCGCAGGCTCCTTTTCGCGGCCATAGCCCTCAGTGCGCACTACCATGTCGGTGAGTGAGAGTTTCTTCCGGAGCAACTTTTCCCGGAATAGCCTCAGTTTTTTAGTATCCATCCGTGCCTATCTCCCCGCCGCCTATTTATGATACGGAAGGTTCCGCAATATGCTCCACGCTCGATAGATCTGTTCCGCCAGCAGCACCCGGGCCAACTCGTGCGGCCAGGTCATCCTTCCCAGGGACAGCCGGAGGTGCGCTCGCTCCGAAAAATCACGGGCAACGCCTTCGGGCCCGCCGATGATAAACACAATCTCGCGGGTGCCGCGGAGCTGCTCCGCTGCAAACCAGCGGGCGAATTCCTGGGAACTGAACTGCCTGCCCCGCTCGTCGAGCACCACACGGCGACTTTCCGGGCCGATGACGCGCGCGAGTTCCGCCCCCTCCGCAGCCAGCAGCACAGCGCCTTTCAGGCCCCGCCGCCTGGAAAGATCCGGCAGTTCTACCGTTTCTATCGAGGCCAGGTGCTGCACTCTTGCCACATATAACGACACCAGGGAGCGTATCGACGCATTCTGCGTTTTGCCTACCCAGCAGATCTTTATGCGCATATTCCGGCTTCAGTGCGCGTGCTCCCGGCGATTGCGACCGGGCGGCCTCGGCTCCGTGCCGCACCGGCAAAAGCGAAAAATTGTACCGGAAGCAAAATGCCAATGCAACCGGCGGGCAGGCCTAGGACTTGCGTTTTCGTGTCCTGCGGACCGGCACGGATTCCTGCTGCTCTACTTGCAGGAGCTTGGCGACATCGATCGTCTTGGCGTCCCGCCACAGGCGCTCGAGATCATAATACGCACGGGCCTTCTTTGAGAAAATGTGGACGACCAGGTCGACATAGTCCAGCAGGATCCATTCCGCGTGGTTGTAACCCTCGATGTGCGCCGCGCGGTATCCCTTGGCTGCGAGCTTGGCCGCCACTTCGTCGGCGATCGCGTGGATCTGACGCGACGAGTCGCCTGAACATATCAGAAAGTAGTCGGCAAAACTGGCAACGCCTGAGATATCCATAGCGACGATGTCGCTGGCTTTCTTGTCATCTACGGCCTTGACGGCGATCTTCAGGACTTCTTTCATCGTTCACCATATAAATGCTGCTTCTGAATGTACTCATGCACGGGGGCAGGCACCAGATGTTCGATGCGTTGCCCCAGGGAGGCCAGTTGACGGATCTGCGAGGCGGCGACATCAGGCGCGTCCTCCTCCACCAGAAAAATGCGGGGATCGGCAGCCGCCAATCCTGCCGCAATCGTCTCCCGGACACGCTCCGGTTCGAGCCCTCGGGCGTCGACCACGCGCGCAGCGGCTGCCGGAGGCACGGCGACGCCGGCCGCAGGCCTCGGCACGCCGGGACGCGAGACAAAGATGAAATTGTACGACAAGAGCAACCTCGTGCTGTCATGCCACCCCGCCACATCCAACAGCGAATCTCCGCCGGCAAGGAAATACAGCTCCTTGCCGGACACGCCAAAGCGTCGTGCCAGTTTGGCCAGGGTATCGATGGTATAGGGACTGGCAGGCGGCTCCAGTTCCGCCAGGGACGGGAGACATCCTGTGAGCCCTGATGTCGCCAGACTGGTCATCGCGAACCGGTGCGTGAAGGAGATCAGCTCCTCGGGCGGCTTGTGGGGCGGCGCCGAAGCCACGACAAAATAAACCTGGGAAAGTCCGAACAGCTCAAGGCTGCGCTGCGCGATGTGGAGGTGTCCCAAGTGTATGGGATTGAAGCTGCCGCCCAACACGCCCAGCCGATTCTTCATCTGCCTGTATTCCCTCTCCTGCTATACGCGCAGGCCGCTTCCCGGTCCGCGATTTTAGTAACGCTGTTCATACATACGACCACATTTGCTTCGCACGCGGAACCTCCCGACTTTGTTCGTGTCATTCCGCGTCCCCAAAATACACTCCCACATTTGTGGAACCCTGTACTTATGCGCCGGATTCCGCCGCCGGTGCAGACAACAGCCGACCCAACAGCCGGACCAGTTCCGGAATGCCCTGCCCCGTGACCGAGGAGATGCTGACCAGCGGTATTTTGCGTCGAGCGCACATGGATCGCAATCGAACAATCTTGCGCGGATCGGCCAGGGCGTCGACCTTGGAGGCGACTACTACCTGCTGTCGGGCAGCCAGCGCCTCATTGAAGAGCGTAAGCTCATGCATGATTATTTTGTAGTCTGCGATCGGATCGCGATCGGGCTGACTGACATCGACAAGATGCACCAGGACCTTGGTCCGTTCCACGTGCTTCAGAAACCGGTCCCCCAGGCCGTGCCCTTCATGGGCGCCTTCGATCAGCCCCGGAATGTCGGCGACCACAAAAGTCCGGTACTCATCCAGGGCAACCACCCCCAGGTGCGGCGTCAGTGTCGTGAAAGGGTAATCGGCAATCTTGGGTTTCGCGGCGCTGATCCGCGAAACCAGAGTGGACTTGCCGACGTTGGGAAATCCGATCAGGCCGACATCCGCAATCAGTTTCAGGTTGAGGGTGATCTCGATCACTTCGCCGGGGTGCCCCGATTCCGTGCGGCGCGGGGCCTGATTGGTGGCGGAGGCAAAGCGTGCATTGCCCCGCCCCCCCCTGCCTCCCTCTGCGATCCGCAGCCGTTCCCCAGGCAGCGCGAAGTCCTTCAGCAGCTCATGTACGGGCTCTTGGAACGCCTGGGTCCCGGGCGGAACCAGGATGGTGACGTCTTCGCCGTCTCTGCCATGACGGCAGGAACCTTCACCGTGCCTGCCTCTCCCGGCTTTGAAGACTCTCCGATATTGGAGGTGCAGAAGCGTGTTGACCCGCTCCGAGCACTCGAGATAGACGTCTCCTCCCCTGCCCCCGTCACCGCCGCTCGGCCCGCCGCGGGGCACAAACTTCTCGCGCCGGAAGGCAAGGCAACCGTTGCCCCCGTTGCCGGCACACGCCGTGATCCTGGCCTGATCCATGAACATGATGAGAAGCGCCGCCTGCACCGTTGCGATCGAAGTGCCGGCAAAACAAAAAGGACCCCCGCAGGGGTCCTGATTATCCGGCTCGGTGCCCGCAGACGATTTGGGCGATTATGGCTTCACCTCGACGTGAACAAAGCGCCCCAGGCGCCCCCTGTCCTGGTACTTCACAATCCCGGCGACCTTGGCATACAGGGTATCGTCGCGGCCGATTCCCACATTCATTCCCGGCTTCAACTTGCTTCCCCGCTGCCGGACCAGGATCGATCCGCCGCTTACCAGTTGGCCTGCGAACCGCTTGACTCCCAGCCTCTGGGACTGACTGTCCCTGCCGTTCCTGGAACTCCCGACGCCCTTCTTGTGTGCCATATCACCCTCTGATTATGCCGTTGCCGCCGTTAGGCTGATCTTGTCGATGTGCACCCTGGAAAAGGCCTGACGGTGCCCCACGGTGCGACGATACTGCTTTTTTGCCTTGTACTTGAAAACCAGGACCTTTTCTCCTAATCCTTCCGCTTCCACCGTGCCGGAGACGGCGGCGCCGCTCACCAGGGGCCGCCCGACATGGGTCTGCTCGCCGGTATGCACCAGCAGCACCTCATGAAACTCGACAGCGGATCCCGGTTCGGCATCGAGCTTTTCGACGCAGACGACGTCACCCTCGGCAACCCGGTATTGTTTCCCACCACTTCTTATGACTGCATACACGGCTGCGACCTCCTCCGGCAAAACTCTTATTATACTTTGAAAATGAACCAAAAGGCAACAGCATCCCCGACATATCCGCGAAACGCCCGCCATTTCTCGCGAGGCGTCGCGATCAGGTCCTCACCACGTGGCTTCCCTTTTGCGTCCTGCCGCTGCGGGTCTCGTCGGCGCTCCTGGCAGCAGCCGACAGGACCGGAAGTTCGATTTGAAACATGGCGCCCTTGTCAGGTGCGCTGTCCACCATGATCTTGCCGTCATGGGTTTCCACCACCCACTTCACCAGAGACAGCCCCAGCCCGACCCCGCCGGTGTTGCGGTTGCGCGCCGGATCCGCCCGATACAGCCGTTCGAAAATGTGCGGCAGGTCGCTTCCCGCAATGCCTATGCCGTCATCCTGAACGGTGAGGCCGGCTTTGGCACCGTCGTTGGTCATCGACACCAGGATTCGGCCGCCGTCTCTGGAGTATTTGATAGCGTTGTCCAGAAGGTTGAGCACGGCCCTGCGGATCCACAGGTCATCGGCCAGAATGGTTGTTTCCGGCAAGTCCTGCACCTCCATGGTGATGTTTCTTTCCAGGGCCAGGAACTGCATCTGGTCCGCGAGGTCGTTGACCAGGGAGCTCAGGTCCAGCGGCTTCTTGCTCAACACCTGGCTCCCAGCCTCGACCTCGGCCAGCGTGAGAATGTCGTTCACGATGCGCGTCAGCCGCCCCAGTTCCTCCAGATTGCTGATCAGCACGGCGCGGATTTCCTCGGGGAGCGAGGGTGAGCGCAGCGCGATTTCATTCTCCCCCTGGAGAATGGCCAGCGGTGTGCGCAGTTCGTGAGCGACGTTGGCGTTGAATTTGCGCATCTGATCAAACGATTGACTGAGGCGCGCCACCATGGCGTTGAAAGACTGGACGAGGCGCTGGATTTCCTCTTCTTTCCTCACATTGATGATCTGGGTGTTCAGTCTCTCCGACGTGATCTGCTCGGCGGTTTTGGCCACTTCCTCGAAGGGGTTCAACGCGTGCACGGCGAGGTACCAGCCGACCGCGACGGCGACGATGAGAACCAGCGGCACGGAGTATAGGTACATCTGCATGTACGCATCGAGGATCGCGGTCAGCTCCGCCACGGACCGGCCGAGATGCAGCACGAGCTTCTGTCCGCCCGCGGCCGGCAGCGGCCTGCTGAGGAAGCGGAACCGGCGCCCGTCGTGCAGCTGGGCGTCCTTGAAGCCGGACTGCTGGTGGAGAATGCCGTCCAGATCCTTTGCCGACAGCATCTTTTGGACATAGTATCCATAGAACTCCGCGCCGATCACCCGCCCGTTGCCGTCCGTCAGAACGAAAAAGGGTCTGATGGTGTCCAGGGCCATGGCATCGGCCGGCTTCACGCTGGCCAGGTATTCGAACCCGCCGGGTGTCGGACGGATGTTACGCGCGAAAAACTCGGCCTGATTGATCAGGCCGCGCTCGAAATTCCGGTTGGCAATGTAGGCAAACGTCTGGTAGCGCACGTACCCGAAAAGCACAAAAAAGGCGGAAATCAGCAGTCCGTTGGTGATGCCGAACTTGAACCGGAGGGTTCTTACATTCACGAGGCAGTGCTCCGGAGGGTGTAGCCGACGCCGCGCACGGTCTGGATCAGCTGCGGGTCGAAGCCGCGATCTATCTTATTGCGCAGATAGTTGATGTAGACGTCCACGACGTTGGTGAAGTTGTCGAAACTCGAATCCCAGACATTCTCGACGATCATGTTCCGGGTCACGATTTCGTCCTTGTTGCGCAGCAGATACTCGAGCAGGGCAAACTCCTTGTTGGAAAGCTCGATGACCTTGCCGGCCCGCGTCACCTTGCGCTTCAGGGGGTCCAGCACCAGGTCTGCGGCACGGAGCTCGGCGGTTCCCAATGCGATGCCGCGGCGGAGCTGCACCTGGATGCGGGCGAGCAGTTCGGCAAATGAGAACGGTTTGACCAGATAATCGTCACAACCGAGATTCAGGCCCTGGACGCGATCCTCCACCGCCGTTTTCGCCGTCACCGCAATGATCGGCAGCGTGGGTTTCCGCTTGCGCAGCAGCGGGATCAATTCCCAACCCGTGATTTTGGGCAGCATCAGATCGAGCAGCACCAGGTCATAGTCGACCGCCCGGAACTTGTCGAAACCTTCCTCACCGTCCGCGGCTACGTCCACCTCGTACCCGGACTGTTCCAGCCCTTTTTTCACAAAGTTGGCGACCTTGCTCTCATCCTCGATGACCAGGATCTTCATGACTTGGACCCCTCCCGGTTTGCAGCCGCATACACGGCAAAGGCTACATATTACTTACAGTTTTCTGAAAATTATATCATTTTCATCGAAAGCGCTTGCGGAAACGGAAATCCACGGCATACCGGCCATCCTCGTCGCGTGTCGCCACAATGGACAGGTTCCGGTTGACGTCGTACTCGATCAGAAAGATCTGCTCCTGGGCGGTCGTCAGGTTGCGCGAGTAGGTGACCGAGACGTCTTTGGTGATGCGCTCGGTAATCGTCACGCGCGCGGTAGGGTCATTTTCCGTGCCGGCCAGAAAAGGGTCGATGCGAAAGCTGCTGATCCCCAGAATGCGTTCCACGCGTTTCCCGATGACACCGGTCAGGCTCTCCGAGAGGATGCTGGCCGCACTCAGGCCCGTCATCTCGGCCTGGTGGCGCGGGTTTTCCGCGCCGATCTGGTCCGACTTCCCGGTGGTGAGCAGGGAGACGATGTCCACGTTGGACAGCGGCGGATCCGAGCTCATGTTCAGGCGCAGGTGTTCCAGGTCACCCGTCAGATCCAGGCGCAGGCGGTAGCTGCGCACGTCCGCTTCGGCGCGCACCTCGAGCACCGGGATGATCCGGTTCCGGTCGATGAAATCGGCGGACGCGTGCACAAGGTCGAAGCGGTTGCCGCGGAAAAAGATGGCGCCCTCGATGGCCTCGGCGCGCCCGGTCACGGACGGGTACGCCAGCGTGCCGCGGAGCGTCAGGCTCATGCCGCCCTGGATCCGGGCGAGTTCGTTGTCGATGAAGAAACCGTCCTGGGAGTGGATGGTGACGTTCAGACGTGTTCCCTCCAGTAGCGGGTTGGCCACCTGGCCGCCTCCCGAGGAACCGCCGGACTGGCCGAGGATCTGCTCCAGCACGGAGAAATCCCGCAAATACTGGGCGCGCAACACGGTCACATCGCCGCTGAGCACGCGTGCGTCCGCGCCGCCCCGCAGGCTCAGCTCCGCATCGATCGTCGAGAGGAAGTCCTTAGGGTAGCGAAGGCGTGCGTGCCGGATGGCCGCCTGCAGATTGATGCTCTGCACCTGCGAATTTTGATGTTCCACCGCACCGGTCACGTGAATTGTCCCCAGGGCGACGGTGCCGTTGACGCTTTCGAGTCTCACGGAATTGCGCGAAAAAACCACAGTGCCGCGCAGCGAGGAAAACGGATACGGGAAATCCTCGTGGGAGATGCGCGCGTCCGCCAGCACGGCATTGCCGATCACCTCGGGCGCCTGCCGGGTACCCGAGACCCTGACATTGAGAATCACCGCTCCCGATACGCCGACCTTCGGATCCAGGCGATCCAGGATGGCGAGGTTGAGCCGCCCGGTGAAGTGCAGGTTGAGCCCGGACTTGTCCCCGAACGGGATGATGCCGTTCTTTTCAATTGCCAGGCTGGTGCCGTCGCCCACCAGGACCGCCTCCTCGACGATTACGCCCTGATTGGTGGCCGTAAACCGGATCTTGCCGTCATTGCGAAGCTCGTGGCCGTGGACCTTGAGACGCACGCCGTCCATATCGCCGCTGAACTTCAACCTGGAAAAGTCCGCAAACGAACCTTCCATCACCAGGCTGCCGCGGATTGCAGTGCTGAGGTCACTGAAAAGCGAAGGAGTGTTGTTGGCCAGGATCTTCCTCGCATCCCAGTCATGGAATTCCAGCGCAGCACGCCCGGGGTACCCGGGACCGGTCGAAATGCGCCCCTCTCCGTGGAAACCGCCGAGTTCCGATTTCACGTCCATCTTCGCGGTCAGCATCCGGTCACGCAGGTCGAACGCAGCTTGTCCCGCTCCCAGATTCCAGCCGGCGTAGCTCAGGGACGCGATGGCGATATTCCCCGTGACTTCAGGCTGATCCGGTGTGCCGCGGATCTCGCCGGCAGCCGACACACGCCCGTCCACCGCGATTCCGGAGGATCTGACCTCCGGGATATCCGACAGCGGCAATTCCTGCACTCTGGCAGCGAGGTTCATCCCCAGGGAATCCAGATGGATTTGCCCGTCAACGCTGACGGAAGCAATCCCGCGCTTGAGACGGCCATCTGTGATATGCAGCACCCGATCCTTGACCTGAAGGGCCGCGCTCAGGATGTCAAACCGTTCCTCCTTATAGCTGCCCTCCTCGACCTGGAGGCGGCCGTCTCCTTGAAGCAGGCCCTGTTTCAAGGACATCCGCCCCTGGCCGCTCAGAAGGCCGGTGACCTGCGCCGCGGCGTTGAAACCGTAACTGCGAAGTTCCGCGAGGGATATCCGGCGCAGTGTCCCGGCGAACGTCAGGTCGGGAGTTGCATCCCCTTGCGGCACCACCAGGCTGAAATCGCCTTCAATGGACTGGGCACCCTGCTGCAGCTTGAGGGAACGCATCCTCAGCAGTGATCCGTCCCAAAAAGTGGTTGCCTGCAGGCTTTCGACCGCGTACTTGCCCAATCGGCCATGGACCGCCTGGGCAAAGCCCTCATAGGACATCGACTCCGGCGGCAGCAACCGGATTTCGCCGTCCAGAGTGTATCGTCCCGATAGCTCCATGAGATCGGGCTGGTCGGCAATAGCCTGCTCCAGTGAAGGCGAAAAGCCGCGCACAATGCCGAACAGTTCGGCCGGGCGTGCCGTCGCCAGCTGCATCTTCAGGATCGACCTGCCGGGATCCGTTCCCGCAGCCCGGATGCGCGTGTCGGGCGAATCGAGGCTGAGTTGTTTCAGGTACCAGGAACGGTCGCGGAACGAGAACTCGATGGAACCGCCCAGTGCGGTCGCCATCCCCGGCGGAGAAGGACCGGGAAGCCCGTACAAATCGGCCTGGCCCGCCACGTCAAGGTCCTGTTCGCCATGGCGCCATTCAAGGGTGGCATCCGCATCGACCCGGTTCTCGAGGGCCAGGGTGCGCAGGTCGAGAAGCCCTGAAGCGTCGCGCATCACGATGCCCTGGGCGGTGATCCTGATACGGTGCGGCGGGGTGTTTCTGTCCTTCAGTTGAATGGCGCCTTCCACCTGGAAACTGCCGTTCCCCATCCTGCCGTTTACCCCGCGCAACAGCAGCACATCGTTCTTGATCTCGAACAGTCCGTTCAGCGCACGGGCCGTCGACGTCCGATACTGCATAGTCTCGGTCGAGAAACGCCCCGCCATATGAAACCCGCGTCCATCCCAGGCCAGGTCGGCGGTCACGGCCACTTCCCCGCGCGCGTCCTTGATATCGGGAGTGATCAGGGGCATGTCCTCACCGGCAAAGGTTCCGACCGCTGTGATTTCCAGCCGGGGAGAACGCCAACCCACAAGCCGGCCTGCACCCTGGAAACGACTCTTGTGCTCCCTGAGGTCATACGAAACGATCTGCAATCCCGTCGGCAGCAGATTGACGGTGGCGGTCAGATCGTAGACGAACTTGCGCCCCGCCCACTGCAGCGGGCTGTTTTTGTAGCTCACTCTGACCGCATAGCTGTGCGGATCAGGCTGGTACTGAATGTGGCACTCGAATGCCTCGGCCACCAGGTCGAGCGGCACGCGCCGCTCGTTCAGCTCGAACCAACCGTCGCGGATCGTGGCCTTGCGCGCCGCGACATCGAGCGATCTGCGGATCACGGCTTCCAGCTTGGACGGCCCCCCTCCCGGTTCTTCCCGGATCATGAACCGGGGACGGAGGATGTTGAGCTCCTTGAGATCAAACTTGGGCCGCCAGAGCGTTGACAGTCTGAATGAGCCGGAGACTTCATCGACGCTGAACTCGAAGCGGCTGCCGGATTCCTTGCGCGTCTTTAGCGCAAGCCCGCGCACGTCGAATGTGCCGCGGAGGATATCAAAGGTGAGGCGGGCGATCTCTACCCGGAGACCGGTGGCCTGCTCGAGGCGCGCGATGATGGCGGCATGCGCTTTCGCCTGAAAGCGCTCGGAGCGCAGATAGGAAATGCCGAGACCGGCCAGGACAAGCAGGCCCACTGCGAAAACAATGGGAATGGCGCTGCCAACCCTGATTTTCATGGCTGCCCCGTCTTCCCTGCGGACGACGCATTGTCATAAAGCTCGATGCGGGAGTGGCTGCGGATGTTCGTTATCCATTCGTCCAGGGCACCGTTCTTCTTTTCCTCCCGCAGGAGCTCCCTGATCCGGTCGGCCACTTCGGGCAGCGGCGGGACGGCCGCGCCTGCCCGTTGCAGTTCCGGCACCAGCTTCGCGCTGTAATAGGCATCCACTTCCTCATCGGTTACGGTGACAAAGGGATCGAAGCGGACACTGGTGAATCGCACGATCAGAATCTGGAGACGGATATAGGATTCCAGTTCGGACGCCTGCAGCCCAAGCTGGCCGATCAGGGCCGTCAGGCCCCCGATCTCGGCATATGCCTGTCTGAGGTCTTCCATGACCTTCTGTACGGCTGTCTGGAGGCCGGCCTGGGCTCTTGCCGGGTCCCCTTGCTCTACCGGAAAATTCTCCAGTTCCTGCCGGAAAAGCTCCCGGTCGATCAGACGGTTCATCTCCTCCTCAGGGGTTGGCTTCGCCGGGATTCTGCCGCCCGCGCCGGCGGTTGCCAGCACGGCATTGAGGGACCGGGCCATTTTGAGGTCCCATTCCGTGAGCACACGGCCGTTCACCGCCGTCAGCAGGCGATCCACTTCCTGAGCGTGCGCCGTAAGGGCTCCCGCCCAGCAACAGGCCAATACGGCAATGATCGAGATCCGTCTCACCAGCATGTTCAGAAAATCGCTCCGATGGTCAGAAAGAAATGCCCCGGTTTGTATCCAATGGATCGCTGGTACGGGGAAAGGTTCAGGTTGTATCCGTAGTCGAGACGTATGGGACCCAGGGGAGTTCTCACCCTGAGACCCATCCCGGCGGTGTGGCTGAAGTCGGAGAGATGCATGTTGTTCACCCTGGAGAAGACATTGCCGACGTCATAAAAAGCCACTGCCTGCAGCCGGCTCACCAGAGGTACCCGCAGTTCCAGGTTGCCGATCAGCAGCGCGTTGCCGCCCACAGGTTCGTTGTTGGGATCGAGAGGACCAGCCATGTCCGTCGCAAATCCCCGCAGGGTCGAGCCCCCGCCTGCAAAGAACCTCTCGCTGATAGGGATGCCGGGATCTCCCGAGACCGATTCCTTGATGCCGAACCGGAAAATGGCCGCCATGACAATGTCGCCGGCCAGCTTTCGATAGTACATGTTCTGCGTAAAGAGGGACACATAGTTGCCGCTGGCAAGATTCTGCGCCCTGAGCTTGCTGGTAAAGCTCACATCTGTCGAGTTGAAAAAACCCCGTTCCGGGTCAATGTAGTTGTCGCGCGTGTCGTTGAGATAGATCGCGGACACGGTCGAGAGATTGCGGGGCGTCTCTTCCCGGGCGAGATCCGGCGGCACATCCGAGGGCCGCACATTCGTGAACGTGTAACGCCCCAAGCCCCAGGTATGGTCGTTGATCTGGTGGCCGTACTGGTAGGTCATGTCAAAGCGCCTGACGTCGAAGCTGACCTCCTTTTTAAAGCTCCCCGAAAACACGAAATACGAGTCAACGGGCAAAAAACGGATTTGCGGCTGCTGCACGCTGATGGCACCCGCCTGCTCTATGGCGCTGCCGCGGAAGCGGAGATCGGCACGTCTTCCCATGCCGAAAATGTTGAGATGGCTCAGCTCCACCAGGCCGCGCACCTTCTCCCGTTCCTGATATCCGATCCCGTAACGCAGCGTGATCGGCCTGGCTTCCTGCAGGCGGACGATCACATTCTGATAGGCGGCGCTGCTCTCCGGATTCTGGGGCATCACCCGCACCAGATCGAACACGCCGGTGTTGTAGAGCGCCTGCTGCGTCTCCAGCATCCTGCCCAGGCTGAGCGCCTCATCCTGCTTCACCTTCAGGCGTTTCTCGATGACCGATTCCCTGGTGTTCTCCGCCCCGACCACCACAATGCTGTCGACGAGCGATTGTACCCCCTCCCGGATCTCGAACTCCACCTCGTACGCATCGTCGGCGTCGGGCCCCGTGGCCCGATAACTGACGGCAGGCTGCAGAAAGCCCTCGTCGTTGTAGACCGCGAGAATCGTCTGGCGGTCCTGCTCGGCAAAATACGGAGAATACGGCTTGCCCTCCCGCAGGCGCAGCCTGCCGGCCAGGGATTTCTGCGCCTTCTCCGGCAAGCCCGAGCTTCCTGTGGCTCGATTCGCCTGGATCCTGACGGACCGAACCTTCGCCTGCGGGCCCTCGGAGCACTCAAAGGTGATCCGGAGGCGGTCTTCGCGGCCGGGAGATTCAATCAGCGGAACCACCGTCGCGCTCAGATACCCTGCGGCTCGATACCGCGCCTGCAGGGACTCAACATCGGAGTCGAGTTTGGAAATGCTGTAGGTGGATTTGCGCAGGAAACGCGCGGGCTGTATCTGGATGGCGCCGAGCAATTCCGCGCTCGAAAACGCGCGGAAGCCCTGAAACCGGATTTCCCCTACCGTAGTGCGGCGGCCTCGATCAATCTCGTAGCGGAGCAGACGCACCCCCGAAGCCTCCTGATCCTCATGGATGGTAACGCCGGCTTCCGGATAGCCTCGTTCCTCGAGGTATTCCCTGAGATTCAGGGCGCCTTCCTCAAGAAGTTCGGCGCGCAACCCCTCACCGGAGAGAACGGGCAGCAGGCGGCCCAACTGCTCTCTCGGGATCTTGAACCCGCCCACTTCGACGCGTACCTGTCCGAAGTTGGCGACCGTGAGATCGAGAGCGACCATATTATCCTGCGGGTCGTACGACTCCTCCAGCTGCGGCTCGGCCCCGAGAAAGCCGCGATTGACCAGATCCCGCCTGAGCTCTTCCAGTTTCCTGCGAAAGCGGTCCCGCTCGTACGGCTGCCCGGCCTTCCGCCATCCCAGTTTCCGCAGGATCGCCGCGCTTTCCGGACCCGGCACCCCGTGAGTCACCAGTGACCGGATCGCCGCCCGGGAGCCCGGATGGACGGTAAACTCCGTGTCGATCTTCGTGCCGTCGCCAACCGGTGTGGTGTGCACCGATACCTGCGCCTGATAGAAGCCTTTCTCGCGCATGAACTTCAAGACCGACTCTCTGGACTCTTCCAGTTTTGCGGCGGTGAACCTTTCGCCCACCGGAAGGGCGACTGCTTCCACCGGCGAAAGACCTCCCAGGTCGATCTTGCCGGCAATGAAGAAGCGATTGAAATACGAGTTGAGGCGCAAGCGGAACTCGAGCACCACGCCCTCGTCGAGCGCCCTTGCTGCAACGGAAATCCCCGAGAAGCTGCCGGTATCGTACAGCGCCTGGATCGCTGCCTTCACGCCGGTGCGCGTCAGCCTGGAAACCCCGCGCTGCAGATCGAGGCAGCGGTCGTAGGGCGCCCGCGCCAGCCGTGCCCCTGTGTCAATCTGGATGTACTGAATATCCTCAATGACCCTGCCGAACAACTCCGCGCCCTGCGACCGGGACCACGACCGGGATGCCGGCGCCATCATGAGGAGAACCAGGCCCAGACCGACACGGCCGAGCGCCGCGGACCATCGCCGGCCGGGCGCCCCGAGTTCCGGACCCTGCAGGCCTGCACCCGGACAAAGCCCCGCCCCGCATTTCCTTTCAAAAAGCAGGAACTTGCATCCCCAAACCCGGAATCTGGTCACACGCCAACTCACACGTTGAATCGGAACAGGATGACATCACCCTCCTGGACTATATATTCTTTTCCTTCCAGGCGGAGCACGCCTTTGGTCCTGGCTGCCGAGAACGAACCCAGCCGTGCAAGGTCATCATACCTGACAACCTCGGCCTTAATGAAGCCCCGCTCGAAGTCACTGTGAATGACGCCTGCCGCCTGCAGCGCCGTCATTCCACGGGAAATGGTCCAGGCCCGGACTTCCGGATCGCCCCCCGTATAGAACGATACCAATCCGAGGAGGGAGTATGATTGGTGAACGATGCGGTCCAGGCCGCTCGCCTCGAGCCCAAGATCGTCCATGAACAGCTTGGCGTCCTCCTCCGTCAGGGACGCTATCTCCGCTTCTATCTTCCCGCACACGGCGGTGACTCCCACTGCCTGTTGCGCCGCCTGCCGCGCCAATCCGAATTCCTGGACTACATTCGGTATCTTGCCGATGCCGTCATCTCCGAGGTTTAAAACGAGCAGCACGGGCTTGGCCGAAAGGAAGGTGAAACCGCGCACCCTTCTATGCTCCTCCTCCGTCAACTCGAGCTCGCGCAACGGCCGCTCCTTCTCCAGAGCGGCACGGCAGCGCTCGAGCACTGCAAACTCCTGCTCCAGCTCTGCGGTCTTCGCCTTTTTCAGATCCTTGGACAGGCGCTCGAGTCGTTTCTCAATGACCCCCAGATCGGAAAAAATCATCTCCAGCTCAAACAGGCCGATGTCCCGGACCGGATCGACGCTGCCTTCCGGATGAGGGACGTTCGGGTCTTCAAACGCGCGCACGACGTGCAGCAAGGCTTCAACATTCTTGAGATTGTGGAGATAAGTGCCCATGTCACGAGAGTCTTCGCCACGCCCCTCGCTTCGAGCCAGGCCGGGCAGATCGACATATTCCACCGTGGCATGGGTCGTTTTTTCCGGATGGAAAATCTCCGCCAGCCGTTGCAGCCTCGGATCCGGCACCTGGGCAATGCCAATGTGGGCTTCGCTCTTCCCGCCGCCCCACGAAGACGTGTCCACATGCCCGTGGGTCAATAGGTTGAATATCGTGCTTTTGCCGACCAGCGGCAGCCCCACAATGCCGACTTTCACGTGCCCTCCTCGGATCGGACTCAGGAGCAATATGTTAGCATGGATGGTACCGTGCCTCGGGCATTGTTCCATGTACGGAGCAGCGCACCGGACGCCGGTGCCCGGCCATGGGCTGCGCGTCGGGACGCCGGACCACCACTTTTCAGCCCTAAAAAAGTCTCTAAGGTATAAATAATCGCACAATTTGCTTGACAACACATCGGGCCGGCCATATCCTCTGCCAGTGGTCCAAAGTGGTAAAAAGTGGTAGTTAGAGGTCGCTTCAGGCCTTTTTCCCCCGGCTTTAGCGACCCTTCCGAGGATTCAGCGTTGCTGCGGTCGAGGGCCCATGCTTTGGGGAAGCTGTCAAGCAAAGATCGATGACAAGTACCGGCTGAAGATCCCGGCCAGGTTCCGTCGCGATCTCCCCGAGACGGAAGACAACACCTACTTTGTCACGAGCGATGACGGCAAGTGCGCACAGATCTACCCCATTCCGATCTGGGAGCAAATTGCCCTGAAGCTGCAGTCCCCTCCGCGGATGGATCCTGCAAAGCTGAAACTCCTCAAATTCACCAGCTATTACGGCATGCTCGCTGAGATGGATCCGCAGGGGCGGATCCTCATCCCTCAGAACCTCCGGGAGGACGCCAAGATATCCGGGGATGTCATCGTCATGGCGAAAAATGACCATCTGGAGGTCTGGAACAACGAGATCATTCGCCAGAACATGAAGGATGAGCCTCTTACCAAGGAGGACCGCGAGAGTCTGGCGGCGCAAGGTATCTGATGCAAACTCAGGAGGTATGGTGAAATCGATCTGGCAGGACGACATGACATACAACTCCTTGAACAGCTTCGCGCCCGATCACGTGCCGGTAATGCAGGAGAAGGTCCTCGAACTCCTGCAATGCAGGCCCGGCGGAATATTCGTCGATGCAACCCTGGGAATGGGCGGACATGCCTGGTCCATACTCGAGAGAATCCAGCCCGACGGGCTGTTGATCGGGCTGGACCGGGACAAGGAATCGCTCGAAAGGGCCCGGCTTCATCTCCGGCCGTACTCTGACAGCACCCGGTTGCTGCACGAGAACTTCAAAAATCTGCCGCTGGTTCTGAACCATCTGGGATTACGGCACGTGGACGGCCTCCTGGTGGATCTGGGTGTTTCCTCCTTCCAGCTCCTGATGCCGGAGCGCGGCTTCAGCTTCCAAAGCGAAGCCATGCTGGATATGCGCATGGACCGCACGCAATACATGACGGCTGCCAATCTGGTCAACGACCTGCCCGAGGAGCGGCTGGCGGACATCATCTACCGCTATGGAGAGGAACGCTATTCACGCCGTATCGCCGCGGCCATTGTCGCCGCCCGCGAAACCGGGCGCGTTACGCGCTGCTCGCAACTGGCCGCCATCGTGAACCGGGCCGTCGGCGGCAGGGGCGGGCGTCCGATTCATCCCGCGACACGCACCTTTCAGGCGCTGCGCATTGCGGTGAATCAGGAACTTGAGGGCCTGGAGGATTTCTTCGTCAACACGCTTCCCTTCCTCAGGCCCGGCGGCAGGCTGGTCGTGATTTCGTTCCATTCGCTGGAGGACCGGATTGTCAAGCGAGCTTTCCGCATGCTGGCCGGAGGTTGCGTTTGTGGCCGGCCCGCGGATTTGTGCTCCTGTCCCCGGCAGGAAAACGCGCGCGTACTGACGCCGCGCCCGCTGACTGCCGGCGACGCGGAGCTGGCTACCAACGCTCGAGCCCGCAGCGCGAAGCTGCGGGCCCTGGAACGCCGCAGCTAGTGCAGGTTTTTCCACTACCCCTCACTTCCGGGGAGACACTGACGATGATGACGGATTGGTCGGCCGGAGCAGAAACGCGAAACTACCGGATCCCTCACCGGACCGATGCCCGCAACCTGGCGGATCTGCTGGTGAGCATGCTTTGTGTGCTGGTGATTGCCGCAGCGCTCGTTGGCTATCTATGGGCGCAGAGCCAGATCGTCAGCGCGGGCTACAGGATCCAACAGCTCAAAGAGACGGAAGACACGCTGATCCGTCTGCGGAACAACCTCGTTCTCGAGGAAGAGACTCTGAAGCAGCCCAAGCGCATCGACGATATTGCCCGAAACCTTCTGGAAATGGAACCTCTCCAGCCCAACCAGCTGATTACCGGGTCCCGGGCCTTCACGGTGTCCAGGCCTGCGGCGCTGGCTCTGGTGGACGCAGATCGGACACGCGTTCAGCCGCGGAAATCTTCCGCAAGTAACTGACGATGACCGAACGTGGGAAGAGGTCCAACCCGGCAAGAGTGGCCCTGCTGATCGGCGGCATCTTCCTGTGGAGCAGCATCATTCTGGCCCGCCTGGGATTCCTGCAGATCTTCCAGCACGAAGAGTCTGCGCAGCAGGCCCTGCAGCACCAGCTCATGACCAAGGCCGTCCTCGCCCCGCGCGGGATCATATACGACGCGCACATGGATGAGTTGGCGACCAGCGTGACGGTCAACATGGTGGCGGCGGAGCCGCGCAGGATCAAGGATGTCCCGGCAGCGGCCCGGGGCATAGCCGGGATTCTCAAGCTCGACCCGGGCGAACTGCTCTCCAGAATGAAAGACCCGGGCCGCCGGACCTTCATGGTGATCCAGCACCGGATCGATCCCCAGGACGAGGGCCGTATCGAGTCGCTGGGCATCGACGGCATTTACCTGATGGAAGAGAGCATGCGCGTGTACCCGAACCGCGAGCTTGGAGCGCAGACGCTCGGATTCGTGAACATGAACGGGGACGGCGGCGCGGGCATCGAACAGCATTACGACCGCCAACTCAAAGGCACTCAGGGACAGATCTCCTTCGCCGTGGATGCGCACCGGCGGGCATTCCGCGCCAAGGTGGAGCAAAGGCCCGTTCAAGGACATTCCCTGGTTCTCAGCATCGACAAGGACCTCCAATACATCACCGAGCGCGAACTGGCCGCGGGAGTCGAGAGTTCGCAGGCAGCGGGGGGAATTGCCATCGTCATGGAGACCGACACGGGCAGGATCCTGGCCCTGGCAGGTTACCCTGCTTTCAACTGCAACACCTACAACGAATATGCCCTGAGCCGCCACAAGAATCGGGCGGTTTCCGACATCTTCGAGCCCGGATCCACATTCAAGGTCGTCGTTGCGGCTGCCGCGCTGGACGCAGGGCTGACGAGGCCGAATGAACTCATTGACTGTCTGATGGGCGCCATCACCATTTCAGGTCACGTATTTCATGACCACCGTCCCTACGGGCTGCTGACCTTCAGCGAGATCCTGGAGAAATCCTCCAATGTCGGCGCCGCCAGGCTGGGGTTGCGTCTCGGCCGGGAGAGGTTGTACGAGGCCCTCCGTATCTTTGGCTTCGGCGCCAAAACCGGCCTGGATCTGCCCGCCGAGGTGGGAGGGCTGGTACGGGACTGGAGGCAGTGGTCGGGCCTTTCCATCGGCGCCATATCCTTCGGACAGGAGGTGGGGGTCACATCGATGCAGATTCTGTGCGCGATCAATGCCATCGCCAACGGCGGGTACCGGGTTCGCCCTTCCGTTGTCGACCGCATCATCGATGAAAACGGGGAACTCGTGCGCCAGACCCTCCCGGAAGTCACAAGGATCATGCGGCCGGAAACCGCCGCGGCGGTGCGCAACGCCTTTGAGGGAGTCGTGCTGCGCGGCACGGGCCGGCAGGCGGCACTGGACGGCTACCGCGCCGCGGGCAAGACCGGCACTGCCCAGAAGATAATCGCCGGCCGTTACTCGGACACCAAGTACGTGGCCTCCTTCATTGGTTTCGCGCCGCTGCCCCTGCCGAAAATAACGGTGTTGGTCCAGATCGACGAGCCCAAAGGTGTCATTTATGGCGGAGATGTTTCGGCACCGATTTTTCGCAGAATTACTCAAGAAGCCCTGCTCAAGCTTCATGTCCCCCCGGACCAGACCCTGCCGGCAACCGTAAGGCAGGTTGAGCCCGCGGCCGCCGCCGATTCAGAGGACTTCCGGCCCAACGCAACGCCCGTCGTCCCCGTGGCAGGTGACACGGCGGACAACCAGGACAAATCCGGGGACGGGACCGTTACGGTGTTTTCAGACAAGGCCTCCGTGATTGTCCCGGATTTCACCGGCATGTCGAAACGCAAGGTGATGGAACGCTGCCAGGAAATAGGCCTTGCGGTCCAGACGTTTGGCGCCGGCTCCGCCGTCCAGCAGTTTCCTCCCGCGGGCACGGCGCTCCCGATCGGCAACACAGTCAGGGTGACATTCGCAACCGGGCAGCCCGGCACGGTGGACAAACTCACCGGCTCCGGCCCCGGCAACGCCCGTCCGGCAGGTCAGGGCGTCACGGTCAGCAGACATTGAGGTGCCGGCAAAGATGTGGCTGCAGGAACTGATGGACAACCTACCCGGAATTGCCCTGGAGAGCGCATCGCGCGTCCGGATCACGGGCATCTCCTATGATTCGCGCCGCGTGATGCCGGGAGACCTGTTCGTCGCCCTGAAGGGGGAAAAAACCGACGGCACGCTCTTCATCCGGGAGGCGATTCAAAAAGGGGCAGTCGCCCTGGCCTCCGACCACGAATTCGCCTTTCGGCCGACGGTTCCGGTGCTCAAAGTGCAGGACGCCCGGCAGTTCCTGGCACAGGCGTCGCGCTGCTTTTTCCACGACCCGGCCTCCCATCTGCGCCTAGCGGCCATCACCGGCACCAACGGCAAGACCACGACCTGCCATCTCATGGACGCCGTTTTCCGGCGGGCCGGACTGCACAGCTGCCTGCTGGGCACGCTGGGAGTGAAAATCGGCGGCCGGCTGCTGCCCAGCGCCCACACGACGCCGGAGGCCAGCGACCTGCATGCCTTCCTGCTGCAGGCCGTGCAGGACGGCTGCACGCATGGGACGCTCGAGGTCTCTTCCCACGCGCTGGCGATGAAACGTGTTTTCGGCGCCCATTTTGCGGTCGGCGTCTTCTCGAACCTGACGCCGGAGCACCTCGATTTTCATGGCGACATGGAATCCTATTATCAGGCGAAACGCCTCCTGTTCACGCCGGCAGGCGCCAATGGGATCGAGACCGCCGTGATCAACATCGATGATCCTTATGGCAGGCGACTCGCGGCCGAAGTGCCGGGCTCCGTTTTGCGTTACGGCTTCGACCGTGATGCCGGGCTTCACGTGATTGACTGCCGGACCAGCATTGCAGGCACCGTCCTGCACCTCGCGACGCCGAACGGCGAATTGTCGATACGCTCTCCGCTGGTCGGGCAGCCCAATGTGTACAACATCATGGCCGCCGCGGGCGCAGCCCTCAGCCTCGGCATAGATCCCGGCCATATCTGCCAGGGCATCGAATCGCTGGAAGGCGTCCCGGGGCGGCTGGAACTGGTTCGGAGCGGACAGGATTTTACGGTAATCGTCGATTACGCCCACACACCCGACGCCTTGGATAAACTCCTGCAGACCGTCCGCCAACTTACCCGCGGCCGCGTCGTGACCGTCTTCGGATGCGGCGGCGACCGGGACCGCAAGAAACGCCCCTCGATGGGGGAGATTGCCGCGCGGTTGAGCGATTTCGTTGTCGCCACTTCCGACAACCCGCGCACCGAGGATCCCCTGGAAATCCTGCGCGAAATCGAGCCGGGCCTGAAACGCGGCCCGTCGCCCTATCGCCTCGAGCCGGACCGCCGGCAGGCGATCCGGTCTGCGCTCGCGCTCGCAGACGCGGACGATGCCGTGGTCATCGCCGGCAAAGGACACGAAGGCTATCAGGTCGTCGGGACGCGCACCCTCCCGTTTGACGATCGCATGGTCGCCCAGGAACTCATCCACCAACTGCGAACCGGTACAGGAGATTGAGATTGTGGCGAGTTACATAAACAACCCAACCCTGCATGACCGGAAGTACGGCGGCGTCCGGCCGCCGACGGCCATCCTGATGGATCTGATTATGACTCACTTGACGGCAGCACAGGTGGAGGCCGCGACCGGCGGCACCCTGGTATCCGGGTCGAGAGGCGCATCGCTGTCGGGCATATCGATCGATACCCGAACGCTGCGGCCGGCCGACCTCTTTTTCGCAATCCGCGGCGCGCGCCATGACGGCCACGACCATGTGGCCGCGGCCCTCCAGAAGGGCGCCGCCGGCGTGGTCGTCGACCACCAGTACCAGGCGTACGAAACCTTCCCCGCCAACAGGATCCTGCTGCGCGTGGCCAACACGCACGAGGCGCTGAAGGACCTGGCTGCGGAGGTACGCCGCCAATGGCGCGGCAGCCTGGTGGGCATCACCGGAAGCATGGGCAAGACCACCACGAAAGAGTTCATGGCGCAGGTCCTGCAGACGGAATTCAGCGTGTATCGCTCGCCCGGCAATTACAATAACCTGTTCGGGCTGCCCCTGGCGATTTTCGGGCTGAGCCCGGAAGACCACATCGGCATCTTCGAGATGGGGATGAGCGCCCCGGGAGAGATCGCCGAAATGTGCCGGATCGCCATGCCGGACGTGGGGGTGATTACCAACGTTGCGCCGGTACACCTGCAGTTCTTCGAATCCGTGAGCGCGATCGCGCGGGCCAAGGGCGAACTGGCGGAAGGACTGGGGGCAGGAGGACTTCTGATCTACAACGCCGACGATCGGCTCGTGTGCGAGATTGCCGACGGATTCGAGGGAGACAAGGTTTCCTTCGGCACGCGGCCGGACGCTGATATCCGCGTGGAGGACATCACCCTTGCGGGCCTGACGGAAACCCGTTTTCGCCTGATATGCGACGGCGTCCGCCGGCGGGCGCTGATCCCCCTGTGCGGCGCGCATTATGTCATCAACGCGCTTCCTGCCGTGGCCCTGGCCTGCCGCTACAGCATCGATATCGAGCAGATTGTCGAAAGCCTGCGCCACCTGCAACAGGCGCACATGCGGGGGCAGGTCCTCCACTTCCGGGAAGGATTCACCCTGATCGACGACAGCTACAACTCGAATCCGCGTGCGCTCATGCAGATGATCGAAACCCTGAGCAGCGTGCCACAATTTTCCCGGCGGATTCTGGTGGCGGGTGAAATGCTGGAACTGGGTAATGACGCGCCCATCTGGCACCGGGAGTGCGGCCGGTATGCCGCGGAACGCGGTGTCGATATCGTGGTTGGCGTGCAAGGGATGGCGCGCGAGATCACCGCGGGCGCCGCTGCCGCGGGCATGTCCGACAGCCAGATCTTTTTCTTTACTGAGGTAAATCCCGCGATCGATTTTCTCCATCGGCACGTGCAGCCGGGCGACCTCGTCCTGATCAAGGGGTCGCGGGGAGTCCACCTGGAGAAGATGGTTCAGGCGCTTCGGTCCGGATATTCGGAGATGGTCGGCTGATGCTCTATCACCTGCTGTACCCGCTGAACACGATCATTCACCCCTTCCGGGTGTTTCAGTACGTCACTTTCCGCACGGCGGCCGCGAGCCTGACCGCTCTGCTGATCTGCCTGCTGTTCGGCCCCTGGCTGATCGCACGGCTGCGCAAGTTTCAGATCGGCCAGCAGATCCGTACGGATGGCCCCTCGTCTCATCAGAACAAGGCCGGCACACCTACCATGGGAGGGATCCTGATTCTGATCGGAACTCTCCTGCCGACCATCCTGTGGGCCAATCTTTCGAACCTGTACGTCTGGATCGCAGTTGCCGCCACAGCGCTGTTCGGGGCGGTGGGATTTGCAGACGACTACGCCAAAATCGTCCGCAAACGATCGCTGGGGCTCACCGGCAGGAGAAAGCTCCTCTATCAGGTCCTGATCGCCCTGGGAGTGTGCGTTGCGCTCTACTATCTCGCCGGCCACGGCCTGTACAACACCAGATTGAGCGTCCCGTTTTTCAAGAACTTTACGCCGGAGATGGGCCTGTGGCATCCGGGGTGGATCCCGATAGCCTTGCCGCTGGCCGTATTTGTCGTGGTGATCATAGCGGGCGCGTCCAACGCCGTGAACCTTACGGACGGGCTCGACGGCCTGGCGTCCGGGTGCGTCATCGTTGCCGCTGCCGCCCTGACGGTCCTGTGCTACGTCAGCAGTCACGCCAGATTCGCGGAGTACCTGGACCTGATCAAAAACTCGTATGCAGCGGAGCTGACCATATTTTGCGGCGCCATGGTCGGCGCCACCCTGGGTTTTCTCTGGTATAACGCCCACCCGGCGCAGGTGTTCATGGGGGATGTCGGCTCCCTGTCGCTGGGGGGCGCCATCGGCACCGTGGCCGTGCTTATCAAGCAGGAATTGCTTTTGCCCATGATCGGCGGTGTTTTCGTAGTGGAGGCCCTGTCGGTGATCCTGCAGGTCGCCTCGTTCCGGATGACCGGCAAACGCATTTTTCGCATGGCGCCGATTCATCACCATTTCGAGCTGACCGGGTGGACGGAGACCCAGGTGGTGATCCGCTTCTGGATTGCCGCCATCGTTTTTGCCCTTTCCAGCCTGACGACGCTCAAGCTGCGCTGAAGCCGGGCCGGGAAGTGATTGGATGTCCGAAATGAATGCCGTGGCGAAAGAGTATCAAGGACAGACGGCTCTGGTTGTCGGCGCCGCCCGCAGCGGCGTTGCTGCAGCCGAGTTCCTGATGGCGCGCGGCGCGCGGGTCGTGCTCACCGACACGAAGAGCGAGGAAGAGCTTGCTCCTTCCCTGGCGCCTCTGAAAGCCCGGCCGTTCTCCGCCGGCAGGTTGCTCCTCGAACTCGGCGGCCACCGGCCGGAGAGTTTCCGCGCGTGCGATCTTGTCGTCGTCAGTCCCGGCGTACCGCTGACGCTGCCGATGTTTGAGAAAAGCCGTGCCGCCGGCATCCCCATCCTTGCGGAAGTGGAACTGGCGTCCCGGCACATCCGCGGAAAAATCCTGGGCATCACCGGATCCAATGGCAAGACGACGACCACGGCGCTGGTGACTGAATTGCTGCGCGGCGCGGGGCTTCATGGCTACGCGGCCGGCAACATCGGATTCCCGTTGATCAGCTTTGCCGAGGCGTCGGCGCCGGATGACTTGTACGTCGTCGAGCTGTCCAGTTTCCAGCTGGAGGGCATCCTGCAGTTCCGTCCCCTGGTCGCCGCGATCCTCAACCTGACCCCGGATCACCTGGACCGTTACGACGATTTCGCCGGCTATATCGGCGCCAAGCGGCGCATCTTCATGAACCAGACCCGGTCGGATTTCGCCGTGTTGAATCGCGATGATCCGCGCACCGCCGCCATGGCCGAACAGGTCAGCGCCAGACCCGTGCTTTTCAGCCGCCGGGGCGAAGTCGCGCACGGGACCTGCGTCCGGGCCGGCCGCGTGGTTTTCCGCGACCACGGCGCGCAAACGGATCTGTTTGCCGCCGACGACATCCGGCTCAAGGGGAGCCACAACCTGGAGAACGTTCTGGCCGGAGCCGCGATCGCCTTGCTGGCCGGAGCCGCCCCGGACAGCCTCGGTACCGTGGTCCGGGCTTTCACCGGGGTCGAGCACCGCCTCGAGTGGGTGGCCGAGATCGACGGGGTCGAGTATTTCAACGACTCGAAGGCCACCAACGTCGATGCCGCCATAAAATCCCTGGAGGCCTTTCCGCGCAATATCCTGTTGATTGCCGGCGGCCGGGATAAAGGCGGGGACTTCCTGCCGCTGCGCCAGCTGGTCGCGCAGCGCGTGAAGCACGTGATCCTCCTGGGAGAAGCGGCAGGCAAGATACGCGAGGCTTTGTCGGGAGTTGTGGAGACTAGCGAGGCCGCGAGCCTTCCCGAGGCCGTGCATCTGGCCGCACGGAGCGCCGCCCCGGGCGACGTCGTCCTGCTCGCGCCGGCCTGCGCGAGCTTCGACATGTTCCAGAATTACGAACACCGCGGCCGTGTCTTCAAGGAAACCGTGCGCGGCATGATGCCGCGCTAGACAGGAAACACCATGGCGTACAAGCCCAGCAGCGACAAGATCCTGTTCCTTACAGCCAGTCTCCTTACTACCTTCGGGCTGGTCATGGTCTACAGCGCCTCCGCCGCGCTGGCGTCCGACAAGCACGCAGGGGATTCCGCCTATTTCTTCCTGCGCCAGCTGGTCTTCGCCGTGGTCGGCTATTTCATGATGCTGTGGCTGATGAACGTGGATTACCACGTCTGGCAGGGCAGGAAGCTCAGGAAGATCCTGCTCATCGCCAGCGCCGCCAGCCTGGTCATGGTGTTGTTCCACCCGGCCATCAACTATTCGCATCGCTGGCTGCGCGTCGGATCGGTCTCCTTCCAGCCGTCCGAAATCGCCAAACTGGTCCTGCTGATCTTTCTGGCCGATTACCTGCAGAAGCACGAATCGGAAATCAACAACTTCCGGCAGCGGCTGCTTCCCTGCCTGGCCGTCGTGGCTTTGTTTGCGGCCCTGATCGTTGTGGAGCCCGATCTCGGCCAGGCTCTGTGCATTCTGTTCGTGGTTTTGATGCTGCTGTTCGCCGCCGGTCTGAGCTGGAAACACATCGGCACGGGCGCCATGGTCGGGCTCCCTGCGATCATCCTGGCGGTGCTGCTGCTGCCGCGCCGCTTCGAGCGTATCCTGACGTTTCTGGACCGCTCGCAGGACCCTCTGGACGCGGCGTGGCAGATCACCCAGGCGCTCACCGCCATCGGCAGCGGCGGCTTCTGGGGCGTGGGGCTCGGGGCAAGCACGCAGAAGCTGTTTTTCCTCCCGGAAGCGCACAGCGATTTCATTTTTGCCATCATCGGTGAGGAACTGGGACTGTGCGGCGCCGGCCTGCTGTGCCTCGGGTTCGTTCTTTATTTTTATCGCGGGATCAAAACGACGCTCAAGGCGCCCGATCTTTTCGGTTATTACCTCGGCATGGGAATCACGCTCATGGTCGTGATGCAGGCCTTCATCAACATCTCGATGGTTTTGGCGTTGCTGCCGACGAAGGGAATCGCTCTCCCGTTCATCAGTCAGGGGGGATCTTCCCTGCTGATGAATCTCATTGCGACCGGGATTTTGCTCAACATCTCGAACTTTGCCGAGAAAACGTAAGGTTGCAGTGTCGAACCGGCTGTTTTGAAGATTGGAGACACGGGCGGCACATCCGGATCATCCGGCCGCTGTTCCATCGCCTATGATTGCGAACTCAGGATCGGAAACCGGCAATTCAGGACCGGCAAACGTGGTATTTGCCGGGGGTGGGACCGGCGGTCACCTGTATATCGGCATCGCCCTGGCACGTGAGTTGCAGCGCCGGAATCCCGCCTGCGAATTGCTATTCATCGGCACGCGCCGGGGACTCGAGGCGCGCATCGTGCTGCAAGAAGGTTTCCGTGTCGCTTTCATCGAGTCGGCGGGATTGAAGAGAGTGGGGCGTTGGGCGGCTGTGCGCAATTTCAGTCTGATTCCGAAAAGCCTGTGGCAGGCCCGGCAATTGTTGCGCGGCCGGGCACCCGGAGTCGTGGTGGGCGTGGGGGGGTATTCTTCCGGACCGGTGGTGTTGGCAGCCTGGTGGCTTGGCCGGCCCACGCTGGTAGTCGAACCGAATGCCTATCCGGGGCTGGCGAATCGGTGGCTCGCCCGCGTGGTCGATTGCGCTGCCCTGGCACTGCCCGACGCGGTTCGCCACTTCGGCAAGAAGGCGGTGGTCACCGGAATCCCCGTGCGGCAGGAATTCCTGCAGCTCCCCCGCCGGGTGCGGCGCGCCGGCGAACTCAGCCTGCTGATCTACGGCGGCAGCCAGGGGAGCCGGGCCCTGAACGGGATTGTCTGCACAGCGCTCCCCGCTCTCAGGGAATTGGGCACCGGGCTCCGGTTGACACACCAGACGGGGGAACAGTTTCTCGAGAAAGTGCGCCGGGCCTATCAGGAGGCAGGAGTGACGGGAGAAGTAGCCGCCTTCTTCCCGCGCATTTACGAGCAGTTCGGGAATGCGGACCTGATCCTGGCCCGCGCGGGTGCGGGGACAGTTGCCGAGATCACGGCCGCGGGCAAGGCGGCGATCCTGGTCCCCTTCCCCGGCGCGGCGGACGACCACCAGACCAGGAATGCACGGGCCCTGGAAGAACGCGGAGCGGCCAGGGTGATTCCGGAGAGCCAATGGCGGCCGGGCCGCCTCGCGGACGAACTCAGGAGCTTCCTCGACCATGCGGACGATATCGGGCGGATGGAAGAGGCGGCGCGCAGTCTGGCGAGGCCGGATGCGACGCAGCGGATCGCGGATCTGATCGGACGGCTGTCCGCAGGACACGGATAAAGGGGAAAAGCGCCATGTTCAAGAAAATCCAGCGCATCCACTTCGTGGGCATTGGGGGCATCGGCATGAGCGGCATTGCGGAGCTGCTGCTCAATCTCGGGTACGAGGTTTCCGGCTCCGACCTCAAAACCGGTCCGATCACAGAGAGACTGGCCGCCCTGGGGGGAAAGATACGCCCGGGCCATGCCGCGGAAAATGTGCACGATGCCAATGTTGTCGTCGTGTCTTCGGCTGTCCGGCCCGACAATGTGGAGGTCCTGGAGGCCAAGAAGCTCCAAATTCCGGTAATTCCCCGGGTCGAGATGCTCGCCGAACTCATGCGCCTGAAGTACAGCGTGGCCATCGCGGGCTCCCACGGAAAGACTTCCACCACCTCGATGATCGCCACCGTCCTGGTGCACGGCGGGTATGATCCCACGGTGGTGATCGGCGGGCGGCTGAATGCTTTCGGCAGCAACGCGAAGCTGGGCAAAGGTGAATTCCTGGTTGCCGAGGCCGATGAGAGCGACGGGTCCTTTCTCAAACTCAGCCCGACGCTGGCAGTGGTCACCAACATCGACCGCGAGCACCTCGATCACTATGCCGGCCTCCCCGAAATCCAGGCCGCCTTCACCGTTTTCGTCAACAAGGTCCCCTTCTACGGCGCCGCCGTGCTTTGCCTTGATGATCCGAACGTGCAGGCCGTCATACCGGGCGTCGAACGCCGCATCCTTACGTACGGCACCAGCAACCAGGCTGATCTCGTGGCTTCCCACATCGAATACCGGGATTTCGGCTGCACCTTTCAGGCGCGCTACCACGGGGACCTGCTGGGCGCGGTCACGCTGCAGATACCGGGCCGCCACAGCGTATTGAACTCGCTGGCTGCTGTGGCCATCGGGCTCGAACTGGAGATCCCGGCATCGAAGATCATTGCGGCCTTGGGCGCCTTCCAGAATGCCGATCGCCGCTTTCAGATCAAGGGTGAAAAAGAGGGCGTCCTGGTCGTGGATGATTACGGACATCATCCAACCGAGATCATGGCCACGCTGAGCGCAGCCCGCAGCTCTTCCGACAGGCGCATCGTTGCCGTGTTCCAGCCGCATCGCTATACGCGCACGCAGGCTCTGGGAGAGGAGTTCGCTCTCGCCTTCAACAACGCGGACGTCGTCATCGTGCTGCCCATCTATGCGGCCGGCGAGGATCCTATCGCCGGCGTGACGGCCGCCGCGCTGGCCGACAGAATCAAGAAGCACGGCCATCGCGATGTCATCTACGCGCCCGACTTCCCTGCCGCCCTGCAGATCCTCCGGGAGAATCTGCGGCCTTCGGACCTGCTGCTTACGTTCGGCGCCGGCGATGTCTGGAAGATCGGCGAACAATGGCTCGGGGATATCAGCATCTGACGGGCCTGGGAGGAACCATGGAGATCAAGACCGGTACAAACAGCAGAGAGGCCGAAAGTCCCGAGGCCGCCATCCCCCCCGACCGGCCCGTTGCGCGCAAGAAGACCAACCAGAAGCTGCCTCGCAACCGGCACCTGGTTGCCCGCATCCTTGCCGTGTTCAAGTGGACGGCGGTGACGGTCGCGGTGATCCTGCTGGCCGCGGCTGTCCTGTACGCCTACCGCTATGTCCGCACAACGGAAATGCTGGCGCTGCACCATATCACCGTGGACGGCTGCAGGCATTTGAAGCCCGGCAAACTCGAGGCCCTGATCCGGCAGGAGTTCCCCCGGAACATCCTGCGGCTGGACCTGGACCAGCTGCGCACGCGCCTGGAGCGGGAGCCCTGGATCCGCAGCGTCGAGATGCGCCGGATGCTGCCGGCAACCCTGCAGATCAGGATCCTGGAGCGGACCCCCAGCGTGATTGCCGAAATCGGCGGTGAGCTGGCTCTGCTTGACAGCGAGGGCATCTTCCTGGACCGGTACAATCCAAGCTACGGCAAATTCGATGTCCCGATCTTCCGGGGCCTGCAGGGCGACACAGCCGAGGCGTACGCAGCCCTGCAGCAGGAAAACACCGCACGCGTGCGGTTGGGCGTGCAGATTCTGACCGAGCTGGAGAGCGGCTCGGCGGAGTATACACGCGCCCTCTCCGAGGTGGACCTCTCAGATCCCGGCAACGTCCGGGTGCTGCTGGTGGACGATACCGCCGAGATATCGGTCGGCGACCGGGACTTCCTCAAGCGATTCCAGGACTTCCTGGCGCAATACCCCAAGGCCAAGGCGCAGTACGGGGAAATGATCTCGGTAGACCTGCGCTTCTACCCGCAGATTGTCTATCGACCCAGACGCTCCGCAGGCTCTCAGGATACACCCGGAAGCGGGATGAGCCAGGGGCCAGGTGGAATGGAGCAGGATCAACTGTGAGCCACAAGGAACGAATCGTCTGCGGATTGGATGTCGGCACGGAAAAGATCTGCTGCCTGATCGGCCGTGTCCGGGCGAATGGTAATTTCGAAGTCGCCGGCTGCGGGCATACGCCGTCGGCGGGCCTGAGGAAAGGCGTAGTGGTCAACCTGGATGAGGCTGCGGCCGCCATCCGTAGGGCGGCGCAGGAGGCAGAGCTGAAATCCTCCCTTTCCATCGACTGGGTCACGGCAGGAGTCTCCGGGGACCACATCCAGAGTCTGAACTGCCACGGGGCGGTGGCTATCAACGGCAAGTACCACGAGGTCACGGCCGACGATGTGGCGCAGGTCATCAAGGCGGCGCAAAACGGCGCCATCCCGCCCCAGCGCGAGGTGATCCATGTCCTGCCGCAGGAGTTCTTCCTCGACAGCCGGGGCGATATCCGGAATCCGCTGGGGCTCACGGGACAGCGGTTGGATGCGGATGTCCATGTCGTTACCGGCGACAGCGCCCTGACACAGAACCTGATCCACGCGGTGAACAAGGCGCAGATGCGGGTGCGCAAGGTCGTGTCCCCCCAACTCGCCGGCGGGCAGGCGGTGCTCACGCGCGACGAGCGGGAATTGGGGACAGCGCTGATCGACATTGGGGGCGGCACCACCGATATTGCCCTCATGGTGCGGGATGCCATGCGGTTCACATCGGTGTTACCCGTCGGCGGCCAGCATTTCACCCGCGATGTGGCTGTCGGGCTGAGGGCACCCGTCGCGGAGGCTGAGCGCATTAAAAGACAGGCCGGCAGCGTCCTGCTGGAACAGGTGGCGGAAGACGAAGTGGTTGAGATTGCCGGCATCGATGAACGGGGAGCGCGCACCGTTTCACGACGGATCCTGTGCAGGATCCTCCGTGACCGCACGGTCGAGCTGCTCGAACTCATCAGGGACCGGATCATCCGCTCCGGGTATCGGGAACAGTTGGTGACCGGCGCGGTCCTCACGGGCGGGGGCAGCCTGCTGGGCGGCCTGCTGCCCCTGGCGGAGCATGTCCTGGAGATGCCCGTGCGCCAGGGAGTGCCGCACAACATCCCCGGCCTGACGAACGAGCTGATCCATCCCATTTATGCGACAGTCGTGGGCCTGGCCATGCTCGCGGTCCAAAATCATGGTGAACGTAGAGTACGCCCGGGGAAGGCCAATGCCGCTCCCTGGTTTGTCAACAGATTCCTTTCGTGGGTGGGCAGTTAGGTTTCCAAGCAAAGGAGAGACGATGCAAGGCGAGAAACTGCGATTTGAAGAGAAAATACCGAAATTCACATTTGATGAGGACAAGCGGCCCCCAGCGCGCATCAAGGTCGTGGGGATCGGCGGTGCCGGCGGCAATGCCGTCAATCGCATGATTCAGGCAAAGATCGAAGGGGTGGACTTTATTGCCGCCAACACCGACCTTCAGGCATTGCGCAACTCCCTCGCCCCCATCAAGCTTCAGATCGGGGCGAAGCTCACCAACGGGCTCGGCTGCGGGGCGGTTCCCGAGCGCGGGCGCCAGGCAGCCCTCGAGGACACCGAACGGATCATCGAGTTGCTCGACGGCGCCGACATGGTCTTCATCACCTGCGGCATGGGGGGCGGTACCGGCACCGGGGCCGCACCGGTGGTCGCCAGCCTCGCCACCGAGTTGAGCGCCCTCACCGTGGGGGTCGTCACCAAACCCTTCATCTTCGAGGGCAAGAAACGCTCGGCGCACGCTGAAATGGGCATCGGCGAACTGAAGGAGGTCGTCGACACCCTGATCACGATCCCGAATGAGCGGCTGCTCTATGCCATGGGAACGGACGCGCTCCTGGAAGATTCCTTCCGATACGCCGACGACGTGCTCTGCCAGGCGGTGCAGGGGATCTCCGACATCATCACCTTGCCCGGCGTCGTGAATGTCGACTTCGCGGACGTCCGGACCATCATGGCCGGCAAGGGCATGGCCCTCATGGGAACAGGGATCGCGGAGGGAGACAACCGGGCGGTTGAGGCTGCCCAACGCGCCATCGCCAGCCCCCTTCTTGAAGAAACTTCGATCAAGGGCGCGAAGGGCGTGCTCATCAACATCACCGCGTCGCGCAGCAGCCTCCGCCTCCAGGAGGTCGACGCCGCCGCCAAGATCATCGAAGAGGCCGCAAACTCCGAGGACACCATCTTCGGCGCCGTCTACGATGACACGATGGGCTCCCGGATCAAAATCACCGTCATCGCCACGGGATTCAATCCTAAGGCAGCCCACGAAACAGTGCGCAGCTCGAACGTCATTCCGCTGGCAGCCTCAGCCGAGCCGCACGTACGGCCCTCGGGGATGGAATTCCACGCCGTTTCGGAACGATCGATCGACTACCGCCTCGCCTCGATCAAGAACGACCTCGACGAGCCCGCCTTCCTGCGCCGGCGCGCCGAAAAATAGCGCCCGAGCGGGTCCCGGCCCCTGAAGTTTTCCCGGCCGGGACCCGCCCGCCGCTGCCGCTTGCGACCGGGGAGATCCGGAAACCCGTTCTCCGGCCGCAATTCCAGGATCCGCTCACCGGATCTTCACGAAAAGCCGATAGAACTCCCCTCTCGTGGCCTCATTGTCCGCGGCGCTGAGCCGGAGGTAGTACGTCCCCGTATTCACAATGGTGTACACCAGGAAGGGATCGCGCAAGCCGGCAAAGCTGTTGTCTACAGTTGCCACCGGGATCTGGAACGGGTCGAACAGCGTCAGCATGCCGTCCAGCGGCGAATCCAGCGTGTCCGCCAGAAGAAACGCATACAGCGTCTGGCCCGCCAGCAGGTTGATCGCGAAAAAATCGGCATCCGAGGCGTCGTCCGGGTAGTTGGCGGTGCCGACAATCTCTGCCGGCGGCGTGACCGGCAACGCACGGTTGAAGGTGCTGTTGTCTTCCGTGTCCCAGACGAGGTCGCGCTTGAGATCGACCTCCGGCTGCACCGGAATTGTGGAATAGATATCGGTGCTGCCGCCGTAAGCCCGTTTCAAGGCAACGATGGCAACGGCGACATTGCTCGAAAAACGCACGGTGCCGTGGTAGCGGTCCCCCCACCAGAGAGTCTCAAACAGCTGCGACAGGAAAACTGCTGCATGGCCGCCGGGAGGGATGGCGATCGTCCGGACGCCGGCAGGCGGACTGCCCCAGCGCGGCAGCAGCGTCACCGTAACCGTGGCCCCGTGATCGCTCGGGTTGGCGAATGCGAACCCCGTGTCCGACCCAATGCCTTCAAAGACGTCCCGGTACGGATTCACGTTGGCCTCGCAGGTCTGCAGGTTTGCAGCCGGCGCAGGCAGCACCGCCGCCTGCCAGAGCAGTTGGGGCGGCGTGCCGACACGGAACATGGTAAAGCTCGACGTGGTCACCAGCGACTGGGAGGCCTGAACGCTGGCCCACCCTACGAGCAGGGGGCCGGTACCCGCGGTGTAGAAATTGGCGGTCTCCAGAGGTTGCAGCGTGAATGTCCGGGAGCTCAGGCTCCCCGACGCATCGGGACGCTCAAGGCTGCGCAAATCCACCGTCCAGGGCGAGCCGCTGTCGGCGAAAAACTTCAGCGTCACTATCGTGGTGGAGGTCTGGACATTGTTGAAACGGATCTCGCTCATGTAATAGACGTTGGGATCGCCTGTCCTGCCGTCGGCGATCTGCGGAAAGTGATAGCTGGAGCCCTGTGCAAAGGCCGGTGTTCCGAGCACGATCGACAGGATGCCGACCACGACGGCAACTCCGGCCATGACATACCTTCGATGCGACATGGGATGCCTCCTTTCAGTTGGTTGTGACAGGAATCACACGCGGTGATTATTCTATGGCCGGGGAATATTTTCTGTGTCCCAGCGCACAATCGGCGGTCAGGGGAGGAACGAGAATCGAAGATTGCGGGCCTGCGATCCCCCGGCCGTCAGTGGATCGTGGGCTTCTTCTTGTCGTCCTCGATCTTGCGCCGCAGCTCGCCATAGTACACTTCGAACTGCTTCTTGAGCACCGCGCGCCGCCGGTTCGCCTGATAAAACTGGAATCGCTGAAGCCATCCGGGACTCTTCAGATAGACGTATCCGATCAGCAGTCCGCCGAGATGGGCAATATTGGACACCCCCGGCTCGCTGCCGGTGATGGAAGAAAGAAACGCCAGCCCGCCCATGATGATCACGAGCCATTTGACCTTGATGGGAAAGAGGAAATAGATGTAGACGAGCCGGTTGGGATACAGGAGACCGTAGGCCAGCAGCAGGCCGTAGATCGCGCCGGACGCCCCGATGGTCACTGTGACGCTGTTCACGCCAAGCAGGTACGAGCACAGGCCGGCACCAATGCCGGTTATGAAATAGTAGCGGAGAAACCGCCTGGCGCCCCACACGCGTTCGAGATCGTTGCCGAACATGTACAGCGTGAACATGTTGATGAAGATATGGAAGAACTGGTGGCTGTCGTGCAGAAACATGTAGGTCACGAACTGCCAGATCATGAACTCGTGGGTGATGCTCCAGGGCCGCAGCCCGAAGAGCGGCTCGAGCAATGGGATGCCGGCCGCCCGGCTCAGCAGCTGCAGGACGAAAACGCCGACATTGAGCAGGATCAGAGCCTTGACCGTTTTCGTCGCCGGCCCGCCAAAGGACACGGCGGGGGAATTAGCGTAACCATAGGGCATGAGTAAATACTAGGGGAACGCCCTGAGGAATGCAACCCGCGCTCCGGTCGCTTCCACAGCCCTGAACCACCTCATGCATGTGGACCTGGACCTCGATCTGGACGTGGACCTGGACGGAAGGATGGACGACTTGATGCGCTGGGAATTCTTGCAGTCGGACAACAAGCCATTCCCATACCCCGTCCAGGTCCAGGTCCACGTCGAGGTCCATGACCAGGACGACGACTTTTCGGATATTGCATCTCGGCCGTGCTAGAATCCAGGTCGCTAGCAGCAAAGGTTGCGGATTTCCGATAAACCGGATCAGGGGCTGACTGACATGAGAACGGACGGGAGAAAAGCCAATTCCCTTCGGGAAGTGCGGATCGAGCTCGATTACACCAAACACGCGGAGGGATCCGTACTGATCGGCGTGGGGGACACCAGGGTTTTATGCACCTGCAGCATCGAAGACAAGGTGCCGCCTTTTCTTTATCAGCAGAATCAGGGCTGGGTGACGGCGGAATACGGCATGGTGCCCCGCTCAACCCACACACGCTCTCCGCGTGAAGCGGCGCGCGGCAAGCAATCGGGCCGCACAGTGGAAATCCAGCGCCTGATCGGGCGCTCCCTGCGCAGTGTCGTGAACCTCGGGATGCTGGGTAACCGAAGCCTGCTGATGGACTGCGACGTAATCCAGGCAGACGGCGGCACGCGCACGGCGGCCATTACCGGCGGATTCCTGGCGCTCACCCTCGCCGTCAACCGCCTCCTGGACCGGAAACTGCTGGAGTACTCCCCGATCCTCGATTTCGTCGCCGCCACCAGCGTCGGCGTGATCGGGGAAGAACCCTGCCTCGATCTGAACTATGAGGAGGATTCCCGCGCCGCCGTGGATATGAACCTCGTCATGACCGGCAGCGGGCGTTTTGTCGAAATCCAGGGGACCGCGGAAAAGCAGCCCTTCTCGCAGGAGCAGTTGCAGACGCTGCTGGATCTTGCCGCCCGCGGGATCGAGGAGCTTATCGAATCGCAGCGGTCGGCACTGTCAGCGCGCGGCATCGATCTCCGCCGCCTCTGTCCCGGCGGCGCCAGATAAATCCGGGCCCTGAACAGCCGCTCACGTATCGGTTGAGCACCTGGTAACGCATCAAAACACTCGGGGTCGGAATCGGGATCGAGCTGATGTGCCTTCGATACCGATTTCGACCCCGATATTTGTGGCCATCGTTCTATTTTCGAAGCAGTCCGTCACGCGCCTCGTGGCGCACCCGGTGACGCATGAAAACGTTCGGGATCGGGATCGTGCTGATTTGCCTTCGATCCCGATCCCGATCCCGACATTCGTGGCTTTTGTTCTATTATTTAGGCAGCACCTTGGTTTTAGGTCGGAGGTCGGAGGTCTGAGGTCGGAGGTCTGAGGTCGGTATTTTCGGAACAGCAGGCGGTAACCCATGGCAAAATCACGGGGGGTGCGGGCAATGGAAATCGTCGTGGCAACGCGCAATCCGGGAAAACTCAGGGAATTCCGCACGCTCCTGGCGCCGGCGGGCTGGCAGGCCATTGAACCGTTTGAGGCCGGCATTGAAGGCGAAATAGCCGAAACCGGAAACTCATTCGCAGAAAACGCGCGATTGAAGGCGCTGGGTTACTCCGCCCGGACGGATCTGCCAGTGCTCGGCGACGACTCCGGCCTCGAGGTGTTTGCCCTTGGCGGCAAGCCGGGAGTCAGGTCGGCGCGTTATGCGGGTGCGGACGCGTCGGACTCGGACCGCGTGCACAAGCTGCTTCAGGAACTCGAACTCCACACGGAAAACCGCGAAGCCCGTTTCCTCTGTGCACTGGCTTTGGCGCAGCACGGCGAGGTATTGTGCGAGACCGAAGGTGAATGCCGCGGCGAGATCGCTGCCGCGCCCCGCGGTGCTCTGGGTTTCGGCTACGATCCGATTTTCCTCGTGCCCGGCCTGGGCCTGACCTTCGCGGAAATTGAAGAAGCGGAAAAAAATCGGATCAGCCATCGTGCGCGCGCCGTGGCCGCGCTGTTGGCAAAGACCGGCACCCGATGAATCCCCGCAAGTCGGAGGTCGGAAGTCGGAGGTCAGAGGTCGGATGTCGGATGTCTGCATTGGCAAGCATCCTGAACTGAGCTAGAATGAACGCTCTGCCTCCGGTCGGGGCATAGCGCAGCCTGGTAGCGCGCCTGCCTTGGGCGCAGGAGGTCTCCAGTTCAAATCTGGATGCCCCGACCAATACAATGGACAGGCGGATCAGGGCACGGCTCTCTCGTGTGGTCTGACCTCGAGGGTCTTAATGATGGCCTGAAAGCGCGGGTGGTTCCGGAGCGGATCGAGGTCACTGTCGTTTTTAATCCACTCCTCATGCGTGAAGCCGGCGCTGACGGCTCGTTCGAAGTAGTCCACCGCCTCATCGATGCTGCCGAAACGGGAGAAGAAGCATGCAATGCCGTACACTATGTATGGATCCTCCCGATCCAGCGAGTAGGATCTCCGGGCCCATTGGAGACCTTTATCCCGATACCCCAGCTCCAGCAGCGCAGTCGCCCCCAAATAGAGAGCCCGGGAATCATCCGGATTCAGCTCCAGGTGCTTTTCAACCTTGGCCAGGGTGCGCCGGTAGGCAGCCTCAGCCCTTTCCTTTTGACCCAGGCTCCTGCAAGTGAAAGCCAGCAGTGATGGCGCTTGAAGATCTTCAGCTTTGACAGTTTCGGCCTGCTCGTAGAGGCGTGCCGCTTCTTCCAGCCGGCCCTGAGCGTAGCAGGTGCGCGCATAAAAGTAGTGCGCCTCGAATAGGCGGGGATTCAGCCGAATTGCGGTTTGAAACTCCTCTTCGGCCTGCTTGTATTCCTTTCGCAAGGAAATCGCCAAGCCACTGGCTGAATGCACTTCCGCCAACTCGGGACTCAGCTCGAGCGCAATCTGGCTCATTTCGCGTGCGAGGTCCAGGTTGATCCTGTCGTTGTCGAAATACATGTACAGATAGGAGTAGCAGTCCGCCATACCTGCGAATGCCAGTGCGTACCCCGGATCTTTGCTGACCGCATGCGAAAACATCTCGAGAGCGCATTCGATGCCGCTTCTCTTGGACCGGTAGAAAAACTGTCGTCCGCGCAGGTAAAACTCATAGGCCTCGATGTTCTCTGTGGCAGGTCTTCGCAGAAGACGCTTTTCCGTGTCGCTCAACTCCACTTCGAGAGCCTGCACTATCCTGTGAGCAATCTCATCCTGAATGGCGAAAACATCTCTCAGCTCCCGATCGTAGCGCTCGGTCCAAAGATGACAGCCATCCGCGACACTTATGAGCTGAGCAGTGATGCGGAGTTGAGTGCCGGTTTTGCGGACGCTCCCCTCGAGCACCGAGTCCACACCGAGTGTGCGCCCGATCGCGCGAATATCCTCCGATTTGCCTTTGAAGGCGAATGAGGATGTGCGTGCGGCGACCCGCAGCCCCTTCAGGTGAATCAGCCGGTTGATGATTTCGTCGGCGATCCCGTCACAAAAAAACTCCTGGTTCTTTTCGGCGCTCACGTCGGCAAAGGCCAGCACGGCAATGGAAGGTTGGTGATCGGGGCTTTTTTCCCCCTCGGTCACCGGAGCGATCAGGCGGTATCCCTTGCGCGCAATCGTCTGAATAAAGCACGGGTTTTTTGCGTCATCGCAAAAAGCCCGTCGCAATTCCGAGATGGAGCGAGTGAGCACCTCTTCGCTGACAAACGTGGCGGGCCAAACGGTCTTGATGATCTTCTCTTTGGGGATCACCTCTCCGGGATCACTCGCCAGGCAGATAAGCACCTCGATTACTTTGGGCTCTATATGAGTGGTTGCGTCGCCCCGGACAATATGATTCAGATCGGGTTCAACCAGCCACTCACCCACGCGGAACCGGCGGGTCATCGAAATTCTCCCGGGATTACTGAGCATTTAGATTCTACATCAAGCGCGAAGCGGGGGAAATGGGTGTCCTGTTCGAGGGACAGGCTACGCGACTCCCGAATCAACCGCCTCTCAGTTCTGTCTGGCGATTTTAAATGTCGTAGCCATGATTTTGTTTGCCCGCTCGCGGCTATTTTATCAGCTTAAGGTACTGCTCTAAACAACTGAACCCGAGCGGATTCCTGGAAAAGTCTTGTCCGATCACGCCGCCGCCTTCCGCACACGCAACTCCGCCCGGTGTCCCGTCGCGGATAGAACGCGAATCAACAGATCCGTAGAGATTCCTTGCGTGTTTGCATTCGCAATGGCCGTCACCCGAGTACGCGACGTCCCGGCGCGTTTCGCAATCTCCGCATGAGTCAGGTTGCCTTCGCGGATGATCCTGGTCAGAGCGCAGGTAAGCTCCGAGCGAAACTCCATCTCGGCGGTCTCGACCGGCGACAATCCCAGCGCGTGGCCCAGATTTGTTGCTGTCTTGACCCTGATGGGTCTCTCAGGACTCGATTTTCGCATTGATAACCTCCTTCAGCCGGCGTCGTGCTAAATCAATCTCACGCGCCTGGGTTTTCTGCCCTTTCTTTTGAAAGCCATGAAACACAAGAATGGCATCTGAAGCGCCCGCAAAATAAAAGACACGCACGGCCGAGCTTTCGTCCCTCACCCGCAGTTCGCATACTCCCGGCGCAACCAGCGGCATTTGGCGGCTGAGAGGCATCCCGAGACTGACCCCTTTCTGCAGGTCTCTCAGAGCACCCCGAGCCGACGCCGGATTACCGGCGATTGCGCACGAATGAACTCCAGTGCTCTCGGGTGAAAGTCGATCGATTTCACGTAGCCATTATGTCCTGAATCTGGGACATCCGCAAGTCAGACTATGCCCGCCCAAGATCCAGAAGATCCAGAGATCCAGGACACCCACTTTTTATGTCTTTTCTTGGCTCATGAGGAGAGCGACTTCACGAGCATCCAGGAAAGGATCCGAGACTGGCAGAAAGAAAGAATGACGACGGCGGCGGTAGGCGGCGTAGCGGAGCAAGATAAGCCATCCGGCGCCTCCGGCGGTACCATGCCTGCGCTCCCAATCGCCGCCGGGATCGACGATGCCGGCACCGAGGACAATGCTTGCATGACGAAAGCTTCTGCTGATGCCGCCACTGCCGGCACCTGGCTATGCCCTATCCGATCCGATTCTGAGCGCCGTGGAATCCTGCAGATGACTGTGACCGAGTATCTCGACCTGGTGGACAGGTCCGGAAGGATGATTCGATCGGACAAAGCGGGGATTCATCGATGCCGATCTCGTACCGATCCTGACGCGGGTGGGCGCCAATCCGGACACACTGGCGGGAGACGATCTCGGACTTCGCATCCAGAATCCGCCTTGCCGCCGGAACGATTCCCAGCCTGCGCAGTTTTGCAGACAGGCTTGGCAGGTGTTGGTTCAAGGGCGCTGCAATGGCGCGCGCCGCCTTCGCAATATCATCGCCGCACACAGCCTGAGCAAAGAAGCGTTCAGCAGCCCATCCTCGGTAATTCTGACGTGTTCTTCTGATGGGACGGAGCATTCTGTCGTCGTCCTGCCTTCATAATGCTGAAGTCTGCCCCGCGGTCTTGACTGCAGTGGATTTCCCTCACTCGATGATCGACTTGACTCTCTCGATTAGCAATCGCCATCCCCCGACTCAAGGGTGAGATCCGGATAAACATCTGAAAAACCAGCATCCAGGCATTTCCCGGAACTTCAGGATAGTGGGTGTCCAGAATCTTTACCATAATCCCGCGCCATGCAACAATTCGTGAATGCTTGCCTGTGCTGATCCATCCGCGAGCGCACCCATTTCTCAGGGACTGATCGGCCCGGGCGAATACACTAATATTATGCACCGCTGCCGCAAATGGAATCTCGAGCGGTATGCTTCCAGGAGCAATCTGCAATCAGGGGCGTTCGCCGGCTATGCGGTTCGCTTCTTGATGAGCCGGTAGAGGAACAGAAGGATGATCGCACCCACCACCGCGGCGATAAAGCCGCCGGTTTCCCCCTCCTTGTACCAGCCGATAAGCCGCCCCAGGAATGTCGCCACCAGCGCGCCGACTATTCCCAACAGCGTGGTGATGATAAACCCTCCGGGATCCTTCCCGGGCATGATGAACTTCGCGACGACGCCGGCGAGAAAGCCGATGACGATGGTCCAGAGTATGTTGATCAGCATTTTGCCTCTCCCTCAGGTGCCGTACTAGTCGGGAATCTTCAAGACCTGTCCGATCTTGATCACGTTCGGATCCTTCAACTGGTCCTTGTTGGCATCGAAAATCTTCATGTACTTGTTGCCGTCGCCATAAAACTGCCTGGCCAGTTTCGAAAGGGTGTCACCGGACACCACCGTGTGCGTCTTCGGTTCCGGTGGCGGCGCGATAGCCGCGTCGATGCTGATATCGCAGGTGAGATCGGCATAGGTGCGATCGATTTTCTTGACCGCATCCCATACCTGGTCCTTGAGCGCCTGTGTTCCGGCAGATGCCTTGACGAAAAGCTTGTTGTCCTGCACATGCAGGTTGTGCATCCGGAATCCCTTGCCGCCGAGCACCTTGAGCGCGGCGTCATACTTGCCCTTCAGTTCTTCAAAGCGATCCATAGTGCCTCCTTCGAAGGTTCGTGCAGTCGAGATCAGATCCACGCCGGCTTCGCGAGACCGACACGGTGTTGTTATTGTTTAAAGAACTTGGATGCCATTCCCAAAAGGTTGTCGAGAACCGATCCGTCGCGGTCGGTGTCCAGAAACTGCCCCAGCAGATCCGTGAGACCGCCGCCGGCCGGACCGGAAGGCGCGGCGCCCCGGGCACCCGTCGCCTGACGGCTGAGGGTCCCCATGGTTATGGCCGCGATCACCGGCAACATCTTTTTCAGAATGTCGACGCCGATTCCCGTCTTTTCAGCAGCCTGCTGCGCCACGCTGCGGCTGACTTCCTTGCTGCCGAGTATGTGGCCCAGGATGCCGTTCCCGTCCTGAACGGTGGTTTCATGCCCGAGCGTCGACGGGTCTTCCAGGTATCGCTCATGTCCGCCCGAGGTCAATGCGCCCAGCAGCGATTCGAGTCCGCCGGATGACGCAGCGTTCCGGGCCAGTCCCTGACCCAGAGCGGGCAGCAGGTTGGTGATCGCCGAAACAGCCTGGTCCTCTCTTAATCCGAAATTCCCGGCCAACTGGCGGACGGAATTGCCGCCGCCCTGATTCAAAATCATGTTCAACAGATCCATGCTGACTCCTTTCAGATTCCGGAGCGTTGCGTTCCGGGGAGTTTTTCCGCTTCAGCAATCACATCAGTCGCCCATGCGCTTCATCTGCCGCGCCGGCTCCATGGGAAAGCAGTTCGCCATGGCAGGACTTCCCTCATCCTGCACCGACCGGCGGAGTCGGCGTCTTCCGGTTCTTCCATGAACCCAGCAACAATGTGAGAAGGGCAAGCCCGATTTCATCGGCCCAGGGAATGAGATCGGGGATCAGAAGGTCCGCCAGCGTGACAACCGCAAAAATGAGGAACAACCCTGGAAATCGCAGATTGAAGCGCCCAAGAAGGCGGGCAACAAGCGATGTTCGCTGCGGGGAAATCGCAGGCATGGCGGCATTCCTCCAGCAAAGCCCCTCAGGTTTGTAGAATCGCTTCGCTGACGGCCCGAAGCGGCGAACCTCTCAGAGGCTGATGGCTTTCATTGAAATGACGCTCGATCCGTTTCGTATCAGGCGGCGCTGAGGTCCCGGCGCCTGTC
>Ga0316620_10000058_pt1 | contig 45932 bp, 28 predicted proteins | sample OWC_Aug_M1_C1_D5_FD_207651 | JGI IMG/M metagenome (GOLD analysis project Ga0316620, IMG submission 207651) | Wetland soil microbial communities from Old Woman Creek delta, Ohio, United States - OWC_Aug_M1_C1_D5_B | ecosystem: Environmental > Terrestrial > Soil > Wetlands | place: USA: Ohio...
GCGGCCTGCGGCCGCGCCACGGAGACGGTCGGTGGTAGTTCGTCGGGTTTCCCGCAGCGCGCTACCCGAGCGGTGCCAGAAAAAGACCTGCGCCGTCCCCCATCCCACCGGCGCAGCTCAATTTCTGGCACCGCCGACGAGCAGGTGCCGGGGCCGGTGGCGGAGACGGAGATGGAGCCGGTTGTCATGCCCTGGGATGGAGCAGCCGCCAGGTCATGGCCAGCACCTGGTCGAAGAGGGCGAGGGCGTGCTCTGCGCGCTCGAAATCCAGCGAGCCAGCGGCGGCGTCAGGCACAGGGGCAGGGGCAGCGGCAGGGACAGCGTCGGCGCCCGCGACGGCGTGCCGGGCTGCGGGCAACGGCAACGGTAGCGGGCTCGGGTCGGGGAGCGGGCCGCGGGCGGCGGGGAGCGGGAGCCGGGGAGCGGGGCACGGGACCGGCGTTGCTCCTGTCACTGCCGCTGATGCCGACGCTGGTTGCTGACGCTGCCCCTGCCGCTGTCCCGCCACCCGCCCTCTTGCGGCGCGGGCGCTCAGAGCACCAGCCGCAGGTAGCGCGTGAACGCCCGCACGTCGGAGAAGGCGAGGTCAGCCTGGTCGCCGTGGTGCTCGGCGCCGCCGTAGAGCAGGCACACCCTCCGGCAGCCGGCGGCGCGCGCGGCCTCCAAGTCGTAGCTCGAGTCGCCCACCGCCAGGCACTCGTCGGGGGTCACGTCGAGCAAGCGCATGGCCTCGTGGATGGGCGCGCCTGAGGGCTTCCACAGGCCCGAATCGCGGGTCAGGACGACGTCAAAGCGGAGCCCGAGCCGGTCGAGGAGGTGGCGGGCGTTGTCGCCGCTGTTGTTGGTCACCAGGGCGGTCGCGATCCCGCTCTCCTTGAGCAGCTCGAGCAGCTCGAGGGAGCCGTCCTTGAGGGTCGCGGCGCGGGTCGCCTGCTCCTCGATGCCGCGCAGGACCTCCCACTTCTCGTCCCGCTCCGGGTCAGGCAGCCCGTTGAGCTGGTCGATGATCGAGGGGCCGTGCACCTCCAGCCGCTGGCGGATCGCCGGCCAGTCGTAGTCGGAGTCGACCAGGGTCCCGTCCATGTCGAAGACCACCGCCCGCACGCCCACCAGGTACCAGGCCTTGAGGATCTCGTCGCGCGGGAAGCGGGGCACCGGGCAGCCCTCGCCCGGTCCGATGGCGCGGCCGATCCAGCGCACCCGGGCGCCCTCTGCCGCGAGCACCTGCTCGACCTCGACCGCCGCCGCCTCGCAGCACCCGACGAGGAGCGCGCCCGAGCCGAGCAGGCCGAGGGGGTCGATGCCGAGGTCGGCACACAGGGTGCGGGTGGCCGCCAGCACCGGAATGTCCTCGGACCGCACCTCGAGCGCGAGGCCGGAGGCACGGCCGAGCTCGTGCAACGCCTCGCCGACGCCGCCCTCGGTCACGTCGTGGAGCGAGCTGACCCCGACCACCGCGGCCGCGGCCAGGGCCTGACTGACGACCGAGAGCGAGCTGTGCTCGGCGATCTCCTCGAGCTCCTCGACCAGGGCCGGGTCGTAGAGCTCGCGCAGGCGGTCGCCGAGGTCGCGGACCAGGATGGCGGTGCCCTCGAGCCCGGCCGGGCCGGTGAGGCCGATGCGGTCGCCGGCGCGCAGGCCGCCGGTGGTGATCGGCCGCGCGACCACCGGTCCGAGCATGGTACCGACGACCAGGCTGTGGTCGAGGCCGGGCGCGACCTCGGTGTGGCCGCCGATCAGTGCCACGTCAAGCCGGCGGCAGGCGGCGCGGACCTGCTCCAGCGTGTCGGCGACGAGCGCCGGCGAGGCCTCGGTCGGGGCGAGCAGGATCACGGCCAGGAAGAATCGGGGCCGGGCGCCGCGCACCGCCACGTCGTTGGCGTTGACCTCGACCGCCAGGCGCCCGGCCTGGTTCGAGGTGAAGCTGATCGGGTCCGAGGCCACGGCCCAGACCTCGCCTCCGATCTCGACCAAGGCCGCGTCCTCGCCGCAGCGCGGGCCAAGCAGCACGGCCTCGGGCAAGGCGTCGCCAAGGTGCCGGGCGATGAGCTCCCACGGCACCTTGCCCTCGGGCAGGCGACCGCTCGCGACCATGTCCTCGAGTCTATCTGGGCGGCCGAGGGACCCTCGGCGGGACCCTAGGCGCCCCGTGCGCCGCGGCGTCTGAGGGCGCGCACCAGCACGACCGTGGCGGCGACCAACGCCAGCATGGCGGCCGAGATGACGACGATCTTGACGACCTTGCGCTGCTCGTTCATGACAGCGACACCCCCTGTCTCGCCAATACTATACGCCCTTTGGACCCGCAACGTTCGAGAGCGCTCCCGTCCCCGCGCCCGAGCCCGAGCCCGTTGCCGTTCCCGTTGTCGCTGCCGAGACAGGGCACTCGGTAACGGTAACGACAACGGGCTCGGGCGCGAACGAACCGCCACGACGGTGCTATCCTCCTCGGCGATCGTCGAGACATCGAGAGGACACTGCCATGCGATCCCCAGCGAGCCTGCTCCTGCTCACCTGCCTGCTGCTCGTCGGCTGCGCTAGCCTGCCGCAACCAGAGGCCACGCCGCCATCGAGCCAGGGCCTTCTACCCCTGATCCCGATGCGCGACTTCTTCCGCAACCCGGAGCGGACCGCCTTCCAGCTCTCGCCGGACGGCGCCCACGTCGCCTTCCTGATGCCCTGGCAGAGCCGGCTCAACGTGCACGTGCAGGCGGTGGGATCGGACGCGATCACGCGCGTCACCGCCGCCACCGAGCGCGACATCGAGGTCTTCGCCTGGGCCAACAACGGACGGATCATCTATTTCCAGGACACGGCCGGGGACGAGAACTTCCGCGCCTACGCGGCCGACATCGACGGCGGCAACCCTCAGGACCTGACCCCGTTCGACAACGTCAAGGTGGACCTGGTCGACCCCCTCGAGGACGACGACGAGCACATCCTGATCACGATGAACCAGCGCGATGAGCGCCTGTTCGACGTCTACCGCATCAACGTCTCGACCGGCGAGATGGAGATGGTCGCCGAGAACCCGGGCAATGTGTTGTCGTGGATCACCGACAACGCGGGCGCGCTGCGGGCGGCGGTGGCCTCGGACGGCGTCAACTCCAGCCTGCTCTTCCGCGAGACCGAGGCCGACGAGTGGCAGACCGCGGTCACCACCAACTTCAAGGACATGATCGAGCCCCAGTTCTTCGACTTCGACAACCGCTACCTGTACGTGGCCTCCAACATCGGCCGCGACACCGAGGCGATCTCCACCTATGACCCGCGCACCAACCAGCACCTGGAGCTGGTCTTCGAGCACCCCGAGGTCGACGTCAACGAAGTCCTGCGCTCCAAGCAGCGGAAGCTGATCACCGGCGTCGCCTACCTCACCGACCGCCTCGAGTACCACTTCTTCGACGACCAGCGCCGCGCGCTGCAGGAGACCCTCGAGGCGCGACTCGCGGGCTACGAGGTGACCGTGACCAGCTCGAGCCGCGACGAGACCAAGGTCCTGGTCGTGGCCTCGAGCGACCGCACCCAGGGCGCCTACTACTTCTACGACCTGACAACCGGCGAGCTGGAGAAGCTGGTCGACGTCAGCCCCTGGCTGGACGAGGACGCAATGGCCGAGATGCGGCCGATCCAGTACACCTCGCGCGACGGGCTCACCATCCACGGCTACCTCACCCTGCCGGTCGGAGTCGAAGCCAGGAACCTGCCGGTGGTGGTTCTCCCCCACGGCGGTCCGTGGATACGCGACGCCTGGGGCTTCAGCCCCGAGGTGCAGTTCCTGGCCAACCGCGGCTACGCCGTGCTGCAGATGAACTTCCGGGGCTCGCTCGGCTACGGCAAGAGCTTCTGGATGAAGGGCTTCAAGCAGTGGGGTCGGACCATGCAGGACGACATCACCGACGGCGTCCGCTGGCTCGTCGACCAGGGCATCGCCGACCCCGGGCGGATCGGCATCTACGGCGGCTCGTACGGCGGCTACGCGGCTCTCGCCGGTCTCACCTTCACCCCGGACCTCTACGCCTGCGGCGTGTCCTACGTCGGCATCTCCAATATCTTCACCCTGCTCGAGACCCTGCCCCCGTACTGGGAGATCGGCCGCCAGATGTTCTACGAGATGATGGGCGACCCGGTCGCGGACGCCGACCTGCTGCGGGCGGTCTCCCCCCTCTTCCACGCCGACCAGATCCAGGCGCCCCTGCTCGTGATCCAGGGCGCCAACGACCCCCGGGTCAAGAAGGCCGAGTCGGACCAGATCGTGGAGGCATTGCGCGCCCGCGGGGTGGACGTGCCCTACCTGGTCAAGGACAACGAGGGCCACGGCTTCCACAACGAGGAGAACCGCTTCGACGCCTACCGCGCCATCGAGCAGTTCCTGGGCAAGCACCTGGGTGGTCGGGTGGAGGAGCAGCCCGCCGACTGAGCGACGCTTCTCGAGCCCGAGCCCGTGCCCGTTGACGTTACCGTTGCCCGAGCTCCGGCGCCCTCGGACACGTCGATTCGGTCCTCACCGTCGACAACGGTAACGGCAACGACAACAGGCTCGGGCTCGCGATCGGGCTCGGGACGACGTCCGCGCTCTGCCCAGGGCTACTCGATCAGAAACCTCGCCAGCACCGGGTCGTGGTCGCTGGCCTGCTGCGAGGCCGGGAGCTCGGCGTTGACGTGGATGATGTCGACCTCGGCCTTGTCGAGCAGAGCCCGGCTGACCAGGATATGGTCGAGCACCTGCGAGTTGCCCTGGAAGACGTAGGTGTAGCGATCCGCGGGCTCGATCCGTTCGATGAGGTCGGTGAGCTGCTCTCCCGCCAGGGCGGCCAGCGGCGCCCGGAACTCGTGCTCGTTGAGGTCCCCGAGCACGACCACCCTGGCCTCGGGATCGGCCTCGAGCAGGCGCTGCACGAAGGAGTTGATCGCCAGGGCCTGGTCGCGGCGGCGCGCCTCGCTCGCCCACTGCGGGGGCTGATGGCTGCCGAAGATGGCGTTGTCACCGCGCTTGGAGGAGAGGTGGTTGTCGACCAGGACGAGGCGCGTGCCACGGAACCGGAGCTCGCAGGCCAGGGACTTGCGCACGCCCTCGACCTCGTGCTCGGGGTCGCCGGCAAAGGCCGGGTGCTGCGGGACGACCCGCCCCGGGTTGAGCGTCAGCCCGCCGTCGGGCCTGACCTCGGTCGCCACATTCGGTCCTGCCTCGCCACGGGCGACGAAGTCGACCCGGGCCGGGTTGTAGAGAAAGGCGACCCGGATGTTGCCGCCAGGCTGGCCGCCGTCGGCGTTGTTCGCGGGGTCGATCTGGAGGAACTCGTAACGCGGTCCGCCCGCGGCCACGATGGCGGCGACCAGTCGTTCGAGCGTGGCCGCGGCCGAGACCACGCCGTCGTCGGCCGGCCCCGAGTCGTCCTGCACCTCCTGCAGGCCGAGGATGTCCGGCGCGTGCAGGTGCTCGACGATCACCCGCGCGACGCCCGCGACCTTGGGTTCGTCCGAGACCGCCGACAGGTTCTCGACGTTGAAGGTGGCGACGGTCAGCGCACGCTCGGTGCCCTCGAGACGGGAGACCTCGCGGGCGAGACGACCGGTGACGATCGACGGCAACGGCTCGCTGAGGAGCAGCCGGTAGCCACCGTGGCCGTAGTCCACGACTCCCACCAGGGGGCCGTCGATCCGGTCGCCGACCGTCACCTCGGGAGCTTGCTCGAGGAGCCGGGGAGAGATCAGGAGGCGCTGCGGGTTGAGGTTCTCGGAGGTTATGCGGACGCCGCCCCGCCGGGTGCGGCGGGCCGCGCCGCTGCCGCCATCGGCCAACACCACGAACTCACCGTAGCCGGAGGTCGGGCCCACCACCACCGCCCCCTCGACTCTCGCCCGCATGCCCTCCAGGCTCTCGAAGAAGTCGACGGCGTCCCTCTCCGGATCGAACACGGCCAAGCCGTCGTCGTCGACCGTGTCGGCCGGCGGCCGCCGGCCTCGAGCCCCGACCAAGACCGGCTCGGGCAGCGTCCCACCCGGCTCGCGTCGCCGAATCTCGGCCTCCACCAGGCTGGTGACGGTGAGGGCCGGAAACCGGCCGACCTCATCCACTCGCCCCTCGACCTCCACCTGGTCGCCCACCTCGACCCGCGGCTCGCCCTCGCGCAGCACCACCAGGACCGCGTCCGAGGTGCGGGGATCACCGTCTCCCCGTGGGTCCTGCATCCAGAAGCTCCTCGCCTCGCGCCCGCGCCCGACCGCGGTGACCACTCCTGAAACCCTCACCCTGCCGTAGCCGAACCGCGGCGACAGGTGGTTCGCGCCTTGCAGGCGCGGGATCGGAAGCGCCTCCTCGGCCGCACTCGCGGGCCGCGCCTCGACCGTCGACCCAGGCGGACCGGGAGCAGCGCTCACGGCCAGCCCGTCCACCGCAAACGCCAGAAACTGGGTGCGCTGGACCCGGGGCTTGAAGTTGTTGTCGCTGACCAGGAGCAGGCTGGCCCGCCCGTCGGGAAGGCGCGGTCCGAGGCTCAGGCCCTCGAGGTTGTCGAGCTCGATCCCGAGAGTATCGAGGTCGAGGACGAGGCGCTTGTCCGCCAGCCGAAGGCCGGTTCGATCGACCCCCTGCAGGCTCGGCACCCCGCTGACGTCAGTGGCCTGGGCGAGGTCCACGTCATACAGGCGCACCGAGTTGCCGACGCCATCGGAGTACGAGCGCTCCAGCGCCAGCAGGCGGTCGGAGTCGAGGGCGAGCACCGCGGACAGCCCGTTCATGCCCCTCCCGTTCGGCGGCTGGGGCCGGTCCGGCACCGCGTCGAGCTCGTAGACGTACTCGGCGAGCACCTCCCCACGCTCGAGGTCATAGCGCAGGATGCGGCAGGTCGTCCCGACCTCGAGGCTGGCCTCCGGTCCGTCCTGATGGAGCGCGCTCTCGACCGCCGCGAACAGGGTGGTCGTACCCGGCACCTCGGACAGGCCCTCGAAAGCCAGGTTGTCGCGCACTCCGTTGGTCCCCGGCTCGTCGGGAACGAAGTGCTCGGGCAGAGCCAGGTTCGCCAGGTGGGTGCCGTCACCGGCGAAGCGCCCGATGAAGGGCGCGGCCCGTTGCCGGCGGCTGCCTTCGGAGGAGACGTAGAGGCTGCCGTCGGGACCGACGGCGATCCCCTCGGCATCGACGCGGCCGCCGGGGTAGCCGATGCCATGGCTGTCGCGCAGGGCGGTCATGCCCACGACCTCGACGTCGTCCGGTCCGAGGGCGCCGTCCGCGAGGCCGACGCGCAGCGCGTAGAAGCGGACCGGGCCCGCCTCACCCTTGTCGTCGGAGACGGCAAGGAAGAGACCGCGCGCCGGGTCGTAGGCCAGGTCGGACAGCCCGCCGAGCTCGACACCCTCGAAGCGGAACCCGGTCTCCAGGCTGGCCTGACCGATGAGCTCCAGGTGGAGCTGCGAGCCGGGCAAGGGCGAGGCGGCCAGCGACGGGCTGATCGAGCTCGACCTGCACGACGAGAGGGTGATCGCCGTGACCACGGGCAGGGCGAGGGCCGCAAGCCAGGCGAAGCAGATCCGGATCCTGGGCACGGCTGGCACGTTGTTCCCGATCAGGGGAAGGCCTTCTCGAGCTCGGCCAGGACCTGCTTCTCGGCCTTGGAGATGGCGCCGATGCCGAGGATCCCTCCGGCGACCTCGGCCACGCTCCGCGCCCGCCCGAGGAGGTCCTGCTTGAGCCTGCCGGCTGGCTCCGGTCCCAGGCTCTCGACCAGAGCCGCGATGTAGTCCTTCCACGCCTCATGCAGCTGTCTGCTCGGCTTCTCCTCGAGCCAGTTCTCGAGCAGCTCGTGGGCGACAGTGCCCTCTCTGATGCCCGCCTCTTCGGCCGCCCTGAGGATGGCCGCGCGCTCCTCGGCCTGAACGCTGCCGTCGGCCCACGCCACCTCGATGAGCGGGACCAGCGCCGCCGCGCACACGCTCTCGTCGTGCAGCTTGAGCTCGAGCAGCCGGTCGAGGACCGCCTCGTCCCTGATGCCGGTGGCGGAGGCGAGGGCCTGCCGCCGCGCCTCTTCGGCGGCGCGCTTGCGCATCTTCCTCAAGAGCTCCTCGTTGCGGCGGGCGAAGAAGGACTCCTCCAGGGAACGTCCGCGACTCTTGAGCACCTTGTCGCTCATGGTGACTCCATCCTCCCGACGAGGGCCGGTCCCCGGGGACGGGTGGCGATTATGCCACAGCACCGACCCGGCGATTGCCCTTGTGCGGCACGCTCGGCCGCGTAGAATAGCGCGCAGCCGAGGCCCGGGCCGATGGCTCGAGCAGCGGCTGCTCAACCCTGAGATCTGGAGACCCGACCATGTCCGAGCACGGCTACGACCCGTCCCGCATCGAGCCCAGGTGGCAGCATGCCTGGGTAGAGCAGAGGGCCTTCCGCACCCCGGACGACCCCGCGGAGCTGCGGGCCAGACCCAAGTTCTACGTGCTCGACATGTTCCCCTACCCCTCGGGCGCCGGGCTACACGTCGGCCATCCCGAGGGCTACACCGCCACCGACGTCATCGCCCGGCTCAAGCGCATGCAGGGCTACAACGTGCTCCACCCCATGGGCTGGGACGCCTTCGGGTTGCCCGCCGAACGGGCTGCGGTGCGCGAAAACATCCACCCGGCCGAGATCACGGCCCGCAACATCGCCACCTTCCGGCGCCAGATCCAGCGCCTCGGCTTCAGCTACGACTGGGAACGCGAGGTCTCGACCGCGAGCCCGGACTACTACCGCTGGACCCAGTGGATTTTCCTCCGGCTCTACGAGCGGGGCCTCGCCTACATGGCCGACGTGCCGGTCAACTGGTGCCCGGCCCTGGGCACAGTGCTGGCCAACGAGGAGGTCAAGGACGGGCTCTACGTGGAGACCGGCGACCCGGTGGAGCGCCGGCTCATGAGGCAGTGGATGCTCAAGATCACGGCCTACGCCGAGCGCCTCATCGCCGACCTCGACGGCGTCGACTGGCCGGAGAGCGTCAAGGAGATGCAGCGCAACTGGATCGGCAAGTCCGAGGGCGCGGACATCGAGTTCTCCCTCGCCGGCCAGGACGCGAGCTTCGTCGTCTTCACCACCCGCCCGGACACCGTCTTCGGCGCCACCTACTGCGTGCTGGCGCCCGAGCACGAGCTGGTCGAGAAGATCACCAGCCCGGGTCGCCTGGCCGAGGTCCGCGAGTACGTGGCCGCGGCGGCTCAAAAGTCCGAGCTCGCCCGCACCGACCTCGACAAGGCCAAGACCGGGGTCTTCACCGGCGCCCACGCCGTCAACCCGGCCACCGGCCGCGAGATCCCGATCTGGATCGCCGACTACGTGCTCTCAAGCTACGGCACCGGCGCGATCATGGCCGTGCCGGGGCAGGACCAGCGCGACTGGGATTTCGCCAAGGTCTACGGCCTGCCCATCGTCCGCACTGTCCAGCCACCGCCGGACTTCGACGGCGAGGCCTACCTGGGCGACGGGCCAGCCATCAACAGCGGCTTCCTCGACGGGCTCGAGATCGCCCCCGCCACGAAGAAGATCGTGACCTGGCTCGAGGAGCGGGGCAAGGGCCGCGCCCGGGTCCAGTACCGCCTGCGCGACTGGCTGTTCTCGCGCCAGCGCTACTGGGGCGAGCCCTTTCCGGTCGTCCACACCGACGACGGCGAGGTGGTGCCGGTGCCCGAGGACTGGCTGCCGGTCGGCCTGCCGGCCATCGACGAGTACCGACCCACCGCGGATGGACGGCCGCCCCTGGCCCGGGCCGGCGACGACTGGTTGCGAGTCCAGCTGCCCGACGTACGCATGGCCACCCGCGAGACCAACACCATGCCGCAGTGGGCGGGCTCGTGCTGGTACTACCTGCGCTTCATCGACGCCCACAACCAGCACCAGGCGTGGGCGCCCGAGCTCGAGCGCTACTGGATGCCGGTCGACCTCTACGTGGGCGGCGTCGAGCACGCCGTGCTCCACCTGCTCTACGCCCGCTTCTGGCACAAGGTGCTCTACGACTGCGGGCTGGTCTCGACCGTGGAGCCGTTCCAGAAGCTGTTCAACCAGGGGATGATCCTCGCCTACTCGTTCCAGGACCGGCGCGGCAAGTACTACCACCCGAGCGACGTCGCGGAAGAGGACGGGCGCTTCACCCTGCGTTCGACCGGCGAAGAGCTCGTCGCCCAGGTCGAGAAGATGTCCAAGTCCAAGCTCAACGTGGTCAACCCGGACGACGTCATCGGCCAGTACGGCGCCGACGCGATGCGCCTGTACGAGCTGTTCATGGGCCCCCTGGCCGTGGTCAAGCCGTGGCAGATGAAGGGCGTCGAGGGGGTCTACCGCTTCCTGCAGCGGGTCTGGCGGTTGGTGGTGAACGAGGACACGGGCGAGCTCAGCCTTCGCCTCAGCGAAGCACCGGGCAGCTCCCAGGCCGAGCTCTGGCGCACCCTGCACAAGACCATCAAGAAGGTCCTCGCCGACACCGAGGCGGTGGGCGACATGAACACCGCCATCGCCCAGATGATGACCTTCGTCAACGCGGCCACGGCCAGCCCCGAGCTGCCGCGGGAGACGGTGACCACCTTCGTGCGCGTGCTGGCACCCTTCGCCCCGCACATCGCGGAGGAGCTGTGGCATCGCCTCGGCCAGCCCGGGCTCGTCGCCCACGCCACCTGGCCGGCCCACGACGAAGCCCTCTGCACCGACGACGAGATCGTGGTCGTGGTTCAGGTCAACGGCAAGAAGCGCGACGAGCTGCGGGTCGCGCGCGACGCCGACCAGGAGACCCTCAAGCGGCTCGCCCTGGAGTGCGAGGGCGCCCGCCGCCACCTCGCCGGCGCCACCCCCAGGCGCGTCATCGTCGTACCCGGGAGACTGGTCAACATCGTCGTCTAGCTCGAAAGCCCAGAGGCATGCCGGGACCCACGTGGTGACCGGCCTTGACCTTCCTCCGGCTCCATGGTAATACTGAGTAACACCGCTGGCTGGAGGCGTCTCGTGTCGGTCCGTCACGACAAGCAGCAGATCGTCACCTTCAAGGCCGAGCCGGCCCTGGTCTCGGCCATGGAGGGCATCGCCAACCGCTCCGAGTTCATCCGCGCCGCGATCCTCGCCGCTCTCGACGGCGCCTGCCCACTCTGCCTGGGCACCGGCGTGCTCAACGCCAAGCAACGGGAGCACTGGCAGGAGTTCGCCCGTAACCACACGGTGGAGCGCTGCCGGGACTGTCACGAGCCGCGCCTGGTCTGCGCGGCGGAGGCCCCATGAGGCGTTGGCGGCTGGCCGCGGCGCTTTTCGGGCTGGCCCTGCTCGCGGTCACTGCCGCCCACGCCCGCGACCTCACGGCGGTGGTCTCCATCCTGCCCCAGGCCTACTTCCTGGAGCGGGTCGGCGGCGAAGGCCTCGCGGTCGAGGTCCTGGTCGGCCCCGGCCAGTCGCCCCACACCTACGAGCCGACGCCCAAGCAGATGGCCTCGCTCGGCTCGGCCGACCTCTACGTCCGGATCGGCATCCCCTTCGAGGAGGCGCTGGCGCGCAAGGTCGCTTCCCTGGCCCCGAACCTGATGGTGGTCGAGGGCTGGCAGGGGATCGAGCTTCAGCCCATGGCGGAGGCCGACCACGGTCATCCTGTGGGCGACCACGACCATGGCCGCCTCGACCCCCACTTCTGGCTCGACCCGCTCCTGGTCAAGGTCCACGCCGCGACCGTCTGCGAGGCGTTGTGCCGGCTCGATCCCCAGCGCGCGCCGGAGTTCCGCGCCAACCTCGCCGCCCTCCAGGCCGACCTTGACGCGCTTCACGCGCGGCTCCAGGCGCGTCTGGCCGCGGTCGCCGGCCGGACGATGTACGTGTTCCACCCCGCCTACGGCTACCTCGCCCACCGCTACGGTCTCGAGCAGGTGGCGGTGCAGGTCGAGGGCAAGGAGCCCTCGGCCCGGCAGACCGCCGAGCTTGTCGAGCGGGCGCGAGCGGCCGGGGTCAGCGCCCTCTTCGTCCAGCCCCAGTTCTCCAGCCGAGCCGCGGAGGTGATCGCCGAGGCCGTCGGCGCCGAGCTCGTCCCGCTCGACCCGCTGGCCCGGGACTACATCGCCAACATGGACCGTATGGCGGAGCTGGTCGCCGCCGGTTGTGGGTCACCAGGTCATGGCCAACGCGATTGAGGTCGCCGGGCTGAGCTTCGGCTTCGGCGCCGGCCGGCCGGTCCTGGAGAACGTGAGCCTCCAGATCGCAGAGGGGGACTTCGCCAGCGTGATCGGCCCCAACGGCGGCGGCAAGACCACCCTGCTCAAGCTCTTCCTCGGCCTCTACCAGCCCTCGGCCGGCACCGTCCGGGTGCTCGGCACGACCCCCGAGCGGGCGCGACCGCAGGTCGGCTACATGCCGCAGCACGCAACCCTCGACCCCTCCTTTCCGGTCCGGGTGCTGGACGTGGTGCTGATGGGCCGGCTGCGCGCCAGCCGTCCCTTCGGGCCGTTCACCGCAGCCGACCGGAGCGCGGCCCTGGGCGTGCTGCGTCGGGCCGGGCTCGAGGGCTTCCACCGCCGACCCTTCTCGGCCCTGTCGGGCGGCGAGCGCCAGCGGGTGCTGGTCGCCCGCGCCATGGCCTCGAGCCCGCGCCTCCTCCTCCTCGACGAGCCCGCCGCCGGCCTCGACCAGCGCGTCGAGCAGGACTTCTTCGAGCTCCTGCGCGAGCTCAACCGCGAGATCACGATCGTCCTCGTCTCCCATGACCTCGGCTTCGTCTCGCACTGGGTGCGCACGGTCGTCTGCGTCAACCGCAAGGTCGTGGTCCATCCCACCTCGGCCGTGACCGGGAAGGTGATCGCCGACATCTACAGCGGCGACGTCCAGATGGTCCGCCACGACCACTCGCTGGGGCATTCCGAATGAGCGAGTTCCTCCACGCCGTCGCCGAGCACGCCTTCCTCCAGCACGCGTTGCTCGCCGGCGTCCTCGCCGGCATTGCCTGCGGCGTGGTCGGCAGCTACGTCGTGGTGCGACGCATCACCGCCATCGCCGGCGGCATCGCCCACTGCGTGCTCGGCGGTCTCGGCGCCGCCCGCTACCTGCAGGTCGTCCACGGCTGGACGTGGATCCAGCCGATTCACGGCGCGGTCGCGGCCGCGATCGTGGCGGCGGTGGTCATCGGCCTGGTCAGCCTGCGCGCCCGGGAGCGCGAGGACACCGCGATCGGCGCCCTGTGGGCCCTCGGCATGGCGACCGGGATCCTGTTTATCTCCCGCACCCCGGGCTACAACGAGGACCTGATGAGCTACCTCTTCGGCAACATCCTGCTCGTCCGGTCGACCGACCTGTGGCTGATGGTGCTCCTCGACCTCGTCGTGGTCGGGATCGGGCTCCTGCTCTACCCCCAGCTCCAGGCGGTCTGCTTCGACGAGGAGTTCGCCCGCCTGCGCGGGCTCAAGGTCGAGCTCTACTACCTGCTCCTGCTCTGCCTGACCGCGCTCACCGTGGTCCTCCTGGTCAGCGTGGTCGGCATCGTCATGGTCATCGCCCTGCTCACCATTCCGGTCGCCATCGCCGGCCACGTGGTCCACACCCTGCGCCAGATGATGGTCGTGGCCTCGCTCCTCGCCATGGCCTTCACCACCACCGGCCTGGCCCTCAGCTACGGCCCCGACCTCCCGGCCGGAGCCACCACCATCGTCCTCGCCGGCGCCGTCTACCTGCTGGTGCTGGCCGGGCGCTGGCTGGTGCGCAAGCTGGCGTAGGCGCAGCGTCCGCGGAATAAAACACCGTCTCAACACGGTCTAGCTGTCAGCGGGCGGCGGAGCCGCGACTCCCCGCCGCCGGAGGAAGAGCGTGCGCGACACTCACAGCCTCGGGCTCGACCGCCGGGACTTTGTCAAGCTCCTCGCCGGGACGGCGGCCGCCGCCGGCTGCGGCCTCCCCTTCGCCTCGCTGCGCTCGAGTGCCGTCGACCGCAAGCTGATCGTGCTCGGCCTCGACGGGCTCGACCCGACCATGGTCAAGCTCCTCATCGACACCGGCCGCGCGCCCAACTTCAAGAGGCTGGCCGAGATGGGGAGCTTCTCGCGGCTCGCCACGACCATGCCGGCGCTGAGCCCGGTGGCGTGGGCGAGCTTCATCACCGGCCTCACCCCGGGCGGCCACGGCATCGGCGACTTCATCGTCCGCGACCCTGCGACGTATATGCCGGTCTTCTCCATCTACGAGACCCGGGACGCCGACCGCACGCTGTCCATCGGCGACTACCGCCTGCCCCTGAGCGGCGGCGGCGCCGCCAACCTGCGCCGAGGCAAGCCCTTCTGGACCCACCTCACCGAGCGCGGCATCCCGGCCGTGATCAGCAGGATCCCGACCAACTTCCCGGTCGACTCGACCGCCACCTCCGCCATCAGCGGCATGGGCACCCCGGACCTGACCGATGCCTACGGCATGTTCAGCTACTACACCTCGGACGAGTACGACTACTTCCCCAAGCTCACCGGCGGGAGGGTGTCCTACGTCGAGCCGCGCGACAACGTGGTCACCGCCGACCTGATCGGGCCCGAGAACACGCTGCGCGCGCCAAGGGACACGCGCCGCGACCCGCTCGCCAACGCGGCGAGGATCCCGTTCAGGGTCTACCTCGACCCCGGCAACAACGCGGCCCGGATCGACGTCCAGGGCCAGACCGTGGTCCTCAATCAGGGCGAGTTCTCGGGCTGGGTCAAGCTCTCCTTCGCGATGATGCCGGTCCTCGGCACGGTGTCGGGCATCGCCCGCTTCCTGCTCAAGGAGGTCCATCCCCACCTCAAGCTCTACGTCTCGCCGATCAACATCGACCCGGCCGACCAGGCCATGCCGGTGACCCACCCCAGCGAGTACGGCGCCGAGATCGCGCGCGACCTCGGCTCGTTCTGGACCAAGGGGCTGCCCTCGGACACCAAGGCCTTCGACCACCGCGTGTTCTCGGACGAGGACTACGTCAAGCAGGCCGAGCTCATCCTGGCCGAGCAGATGGCCCTCTTCGACTATCAGTGGCAGCGCTTCACCCACGGCCTGTTCTTCTTCTACGTCTCGTCGACCGACCAGGACGCCCACATGCTGTGGCGCAACATGGACCCGACGCATCCCATGCACGCCTCGTCGGACCTCCGCTTCTCGGGCTACCTCCACCACCTCTACGAGGAGATGGACCGGCTGGTGGGCAAGGTCCTGCCCGCGGTCGACGACAGGACCCTGCTCCTGATCTGCTCGGACCACGGCTTTGCCCAGTTCGGCCGCCAGTTCCACCTCAATACCTGGCTGCGCGACAGCGGCTACCTCAAGCTCAAGGCGGGCGCCGAGAGGAAGGCCAAGACCTCGATCCTGGACGTCGACTGGAGCCAGACCCTGGCCTACGGCATCGGCTTCAACGGCCTCTACCTCAACCTCAAGGACCGCGAGGCCCAGGGCATCGTCGAACCGACCAAGGCAGGTGAGGTCGCCGGCCGCATCAGCCGCGAGCTCGAGGCCGTCACCGACCCCGACACCGGCCAGCGGCCGGTAGCCAGGGTCTACCGGCGCGACGACATGTACGTCGGCCCGGCCACGGCCGCGATGCCCGAGCTGCTGGTCGGCTATCAGCCCGGCTACCGCTGCTCGTCGCCCTCGGTCTTGGGCGAGACCGGCAAGCCGGTGATCGACCTCAACCCATGGGCCTGGAGCGGCGACCACTCGATGGCCCGCGACCTGGTCCCGGGCTCGCTCTTCTCCAGCGTCAAGCTGACCAAACCCAACCCCAGCATCCTCGACCTGCCGGTGACGATCCTCGAGCTCTTCGGCGTCGAGAAACCCGCGGAGATGGTGGGCAGCTCCATCTTCTGAGCCGCTCCCCCGTTCCTGACCCCGATACCAAACGATCGAGGGCGCGAGCCTCCGCCGGCTGGAGGTGTGCTACCCTCAATCCGTACGGAGGGCGTACACAATCACAGTCACGACCGTCAACGTCGCGAGCATCGCGTCGCAGCTCGGCCTGGCCGTGCAGCAAAAGCCGTATTGGGTGTACGAAAGCCCGGCATCCGACTACCGCGTGGAGCTCAGCATCGCCGGCACCGGAACCCTGGTCATCCAGACCCACGGCTACGCCACCCTGGAGGAGATGCGGCCGGCCCTCGAGCTGCGCGACGCGGTGATCGGCGAGGTGTTCGGGGGCGATAGACGCTTCGTACTGGTCGAGGACTTCAGCAACCTCAGAGGCGCGTCACTCGAAGGCCGTCGCTACTACATCCAGCGACTGCGCAAGCTCGCCCCGCGGCTGCTGGCCGTGGTCTTCTCGGGCGCAACGCCCCTGATGCAGCTGAGCATCCGGCTCGGCCGCCGGCTCAACATCGGCGGGGCCAGGGTCCGACTGGTGAGAAGCCTGCCGGAGGCGATCCGGGTCGCCACCGAGATCCTGGTGCGGACCGGTCATGGCGGCTCGGCGCCCAGCGGGCTCGACGCGACCGTCCGCCAGCGCCCGGACGGGACGACCCACACGGTCGTCACCCACCCCGACTGGAGCTTCGAGACCGCCGACTTTTGCTCCCACGCGGAGGTGATCGACGGCTCGATCCTCCACGTCGTATCCCGCGGCCGCCTCAGCGAGGAGCACGTGACGAGGGTCATCGAGCGGCGAGAGCGGGCGCGCGCCGCGGTTCTCCCCGGCCGTGGCTTCGACTACCTCGTGTCCGACCTCAGTCAAGTTCACAGCGCCTCGCGGCGGGGGAGGATCCTGTACGTCAACACCATGAAGGAGTGGCACCGGCGGTGGCCGCTGCGCATGTTCATCTTCTGCGGGGTCAACCGCTTCATGCGCGCGGCGATCAACCTGGGTCGACCCTTCGTGCACTTCAAGGTCCGCATCGCCGAGAACTGCGAGCACGCCCTGCAGCTGATCGAGCGCGACATGGCCGGCGACCGCGCCTCAGAGCGCCCGGTCGCGTCCGTTCTCCAACGGCCCCGCCTCGACCCGGAGCTGCTCCAGCCCTACGTGGACGAGCTCCTCGCCTACCTCGGCAGCCTCGACTGGGAGTCTCGCGGCATGAGGCTCGACCCGGTCATCGACCCCGACAACCCCTTCGCCCCGGTCCTCGAGTCCATCGCCCTCATCAGGGACGAGGTCGACGACCTCCTGACCGAGCGCAAGCAGGGTGAGGAGATGCGGGCCGAGCTCGAGGCCAAGCTCCAACGCGCCCAGAAGATGGAGGCCATCGGCACCCTCGCCGGGGGAGTGGCCCATGACCTCAACAACATCCTCGCCGGGCTCGTCACCTACCCCGACCTGCTGCTGCTCAAGCTCCCGCCCGACAGCACTCTGCGAGAGCCGATCGAGAAGATCAAGGCCTCGGGCGAGCGCGCAGCGACCATCGTCCAGGACATGCTCACCCTGGCCCGGCGCGGCATCGCCACCCGGCGCAGGGTCGATCTCAACCGCATCGTCTCCGACTACCTGGCCAGCCCCGAGCACCGGCAGCTCCTCGCCCATCACCCGACGGTGCGGGTCGAGGCCCGGCTCGGGGAGGATCTGCCGCCAACGACTGGCTCACCGGTCCACCTCGGCAAGGCGGTGATGAACCTGATCTCCAACGCGGTCGAAGCCATGCCTGACGGCGGCACCGTGAGCGTGACCACTGCCCTGCGCACGGTGGACGAGCCGTTCTTCGGCTACGAGGAAGTCGAGCCCGGCGAGTACCTGACCGTGGTCGTGGCGGACATGGGGATCGGCATCGCGCCGCGTGACCTCGACCGGATCTTCGAGCCCTTCTACACCAAGAAGGTGATGGGTCGCAGCGGCACCGGTCTCGGCATGTCGCTGGTCTGGGGAACGGTCAAGGACCACCGCGGCTTCCTCGACGTCGTCTCGACCGAGGGCCAGGGCACCACCTTCACGCTCTTCGTTCCGGTCATCCGGTCGGCCCCCGACGAGGGGGGGTCGCGGGTGCCGCTCAGCCAGCTGCGCGGCCAGGGCGAAACCATCCTCGTGGTCGAGGACATGCCCGAGCAGCGCGACATCGCGACCGAAATGCTGACCAGCCTCGGCTACCGCGTCACCACCGTAGCCGGCGGCGAGGAGGCGGTGGAGCGGCTGCGGGCAGGATCGTTCGACCTGGTGGTCCTGGACATGATCATGGACCCGGGCATCGACGGGCTCGACACCTACCGCCGCATGCTCGAGCTCCGCCGCGGGCAGCGGGCGATCATCGCCAGCGGGTACTCCGAGACCGAACGGGTCAAGGAGGCCAGGCGCCTCGGAGTCGGGGCCTACGTGCGCAAGCCATACCTGCTCGACGAGATCGGGCTGGCGATTCGCCAGGAGCTGGACAGGCCGTAGCGCGCATCTCGTACGCGCCCTCAGAGCGCAGGGGAGCTGGAGCGCGATCGGCTCCCAGGCCGTCTTGGGGTCGCGCGAAAGTCGCGCGCCTACTGGACGTAGCCCAGGGTCTTGAGCTGCTCCAAGGTGTCCTGGCCGAGCTGGCCGCCGCCCTCGGCGCCCAGGGAGGCGTCGGCCAGACGCTGACGGTGAGCCTCGAGGTGGAGCTTGAGGACCTCGACCCGTTTCGGTTCGGCAGCGGCGAGGTCGGTCAGCTCGAGGGGGTCCTCGAGGAAGTTGTACAGCTCGGCTTGGCCCGTGGCGCCGTCCAGCACCATGCGGAAGGCCCCCAGGGCGACGAAGGCGTGGCCGCCGGCGCGCTCGCCAAAGGCCAGGTAGGGCGGCGTGCCCTGTCCGCGGATCAAGGGCAGCAGGCTCGCACCCTGCACCGCGGCCGGGATCTCGACCCCGACCAGATCGAGGAGGGTCGGCACCACGTCCACCGTCTCGACGATCTTCGGCACCACGCCGGCGTGCTCGCCGGCAGGCAGCCGCAGGAGCAACGGCACGCGGGTCACGGTGGAGTAGAGACCATCGTGGAGGAGCAGGCCGTGCTCCTGGAACTCCTGGCCGTGGTCCGAGGCGAGCACGATCACCGCCCGCCGGTCGAGGCCCAGCTCTCGCACCTGGTCGAGGATCCGACCGACCCACGAGTCGACGTGACAGACCTCCCCGTCGTAGAGCGCCTCGAGGCGCTCTAGGTCGCTCGCCGGCAGCGGCCGGGGTGGCTCGGCGGCGAGGGCGGCGCGCGCCGCCTCGAGGGCCTGGAGGCTGGCGTCGAATCCCTCGCCGGGCGGCCCGAGGCCCTCGAGCATCCGGGATCGACAGGGCTCGGGCGGGTCGTAGGGGGGGTGCGGGTCGTAGCTGTGGACGACCAGCAGGAAGGGCTCGGCGGCGTGGGCGCGCAGGTACTCGAGGACCTTCGGCCCGATGGTCGCCAGACCCTCGCCGCGGCTGTTGTCGTAGACGTCGAAACCCTGGGCGAAGCCGAACTCCTCGCTCAGGAAGCCACCGTCCACGAAGGCGGCCGTGGCGTAGCCGTGCGCCACCAGCATTTCCGCCAGGGTCTGGGCCTCGTCCGGCAGCCGGTGCAGCTGGTCGACCAGGCCGTGGCTGGAAGGGTAGAGGCCGGTCAAGAGCGAGGCCTGGGCCGGCGCCGTGTCTGGCGCCTGGCTGAACGCCCACTCGAAGCGAACTGCATCCGCCGCCAGGGCGTCAATGTTGGGGCTGGTGGCACGGCTCGAGCCGTAGCAGCCGAGGTGGTCGGCGCGCAGGGAGTCGATGTCGAGCAGGATGATCGGGCGCGCTCCCTCAGCGCCCCTGTCCCCGGCCGGGTTGCCGCAGGCGAGAAGAAGGACCGCGGCAAGCAAGGCGGTGCCAGGCTTCAGGATCTTGGGAAGTCGCGGCAGGAGCAGGGCAAGTCCACGAGATCGCCGAGCGTCGCAACTTCCCAAGATCCTGAAGCCTGGCACCGTTCGCCTACCTCCCGGCCCGGGGAGTCTAGCATGGGGCAGCCGACCGCTCGGAACCGCTTCGCACCGTGTACCATGGGCGGGCTCGCCGCGGGGGCTCACCCCGGCGGCGACCAAGACGAGCCTGCGGGAGGATTCCATGCGTCGACCGTCGTCATTCGTCCTTGCCATCCCTGTGGTCGTGGCCCTCGCCGCGTGCGCGGCGCAGCCCACGCCCCTGCCCAACGGCCTGCTCCTGGCCCTGGCCACCTTCGAGAAGGGCCCCCAGGGTCCAGTACCGCAACCCGCCACCCTCGGCATCCTCACCGGCGCCGGGGACGCGTGGTCCTATCGCTCCATCACCGACCCGGACAGCAACGTGTTCCACAAGGCCATGTTCTTCGAGCCGACTCCGGGAGACCAGCGCATCCTGACCGTCGGCGGGACCAGGGCGATCCTCAAGCTGTGGAAGCCGGGCGCCGCGCCCGAGCCGATCTGGGAGGCGGACTTCGGTGGCAAGTTCAGCCGCATGCGCGACGTCGAAGCCGGCGACCTCTACGGCGACGGCCGGCCGGCTCTGGCCGTGGCCACCCACGACCAGGGAGTGGTGGCGGTGGTGCGCCCCGGCGGCGCCGGCGGCTGGTCGGCGGTGGAGCTCGACCGCCAGCCAGAGACCATCGTGCACGAGGTCGAGATCGGCGATCTCGACGGCGACCGCGTGCTCGAGGTCTACGCCACCCCCAGCCTGCCCAACAAGCTCGACGGCACTCCGCAGCCCGGGCAGGTGGTGCGCTACGTGCCGGCCCGCAACCAAGGCCGCACCGTGGTCGCCGAGCTCGGCGACCGCCACGCCAAGGAGATCCTGGTCGACGACGTGGACGGCGACGGTCGTGACGAGCTCTACGTGTCGGTGGAGGCGGTGGCGGGCGGCCGCGTCCGCATCCTGCGCTTCGACGCCGGCACCCCGCCCGACGCCGGCATCGAGATTGCCACCCTCAACGACACCCTGTGCCGCTTCCTCACCGCCGGCGACGTCGACGGCGACGGCCGCAAGGAGATGGTCGCTGCCACCCACAAGAGCGGCCTCTGGCTGCTCCGGCCTGGCACCGACCCGCGCTCCACATGGTCCATGCACTCCATCGACCGCGAGTCGTCCGGGTTCGAGCACGCCGCCATCCTCACCGACCTCGATGGCGACAAGACCGACGAGCTCTACGTGGCCAACGACACGGCCGCCGAGGTCAACCGCTACGTGTGGCGCGACGGACAGCCGGTGAAGACCCGGCTCTACGCCCACCCCGAGGGCTTCTCCGGCTTCACCTGGAACATCATGCCGGTGCCGGTGACCGCCATCCCGCAGTAGCGCTCGCAGCCCCCGCTTTCGCTATCCCTGGCGAATCCGCTCCCCCCACTCGCGGGCGCGGGCGAGGAGGTCCCCCTCGTCGACGGTGGTCAGTGCGCCATCCGCCAGCAGCCGGCGGCCGGCGACCCAGACATCGCTGACCTGGTCGCGGCCGGCCGCGTAGACCAGGCTCGAGACCGGGTTGTGGACCGGCTCGGTGCCCAGGCGGTCGAGCCGGATCGCCGCTGCGTCGGCCGCCTTGCCCGGCTCCAGCGAGCCGGTCACCTGGCCCAGACCGAGGACGCGAGCGCCGTCGAGAGAGGCCATGCGCAGGGCGGCGGCGGCCGGCAGGGCGGTGGCATCCCGCGCCACGCCCTTGGCCAGGATGGCTGCAGTGCGCATTTCACCGAGCAGATCGAGGTCGTTGTTGCTGGCCGCGCCGTCCGTGCCCAGCGCCACCTCGACGCCGGCCGCCAGGAGCCGCGCCGTGGGACAGAAACCGCTCGCCAGCTTGAGGTTGGACTCCGGGCAGTGGACCACTCGCGCCCCTCTGGCGGCGAGCACGGAGATCTCCCGCTCCTCGAGCTGGGTCATGTGGACCGCGAGCAGCCGCGGACCGACGAGCCCGAGCCGGTCGAGACGGGCCAGGGGCCGCTCGCCGGACCGCGCCACCGCCCGCTCCACCTCGCCGGCGGTCTCGTGGACGTGGATGTGGACCGGCAGGTCGTGCGCGTCGGCCAAGTCGCGGGCCCGCTCCAGCGGACGGTCGGACACGGTGTAGGTCGCGTGGGGGGCTACCGTCGCCGAGACCAGCGCCTGGCCCTTGATCCCGGTCAGAAGCTCGAGACCCTTGGCCAGATACTCGTCGGGATCGCGCGCCCAGGCGGTGGGAAAGTCGAGGACGATCAAGCCCACGCACGCCCGCATGCCAGCGCCGGTGGCCACTCGCGCGGTGACGTCGGGGAAGAAGTACATGTCGTTGAAGCAGGTGGTCCCGCTGCGCAGCATTTCGGCCACGGCCAGCTCGCTGCCCACCTCCACGAACTCGCGGCTCACCCACCGGCCTTCGGCCGGCCAGATGTGGTCGTTGAGCCAGCGCTCGAGCGGCAGGTCGTCGGCCAAGCCCCTGAACAGGGACATGGCGGCATGGCAGTGACTGTTGACCAGGCCCGGGATCAGCACGTGCCCGGGCAGCCGCACCACCTCCGGGGCCGGGAAGTCCCGCTCGGCCACCGCGTCCGGGAGGATGGCGGCGATGCGCCCATCCCGGACGATCAGGGCGCAGCGGTCGTGAACCACATCTGCGGGCTCTACCGGGACGATCCAGCGCGCGTGGATGCGCAGGTCCGCTCGCATGGCGGGAGAGTATAGCGGTGCGAACGCGCACGGCTCGCGCCAGCTCGCGACCTTCCCATGCCGTCGGAACCGGTCCCGCATCGCGCTTTTCCGCACTCGCCCCTTGATTTATGCTTCATTTATGCTATATTCCATAGTGAGGAGCGCACGTGGCGGCAGCGCCCGAGCGGAGAGGAGCGACACCGTGACCAACCGCGACACCGACAACGTGGAGAGCTTCCCGGCTCAAGGCGGCCCCGACCAGCGGGCTCGTGACGCCCACTCTACGGCCAGCATCCTCCTGCGCCAGTTGGACTTGTGGTGCCGGTCTCATCGCGCTTCGCCCACCCTCAACCGCTGGGTGGCCGACGAGGCGCTGCGACAGACCCGAGGTCAGGCCCGGTGGCTCAGCCCCTCCCGACCCCTACCCAGAGTGATGGCCGGGGACGACCTGCCCGCAGAGCTGCGCCGCTGGCCGGCGCCCTGGCGCTACCGGGTGGCCGCGCTCGAGCGACGAGGCATGGCTCGCGCCCATGCGGTCCAGCTCGCACGCGCAGAGCACGCGGCGTCGTGCGAGACAGCCACGCCCCAGTGCGCATAGGGTGAGGATTGACGGAATTCGACTTCGTTGTTACCATTCCGGCGCTCTTGTGCCGCTGCGCGCAGGGGACGACTCCTGTCACGGGATGGTTTCAGATGGGCATCATGCACACCCTCAAGCGACTCGCCCTCGGCGACGACTCGGCCCCGACCCCGGACCTCGGCCGCAACGACGAGTGCTGGTGCGGCAGCGGTCAAAAGTACAAGCGCTGCCACCTCGCCACTGACGCCCGCAAGCGTTCCAGCGAACGCGCGGCCGCCCGGCGCGGCCCGGCCCGCCGAGCGTTCTAGCTGTTCCAACTCGCCCGCATCCTGTATCACGCCGGCACCTGTGGGGGACCCACGCCTCGCGACGGGTCACCCTGCTGCCGTGATTGACACGCAACCCGGCCGACCACAGCCCCGCATTGCGCCAGACCCTCGGATCCGGCACAGTGCTGGGGTGCGCCCCCTGGCCGCTCTGCTTTGCATTGGCGTCGGGCTGGTCCTGGCCGCGGTCATGACGGCTGCGGCACCGGCCGACGAGGGCCGGGACCTGCCCGCTCCGGCCCCGACCGACCACCTCTACCTGGCTCCCCACGATGCCGAGCTGCCGCCCGATGTCGCGCTTCGCATCCATGACTACGGGTCGGCGGCGCTGGTTCACCTGGACGATCCCGGTCGTCTCGATTCGCGTCTGGCGAGCCGCCTCCACCGCCTTCCGGACACCGCCATGGTGGCCTTTCGCAGCTGGCACGGTCAGCTGCCCGCGGCCACGGCGGCCGACCTGATCGCGGGCAGGCCCGGCTTCTACCTGGTGTCCCTGGTCGGTCCACCCGACTCCTCCTGGCGAGGCTACCTCGAGGAGCTGGGAATGCGGGTGGTGGCCACGGGCTTCCCCTTCGTCCTGCTGGTCGAGGCCGACGGCGCCGCCCTTGCCCGGGCCCTGGAGCTCAGCACCAGCCAGGGCTACCGGGTCGTGGCCGGAGTCGTCCCCGTCCCGGTGGAGGCACGCGCGTCACGCGACCTGCTCGAGGCCGCGGCATCGAAGGGTCGCGCCCTGCCCATCGCGGTCAAGGCCTGGCGCTTCGGGCGCGGGTCGCGGGGAGAGCCTCCCCGACCAATCTCCCTCGAGCTCGCACCCGGCGAGCTGTACTCCCTACTCGCGGCCAGCCCCGGCATTGGCTACGTGCAGCCGGTGTACGGGATCGAGCCCCACGCCAACCTCGCCGCGCAATCCCACCTCCTCGACGTCGAGGCGGTGTGGAGCGACCTCGGCTGCAACGGGTCGGGGGTGACCATCGCCCACAACGACACCGGCGTCGACCTCACCCACCCCGACCTGCCGCGCAACGCGATCGTGGCCACGAGCGGGAGGATGGCCTACACCGACACCTGGCACGGCACCCACACCGCCGGCGCGCTCATCGGCCGCGGTAGCGACCCGTCGCCGGTCAACACCTGGGACTGCGGCGATCAGACGCCGCCGCTGCCGGTGGTGCGCGGTATGGCCTGGGGTGCGACCCTGGCCACCAACAACATCTTCGACGGCGGCCTCGGCGACGTGGCCGAGATGATGCAGTGGGCGGCGGCCGAGGGGGCTGCGGTGAGCAGCAACTCGTGGGGTCTGACCGGCGCGCCCTCGGTCGTCGTCATGTATACCGCAGAGTCGGTCGCGGTCGACCGGGCGGTGCGCGACGCCGACCCAGCAACCGCAGAGCACGAGGAGATGACGGTTCTCTTCTCGGCCGGCAACCTGGGACCCGCCGCGTCCACGGTGACGGCGCCTGGCACGGCCAAGAACGCGATCACGGTCGGTGCCTCGCAGAACGACCGCTGCGGCACGTGGGTGCCAGGGCACGACCCCGGACCGGACCTGGCCGCGGTCCTCAGCAGCTCGAGCCGGGGCCCGTCCCAGGGTCGCATCAAGCCCGACCTGGTAGCGCCAGGCTCGGACGTGCTCGCGGCCGAATCGGCCGACATGGAGGCCGCGAACCCCTGGGACCAGGGCTGGACCGGCGGCCGCTACGCCCTGGCCACCGGCACCTCCCAGGCCTGCGCCCTGGCCGCCGGCGCCGCGGCCGTCTTCCACGAGCTCTACTGGCGCAGCTTCGCCGCTCGACCGAGCCCGGCCCTGGTCAGAGCGGCGCTGGTCAACGGCGCGCTCGACCTCGGCTCCGATGTTCCGTCCGCCGCCCAGGGCTGGGGCCGCCTCGACCTCGACCGCGCGGCCCACGGCCCTCTTGGTGGCGCCGCCACCTTCTTCGACCAGGGCACGGTCGAACCACTGACCACCGGCGCCCGCTGGAGCGACGAGATCGAGGTCTTCTCCGCGGCGACGCCGCTCAAGATCACCTTGGCCTGGACCGACCCTCCGGGCGAGGAGGACTCGGACCACCCGCTACGCAACGACCTCGATCTGGCGGTGACCGCGCCTGACGGCACGGTCTACCGCGGCAACCGCCTCACCGCCGGCTGGTCCACGCCCGATCCGGGCGCCGACGGCGACCGCGACAACAACCTCGAGAACGTCTTCGTGGCCTCACCCTTCGCTGGAAGCTGGTCGGTGGAGGTGACGGCGGTGTCGGTGCTCGAGCCCCCGCCCGGGCTCGCCGGACAGGACTTCGCCCTGGTCTACTCCGGCGACGCGGCCGCGTGCCGGGCTCCGGAGCCGCCCTCGGGGGTCGCTGCCGCGGCGGCCGGCGACAACCGCATCGACGTGTGGTGGGACCCGGTTCCCGGCGCCTTCGCCTACCAGGTTTCGCGCGCGACCCAGGCCGGCGGCCGGCCCTACCTCGAGCTGGCTACCATCGAGCCGCCGCAGAGCCTGTTCGCCGACACCTCGGTGGCGGGTGGCATCACCTACTTCTACGTCGTGCGGGTGCTCATCGACTGTTGGTCCGCGAGCTCGGCCGAGGCCTCGGCCACGGCCACCGGGGCCTGCCTCGAGGCGCCGCTCTTCACCGGCCTGGGCACGGTCGCGGACAGCCATGGAGTCAGCTGCGGCCTCGACCTGGAGTGGGAGCCGGCGACTTCGCCATGTGGCCGGGAGCCGATCTACACGGTCTACCGCGGCACCTCCCCGGATTTCGTTCCCGGCCCGGACACGGTTGTCGCCAGCGGGCTGGCCGAGACGCAGTGGCGCGACCTCGGCTTGGTCACCGGCCAGGAGTGTTTCTACCTGGTGCGCGCAGTGGACCCGGCCAGCGGCGTCGAGGATGCCAACGTCGCGGTGCGCTCGGGAGCGCCCTCCGGTCCGGACCAGGTCTGGCTGGAGGACGACGGCGAGCTCGGCGACGGAATGTGGTCGCGGCGCCGCGGCTCGAGCGCGGACACCGTCACCGAGCCCTGGCAGCTGACGACCGTGGACGCCCTCTCGCCGCCCCGCTCCTGGTACTGTCGCGACGAGGGCCGGGTCAAGGACCAGGTGCTGGCCCTGCGCACACCCCTGGAGCTGCCTGCCGGCACCCCGGCAGTGCTCGAGTTCTGGCACCGCTTCGTGCTCGACCAAGGCTGGGACGGCGGCCGCCTCGAGTACTCCGTGGACGGCGGCGCTGACTGGCACGACATCCTCGACGGCGACGGGTTCAGCGTGCCGGCCGACGACACCCGCTTCCTGGATGGCAGCTACCCCGGCACCCTGGCCGGCGGCTCGAGCCTCAACCCGCTGGCCGGCGAACCGGCGTGGAGCGGCGACTCACGTGGCTGGCTGCGGGTCAGGGTGGACCTCGCCGACCTCATCGGCCAGCCGCTCCTGCTGCGCTGGCGCCTGGCCTGTGACCAGGAGAGCTCTCTCGATCGCGGCTGGTGGGTCGACGACATCCGCATCGTGCGCGAGCTCGACTGCCAGCAGTGCTTGGCCCCGGCTGCGCCGGTGGGGGTGACCGCCGCGCCGCAGGGTGGCGGCGTCGCCGTCGGCTGGAGCCCGGTCGCGGCTGCCACCGCCTATCGCGTGCTCCGCTCCACCCGCGCCGGTGGCCCGCACGAGGCGGTGGCCACCGTCCAGCCGCCGACCACCACCTGGTTCGACGGCGAGGTCTCGGGCGGCACGGTCTACCACTACGTCGTGACCGTGCACACCGACTGCTGGTCGGCGCCATCCGCGGAGGCCTCGGCCGCGGCGCCGGGCGCTTGCACCCTGGCCCCCCTGTTCTACGGCATCGCGGCCGTGTCCAGCCCGCGCAGCGTTCTCTGCGTCCTGGAGCCGAGCTGGGCGCCGGCCCGCCCGCGCTGCCCGGGCGAGAGCGTCGGCTACAGGGTCTTTCGTTCCGAAACCGCCGGCTTCACGCCCGGGCCGGCGACCCTGGTGGCCGAAGGTGTCACCCACAGCGCGTGGCACGACCACGACGTCGAGCCCGGCCGGACCTACCACTATGCGGTGCGTGCGGTTGACGACGTCAACGGCGCCGAGGACGGCAACGTCCGCACCCTGCCCGGCTCGCCCCTCGGACCGGGCCTGACCCTGCTCGAGGACGACGTGGAAGACGCGACGACGTACTGGCTCGCCCTCACCGGTTCTTCGGCGGACAGCGGCACCCAGCCCTGGATAGTGGTCAGCGACGGCGGCCACTCGGGCGCCCGCTCCTGGTTCTGCGCCGACGAGCCAGTGGTCAAGGACCAGGTGCTGGCCCTGGCCGAGCCCCTGCCCGTCCCGGCGAGCGCGCGCCCGACCCTCGAGCTGTGGCACGCCTACAGCCTCGACCTGCTATGGGACGGCGGCCGCCTCGAGTACTCGGTCAACGGCGGCGCCACCTGGCACGACATCCTGGACGGCGATGGAGGGGGCATCCCCGCCAATTCCGGCCGCTTCCTGGCCGGCGGCTACAGCGGGGTGCTCCTCGACTTGCCGGCCGACAACCCGCTCGCCGGGGAGGCCACCTGGACCGGCGCCAGCGACCACTGGGAGCGGGTCGAGGTCGACCTCGTCGACTTCGCCGGCCAGTCGCTCCTGCTGCGCTGGCGCCTCGGCTGCAACTCGGCCAACGCCTTCATCGGCTGGTGGATGGACGACGTGCGGGTGTCGTTCGAGACGCCGTGCGACGGGCCCCCGCGCGACGGCGGCGCGCGCCTCCACTGACCGACTCTACTTCCAGTCGCCGATCAGCTGGAACGCCGCCCAGTAGAATGGGGCGGAGTCATCGCGCGCGACTCTTGCCCCGTCCGCGACGATCTCGACCGGCGAGCGCATGAAGGAGAGCTGAGCCTCACGCAGCGCCTCGTCCTTGGCCATCCCGGCCTGGAGGAAGCCATAGAAGCGTCCCATCAGCTCGGCGGTTGAGGCGTCATCCACACTCCACAGCGAGGCCAGGACCGAACGTGCGCCGGCGTATTGGAAGGCGCGGGTCAGTCCGAGCAGTCCCTCTCCGCCCAGCTCCTGACCGAGGCCGGTATCGCAGGCCGAGAGCACGACCAGGCTGGCGTCGAGCCGGATCGACTCGAACACCTCCCAGGCCTGGAGGACGCCGTCGTTGGCGGCCTCGACCGCGCCCTCGGGGACGCTCAGCACCAGGCCAGAGTCGAGCGGGAAGCGCTCGTCGGCCAGGCCGTGGCACGCGAGGTGGACGAAGGTCACGTCTCTGCCGATCGCCCTGACCGCGGCTTCGCTGGCTGCGGCCCCGGTCAGCACCCGGGCACGATCGCCGTAGCGTGCCGCGATTCCCTCCACCTCGGCGCGCGAGGCGGTCAGGCGCTCCAGCTGTGCGAAACGGAACACCGCCGGAAGGCCGTCGCGGACCAGCCGCCCTCCCCCGACGTCCCCGTAGTCCGGGTCTCCGACCGCAACCAGCAGGTTCTCACCGGAGGATGGGGGGTCCGCTTTGCGGAGCTCGGCGAAGAGCGTCGCCGAAAGGACCTGGGAGACCGGCGCCTCCTCCACCAGGTAGGTCCCGCGGCCGGTCTCGAGAGCTGCCCAGGGCAGGTAGTGAAGGGCGCCGTCCGGGCAGATCAGAACCCGCCGCGCCTTCGCGATCAGACCTGCCACCGGGTCGAGCAGGAGGTGGCCGAGCCGGCTCCCCTGGCCGCGCGCGACGGAGCCGGACGGCCCGGTCGCGGTGAGCTCGAGGCGGAAGCGACCGACCGCGGCCTCGATCGCTGTGCGCTTGAGGTCGACCAGGTGGGCCTCGGACCGGCCGTCGAGCAGGGCTAGGATGAAGGATCGGTCTTCCGCCAGCGCGACTGACAGGAGCAGGGTGCCCGGGTCGAGCACGGCGGCAGCCTCGGTGACTCCGAGCGGCTGCGGCTGGCGCAGCGAGGCGAGCCTCGGCGAGGCTGCCCGGATCCGGTCCTCGACCTCGCGCCTCACTGCCGCCAGGCGGCGCAGCTCCTGGGCGAGCTCCTCGCACCTCTGCGGATCGTGGAGCGGGCTCAAGGTCGCGAGCTCGCCGCGCACCGCCTCGTGCCGGGCCTCGACCAGCTCCGCCTCGCGCAGCAGCTCGGCCGGGGCATCGCGCCGGAGGTCGAGGTCGCGCTCGGCGATCATCTCGAGCAGGCCGTGGGCCCGGTAGCGCTCCAGGGTCACGAAGGCCTCGTCCACCAGGCCCATCCGGACCTCGAGGCTCACCAGGTCCTGGTAGGCCACCGCGTTGCCCGCCATCAGGCTCGACCGCCCGGCTTCCCCTCCCCCGGCCCGGGCCCGCTGCTGCTCCAGCGCGTCGACCGCCCGACGGTAGAGGGACAAGGCCTCCTCCAGGCGTTGCCTCCGCTCGAGCACCCGCGCCAACCGGTGGCAGGTGTCGGCCTCGAGCAGGCTGCCCGGGGCGAGCTTCTCGTGCACCTCCCGGCTGGCGCGGAACAGGGCCTCCGCGCGCTCGAGCTCGCCCTGTCTGAAGGCGAGGTCGCCGATGGCGATCAGGCAGGCGGCCTCGTCGAGCCCACCTGGCGCCTGCTCCCGAAACACCGCCAGGGCCTGCTCCAGCCGAGCCCGGGCGCCGGCGTAGTCCCCGGACTCGATCAGCACGCGCCCCAAGTTGGCATGGGCGAGGGCACCTTGGGCGCTACCCGGCGCGGTGCGCTCGTGGATCTCGAGGGCGCGCTCGAAGTACTCGGCCGCCCGCTCGAGACGGCCGGCATCCTGGGCGACCAGCCCGAGGTTGTTGAAGGTGGTCGCCACCCAGGAGCTGTCCGGCGCGAGAGCGCTGAACAGCTCGGCGGCCCGCACGTAGTAGTCCTCTGCCTCCGCCAGCTCGCCACGCCGCCAGGCCACGATCCCCAGGTTGTTGAGGTTCATGCCGTGGTAGGGCCCGCCTGGAGCGACCTCCTCGAGAATCGCGAGAGAGCGGCGAAACAGGGTCTCGGCGCGCGCCAGGTCCCCGCGCACCACTGCACTGAGGCCAAGGTTGGTCAGGCTCTCGGTGAGCTGCGCGGACTGCGGCGCCAGGCTCTGGCGGATCGCCAGCGCCCGCTCGTGAAAGGCCTGGGCGGCGGGGAGGTCCGCCTGCTGGCCGGCGAGCAGGCCCAGGTTGTTGAGGACCGCCGCCGTCTCGAGCGTCCCCGGGACCGCGGACTCGAAACAGGCAAACGACGCCGCGAACGCACGCCGGGCGGTGTCGAGATCACCAGCGGCCATCGCCGCGTAGCCGACGTTGTGGACACTCCTCGCCGCATCGAGGCTGGCGGGGGCGAGCCTGGCCCGCAGGGCAAGGGCGAGACGGTTGAACTCCCGGGCGACGGCCAGCCGCCCTTGAAACCAGGCATCGCGGCCGAGGCTGTCCAGGGTCGCGGCCACCGTCAAGCTCTCCGCCACCACACCCCGGCGCAGCTCGAGCGCGCGGCGATGGGCCGCCTCGGCGGAGCGGAAGTCGTTCCGCCGCTCAGCCAGCTCGCCCCGCCAATCCCAGCCGCCCGGGACCTCGCGCCGGTTCAGGGAACTGGACGCCAGCCGCTGCACGCGCTCGACCGACGAATCGAGCGCGGGCGCGCCGCCGGAGCGCTGGGCGGCCTCGACCGCCGCCTGCTCGAGCCACAGGGCGAGCGGCGCGTTGTCCCGCGCGATCTCGCGCGCCACCGCCGCCCGCCAGCGAGCGGTCCCTTCGGCCACCAAGCCAGCCCCCTGGAGCCGCAGGCCGGTCTCGTACGCTCCCGAAACGCCGCTCGGCAGAACCGGTCGCGCCTGGAAGCCCCAGCGCCCGGGCGGGACCGCAACCTCGAACCGCGCCCCGGCGCGCAGGGCGTGGAGCCGCACCCGGCCGCGTGACGCCTCCTCGACCTCGAGCCGGTCGATGTCGGCCGGGGAAGAGATCGATCCGTGCGCCGGGTCAGGTGCCAGGGTCCCGAGGGAGTCCTCCCTCCGCCACTCGACGAGGATGTCGCCAGCCACGATGCCGGCCCGCTCGAGCGCACCATCGACGGTGAGCGCCTCGACCACCACGCCGGACGGAGGCTCGCCACCCCCCAAGCCGGCAGCGACGGCCAGCGCGGCGAGGGTCACACCCGCGATTCGAAGGCGGTGCCAGTGGTCCGTGCCCACGGGCGGGCGCGATGACCTGTCGTCCCTCGAGTGGGGCGGCCTACAGCTCGTCAGTGGTCAGCAGCTCCTTCTCGATCTCGTCGGCCGTGGCCGAGACCACGTTGATGACCTCGCCCAGGTACTTGGCCGTGGCGTCGGCCGGGATCTTGGCGTTGAGCACGGCGAGCACCGTTTCGCCCCGCCACACCACCTCCCAGGCCCCGATCTTGTACGTCGAGCTCGCCTCCAGCAGCTTGGTGGCGACACGCTGCGCCAGCTCAGTGGTCTCCTTCTTGTAGCCGACGGTCCACACTTCACGAATTTCGGCGTCGCCCAGGGTCTCGGTGTTGGAGTTGACGAACACCAGCTGGGAGCGCCCGTCCTCGGACCAGGCCATGATCACCCGGTAGTCGCCGTCGGCATCGACCTCGAACTCGAGGCCCAGGGACTCGAGGGCCCGGCGGACCCGGGGGTCGGCGGCCTCGGCGGTGCTGGTGAGCCCGGCCATGACGACGGCGACGACCAGCAGAGCACCCACGCGAGCGAATCGAACCTGCCTCTTCATCTTTTTCCTCCAGCCCTGCGCCGTCGCACGCCTCACTGAAGCGGTGGCGCTGCACTGCACTGAGTATAGGACGGTCGGCCCCGGCACTGGTCGCGCCCTTGACCCAGGTCAAGAGGACCCGTCACCGCCCGGCGTAGACTGCTCACGAGCAGCGAGAACCTCGACCGGCGGAGACGCACCTTGGTCTCGCGATGCATGGAGGAGAGGATGACCGCAAAGCACGCCTTGTCCACGGCCCTGCTCCTGGCCTGCCAGGTCGGCGTGGCCCTCGCGGCCAACGCCCAGGCGACGATTCCCAACTCGATGTCCGAGGAAACGGCGGCGTGCATCGAGTGCCACGCCTCCCAGACGGCAGGCATCTACCAGCAGTGGGGCGAGTCCAAGCACTACCGGGCCAACGTCGGCTGCTTCGAGTGCCACGGGGCCGACCCCGCCGACGCGGACGCCTTCGAGCACAACGGGCACGCCATCGCCATTCTCGCCTCGCCGCGGGACTGCGCCCGCTGTCACGCCGCGGAGGTGCAGGAGTTCGAGGACAGCCACCACGCCAAGGCCGGCCTCATCCTCGGCTCGCTGGACAACCTCCTGGCCGACGTCGTCGAGGGCGACTCGAGCTTCTACGGTGGCTCGGCCCTCACCGTCGCGGGCTGCACGCAGTGCCACGGCGGCGTGGTCGAGGTCGGCGAGAACGGCTCGCTCAAGCCCACCGGCTGGCCCAACACCGGCATGGGTCGGGTCAACCCGGACGGCAGCATCGGGGCCTGCACGGCCTGCCACCAGCGCCACGCCTTCTCGGCCGAGCAGGCCCGCCGTCCCGAGAACTGCGGCAAGTGTCACCTCGGTCCCGACCACCCGCAGAAGGAGATCTTCGAGGAGTCCAAGCACGGCATCGCCTACCGCGCCCACGAGGACTCGCTCAAGATGGACAGCTCGAAGTGGGTCCTCGGCGAGGACTACACGGCCGCCCCAACCTGCGCCACCTGCCACATGTCAGCGGTGCGCACCACCGAGGGCGAGCTGGTTCCGGTGACCCACGACGTGGGCCTGCGCATCAGCTGGAACAACCGGCCCGCCACCTCGATCCGGCCCGAGGTCTCGGACGCCAAGCTGGGCCTGGACAAGGCGGCCGCCGTGAGCTGGCAGACCCGTCGCGCCAACATGAAGCAGGTCTGCACCGTCTGTCACACCCCCGGCTACGTCGACAACTTCTACGAGCAGTACGACGGGGTCGTCGAGCTCTACAACTCCAAGTTCGCCAAGCCCGGCCTCGAGCTGATGAAGATCCTCTACGACAACCAGCTCACTACCGCCACCGAGTTCGACGAGGAGATCGAGTGGGTGTGGTGGGAGATCTGGCACCACGAGGGCCGGCGCGCCCGTCACGGCGTGTCGATGATGGCGCCCGACTACACCCACTGGCACGGCCTGTACGAGGTGGCCAAGCACTTCTACTCCGAGCTCATCCCCGAGGCGCGCGAGATCGCCGGGCACTGCCTCGAGTCCGACGACCCGGCCAGGGTCGCGGGCGCCAAGAAGCTGCAGGCCTACCTGGACGCACTGCTGGCGCGGCCCGAGCACGCCTGGTACACGGGCCAGATCCCGGCCGACGAGGCCGCCAGACGCCGCCAAGCCCAGGAGGAGTTCAAGGCCCGCTACCACTGAGAGGTCCAGCCTGCCCCTGGGCGAGGCGACACGCTGCTACTGGCGGAATTGACTTCAATCTGGCGGAGTTGTACTCTTATGCGCCTTCGTGGCCGTGTGGGACTGATTGCGGCGGGCGGAGGCCAATTCATAACCGCAATCGCGAACGGCGAGGGCCAGGAACCCTGCCGGTGAGAACGCAAGCCGCCATCGAGGGCGGCATAGGGACCGCAGTCATGATCACGGACGTCCGGCGCATCCGCAACATCGGGATCTCTGCCCATATCGACTCGGGCAAGACCACGCTCACCGAGCGGATCCTGTTCTATGCGCAGCGCATCCATGCCATGCACGACGTCAAGGGCAAGGACGGCGTCGGCGCCACCATGGACCACATGGAGCTGGAGCGCGAGCGGGGCATCACCATCACCTCGGCCGCCACCCACGTCGAGTGGCTGGGTCACCACGTCAACATCATCGACACCCCGGGCCACGTCGACTTCACGATCGAGGTCGAGCGCTCGTTGCGGGTGCTCGACGGCGCGGTGCTGGTGCTGTGCGCCGTGGCCGGCGTCCAGTCCCAGTCGATCACCGTCGACCGCCAGATGAAGCGCTACCGGGTGCCGCGCATCGCCTTCGTCAACAAGTGCGATCGCGCGGGCGCCAACCCCGACCGCGTGACCCGGGCACTGCGCGACAAGCTCGGCCACAACGCGGTTCTGCTCCAGGTGCCGATCGGTCTCGAGGCCGGGTTCCAGGGCGTCGTTGACCTGGTCGAGATGAAGGCCCTCTACTTCCGCGGCGAGCACGGCGAAGAAGTCGTAGAGGGCGAGATCCCGGCCGACTTGGTCGCGACCGCCCAGAGCCACCGCGCCGAGCTGCTCGACGCGGCGAGCATGTTCTCGGACGAGCTGCTCGAGGCAGCGCTCGAGGACCGGGCCACGCCGGAGATGATCCGCGAGGCGATCCGCCGCGGCGTGATCGCCCTCGAGCTGACCCCGGTGCTGGTCGGCTCGGCGTACAAGAACAAGGCCGTGCAGCCGCTCCTGGACGCGGTCACCCACTACCTGCCCTCGCCCCTCGACGCGTCGGTCGAGGCCATCAACCTGGACAGCGAGGACGCCAGCCACGTCCCACTCCAGGCCGATCTCGAGGCCCAGACCGTGGCCTACGCCTTCAAGCTCGACGAGGGACGCTACGGCCAGCTGACCTTCCTCCGTGTCTACCAGGGAACCTTGAGCAAGGGCGACACGGTCATCCAGGCGCGCACCGGCTCGAAGATCAAGATCGGCCGTCTGGTGCGCGTGCACGCCAACAAGATGGAGGACATCCCGGCCGCCGGCGCTGGCGACATCGTCGGGCTCTTCGGCATCGACTGCCACAGCGGCGACACCTTCACCAGCCGCGGACCCCGTCTCACCATGACCTCCATGTACGTGCCCCACCCGGTGATGTCGCTGTCGGTAACGCCGGTGGACAACAAGGCTCAGGACAACATGTCCAAGGCCCTCTCGCGCTTCACCAAAGAGGACCCCACCTTCCGTGTCACTCTCGACCCGGATAGCGGCGAGACCGTGATCTCGGGCATGGGCGAGCTCCACCTCGACGTGTACCTGGCGCGGATGCGGCGCGAGTACTCGGCCGAGGTCGAGACCGGCCCCCCCCAGGTCGCCTACCGGGAGGCGATCTCGCGTCGCGCCGACTTCGACTACCTGCACAAGAAGCAGACCGGGGGATCCGGCCAGTACGCCCGAGTCGTCGGCTACATCGAGCCCTTCGCCGAGGGCGACTACGAGTTCGCCAACCTGGTCCGCGGCGGCTCCATCCCGACCGAGTTCATTCCGGCCTGCGACAAGGGCTTCCGCAGCGCGCTCGCCAAGGGCAAGCTCATCGGCTCGCCCATCGTCGGCGTCCGGGTCGCCCTGACCGACGGCAACTCGCACTCCGTCGACTCCTCGGACATGGCCTTCCAGACCGCGGCCCGGGCCGCCTTCCGCGCCGCCTTCCTCAAGGCCGCGCCGCAGATCCTCGAGCCCATGATGAAGGTCTCGGTCGAGGGACCGAGCGAGTTCCAGGGCGGGGTCTTCAAGTCCCTGCTCCGGCGCCGCGGCACCGTCATCGGGTCGACCGAGGACGCCGGCTTCGCCCGGGTCGATGCCGAGGTCCCACTGGCGGCGATGTTCGGCTACTCCACCGAGCTGCGCTCGGCGACCGCGGGCAAGGCCGAGTTCACGATGGAGTTCGCCCGCTACGCGCCAGCCCCGCGCGAGGTCACGGACGAGCTGATCAGCCTGCACCGTGGCCGGACGACCGGCGAGGAGGTGGCATGACCAAGCTGATGATCGAGCTCCGCCGCTCGCCCCGGCTCCTGCTCGAGCGCGACGGTCACCCCGGCCCCGGCCCCGGCCGCCTGGCGGTGGTCCTGGCCCGGGCCGGCGTCGGCAAGACTCCCCTCCTGGTCAGCGTCGGCGTCGACGCCCTGCTCTCCGGACAGAGAGTGCTGCACGTCTCGCTCGAGCGCACGGTGGACAAGATCCGCAGCTGGTATGACGACCTGCTGATGGAGATGCTGCGCCGCGAGCGCAAGCTCGAGCACTGGAGCGCGCTCCAGCTGCACATGGAGCGGCGCCGCCACATCCACACCTACGTCGGCCGTTCCTTCTCCGTCGACCGCCTGCGCCAGGCCCTCGACCTGCTGCGCGAGGCGATGGAGTTCGTGCCCGAGGTCATCATCCTCGACCGGGTCGAGTACACCGAGCTCGACGCGCCGCTGGTCGCCCGCCTGCGCCAGCTCGCCTCCGAGCTCCAGGCCGAGCTGTGGATGGCGTGTCGCACCCACCGCGACGGACCCCAGGCCCAGCCCGGCCACCTGCCGCCGCCGGCCGATGCCTTCGAGGAGCACGTCGACGTCGCCTTCCGCCTCGAGACCCAGGAGGCCAAGGTCCGGCTCCAGGTGCTCAAGGACCAGGGACAGGTGGTCGACAAGGACCTCAACATCTTGCTCGACCCGCAGACTTTGCTCCTGACCACCGGCGTCGGCCGCCGGCGCTGAGGCACCGCCATGGCGGGCCCTCAGCGGGTGCCGCGGAGGCCAGCCCTCCACCGGTTCCCGGTCGCGTAGGCGACCGGGATCAGGACCAGCGTGACCAGGGTCGAGGCGAGCAGGCCGCCGATCACGACCCGGGCCAGCTGGGCCTGGATCTCGGTGCCGATGCCGAGGGCGAGCGGGATCAGGCCGAGGATCGTGGTGCCGGCAGTCATCAGGATCGGCCGCAGGCGCAGCCGGCCGGAAAGGGTGCCGGGCCCGCTATTCCTCTATTGTCGAGTTCTTCACCTCCGAGATTCGATCCACCCTCGGCATGACCTGACTTTTCCCCAACAATTCCACCACAACAGCGGAATACCGGGCACATCTACAGGAAAAGACCTGCGCCGTCCCCCACCCGCCCGCCGCAGCTCAATACCTGACACCGCCGTCGAGCGGGCGGTTGGTCGCGGTTGCTGATGCCTCACGCCTTCGGGTGGAGGAGCCGCCAGGTCATGGCCCGCACCCGGTCGAAGAGCTCGAGCGCTTTCGCGGCCGCCGGGCGGTCAACGCTGTTGGCAGCGGCCAGGAGCCGCAGGTGGGAGTCGACCTCCCTGGCCGAGGCGTAGGCGATGCGCCAGTGGTGTGTCCGGTCGCGGCCGCTGCGGCCGTGCCCCTCGCTCAGGTTCGCTTCGCACCTTCGGTGCTCGCGTCCCGCCGTGGCCAGCGGGTGGCCGTACGCCGCCCCTCCCCCACTCCGGTCGGGCTTCGCCCTCTCTGCGACCCCCTCGGCTACGGCAACTGACCGCTGCCCTACGGCGGGTTCAGCGGGTACCGAGCTGGACCTCTTCGGAGTCGTAGTCTCGCCGGGCAGGGTCGAGCAGGTCCTCGAGCCCTTTGTCGCACGGGCAGGTCAACCGAATCTGGGCTGGGGCTTCGCCCGGGTGGAGGTCATGATCGGCGATCGCGTCCTGACCTCGGCCTCGGTGATCGACGAACGGAGCAACGACGCGACCACCATCCCGATGACGCGGTAGCCGGAGACGGTGCCGGAGTCGAGAGCAACGCCTGACGAGAGCTCCTTTCGAGCCCGAGCCCGTTCACGTTGCCGTTGCCGTTGCCGCTATCGGTTCGGAGCGCGAGTTGATGGGAAGAGAAACGGTAACGACAACGACAACGGGATCGGGATCGGAAACGGGCTCGGGATCGGGCCGCAGCCGGTGCCGGAGCGCGATCCTACCCCAGCGCTGCCAGGTTTTCCGCCACCTTGTCGAGCTCGGCCTTGAGCTCGGCGAGCTTGTCGCGGGCGCCCTGGACGACGTTGGCCGGGGCCTTGCTCACGAACTGCTCGTTGGCCAGTCGCGCCTCGGTGGAGCGGATCTGCTTGATCAGCTCCTCGCGCTGGGCGGTGAGCCTGGCCCGCTCCTTGTCCGGGTCGAGCACGCCGAGGACGTGGATCTCGAGCTCGCCCACGACCCGGGTCGCGGCCAGCGGCGGCCGCTCGACGTCGGGTGCGACTTGGAGCTGGTCGAGCCCGGCCAGGCTCGCGACGTGCCGGCGGTGGGGCTCGATCCGCGCCGCCAGGGCGGCCGGGGCCTTGATCCTCGCCTCGAGCCCGGCCCGCGGCGCCACGTTGTACTTGCTGCGCAGGTTGCGGATCTCGCGCACCACGTCCTGGACCAGGGCCAGGTCGGCCTCGAGGTCGAGGTCCCGCCACTCCGGGCGGGGCGCGGGCCAGCGGGCGTTGATCAGCAGCTCCGACGGGGCGACCTGCTCGCCCAGGCCGCGCACCGGCGCCTGCTCGGCGAGCTTGGACCACAGCTCCTCGGTGATGAAGGGCACGAAGGGGTGGAACAGGCGCAGCACTTGGTCGAGGGCGAGGGCCAGCACCTGGCGCGCGGTATCCGCCTGAATGCTCTTGAGGCGGGGCTTGATCATCTCCAGGTACCAGTCGCAGAGGTCGCCCCAGAAGAAGTCGCGGGCGTGGCCGATGGCGGCCGACGGGTTGTAGGCCTCAAGCTCGGCCTCGACCGCGGCCACCGCACAGCTGAGCCGGGACAGGACCCAGCGGTCCTCGGGCTCGAGCTCGGCCAGGGTCAGGGGCCGCCAGGTGGGCTCCCCCAGGTTCATGAGCGTGAAGCGGGCCGCGTTCCACAGCTTGGTGCAGAAGTTGCGGCCGACCTCGAAACGGTCGGAAATGATCTTGGCCGCGGGCAGGCCCTCCATCGTCCCCAACACGTCGAACTCCTGACCGCACTCGGGACAGAGGAAGGTGAAGATGGTGCGGCCATGCTTGGCCTCGGCCAGCTCGACCTTCTCCTGCTTGTGGGTCGCCGGGTCATAGGCCGGGCACAGGGCCTGCACCGGCAGGCGGATGTCCTGGGTCCCGGTCTGCATGTCGGCGAGCACGTAACGCATGGCGTCGGCGCCGTAGCGCTCGATGATGTCCACCGGGTCGATGCCGTTGCCCTTGGACTTGGACATCGTCTCGCCCTTGCCGTCGAGGATCTTGGCGTGGATGAAGCAGTCGGTGAAGGGCACGTCGCCGAGCGAGTAGAGGCCCATCATCAGCATCCGCGCCACCCACAGGGTGATGATGTCGCGGCTGGTGACCAGGCAAGAGCCCGGGTAGTAGAAGGAGAGGGCGTCGCCGCGCCCCCCGCTCGCGGCCAGCGGCCGCTGCCCGGGCTCGACCAGGGCCGCGGCCGGGTCGGGCCAGCCGAGGGTGGAGAAGGGCCACAGGGCCGACGAGAACCAGGTGTCGAGCACGTCCGGGTCCTGGGCCAGCCCGAGCTCGGCGAGGCGGTGCGCGTGGCGCTCCTCGGCCGCCTCGTGACGCAGGCAGACCTGGAGCTCGACCATGCTGCCGGGTCCGGCAAGCTCGCGGCCGGACTCGAGGTCGTGCTGCACGCCGGCGGCGTCGGCGATCCAGGCTTGGAGGTCGGGGTCGTCGGGCAGGGCCTCGAGCGCGCGCGCGAGCACAGAGCGATCGGCGAAGGCCGCGTGCCAGACCGGGATGCGGTGCCCCCACCACAGCTGGCGGCTGATGCACCAGTCGCGCTTCTCGGCCAGCCAGGAGACATAGGTGGCGCGGTAGCGCTCGCCGTCGGGGTGGAACTCGAGCCGTCGCCCGGAGGGCGAGCGCCACTCCCCCTGGGCGGCGTCGATCGCGGCCTGGGCCAGGCCGGGGGCGCGGAACTCTTTGGCCGTGCCGCGGCCGCAGACGATGCCGCCCGGGACGTCGCCCATCTCCACGAACCACTGCTTGGACAGGTAGGGCTCGATCGGCGTCTTGGAGCGGTCGGAGTGGCCGACCTCGACCGTGTGCTCCTCGACCGACTCGACCAGGCCCCGCGCCTCGAGGTCGGCGACCACCTGGGTGCGAGCGGCGAAGCGGTCCAGTCCCTGGTAGGCGCCGGCCTCGGCGCTGAGGCTGCCGTTGGCGGTGAGGATGTTGACCGCGCCGATCTCGGGGTGGCGCTGCCAGACCTCGTAGTCGTTGGGGTCGTGGGCGGGGGTGATCTTGACGCAGCCGGAGCCGAGCTCGGGCTTGGCCCACTGGTCGAGGATGAGCGGGATCGGCCGCTCCTGCAGCGGCAGCATGACCTTGCGCCCGGCGCGGGCCATGTCGCGCAGCCTGACAAGCAGCGGCAGGTGGCTCACGCGTCGCGCCTCGAGGCTCTCGAGCTCGGCCGCGAGGTCCGCCTTCTCCCGCGCCGGCGCCCGCTCGAGACGGGCCCCAATCTCCTCGATCCGGGACGCGATCGCCACCTCGGGGTCGGGGTGGCAGGCGACCGCGGTGTCGCCGAGCATGGTCTCAGGTCGGGTGGTGGCCACCACCACGTGCGTCGGCTCGCCCGGCAGCGGATCGATTACCGGGTAGCGCAAGTGCCAGAAGAAGCCCTTGACCTCCTCGTGGATGATCTCGTCGTCGGCGACCGCGGTCTGCAGGTGGCAGTCCCAGTTGACGAGGCGGTGGCCGCGGGCGATGAGACGGTCGCAGAAGAGGTTGAAGAAGGCCTCGCGGACCGCGGCCGCGCACACCGAGTCCATGGTGAAGCGCTGCCGCTTCCAGTCGCAGGAGCATCCCATCTGCTGCTGCTGCCTTACGATGCGTTGCTGGTACTGGTCCTTCCACTGCCAGATCCGCGCGACCAGGGCCTCGCGGCCGAGGTCGTGACGGGTCTTGCCCTCGAGCTCGAAAAGCCGCTTCTCGACCACCGCCTGGGTGGCAATCCCGGCGTGGTCGGTGCCGGGCAGCCACAGGCTGTTGTCGCCCAGCATGCGGTGCCAGCGGATGAGCAGGTCCTGCATCACGTTGTCCATGGCGTGACCCATGTGCAGGGCGCCGGTCACGTTGGGCAGGGGCATCATGATGACGTAGCGGTCGGTGCGCCCGTCCGGGGTGGCGGCAAAGGCGTCGGCATCCAGCCAGCGCTGGTGGATCCTGGCCTCGATCTCGTTGGATTCATACCTGGTGGCAAGCTCGCTCGACATGTTCAAAACCTCGCAACCTCACAACCTCGAGCCCTCGTTGAGCCGTGGTGGGCGGACGGTCGAAGGCCGGACGCGCGCGGGGTCACACCTCGGCCGCGCGCGCGAAGGCGAAGGTCGCGTCACTGACCTGGATCCGGCTCTCGTAGACCCACGATCTGACCGCGTGGTCGGTGCCGAGCACGACGGCGAGCAGGGAGTCGTCGTCCTTGAACAAGGTACGCGCCTCCTCCGCGGAGAAGAGGGCGCTGTCGCGCGCCCAGACCACGACGCGACCGGCATCGAGCTTGGCCGCGTCGAGGGCGTTGGGCAGGAGCTCGCGCACCGCTTGCGAGTCGCCACGTACCAGCATGACCAGCGACGCGTCGAGCGGAGCGCGGCCCTGGCCGAGCCAGGCATCGAGCTCCACGCGCTCGGCAACGCTGATGAGCCACGGACCCATGCGCCTTTCCCCTTCGACCGCGGGAGTCTACCACGCGGTGGCGGGAGGCGAAGTTGGGTGCGCTCGCCCTCCAGGAGCCCTGGCCTTGGTAGTTCCCGAGCCCGAGCCCCTTGCCGTTCCCGTCGCCGAGCCCGAGCCCGGGCTCGAAAAACGCCTCGCGCCGCCGGCCGTTCCACCCCTCGCCTCTGCACTGCGGGACCGCCGCCGTGGTCGACTGCAGCCGACCGCCGATCGAGAAGAGTGGCACCGTGCGCTTGACAACATGGACCGACTCCGCTTTCCTAGCTTGCCTATGACGAAGATCCTCGTCGTCGTCGAGTCACCTGCCAAGGCGCGGACGATCGCCCGCTACCTGGGACCGGAGTTCGTGGTCGAGTCCTCGATCGGCCACATCCGCGACCTTCCGTCCACGGCGGCCGAGATCCCGGCCGCCGACAAGAAGAAGGAGTGGGCCCGCCTCGGGGTCGACGTCGACAACGGCTTCGCGCCCCTGTACGTGATCCCCAAGAGCAAGGCCAGCCAGGTCAAGAAGCTGCGTTCCCACCTCAAGGCTGCGTCCCAGCTCCTGCTCGCGACCGACGAGGACCGCGAGGGTGAGGCCATCGCCTGGCACCTGGTCCAGGTGCTGCAGCCGACCTGTCCGGTGCGGCGGATGGTCTTCCACGAGATCACACGCCCGGCCATCGAGCGCGCCCTCGAGGCCACGCGCGACATCGACGAGCGGCTGGTCGACGCCCAAGAGGCTCGCCGCATCCTCGACCGGCTGGTCGGCTGGGAGGTCTCGCCGCTGCTCTGGCGCAAGCTCAGGCCGAAGCTGTCGGCGGGCAGGGTGCAGTCGGTCGCCACCCGCCTGGTCGTGGAGCGCGAGTGGGCGCGCATACGATTCCGTCTTGCCGCCTTCTGCGGGGTCGAGGCCAGGCTGCGGCCGCGGACCGCGCCAGCCGAAGAGTTCAGCGCCCGCCTCAGCGACCTCGGCGGCCGCCGGGTCGCGGTCGGCAAGGACTTCGACGGCACCACCGGCGCGCTCAAGGACCCCGGGCTGCGGCAGCTCGGTCTGGCCGAGGCCCGCGCCGTCGCCGCCGAGCTGGAAGCTGCCGACCTCAGGGTTGCGAGCGTCGACTCCAAGCCTTTCCACACCCGGCCCTACCCGCCGTTCATGACCTCGACCCTGCAGCAGGAAGCCGCCCGCAAGCTGCGCTTCAACGCCCAGCGCACCATGCGCCTCGCCCAGAGCCTGTACGAGAACGGCTATATCACCTACATGCGTACCGACTCCACCATCCTCTCCCAGGAGGCGCTGCGCGCCGCCCGCGGCCAGGTCGCGCGCCTGTACGGCGAGAGCTACCTCCCCGAGCGCCCGCGCGTCTTCGAGCGCAAGTCCAAGTCGGCGCAGGAGGCCCACGAGGCGATCCGCCCGGCGGGCGAGAGCTTTCGCACCCCGGCCGAGGTCAAGCACGAGCTGGAGGCCGACCAGCACCGGCTCTACGAGCTGATCTGGAAGCGGACCCTGGCCTCGCAGATGCGCGACGCCGAGGGTGTACGCAGCTCGGTGACCATCAGCGCCGAGACCGCCAGCTTCGGCACTGCGACCCTGGCCGCGGCCGGCAAGGTGCTGACCTTCCCCGGCTTCCTCCGCGCCTACGTCGAAGGCTCCGACGACCCCGGCGCCGAGCTCGCCGACCAGGAGAAGGTGCTGCCGCCGCTCGAGCGCGGTCAGGCCCTCGACCCGGTCGCGATCGAGGCCGACGAGCACACCACCCAGCCGCCTCCGCGCCACACCGAGGCCACCCTGATCAAGGAGCTGGAGGCGCGCGGCATCGGTCGCCCCTCGACCTACGCCGCCATCCTCCAGACCATCCAGGACCGCGGCTACGCGTGGCACAAGGGCCCGGCCCTGGTGCCCACCTTCACCGCCTTTGCGGTCATCCAGCTCCTCGAGCGCCACCTGCCCCCGCTCGTCGACTACACCTTCACCGCGCGCATGGAGGACGAGCTCGACCGCATCGCCAGCGGCGAGCTCGAGCTCAAGCCCTGGCTCTACGCCTTCTACTTCGGCGATCCGGCCGGCGGTCGCGGCGACCACGAGATCTCGCGCGTCGGCCTCAAGGCGATGGTGGCCGAGAACCTGGAGAAGATCGCGCCGCAGGAGGTCTCCAGCATCCGCCTCGGTCGTCAGCTCGACGGCGTCGAGCTCACGGTGCGGGTGGGCCGCTACGGGCCCTACGTCCAGCTCGGCGACAGCCCACAGCCGAGAGTCTCGGTGCCGGAGGACCTGCCTCCGGACGAGCTCACCGGCGAAGCCGTGCGCGCGCTCCTCGACCGCGCCGTCAACGGCTCCCGGCCGATCGGCAACGACCCCGCGACCGGCAAGCCGGTCTACCTCAAGAACGGCCGCTTCGGACCCTACGTCCAGCTCGGCGATCCCGAGCCGGCCGCCAAGGGCTCGTCCAAGAAGTCGCCCAAGCCGCGGGTGGCCAGCCTGTGGCCGGACACGTCGCCAGAGGGCCTGAGCCTGGAGGATGCGCTCGACCTGCTCAGCTACCCCAGGGAGCTCGGCGCTCACCCGGAGACCGGGGAGCCGGTGCTGGCCAGCTTCGGACGCTACGGCCCGTACGTGAAGATGGGCGAGAGCAGTCGGACCCTCGAGAGCTACGAGACCCTGCGCGCGATCACCCTAGCGCAGGCCGTCGAGGTGCTCGCGCAGCCGCGCCCGCGCCGGCGGCGCGCTCGCTCCGAGGTCCTCGCCGAGCTCGGCGTCCACCCTGCGAACGGGGCGCCGGTCCAGCTCAAGGATGGCCGCTTCGGGCCCTACGTCACGGACGGCACGGTCAACGCTTCGGTGCCCAAGGGCACGAACCCCGTCGCCGTCACTCTCGAGCGGGCCGTGGAGCTGCTCGTCGCGCGCGAGGACAAGCTGCGTGCCCAGGGCAAGGACCCGCGCGCCCCCAGGCCGAAACGCGGCGGCCGCCGCAAGGGCAGCCGCAGCAAGCCGTCCTGACTCCTTCGGCCGTCCTGACGTCGTCGCACGTTGTACAATCGAGCGTACACACTGCTGGAGGTGGGCCATGGCGCGCACCGGTGGATGGGGACTCGCTCTCTGCGTGCTCTCGGCCCTCCCCGTGGCCGCAGCCATCCCCCAGTCCGAACGTGACGCCCTGATGGCGCTGTATACCTCCACCAACGGCCCGGGCTGGAACAACGGCTCGGGCTGGGGTGGCGGCCCGGGAACCGAGTGCAGCTGGTACGGGGTGAGCTGCGACGCGCTCAGCCTGCACGTCACGGCGCTCGACCTCCACAGCAACCAGCTGGATGGTGCTCTCCCGGCCCAGATCGCCGACCTCGACTACGCGCTGGCCCTGATTCTCAACTTCAATCAGCTCAGCGGCGCGATCCCGCCCGAGCTGGGCGGGATGCCCGTCCTGCAGAGCCTGTGGCTCGACAACAACCAGCTCAGCGGAGGAATCCCGCCCGAGCTCGGCGGCCTCAACCTGCTCATCAACCTCCACCTGAGCTGGAACCAGCTCGCCGGGCCCATCCCGCCCCAGCTCGGCAGCCTCGCCAACTTGCGCTTCCTGGACCTCTCGTACAACCAGCTCGAGGGTCCGATCCCACCCGAGCTCGGCAACCTCGACACCCTGTGGGAGCTGTGGCTGTCCAGCAACCGGCTCAGCGGCGAGATCCCGCCCCAGCTCTCGGGCCTGGTCAACCTGCAGGCCCTGTCCGCGTACCAGAACTATCTCACCGGCAGCATCCCGGCCTGGCTTGGCAGCTGCCCAGGCCTGGTGACGCTCGACCTGTCGAACAACCAGCTCGAGGGGGGCATCCCGGCCCAGCTCGGCAGCCTCGCCAATCTGCTCCGCCTCTACCTGCAGGGCAACCGGCTGAGCGGGACCCTGCCGCCCGAGCTCGGCGACCTGAACGCCCTCGACACCCTGTGGCTGCACTCCAACGGCCTCACCGGCGTCGTCCCGGCCGGCCTCATCGACGTGCCCGACATCGACCTCAGGTGGAACGGCCTGTACACCGCGGGCGGGCCGTGGGACGGCACCCAGACGGTGGCGCCGGACAACGTCAGCGCCACGGCCCAGGGCCAGACCTCGGTGCTCCTCACCTGGACGCCCATCGCCTACACCGCCAACGACGGGGCCTACCGGGTGCTGGTCGCGAGCAGCCCAGGGGGACCGTTCTCCCTCGTCGCGGAGACCACCGACAAGACGGTCTCGACCCTGACCGCCAGCGGTCTCGCCCCGGGTACGACCTACTACTTCATTGTGCGGAGCCGGACCGAGCCTCAT
>Ga0316620_10000059_pt1 | contig 45679 bp, 40 predicted proteins | sample OWC_Aug_M1_C1_D5_FD_207651 | JGI IMG/M metagenome (GOLD analysis project Ga0316620, IMG submission 207651) | Wetland soil microbial communities from Old Woman Creek delta, Ohio, United States - OWC_Aug_M1_C1_D5_B | ecosystem: Environmental > Terrestrial > Soil > Wetlands | place: USA: Ohio...
CAGGGATAATCCACGGCCTTACGCACAATCCCGGCCCGTACCGGATTCCTTTCCACGTACCCGATCGCGGCCCAGAAATGTTCCTCGTCCAGGGCGCATGAGAAAAAACGCCCCTGCCACAGCCGTCCGCTGATTCGATGCGACCAATTGATGTACTGTGTGTAGCGGAGGTCTACCGGCCTGAAAACCGATCCGAGGGTGTCCGCCCGTTCCGGGATGGAGACCAAATGGATGTGGTTCCTCATGAGGCAATAAGCCACGGTTTTCAGTCCGTGCCTGGCAGCGTATTCCAGCAGGAGTTGAAGATAATGCTGCCGGTCGTCATCTTCGAAAAAGACATCCTCTCGGCGGTTGCCCCTTTGTGTGATGTGATGTGGAATCCCAGGAACCACCACCCTCGCAATTCGCGGCATGCGGTGAACCTACGTGAAAAGTGGCGCAGCGTCAATTACAAATAGGGTTGCGTCCCCTATTTTCCTGCGGTGATTTTTGAAATCGCGAACCGGACACTAGTGGTTGCGTACCCTATTTTCCAACACTGTGCCCTAATTCGTGGCTTGCAACCTCGCCCAACCTGAATGCCGTTGTTGCGTCGAAAGCGTCGTTACCCCGATTAATGTTTCCAAGAAATACTGCGGATGTAGGCATTTGAGGATCATGCCCACCCAGTATGTTGCTGCCAAACGTCTTGCTGCCTTGCCTGAGGTTATCGAACTCCAAGAGCGCTACGCCTGCAGAGTAATAGTAATTGTTTTTGATCTCCTCAATTTGCGTTTTGGTCAGCGAGCTTCCTTCCCTGAATTCGACTTTATCGACTCCGGCGTCTTTAAATTTTTTGGTGATCGCATCCTGAATCTGCTTCTTGCATTTCCTTAGAAACTCCTCTCCTCTCCCAGTTAGATCGCTGCCAAGGAACGTATAGATTATGAGGAGAAGCGTGCGGCCGAGTTCGATGAGACCGCGTAGCACGCGGGGGATGGAAAAGCTCCGGTGACGATGCGGGACGAGTGCCAGGATCTCTGGGGTGAGTTTTTCGGCGAACAGGAGGGATTGCGTTTCCTGATCGAGCGGCAGCCCGGCATGGAAGTTGTGGGTGAGGCACGCGCAGGACTATCTGCGGCAGCTTCAGCAGCGGGGATTGCAGGACTCGTACGATCTGCTCACAGATCGCGAAAAGGAGGTCTTGCAGCTGCTGGCCGAGGGCAAATCGAACAAAGAAGTGGCGTCGCTGCTCGGCCTGAGCGTGTACACCGTAGAAACCCATCGGGTGAACTTGATGCAGCGGCTCAATCTCCACAGCACGGCTGAGATAGTCCTTTACGCCGTGCGCAAAAGAATCATCTCCTGACCCGACCGCCGCCTGTGCGAAGCAGTCCTGCTTGGGACGGACTGCGGGTTGCGGGGCAAGCGCGGCTGAAGGCGGGGCTATTCCGCCCGCAGGGCGCTCGAAGGAACGACCTTAGTGGCCCGCCAGGCAGGAATCACGCAGGCTGCAAGCGCGACCAGCAACAGGAAAGCTGCCACGATGACATAGGTCAGCGGATCGGCCGGCGATATTTCGTAGAGCTGGGTGCTGAGGGGCGTGGACAGGAGAAGCGCCAGCGGCAGACCGGCCAGCTCTCCGGCCAGCGCCAGCGTCAGCCCCTGGCGAACTACGAGACGCACGACGTCTTCGGGACCGGCGCCGAGCGCAATGCGCACGCCGAACTCATGGGAGCGCCGTGCCACGGAATACGCCAGCAGCCCGTACACGCCGACAGCGGCAAGCATCAGTGCCAGAACAGCAAAAATGGACACGAGCAGCGTGATGGCTCTCGGGACATACTGCGCATCGGTCCGCAGCGCCTCGAGCGGCACAACTTCGTGAACCGGGACGGTGCTGTCCAGCGCGGAGACGGCCGCCTGTATAGCCGGTACGACGGTTGCCGGGTCGCGGGAAAGATGGACCACGAGGTACAACCGGGTCCAGGCGAACTGGAACTCAGGGAGGTAAAAGAACGGCCGCGGCGGTTCGGTGAGCGACACCTGGCGCACATCCCGGACCACGCCGATGACGGTGCACCAGGGCCGGTCGTTGCCCGCGATCGGCCGGATTTTCCTGCCGATCGCACTCTCGCCCGGCCACTGACGCCGGGCCAGCGTCTCGCTCACCAGGGCCACAAAAGGTGCGCCGCCGGGGAGCGTCCCGTCGGTTGTCGTCCAATCCTCATCGTTGAAGTCACGCCCCTCCAGAATGCGGATTCCCATGGTCCTGAAGTAGCCGGGCGTTACGGTGCGCACGTTCGCGACCGGGATGAGCGGCTTCTCCCCCAGAGCGTTGTCGGCGTCAAACTCCATCGATCTCTGACCCGTGAGCCAGCGATCGCTGGTGCCGGTCGCCGAAATGACGCCCGGCAGGCTGCGAACCCGCTCAAGCAGCGAACGCCAGAACTGAAGCACAAGCGCATCGGGCTCGTAACGCGTGCGCGGCAGGTTCACCGTGATGGCGATGCGTCCGGCCGTTTGGAAACCCGGGTCCACACGCGAGATGCGGTCGGCGCTGCGCAGCAACAGTCCGGCGGAAACAAGCAGTGCGAGAGCCATGGCCACCTCGATGACCACCAGTGCGCCGCGCAGCCCGTGACGAGCCGGCGACCCGAATCCGCTTTCGGTGGCTTCCTTGAGCGCCTCGCTGATCCCCGGCCGTGACGCCTGGATCGCGGGCAGCAATCCCGTCGCCAGACCTGAAACGACTGCAAGCGCAGCGGCAAACAGAATTACCGCCCCGGAGATTCCTGCGGCGTCAAGTCTGGGAATGTGGCTGGAACCCAGGCTGCGGAGCACATCCACTCCCCAGAGCGCCAACAGAACGCCCAGGGCGCCGCCGAGCGCGGCGAGCAGGATCGATTCGGTCAGGAGTTGCCGCACGATGTGAAGCCGCCCGGCTCCCATGGCCATCTGGATGGCGACCTCGCGCCTGCGTCCGACCGCGCGAGCCAGCAAAAGGTGAGCCAGGTTTACGCAGGCAATGAGCAGGACGAGCAAGGCGGCGCCGCCGAGCAGCGCCAGGATCCGCCGTGTGTCTCTGTCGACCACCAGCCGATCCAATCGGGCCAGGATGACCGTCGTCTGCGATTGCGCAGCCCGAACCTCGGGACGGACGCCCGCCGCAACACTCTGCGACCGGGACTGTGCGGCCTCGATCGTCTGGCCGGGATTCAGGCGCCCCACAACGGTCAGCATGCGCCGATCCAGCATGTTCGTTACGTAGGGCGGCAGCGGCATCACCAGGTCGGCGTCGAGCCACTGCTCGCCGGGCGGCATTACGCCCAGAATGACTGTCGGCCGGTCGTCGACGAGAATGGTCGTGCCGATCGCTGCCGGATCGGCGCCGAACTGCTGGCGCCATAACCGGTGGCTGATCAGCGCAACATCCTGGGGATGATCTACCACCGCCTCTCCGGCAGAGAAGCCTCTCCCCGCCACGGGTTCCAGCCCCATGACAGCAAAGAAATCGGCGGTCGTCTGCCGGGCGACAACCTGAAGCGGCGCCTGCAGCCCCCCGATGTTCGTCTCGCGTTCGTACCAGGCGGTAACGCCCGTGAAACAGTCGCTGCACTCTCGCAATGCCAGGAACATGCGTGTCGAGCAACTACCGAAGGTCGCGCCGCGACCCTCATCCTTCTCCTGGACCAGCACAAGGCGTTCCGGTTCGCGCAGCGGCAGAGGCCGGATCAGCAGCGCGTGGATCACGCTGAACAGTGCGACGTTCGCGCAGATGCCCAGGGACACCGTGAGTGCCGCCGTGATGGTGAAGCCCGGCCGCCGCCTGAGGGAGCGCTGGCCGAAAACGACGTCCTGGATGATAGAGCTCAATGCACAGTCCTGCCTGCCGCCCGGGGCCGGCGCCGGATGTCCGGTGCAAGAGATGCAGGAATAAAGAATCGCGGATTGAGCGGTGAACCCGAAATCCGGCTGTCAGCAATTCCCTGCTGCGGGTTCAGGCAATTCTCGCCGCGCCCCAGCGGCTCAGAAAGTGTTTAGAGCGCACGCAATATAGCATTATATCAAAGAGGATTCAGTTTTGCAGTTAACCCGGGTCATTCATGAAAAGCAAACGAAAAGCCCTTTGGGACACGGAAAAACACGGAAGCACACGGACGGAAGGAATCCGCGTGCAGTGCTTTTGCCGGCCCGAAGGGCCCAGCGCGAATCCAGGAACCTTCGCCGGCTCAGTGGGCCATCCGGCTGAGTCCGTACACATAAACCTCCTCGCCGGTTTCTCGCGATGTGAGCCCCGAGGGGTGTTTGCTGATCATGGTCCAGCCCTCGGACATCAACTCGTAGAGTGCGTCCTGCCTGTCAACCCAGCGTCGCGCCGACTCACCTGGATCGGCGGAAAGGTCCGCCAGTAGATGCCACATGCTGTCATGAAACTCCAACCACGCATATCGCTGCATTTGTACCTCTCAGCTTCGGTATGTCCGCCCGCCGGGATATATCCCTGGGATCCCGCAAGCCAGCCCCTTGCCATTGGGAACAAGGCAGGCCGCTATGGAATCCTGGTGCATTGCGTCCGCAGATCTTCCCCCGGCCGCATTATGACAATAAAGATCCGGTCATGGACCGTCACCTCTTCTAATGCAATTGACATGCCCGACATCCCGGCATGACAGACCGGGATCCGGAAAAACGGGAAACTCATTTTGCACAACATTTATCGGCGCCCTTGCGGGCATGCAATCCGCGCACCCTGGAAAAGGAACCGTCGCTTTTCGGCACATGCATGATGGAAATCAGCATGCCCGCCGTCCGATGCCGGAAAAACCACGCCTCGGGCCAGATCCGGACCGAGGACGATGCGCTCCAGATTGATGCAATCCGGTGAAGAGCATCACCGCAAAAAGGGTGGCGTTGTGCCAAGCTCGGGTCCGTTACATCGTTTCAAACTTGGTGCATAAAGTGACCGACAGTCCAAACACCAGACGTCCGCGTCTCTGGATCAGCTACCTTTCATCCGGCCCGGAAGACCGGGATTTCAGCTATCTCGTGTCCCAGTTGCATGCGGAGAATGTCGAGGCGATCTACAATTGCATCCGGCTGCAGCCCGATATGCGTCTCTGGCAACGAGTTGTCCAGAGGCTGCTGAGCATTGATTTCGACGGCTGGGCATACGTTCTGACGCATCAATTCCTCGCAGACAGGGCATGCACCGATGAACTGACAGCCGCTATCGATCAGATGCTTCCGCATATCGGACCCAACTTCCTGATGGCGGCGCTGTTGCAGGGTGTCGGGGTGCAGCATGTGCCGCCGGCGCTCAGGATGCGGTTGTGTCTGTCGCTTGGGGATCCGGCGTGGAAACACCGGCTGGCGGGCGCGCTCATGAATCACGCCCCCGTCCAAAAGCCGGGGACGGCCCGGGAAGAATCGCGCTTCGTATGGAAAGTCCATCCGTGCTACGGCGGCGATCCTACGATGACGGCCGTCGAGGTCGGCCCAAGAAGCGAGAGTGTTCAGTTCTGGCGGTTTGCCGTGCCAAAATCAGTGACGACGGTCCGTTGGGGAGTAGGAGCCGCGGGCGGCGGCGAGATCTCACCCATCAAATTCGCAGTAGCCAAGGGTTCCGGGAGATACGGTGATGCCGAGGTAGCCTGGTTTGGCGCCGCAAATGGAATTTCCGTCACCGAAAGCGCGTACGTGGTGTTTTTGGGCACCTTGCCGAGATTCGTCTGTTTTGGGCTGGCCACAAGTCCTGCCGGACCTCCCGGACCTATGGAGATTCTCCGGACTACCTCTGGATAGCGGATGCTCACGAATGCCGGCTTTGCAGGGGAGCCGACGTTCGGCGGTGATGCGGAGCCGGATACGGCATTGGCCCTGCCCGGAGATCCGCATCCTTTGCCGCCGGTCTCAGGATCGATCCAATCATCGCTTCATAAATCTTCACTCCCTGCCATGGGTTGTCACTTCCGGACAACTCCGTTATCATAGAGCCGAAATCCGATATGAGATGGTCTGACTTCGCTAAGAATTTCATGCTGGTTGTTTGTGCGGCTCTCTCGCTCAGTGCGCAGGGCGCAAACTCCGGCGGCACTGCTGTCTGTGTGGTCGCCGTCCGCGACTCCGGTCTTTTCACCATGTGTCCCTCTGCATCCCTGGTGAGGAAATGGGGGTACCTGGGCCGCACACCAAGCACGGAGATCATTCAGAATCCCGACGGTCCGCGTCTGGCTCTCCCGCGACATCTTCTCCAATTGGATCGCCCCGTCCTGGACAGGTCGCGCGCCGATTGGTGGCAGATCATCGGCAAGGCGTCCGGCTTATGTCCTTCAGGGCTCATTGATCTCGAACTTAAGAAAGCCATTGAGAGGGAATTCTCTCAGCGGGACGAGTACCGTCTCGTGGATTCTCCTGAGAAAGCCGACCTGGTCTTTCTGGCCGAAGGCATGTACGCAGACCTGTATTCAGGTTTCATCGGCGCTCCCTACGGGCGCTCCCGTCCTTCCGGAAATCCAATGCTTGCCGTTGTCATGGCGATTGTTGTTCCAGCCGCAGCATACACCCGGGCTCCTGCCGACAGTGAACTGCTGTTGGCAGCCAAGCTTTGGGAGGGAGCAGAAGCCTGGAGATCGAGCCCGCCGGCAGCGGACCGGCAGCCCGCTGCCGAGCCGGCATCATGTCCGCGTCTGGTTGGGCAGTTTTTGGAACGGAAGCGTCAAGAGGCAAGATTTCCCGCGCTTTGTGCCCCCCGGATTCAGGTTCCGGCAGTCGACGGACTGGGAATGCCTCGCACGAGATCCGGCCTGACAATGGGAGAGGCTGCCCTGCCGGGCACACCCGGCACGACACCCGGACTGTCCCCGACAGGCGGCGTCATCAAGGTCAACGTGTCGATGGTCACCGTGCCGACGCTGGTCAGCGACGCCGCAGGCCGGTATGTCCCGAATCTGTCCGCCGAAGATTTTCATGTATTCGAAGAGGGAGTCGAACAGCGCATCGATCGCATCATCCCCGAGGTGATCCCGTTTCACGTGGCCCTGATGCTGGATACGTCCGGCAGCACCCTTTTCAGCCACGGCGATATTCAACAGTCTGCGCTCGCATTCATTGAAGCACTGCGGCCTGAGGACAGCGTCATGGTCCTTTCTTTCGACTCCTATATCTACCTCGACGCCGCGTTCACCAGGGACCGGGCCGCGTTGCGGCGCGCAATCCTGAAAACGGATACCGGCGCCGGGACCAGGCTGTATGACGCTCTGGACGTGGTCATCAGCGAGTGTCTCAGCCGGGTCGAGGGCCGCAAAGCGATCGTGCTGTTCACGGATGGAATCGATACCCATAGCTGGCTTGCCCGGTACGGCAACTACCGGGACAGGATGGAGGAATCCGATGCGCTGCTCTATACGGTGCAATTCGATGTCTCGACCAGCAGGCCAGCTTCTCCGTATTTGAAGGAGTTGAGTGAGAATAGCGGCGGCAAGCTGTTCACCGCGTCCACAATCGCCAGCCTGGCCGAATCGTTTGCAGGGGTTTCCGAGGAGCTACAGCATCAGTACACAATCTGCTATTACCCTTCCGCTCAGAACAGTGACGCCGCCTTTCGCCGCATCCGCGTCACGGTCGACAGGCCGGGCGCGAAAATCCGCGCCCGAACAGGATATCGCGTGGTCGCCGGGCCGGCGGCGAGAGACTGAAGAAGGCGATGCGCTGAAATCCGGGAGGGCGTGCTACCCCGGATTGTTCATGAGACTGTTCTCGAAAGGCATTTTGGGGACACGGAAGAACACGGAACCAGACGGAAGCAGCCTGGTGGAATCCGTGTGCAGGTTTTTTGCCGGCCCGAAGGGCCCAGCGCTGCGCGCTGGCCGGTCTTTTCAGGCGCGGGCTGCCGAACGCGCCGTTTGGAAGCGCGATCCGGGAAGCACGCCTGCCTTCGCGTTCGCCAGTCCGCGCCTGAAAAGATCGGCGGCAAAAGCCCTGCCCGTGTCCATCCGTGTCCCGAAAGCTTGTATCCAGAACGGATCCCGCAATCCCGTCCCGTGCCGCCTCGGCATACTTCCGATCTTCATGAACCTTCCGGGCTACGTGCCGCGGGGAGCAAAGCGACCGGCCTGCTCGCGGCGGGCGCGATCATGAGGGAACAGAGTGTGGCGCAACGTGTCGGCCCACCACCGGGAAACCTCCTGAAACGACAACGGGCGAGTCTCGACCCGTACCTGGCCCCGTTTGACGGCACGGATGACCGTTTCAATCCCGGGTTCCGCATGAATCCAGGTGTAAGTCTCTCCCAACTGCCAGAGATAGTGGGCATCCGCACACCCGACCATGGTCTTGCCGCACTCGAGCGCCAACCGGCGGGCCTTGCGGTTGAAGTCAAGGCCGGCGGTATAAAATCCGGAGATTTCGATGGCGTCGAAAACGTCGAGATGACGCTGGAGCAGACGCCCGAGACACGTCGGCGCGGGAAAGAAAGGGTGTGGGGCGATCACCAGCGTGTCGTCTCTGCGCAGAGCCCTGATTTTGGCCATCGAGTCAAGATTCGGGGCGCCGGTGCGGAAGTTGTAGACCAGTACATGGCGCCTGCCCGCCACAAAGACCTCCATCCCGGGAATCAAGGTGATTCCGAGCCCCGCAGCAAATTCCGCCAGTGCCGGGCTCCAGACATCGAGACAATGACAGGTGATCGCCAGTACCTCATAGCCGAGGCGCGCGGCCTCCCGGATCAGAGCTTCCGGCGGACAGGTGCAGAACCTGTGATCGTGCGGGTCCAGATCACAGTGAGAGTGCAATTCTGCTTTCAGCCAGCGTTCACCCATTGTCGATTGATCCTTTGTCGGCAGTCACCGGGAAACACAGTTTATTTGTCGGATGCCGAAGAACGCAGCATTAGCTCATTAGGCGGGATTTTAGCCGCAGCATCTGAAGTCACAAGCCCGATTTCCATGGAAAACCCGCCTTCAATGTACCACACGCGGGCGCGATTTGGCGATTCCGCGATTGCGGTGATAGAATGGCGCCGGTGCCACAAACGATGAATCAGGAGTGCTTCCGCTGGCCTTTGATCACCGAGGAGACGATCGCCAAGATCTCTGACCTCCTTCGCTCGGGCAGAATCCACCGCAATCCGGAGCTGACCGAGGGTTTCGAATCCGATCTCCGCCGCTTCTTTCGGGTCGGACACGCCCTGCTGGTGTGTAACGGCACGGCAGCCGCGTTCAGCGCGTATCATGCCCTGGGGCTGGGTCCCGATGACGAAATCATCGCCCCGGCTTTCACGCATTGGGCCACCGCGGTGCCGGCAACCCTCCTGGGATGCGGCGTGGCCTTTGCAGATGTCGAACCCGACTCCTGCAATCTGTCCCCGGGCAGCGCGGAACGGCTGATCACCCCGAGAACCCGGGCAATCGTGGTCTCGCACATGTACGGCAATCCCGCGGACGTGGTGCGATTGCGCGCTTTGTGCGACCGGCACGGGCTTTTTCTCGTCGAGGACCTTTCCCATGCGCCGGGCGCATGGATCGGCGGCGCGCCGGCCGGCTCCTTCGGCGACGTCGCGTTTTTCTCCATGCAGGCTACCAAGACCGTCTGCGGCGGTGAGGGAGGTGTCCTGCTGACACGCGATCCCCGCGTCTACGCCCGCGCCGTGGAACTCGGCCATCCCAAGCGCATCTCCGCCTTGCCCGCCGAATTCAGGCGGTACGATCGTGTCGGCTTGGGCTACAAGTTCACCCTCTCGCCCATCCTTGCCTTGCTGGCATGGGAGTCTTTCAAGCAGATCGAGGCCGTCAACGAGGCGCGCGTCGCGATGTTTCGCGCCTTCCGCACCTCGATCGCAGGCCATTCACGGATTTCCTTTCCCGCGGAACACGAGGGCGTGCGCCGGGTGTTCTGGGAGTACGAGATGTTCGTGCACCCGCCTGGACGCAGCCCTGCGGAGATCGCCGCCTCGCTGAGGGAACGCGGAATCATTGCCGACGTGCCCCGGTTCGAATTCCTCCCGGACCTGCCGCACTTCGCGCGCCGCCGCGCGGTGCCGGGATCGTATCCGAATGCGCGGCGGCTGCGCGAGGAAACACTCGTCCTGCGGCCTTTCTCAAGTCGCGACGATGACGCCCTGGCGGAATATGTCCGCATTTTTCGGGAGGCCCTGAGCGAAGAGAGAACGGAAAGTTTGTCCGGCCTTCCTTAGCCATTTGAGGATGAAGCCGGGCAGCACGGCCTATCCACTTTTCGCCGCTGAGATTCCTATGGTAGTTCCGCCGGGACGGAATCAGAGCAGAATCATTGCCCGCCTCTTCTGTGTCGCCCCTGCCACCGGAAAAATCGTCATGGACACAGCGGAAACGGCGAGGCTGGATGGCAGGAGGCTGCTGTCACTCGCTGCAAGCCATGGTCTGACGGAAGTGCTGTACGCAACGCTTGCCGGGCTGTCCTGCCTGAAGGTCATCGACGAGCCGGACAGAGAGCGCCTCAGGCTTGAGAACAGCGAGGCCCTCAGGCGCCATCAGAGCCGCACCGAGCAGATCGTGCAACTGCACAGGGTTCTGCGCGCGCAGGAAATACCATATGTCCTGCTGAAGGAACACGCGTTCGACACGTGCATGCCGGCAGCGCATTGCATCCGACAGAGTGATTTCGACATTCTTGTGAGACCATCGGATCTGGCGGCCGCGGAGCGTCTGCTCGTTTCGCTGGGATATGCACGCGTTGTCCGACCCTGGCCAGGCGAGTACCGGTTCCGGTGCGCAGGGCGTCTGTCGGTGGACCTGCACACCTCGCTCGGCGCGCACCACGGGCGCCACGAAAATTTCCTCGATGATGGGGAGGCCTTTGCGCGCACGCGCCTCATCGAACTGGCTTCGGAGTCGGTGCCCGTGCTGCACCCGGAGGACGCTGCCCTTTTCCTGGTGCTGCACACGGCCCTGCACCACAACTTCACTCCCTTCAGAACAGTGGTGAACTGCTGGAACTACATCGCAGGGCGGGATCGTGAGCTGTCCGACAGCCGCCCGTCGGCGCGGGCAAGGAACATCCTCTGGCTCACGCTTGCCTACATGGCTGAGATCACAGGGTATTCGCTGGAATGGCAACGCCGTCTCGTGCCGCCTTCCTTCCTGACACGCCGCCTTTTCCAGATTCTGTTGCCGAACGCGGGGGATTATTTTGACCAGGACGTGGAGCGGAAACTCCGGCAGACCTGCCGCACCGGCTGGCATCTTTGCCTGTATCCGGAAGCCTGGAGCGAAAAGTTCCTGTGCCTGGCGAGGACCGTCGGCGTCCGGAGGGCAGCATGGCTCTGATTGCGCGATATCCCGGAGCGGCCTGCATCTTCACCTGCGGAGGCATGGCAGTCTCCGTGGCCGGCGATGACGCCGTGCGCGCCCTGATACAAAGGTCGCGGCCCTGGAACGAGGCCTGGATTCCCGGCTGCGTAACCGTGGGAAAGAGCCCGGGCCGCCGCGTGCACCTTGTCTGCAGGATCGAGCCGGGCCGCAGTCACTTGCCGCGCGCGGCGTTCACCGCCCGGCCTCCGGCCCTCTGCATAAATGGCGATGTGTCGTTGCTCACTCCGGAGGCATTTGCGGAACTGATGCTCTCCCTGTTTGCACGGTTTCTGCAGAGGCGTGGCAGCTTTCTCGTGGACGGAAGCGTAGTGCGCCTGCGCGGTGAGGTTGTGATGCTGACCAGCCCTGCAGGCGCCGACAGATCGGCCGCAGCGCTTCAATTGGCGAGGCAGGGTCACGAAATCCTGGCGACAAACCGGTCTTTGCTCAGCAAGGACATGAGGCTGCTGGCGGGCACGACCGCATTCCATGCGGGAAAGCAGGGGGGGCGCAAACTCCAGGCATCGCCGCCTGCGGCCGGGCCGCCGGTCATTGTGCCGTTGTGCGGAAAATATCCGACCATCAGCCGCATCGTGCACATTCATCTGGAGGAATCGACATCCGCGCCCCGAGAGATCGACCGCCCGAAGCGAAAACTGGTTATGTCCAGCAATGTGGTCTCACGCCTGGCCGCCGGCCCCGCGGTCGTCGCCCCGTGGGGGCTTTTTCTTCCGCTGGTCACGACGGCTCTTGACGTGCGCAGGCGGCATGAAGCCATCCTCAACATGGCCGGGCTGCCGCAGGCCTCGCTGTATTGCCGGCCGGAAGACCTCGAGGTGATGCTTGAGAAGATATCCTAGGGCGAACCTGCCGGGATACACTTCCTTTTCTGCAAGCATGTTCGGGATTGCGATCGCCCGGATCACGGGACCCACCTCCCTGTTGACGAATTGGGCTTCGGATCCGGAGTTGTATCGCGGCGTCCCCGGATTAGCGCTCCGGACAGACGCGCGCGGCGGAGAACCCTTCCGCCTGGACCTGCGTCCCTCCATGCGCAATTCGATTCAATTCACCAGGCCATCCACCACAATTACGGTCCGCGGCGATCTGGAATCCTTCCAGCGCGAGGATTTCCGCCGCCTGGTCGTGCATATTGCCAAGACAGCCGTCAGGCTCGTGAATCACCAGCTCGTGCATGCCGCCGCCATCGTGTGTGCGTCAAACGAAGCCGCACTGCTCTGCGGGAGTCAGGGCGGCGGCAAAACCACCACGGCGCTTTACCTTTCAGAACGGAATTGCCGGATTGGCGCCACCGACCTTTGCCTGGTGGATGCCGATCTCCGGATTGTCGGCGGTTCGACGCATGTGAATCTCTATCCGGCGATGCTCCGCCGCTACTTCCCGGCGCTCGCGGCAACCTGCTTCCCGGAGCCTGCAGCTGAAGCTGACTTCGACCGTAAGATCTCGCTGGATCCGGCGCTCCTGGGCGCCGTCCGTTTCGCGGACCTGTCGCAACCGGTCCCGATAGCCCGGGTCTTTATCCTCTCGGTCCACGCACGCAAATCCGAACCCTATTGCGAGGCACTCCCGCCGGCGGAGCGGCTCCGCCGGTCCATCGTGGTATGCGATGACTGGGTCACAAGTGACTGGCTCAGCCCGTCCTGGCGGACCTTCTTCCCCTCCCTGGAAACCAGCCGCACCCGCAAACTCACCCAAACCGCAGCCATGAGATTCGCATCGCTCCCGCACGATGTCGTTTGCGGCGAAGTGGATTTCGCCGCTGCAACCGTGCTCCGGGCGATGGACATGAATTCCTGACCAAGACATGGGGTTGCTGCGGGGGCGTCCGGTTTACTGCGCGCTCGCCGTTACGCGGATCCCGTCCTGAAGAGTGTCACCCGGACGAATGACCACGACACCTGCTCTGGGCCTCCGAAAGGCAGCTTGGCATAGACAATCCATTCCATCCGGCTGCAGGTGTTCATCAGAGCCGCAAAGGCGCCCGGATCGGGGAGACGCCCGAGGGAACCGCGGAAATTGAGCTTTCCCACGGCACGAGCCTGTTCGAAACAATGGAAAATACTCCTCGAAACAGATGGAACGGACGGGGCGCCCTATATTTATTGCTTGAGGCGCGCGGCAGTCAATTAGCAAAAGGGGCAGCGTATCCACAACGGAGGAACTGGGCCTGCCATGCCCCGAGTATGTGACTCTCCTGATTCAGGTTCAACCACGATGTTAGGGCGTTCCTCGGTTGCCTGCTGGATCCGGAATCAGTCTTATGGGAGCCGCTTCAACTGGACGTTCCGGAACTGGACATTGTATCCCTCGGCTTCGAGCCCGAGATATCCGCTGAGCACTTCGCAATCATTGAACTCACTTACAGTTGCACCGTTCACCCAGAGAGAAATCTGCTTGCCGACTGCGTGGATTTCGTAGACATTCCATTCGCCCGCGGGCTTCATCCGGTTTTCCTTCATTTCCTTCTGCAGGTTGACTCGCTGCGCCGCCCCCTTCACCAGCGTGTTCATAAACAGGAATCCCCCGGGAAGCGTGGCCTGCGCCTGGTGCCAGATCGTTCCGTCAATGTTGGTGCGCACGTAAACACCGCTGTTATAGCGCGTTTCCCCTTCGACCGGGATGAAACGGAATTCCGCGTGCACCACGAAATCCTTGAGCTCGAAAGCATATCGAAGCAATTCATGCCCGGCATTCTTGCCTTCGCAGGTCAGAATTTCCCCGGAAGGATCCAGCTTCCACGGCGAAGGATCGCTCATCGATCCTGCGCGAACGATGGGATTACCTGCCAACGGCCCGCGCACCCAATCCTTCATGCTTTTGTCGGCCAATAGATTCGTCCACCCGAGTCTATCCGACTCCAGTGAGCTCTGCGACTGGCCAAATGCGAAAAACACAAAACAGCAACTGCACGATAGAAGAATCGCAAGTCTCCGCATAGTCGGTTCTATCCTTCCTGATTCTTTATGCCTGCCAGTATATCACGGACAAACCATCTTCATTAATACGGCGACAGGCTGCGATGTCACCGATCCCGACTTCCGCTGCTGGACGCTCGAGGTGGATCGATGAGTTAAGATGTGTAATAATAGGTGTGGAGGTTCACACATGGCGACCAATCTTTCCATTGATCCCAAGCTCATCGATAAAGCCCTCGAGGTCAGCGGTGAAAAAACCAAGAAGGCGGCCGTTACCAGGGCGCTGCAGGAATTCATCGCCCGCAGAGAACAGCGCCGCATCCTCGCACTTCTTGCCTCTCTGGAATGGGATCCCGCCTACGACTACAAGAAGGAGCGATCCCGATGAACATCCTGGTTGACACCTGTGTGTGGTCGGCGGCGCTGCGCCGCGACTCGGTTCGAGAGTCGCGAGAGATCCAGTGTTTGCGGGCGGCCCTGCAGGATGGAGATGGTGTTTTTGTTACCGGTTTGATTCTGCAGGAGCTTTTACAGGGATTCAGCGCGCCCAAATCTCGGGATCGGATCCTCAAGGCTTTTGCCCCCCTGCCGATTATCATTCCCGAGCGCAAGGATCACGTTGATGCCGCCGCCCTGAAAATCCGGCTGCGTCAGAACGGCGCGCAGGCAGGCACCATCGATGTTCTTCTGGCCCAGCTATGCCTGCGGCACGGGCTATCCTTGCTTACGTCGGATGCCGATTTCGCCCACATGGCCCGTTTCATTCCCCTTCGCCTCGCCTGAAAAGCCTTGCCGTTCCGGCGTCTGGCGAAGATCTGGACAACCGCTTTCCGTGCAAGGGACAGACAGATTGCCGTTGGGGTTCCTGTTCCGATCCATCAAAAACAGTCGGATATCTGCGTGATGGTCGGGGCAGATCGCACTGTTCTGCCGGGGGCGCGATGCTGGCGTCGAGGGTGCAGCCCATGATGCCCGGCAAGCATGCGCCGTAGCCCGTGACCCGGAGCAACTCCTCGACGGGGATTCCCGCCGGCAGGATGCCGGAAGTGTCGCGCGCGCTCCCAGGAGCCACCGATGATCAGGGGGATCTCTACTTACCAGTGAACTGATTAGTATATCGGGCCAGGCGGGGCCCATCGGAACCGACCTCAGGAGGCAGGTGTAATCAGGGAACGGGCGCCATAGCCTCGTCACTGATCGAAACGTGCTGTACTTGCCCTTCTGGAAGCTACATGGTTATGGCGCCTGTCCCCGAAATTGCGCGTCCCACTCAAGGGACCTTGGCGGGTTGCGCCCGGGCGGCAATGGCGTTCAGCATCTCAGTGAAGAGCACGAGCGACTGTTTCCGAGGCGTGCTGGCCAGGTAAAACGCAAATCCGTTGATGTCGATGGTGTCGAGGAGCCAACCGTCGTTGAACTTGACCGACTTGATGGAGTTGAGCGCATGCTTCCTCGGCCCCTCCCCCGTATTGTGGGCGTAGATCGACTGGTTCGTGAGCAGAACGCCGCTTCCGCCGTTTCGCATGACCGTATTGTCGATCAGGGCGAGAACTCGCTCTCCACCAGACACGGGCGCATACGAGGCGACAGCGTTCCCAAGCATGTGCGGAGGGATGTTGGGATTGAAGAAGATGTACTCATCCCGGATTTGGGAACTGTACTTCACCACGATGGCTTCCAAGCCGGCGTCGTCCGGTATGGCCGCGGCCTTGGAGGGATCCACCCGCGCCGTAATGGCGGCCAGCATATCGCTGAACAGCACCACCGACTGTTTCTCAGGCGTGTTGTTCCTGAAAAACTCGAAACCGTTGATGAAAATGCTGTCAACCAGCGATCCATCATTGAATCTGACCGACGTGATGGAACTCAAGGCAAAGCTTCTCGGCGATTCATTGTAGTTGCAGCCGTAGAGTGTCTTGTTCGTGAGCAAGACACCGCGCTTGGCATTCCGCCAGATCCCATTGTCGATCAGGGCGAGTATCCGCTCCCCTTCGGGGACTGTCGCATATTCCAAAATGGCGTTCTTGATCTTGTCCTGCGGAATGTTGGGATGGAAGAAGATGTGATCGTCGTGGATCTGGGAACTGTACTTCATGACAATGGCTTCTACGTCGGCCCGGGCTGCAGCGACGGCAACGGAGGGGATCGGATGGTCCGCGGGCGCCGCTTCCGGGGATGTGACCGCCGGCGCTGCGGCCGCCACCTGTGGATCGGCAGCTGACAGCAGGTTTATCACCTCCCGGTTTCTGGTGGCCAGAGCAGCCGTGAGGGCCGTGCGGCCCTGCTTGTCTGCGATGTGCAGGTCAGGCCCCCTTTGGAGCAACAGTTTGACCAGATCGGCCCTGCCGGACTGCACAGCACACATAAGAGCTGTGCGGCCCTGAGTGTCTGTGCCATTCAGGGCGGCCCCTCTTTCAAGCAGCAGCCTGACCATGTCGATTCTGCCGGATTCCACGGCGACCATCAAAGCCGTGCGGTCCTCTTTGTAGGTGTGCTTCGCATTGACGTTCACCCCCCGATTCAGCAGAGTTACCGCCTGCTCGCTGTTCCCCGCTTCAGCAGCCGAGTAAAGCTTATCCTCATCGAGCGCCCTGACAATCCATCCTTTACTCAGATAGGCAAGAACGCCGATCACGGCAACCACGAGAAGAAACCATCCCGCTTTTTTGGCAGATCTCCTGGCCTCCAGTTCTTCGCGCGTGGGCAGAAACTGCTTGACTTCCTCGGTTCCGATGAATCTGACGCCACAACTTGGACAGCTGGATGGTGCTGATGATGTCGAAAATTTGTATCTGCAGCTGGTGCACTGATACATGTCAATGCCCTCCTTCTTATTGGGGGCGTGCGGTCACGCGGGCAGCGTCCTGAAGAGTGTCGCTGGGATGAATGACCACGACCTCTCCCTCGGAGAGCCCGGCAAGCACCTCGGCCTCGGTGCCGTTCCGCTGCCCGATCTCCACCTGCCGCAACCGGGCGCGGCCGTTCTCCGCGGTGAATACGGCCCAGCGGTCACCGCGGCGGAACAGGCTGCTGGTAGGGATCTTCAGGACACTATCCGACTGCCACGCGACCACGCGCACCTCGACGCGATACCCATCGCCGAGGCGTTTCCAGGTCTCATAGGGATCTGCGAAGTCGATGATGACGTTGACGCGCTGTTCCTCGACGCCCAGAGCAGAAACTTTCATGAATCCCGAGGGCTCGATACGCCGCACACGGCCGCGCAGCTCCCCTTCCCCGCCCCAGCGTTCGATGCGGACCGGATATCCGGGACGGATCCTGACTGCGTCGGTCGAGAGGAACTCGGCTACAATCTCGAGCTGCCGCGGGTCGCCCAGTTCCAGCAGGGGTTCGCCCGGGGGTATAATCGCCTCGCTTTCCCGCAGCCGTTTCAAGACAACGCCGTCAATAGGGGCCAGCAGCACGATCGGCGCCCGCGCCTCGCCCGCCGCGACCGATCCCGAGAGCAGGCGCGCGCGCGCGACCGCCAGCTCATATTCAGCTCCGGCAACAGCGAAGTCCGCGGCGCGCAGCGCTTCACCGGCCGTGCGGGCCTGGCTCTCAGCCGATTCCAGCGTCTGTCGTGGGGCGACCTGTTTTTCGACCAGGGCGCGTGTCCGGGCCAATTCGGACTGTGCCAGTCGGTCCGAGGCCGCGGCCCGCTCGCGCTCGGCCCGCGCCTGGCCGATTGCCGCTTCCACCGCCTTGACGCCGGCCTCGGCCTCGGCGCGGCTGCGGGCATCGAGCGGCGCAGGATCGGCAGGGCTGAACCTGGCGACCACCGTTTGACCGCGCACCACGGTATTGCCCGGTTCGAGCTCGATCCGCTCCACCCGTCCGGCCACCGGGGCCGAGACCACGAACCTCTGGCGCACGCGCGTTTCGCCTTCTTCATCTATGGTGACCTGGAGCGGTCCCCGTTTTGCCCGTTCCAGGTCGACAGCGACCGGTTTCGGCCAGAATGCCATTACAAGCAGCGCCGTCAACAACGCGGCTCCTGCCAGGAACTTGCCAAGTTTCAGCAGGCGCTTCATCGTGTCACTCCCAGGTTTTGAGAACGGCGACCAGATCCAGCCGGTCCAGTTTGCGGCGCACAACCAATCCCGAGAAAGCTGCGGCGGCCGTGACGGTAAGGGCCGAGAGGGCGACGCCCTGCAAGGTAATCACGAACGGAAAGCGATACACTTCAGATTCCACGGCCGCAAAAATTCCTTTCCCCATCAGGACTCCGAGACCGACGCCCAGCGGCAGCGCCGCGAGCGTCAGCAGCGCCAATTCTCCCAGAAGGATGTAGGAGATTTCAGCCCGAGTATAGCCGAGCACACGAAGGCTGGCCAGTTCACGGCTGCGTTCGGAAAGCGAAATGCGCGCCGCGTTGTAGACCACGCCAAAGGCGATGATGCCGGCGAACACTACGTTGATCGTCGTCATGATGCCCATGTTTTCAGCCATGGTCCGTTCGAAGCTGTGCAACGCATCCAGCGTCAGGCTGACCCCTGCCAGGGCCGGCGTGGCTTTGAATCGGCGATACAGCCGCGGCAATTCGGCCGGGTCGACCTGGAGATAGGCGCCCGACAGACTTTCCCCTTCGTGCAGGAGCCGGTGCAGGGCGCCCTGCTCCATGTAGACCGAGAGCCCGAAAAACTCGTCTACCAGGCCCATCACCACAGCCTCGCGCACGGGACGGCTGCCCTCCAGCACTTCCAGCCGGACCTGCTCCCCCGGAGTTACCTGCAGTGCATCGGCCAGTGTCTTGGAGAGAAGCAGCCCGTCCGGGGGCGGAAGCACGACGCGGCCGCTCCGGTCAACGATGCGGTTCAACGCCGGCACGGCCGGCAAGCCCAGGACCGCCACGTTGCGCGAGCGGTGTCCATAATGCAGCCGCACCGGCACCGCCCGCATCGGCTCCACATATTGCACTCCCGGGAACGAACGCAGCTCGTAGAGAGCCCGCGCCGAGACAGGCTCGACGAAAGTGAGGGTGATATCCTGCCTTTGTATGAATGAGAACTGCATCTCCTTCAGCACATCCATGGCGTCGATCATGCACAGCCCCACCACGAGGATGGCGGTCGCCAGTGCGATGCCGGTGAGCGACGCCGCGGCCCGCAACGGCTGGCGCCCGACATTGCGCAGTATCATGCGAGTGGTGCAGCCGATCCGGCGGCCCAGTGGTCCCCGTTCGAGCACGCCGACACGGTAACGTGCGGGAGGTTCCGGCCGCATGGCTTCCGCGGGGGGAATGCGCACCGCGCGTCGGACAGAGGAAAGCGCGCCGAGCGCAGCCGTGCCGAGGCTCCCCAGAACTGCGATCGCCGTAACCATCATGGACAGCCGGTAGTCGAGAACTGGAAAGCGGAAGTACTGGTTGTACAGCTGGATCATCGCACGGCCCAGCCATGCCCCGCCCGCCGTCCCCAATCCGGCGCCCAAGGCGGCAATCAGCAAAGCCCACTTGAGATAATGCCACGCCAGTTCGGTGTTGGTGTATCCCAGCGCTTTCAGGGCGGCAATCTGCGGCCGCTGCAGAGAAAGAGCGCGTGTCAGGGCAACATTCAGGATGAACGCGGCTACACAGAGAAACAGTGCCGGCACCAGCAAGCCGAAATTCTGGAGTTGGGTTAACTCGCTGTCGATAGTCCAGTGGGAAAATTGCTGCGCGCGCGGAATGGCACCCAGACCGCCATACGGCGCCAACACCCGGTCGATGTCAGCGATGACCTCCTCGCTCGAGGCGCCCGGCATGAGCTTGACGGCGACATCGTTGAAACCGCCCTCCATGTTGAAGGCTCCGGCAAGGGCTTTCTGCTCCATCCAGAGCACTCCGAACCGGCGGTCGTCCGGGATGATCTCGCCCGGCGGGATCACATAAATGTATTCCGGCGAAAGCGCAATGCCCACGATTTGGAGAGCGCGCCGCCTGCCGTTGATGATGGCAGCAACACTGTTTCCGGGTTCGAAAGCATGGGCGTTCGCAAATGCCTCGCCGACCAACACTTCATCAGGCCTTGACGGGTCGATCCAGCGGCCGCGCCGCAGGTAGACGTCGTTGAGCATGGGACGGCCGGTCGCCGGGATGGAAATCAGGCGCCCGCGCGCCGGCACCTCCATCCCCGGAACATCGAGGGTCACGTCGGCGACCACGCGCGTATCCATGGCACTCACACCCGGGATTTCCGCCAGCCGCTCCGCTACGCGCTGGGGTACGCGCTTGGCACTCGCAAACACGTCGGCGAAGCGCTGGCGTTCGTAAAAGGCCTGCTGGGTCCGGCGCAGCGACTCGAAGTTCGAAAGGTACATGACGAACATGGCCACGCCGGAAGCGATCACCAGCGCGATGGCCAGAGCCTGGCCCTTCATGGCGAGCAGGTCGCGCAGCAGCTTGCGGTTCAGGGCGTTGAGCCGCATGGCCGTCATCCTTTTCCGTCTGCGTTTTCGGTCACCACGACAGCTCCTGCGGTGCGCACCGCTGCGCGTTGCGATCCACGGAAACAATGCGGCCGTCAGCCAGGCGAATGACGCGATCGGCCATGGCGGCGATGGCGGCGTTGTGGGTGATCACGACCGTGGCAGTGCCCAGCCGGCTGTTGACGCGCGCGAGCGCTTCCAGAACCACAATGCCCGTGGCGATGTCGAGCGCCCCCGTGGGCTCATCGCAGAGCAGTACCGACGGCCGCTTGGCAATGGCACGGGCGATGGCCACGCGCTGCTGCTCGCCGCCCGACAGCTGCGCCGGGAAATGGTCCATGCGATCGCCGAGGTTTACCAGCGCCAGCGCCTCCTCGGGAGTCATGGGTTGCTCGACAATCTCGGTTACCAGGGCGACATTCTCACGGGCGGTGAGGCTGGGAATGAGATTGTAGAACTGGAATACGAAGCCGATGTGGTTGCGGCGGTAGTCCGTCAGATCCCGTTCATCGGCGGCCGTCAAATTGCGCCCGCGGTAGACCACCTGCCCGCTCGAGGGAACATCCAGGCCGCCCAGGATATTGAGCAGGGTCGACTTGCCGCTGCCGGACGGCCCGAGCAGCACCACGAACTCCGATTCCGCCAGTTCAAGATCGATGCCCCGGAGGGCGTGGACATCGACCTCGCCCATGTGATAGACCTTCGTCAGGCCCGTTGCGCTGAAAACCACGCCATCTGCATCAGCCATCACCTGCTCCGCACCTGTTGCTAGTCTATATTGACCCGCCGCGGGTTTCAATTTCCCGACAGCGTATCAATCCCGCCGCGGAGCCGCCGGTGACGCATGAAAAAGAAAAAGCAGCCACGGATTACACTGATTTCACCGAGGACTCCATTCCCGACAGACGACAATCAGTGAAATCCATGGAATCCGTGGCTTTTTTAAAATGAGCATTATTTTCGGAGCAGACGAAATGACCTCGACATTTGGCCGTGGCTGCGAGTCATGGGTCATCACTCGGCGACCTGGTCAAGAATGCGCATTTGGGGGTCATGACGGCCCCTCGCCTGTACGTCACGATTCCTGCACGGCACGCCGTGATTTCAAATAATCTCAAGAGGCGTTTCCCCGGTGGGGGGTGGGAAGGCTTGATCGATGGCCCGAAGATCTTCGGGTGCAAGCACCCAGTCGACCGCGGCGGCATTCTCGCGCACATGATTGGCACGCGCCGCCTTTGGAATGGTGAACAGCGGCGACATACGCGTCAGAAAACGGATCGCCACCTGACGCAGGCTTTTCCCGTGGCGGGCGCCGATTTCGGCAAGGACCCGGCCTCCCGGTCCCGGCTCCCGGACAAAATCGCCGCTGCCGAACGGGGAATACCCGACGACGGCTATGTTCCGGCTGCGGCAATAAGGGATCAGGCTGTGCTCTATGCCCCGGGCTTTCATGTGATAGCAGACCTGGTTGCACACAAGGAGCTGGCCCGTCAGTGCCTGTTCCGCAAGCCGCAATTGCCCGACGTCCAGGTTGCTCACCCCGATGAACCGGACCTTTCCGGCGCGGACGAGTTCCGCCATCGCCCGCATGGTTTCCTGGATCGGGTGCCGCCCGCTCCACCAGTGAAGCAGGTAGAGATCAAGCCGGTCGGTGCCCAGACGTTTCAGGCTGCGCTCGCACGCTCGCAGCGTCCCCGAGTAGGACGCGTTCGCCGGCAGGACTTTGCTCGCAAGAAACACCTGGTCGCGAAACCCCGCAATGGCGCGCCCCACCAGAACTTCCGTGCTGCCGTTGCCGTACATCTCGGCGGTGTCTATATGAGACATCCCCAGCTCGATGCCGAGACGCAAAGCCGCGATTTCCTCGGACGCGCACGCGGGACGCTCCCCCATTCCCCAGGTCCCCTGGCCGACTACCGGCAAAAGGATGTTCGTGGCCGAAAAACTGCTCTGGTTCCTCTTCATGGATAAGCAGGATATCCCCAATACGAGCTTTTTCCCGCGCCTGCCGTCGATGGCAGGGATGTGCCGACAACATGCCGGCGTTGCCCGGCAATCCTGAGCACGCTGAAGCCGCTGACATGGCGCGCGGAAGGACCTGTTGCCGGCATGACTGCCTCTGTATCGGAGCCCCCGCTCCCGGCGGCTGATTTTACACCAAAGGCGCGCAGAAAGCCTTTCTCCGGCATGCGCAGCCTGAAGCGAAAAGAAACCTCTGGTTTATGCAGCAAAGTTCCGCTAGTTTCGAGGCCATGGCGCCGGTCATGAAAATCGGTGAAATCATGCTGGAAACGCGGGCGGTATGCCGGTCGTTCGACAAGGGCAGGATTCATGCCTTGCGCGGGGTGGACCTGGCTATTGCCAGAGGGGAGCTCGTGGCAATCATCGGCCCCAGCGGCAGCGGCAAGAGCACCCTGCTGCACCTGATGGGCGGACTGGACCGCCCGACATCGGGTGAGGTCCTGTTTGAAAACCGGCCGCTGCATGAACTGCGGGATCTGGCTTCCTTCCGCTCCCGCACGATCGGCTTCATTTTTCAGTCCTACCACTTGCTGCCGACCCTTACCGCCCTCGAAAACGTCCAGATCCCGATGTTTGAAATGGGATGGCGCGGCGCGCGCCGCCGCAAGCATGCTCAGGAACTGCTCGAGGGCGTCGGCCTGGCCGACCGGCTTCATCAGTTGCCTTCGCAACTTTCTGGTGGCGAGCGCCAGCGGGTTGCCATCGCCCGCAGCCTGGCGAACGGCCCCAGCCTGCTGCTCGCGGATGAACCCACCGGCAATCTGGACAGCACGAACGCGCGCGCCACGCTTGCGCTGCTCCGGGATTTGCAGAAACAGAGAGCGTTGACAATGGTCGTGGTAACTCACGATCCCGAGATCGCGGCGCACGTGGACCGCAGGATCCATCTTCTGGATGGACGCGTGCTTGATGACATGGGCGCATCGCTGGCCGGCGCTACCTGGCAGCCAGGCCCTTGAGTCTCTCTATCGTGAATTCAGCGGGCGAAATCGTGATGCCGCGCTGGCTCCGTACGATTTCAACGCGCGTCCTCTGCGCCGGGACATCGGTTTCCACCACCATTGCCGCGCGGTATCCCGGTTCGTTGCTCTTGCGGCCGGCGGTCTCGAAGATAATCCGCTTGACCGGCTTCCCTTCGGCTCCCATTTTCTCAATCCAGAGCGGCGTCGCCTTCTCGGGGGCTATGCAGCTGCGCACCAGGGTGTATGCTGACCTGTCCTCCGATGCGGGACGCGATTCCAGGATTGTGCACGCCTGATCCCCTGCACGGCTCTCGCCGGCCACCCGCTGCCGGTCCCAGAGCCAGAAATTCTCCGCAAGATCTTCGAGAGTGAGCCCGGTCCCCGCGAAGTACGTCGCCATCAGGGGTGGTGCCAGCGGAGTGACCCGCCCCGGTGGTTCAAACAGAAACCCCTTGACGGCGCCGGTTCCGGGTTGTTCAAACACCACTGCCAGGCCCTTGAGGGCCGGAGGGAAGAGGATCTGGTGCATGACCTGCGTCGCGCCTTTATCGCGCCGGCCGACAATGCGGACCTGCAGTATGGCGGGCCCGGGCCCGCTTTCCTCCTCGGGTCCGACAACCACGCGAGCACGTATCTGAAAACCGGATGTCTCCTGGGCCTGCAGAACACGCTGCGCCAGAGCGCGCCCGCGGCTTGCTGCATCGCCCGATCGTTCTTGTGCCAGGGCGCCCGCCCAGGCGGTCCATGCGAAAACCACGATCCATGCCGGCCTGCACGGCCGACTCTTCCAACACCTACTCATGGTGCAATCCTCGGATGACAGGTATCCGGGTCGATCGCCAGGCGGGGTAGAGTCCGCCAAGCGCTCCCATCGCCACGGCAATTATCAGGCTGGAGTAAACCACTGCAGCAACCGGCGCGGTTTCGATCTTCCCGCGGAACCAGGACGCCATCTGCAGGCCATGCAGCGCCAGCAAGCCCAGCAGCAGTCCCACAAGCCCTCCGACACTGCTCAGCAGGATCGACTCGATCAGGATCATTTTCAGGACCCGGGCGCGCCGCCACCCAAGGGCAAGCAGCACGGCGATCTCATGCAACCGTTCCAGGACACTCATGAGGATGGTGTTGGTAATGCCGACCAGTCCCACGGCGAGGGCCACCAGCGAGGTAGCCAGGCTCATGGCCTTCGCGACCTGGATCGTGATATTCTGCCGGACCAGTTCCCCCGAGGTGTATGCGCTGAATCCGGGAAACCGCTGACTGACCAGATTTCGGACCTGTTCCACCGCCTCCAGCCCAGCTCCTCGATTCAGTTTCAGAGAGACGAGATTCACCAGACCCTCACGTCCCGTGACGCTCTGCAGTTGGTGCAGCGACATCAGCACCGCGCCGCTTTCCGAAATCGCCTGGCTGGCAAACCGTCCGCAAACCCTGTATTCCAGGGCCTCAATCTGGATTGTGTCGCCCACGGATTTGCCAAGAATGTCCGTGGCGATTTCGCCCAGGGCCACGGTCCGTTCACCGCTGTTTGCCGGCCAGCGGCCTTCCGTCAACGTGAGGTGCTGCCACAGAAAACTATCCGGTTCCCATCCCAGGACGATGATGGCCGGGGCCTCCTCGATGGCAATCAGGTCGGTGAGCACGCCGACCGCTTCCGAGATATGCGGCAACTGCCGGAGTTCGTCCCGCACTGTCACGGCAAAGAGTGCCGGCATAGGACGACGTGTGGTGCGCTTGGCGACAAGAAGGTCTCCCCCGATCCCGTGATACGCGTCAGCCCAGGACCGTTGGAACCCCATGGCCAGGCTGACCAGGGTCACAAAGGCCGCAATCCCAATCGCCACGCCCATGACCGTAAGGATGCTGCGGCCGGGTCGCCGCAGTATGTTCCTCAACGCCAGTGCAAAAAACGACATAGATCGCCTGAATCCGTTTCTGTAACGGTCGCTGCCAACAGGTACCCTAGCATGCCGATTTTTGGCTGCAAAGCGGTCTTTCATGCCGATGAGCAGGGGGGCGATGCCCCCGCTGTCGGCACTGTGCCGGCCAGGCGGAACAAACTATATCGTCATCATCCCGGCCGGCGCGGGGATCGGCGCGTTTCCCGGCCCGAGGACTGAGCGAAGATAATGTGGCCAGGTGTCCTGCCGTGAATGCAACCGTCGCTCGCAAATCCATCAGGTCCTTTGCAGCGGCATTATTGTACTGGCACATCTGTCTGTTTCTGACGTGTCCTGCCGCCTCCCCTGCGGTTCACCAGCAGGCATCGTTGAGCGGCAGGGTGACTGCAGAGCAAGCCTCCCGACATCTGGCCGGCGCGGCCGTCACGCTCTACGATGAAAATGGGACATTAGTCGCTGAAACCGTCTCTGCTACGGACGGCTCTTTCCTGTTTCCATCGGTCCCCGCAGGGAGATGTCGGCTGCTGGTATCTTTGAGCGGGTTTCAGGATCACGCTGAAGTGATAGCCCTGGTGGCGGGCCAATCAGCCCGGGTAGCGGTCACGCTGAGGCTCAAACAACTCCATGAGACCGTGGAAGTAGTGGCAAAATCCTTGCCGGATGTCCCGACAGGATCCGCAACCTTGAGCGCGCGCACGGTGGATCTGGAGCCTGTGAAGGGTGATGATTACCAGGCGCTGCTGCCGTTGGTCCCCGGGGTGGTCCGCGGCCCGGATGGACGCATCAACATCAAGGGGGCCTCGGCCATCCAGAGCGGGCTGATGGTCAGCAGCAGCAATGTCACCGATCCCAGTACGGGCAATCCGGGCTTCGGACTGCCGATGGATGCCGTTGAAACGGTGACTGTGCTGCCGAATCCCTACAGCCCGGAATACGGACGTTTCTCCTCCGGCGTTACCCAGATCCAGACCCGCAAAGGGGGATCCCAATGGGGATTCGTGGTGAACAGCATTGTCCCGCGGCCCAAGTGGCGTGACGGCACGGTCATGGGGATTGAGCGTTTTGCGCCGCGGCTCGCATTTGGCGGTCCGCTGATTCGCGATCGCCTGCTCTTTTCCCAATCGTTTCAGTACCGGTTCATCAAGACGCCCGTCCCGGGATTGCCGCCGCTGCAGAGGGACCAGTTGCTCGAGAGTTTCGACTCGTTCACCCGCCTGGACACGAATCTCGGCAGACATCATCAGCTCCAGGCGACATTCGCCGTATTCCCGCGCAAACTGGATTTCGTCAGCCTGAACACCTTCAATCCTATGGAGGTAGCGGCCAACATCCACCAGCGCGGCTACCAGATCGGCGTTCAGGAAACAGCGACGCCCGGTCCATCCGCCGTACTCGAAACAACCTTCACCTATCGCACATACGACGCCAATGTGTTCGGCCAGGGACGCGAGGCCATGCGCATGTACCCCGAAGGCAATCGCGGCAACTATTTCGACCGCCAGGACCGCACCACCAGCACTGCGCAGTGGATCGAATCATTCACCAAAATGATGTCCGGCTCCCTGGGACAGCACCTGATGAAAGCCGGCCTGGATCTGATGAGTTCGGAGTTGCGGGACACCGGCAGCGGCAGCCCGGTGGAGATCTATCGCGCCGACGGCACGCGCAATACCAGGATCGAATTTGCCGGCGGAACCTCTCAGGTCCTTCGCGCAACCAACCTCGGTGTCTATCTTCAGGATCACTGGCGCGTGACCGATCGCCTGGGCTTCGAATACGGCATCCGTCTGGATTACGATGCCATCCCCGGACGCACGAATCTGTCTCCCCGTGCGGGGGCGGCAATCTCCATTCTGCCGGAAGGCCGCGGAGTTTTGAGGGGAGGTGCCGGCGTTTTTTTTGAGCAGACCCCGCTGAATGTGGCTGCTTTTGAAAGCTACAGCTATCAGGTGGTGACCCGATTTGCCGCCGACGGATTGATACCCTCCGAGCCGCCCGTGATTTGGCAGCATCACACAATCCCCGACCTGAAGACCCCGTCGAGTTTCATCTGGAACGTCGAGTACGATCAGAAACTGACCGCGGCGTGGATGCTGCGAGCCAATCATCTCCGCCGCCGCGGCGCGCATGCCCACCTGATCGATCCGGTCCGGTCCGATACCGGGGCGGCCTATATTCTCGACAGCCGCGGGCGCTCCCGTTACTGGGAATGGGAATTGAGCCTGCACTATGTCCGTTCCGATCGGTTTCAGGTCAACTGGGCCTATGTCCGCTCCCGATCCGAAGCCGATCTCAACAGCTATGATCTTTACTTCGGAAACCTGCGCAATCCTGTCATTTCTCCCAACGAATATGCGCTCGCACCCACCGACTCACCGCACAGATTTCTCACCCGGGCCCTGTTGCCCATTCTGTTCAAGTTTACGTTTTCGCCTTTGCTCGAAATCAGGACGGGATTTCCCTATTCAGCGGTCGACGACTATCAGCGGTTCGTCGGCCCGAGGAATCAGGCAGGCAGGTTTCCGACGCTCACGACCCTCGATTTGCGTGTGACGCGCCCCTTCAAGTTTCTACGCTGGACCGCCGAAGCCGGTGCGCGTGTCTACCATCTGTTGAACAGCTTCACGCCTCGCGACGTGCAGGCGAACGTGGCTGCGCGCGATTTCGGCACCTTCTACAACACTATCCCCAGAAATTTCGCTTTCACCATGCAACTGCGGAAGTAGCCCTTCACCAAAGCCCGTGAACCAGCCTGTTCCACCAGGGGAACAGAGCCCTGATCAGGTGTTTTCCCGGATTGAGATAGAAGGGGCCCGCCTTCGGAATGATGCCGGCGACAAGCACCAGGGCGCTCCCCAGAATGGCATGGCTCAGCGCAAGCAGGAGCAGGTTGGGCCGCTGCAGATACTCCCGGGCCCAGAAGTAGCCGGCCACCAGGCCCAATCCCATGACCGGGACGTTGGGAATATGACATAGCGAAAAGACCAGTGCCGTTCCACAGAGCGCGCCCCGGGCTCCGAACACCGCATCGAAGCGGGGTTGGAAGAACTCAAAAAAGACAAGAGTCTGCACGGCGCCGCTGAGCAGATAGCTGCCGAACCGCAACGCCACCAGTACCCATGTGATCGAAGGCAGAGCCTCGGCCGGCCGCATGAACCGGATGCTCGACACCACGGCCACTCCAAGCACGGTGATCAAGGCATAGTTGCGAGCCGAGCGGCGAAGATCCTCATTGCGGAGGAAACACGTGCGCCAGGAACCGAGCCCGCGTAACTTTTGGGGAGCGCGCAGATTCATGCGCGGCCCCAGCCAGATGATCCACAGTGCGGCGATTACGAGCAACGCCGGCAGGATCGCCTTCCAGACCGGGTGCCCATCGGCAGCCCGGGGCGCCACGATCCAAAGGATGAATTGCCAGAGGAGAAAGGCCAGGATCATTTCGACGGCCCATACCAGGCGCGCCGGTTGTGAATGCCCCATCGGCATCTTTACCCTGCATCGAGCGACGGAAGTTTCCTGCGCAGCGGCTTGACAGCCCACAAGACGGCAAATGCCAGACATCCCGCAAGGTTGGCCAGGAGGTCCGTCATATTGTTGTCATAATCGCCCACTCCATTATGAGGGATGGTCTTCACAACGACGTATTCGACCATTTCGATGGCGGCGCCCGCCCCGATCACGACCAGCGAGACGACAAGCCACAGCGCCCGCGGCGCGCGGAATTTCAAAAGACGCATTATCTCGAGTACGACGATGCAGCCGACAAAGGCATTCGCCAGATGGACGACCTTATCGTAGCGCAACGGGTAGTTGAAAAATTCGATGCCGATGGCATGGTCATAGAGCCGCACCCCACCGGGGTAGAACAATCCTCCTGAGAAGTGGAGCAGCAAACCCGCCTGGAAAACGGCCAGCACTCGCGGAGAAAAGTCCAGGGATCGCAGCTTGATCCAGGCGAAGACCATGGCAGCCATCAGGATTCCGGCGTAGGCGAGGAACTCCGGCAGGTTGGCGCGGCTTTTGAACTCCAGGAAGCGGTCCCAATAGACACTGGAGGCCAGTACGGCAAAGAGGATCAGGTTGCAGAGAGCGAACTTATCGAAGGCGTTCAGACGCCAGCCGCGAATCCCGGCCTCCGCTTCCCCTTGGCAGTATGTCGCAGAAGGTTCTTTACGCACCGATATAGCCACGCCCACCTCGCCATCCGAATGGACAGAGAGAATACCATTGGCCGGAGGGGAACGCACGACGAAATCCGCCTGCGGATGGCTGTGGAGGAGTTCACGTCAGGCACCGCGATCCCCCCCTCAGCCGCAGCCGGTCATAAAGGGTAGTTACGGAAAGCCGCAAGAAGTATCATGCGCGAGCGTGTGTCTGCGCTGCTGCTCACGATCGCGGTGGAACTGGTGAGTTCGCAGCAGGGGCTGGGGGCGATGATCTGGTTCGCCTGGGAAACGCTTCGCACGGAGGAACTCTATGCCGCGCTGGCTGTTACCTCACTTCTGGGCATCAGTGGCAATTTCCTCCTGCAATGGCTGGCCACACGACTCGTCCCCTGGCAGGTGGAACGCGGATAAATCAGGATGATTCGGGGAACGGCTTTGCAGTTCCCGAATTAATTCCAGCACGACAGACAAATCCGCAATGTCATGTTCCGCCCGGGGCCCGGTGGCGTCACGATCTTTTGGCTGGTGCAATCCTGCGCCGCGCCGGTCGCTTTTTCGCAACGGGCCCTTCCCGGCGCAGGGAGACCAGCGACGGCACGTCCGCCCATTGCAGGTCGGCGGTGCGGTGCATCTGGCGGATGAAGTCGAACTGCTCGCGGCGCTGTCTGTCCAGCGTGGCGGCGTCCTGCTGCAGGAATTCCCGGACAGCGCCGCGCAACAAGGCGTCTGCGTTTGCGTCCTCCTGCACGCGCGCGGCGCAGGCCAGCGCCTGTTGTGTCATCTCCGCAGGCGCCAGAGGCCGATCCAGGAGATCCGTCTTCATAAGGTCCTGCCATTCGACGCCGGCCAGCCTGGGAATTTCGCGCTTCAGCTTTTGTGCCTGAAACGCCTGGCTGTTGTTCTGGGCGGGCAGCATGAAGGTGGGAACTCCCAGAGTGAACGCCTCGTAGAGTGTCTCCAGGCCCGGTGAGGTAATCAGGCAGCGGGCCTGCCGGAGCCGCGCCTGGAAGGCTTCCGGCGCAAGAGTGCCCAGGCAGGCAAAACCGTCGGCGAATATCCGGCTCAACTCCCGGTTCACCCAGCTCCGGCCGCACACCTCGAGGCCGACCCCCTGCCGCCGGCATTCTTCCAGCAGGGCCTTCAGCATGCAGACGGCATAGCCCAGCACCCCGGCCTTATCGGCATATGGATTGTCCATGCCGCCGAAGTTGAGTATCACCGTCCCACCGCCCTGCCACGCAAATTGCTCCGCCAGCGTGAGCGGCGGCACCACGTGAAAGTTTGCCTGCCGCCCGAGTTCCGCAACACGGTCCTTGACGCCGAGGAAGTTCTGGCAGAAGTATAGATTCACATTCTTCGGGTCGCAGGACAGCTCCGGCCACATCCAGAAAAGGCTGTCGAATACGATCGTGGTCAGGCCCAGATTTCTGGCGGCCGCCAGCGGCTTGAATTCCATGCTCGAGACCAGGACGTCCGCGGAGGCCAACTGCCGGTTGAGCAGGGATTCCCGCCGGAGATCGGTCGGGTCGCCGTACAGGACGGTGTCGAAGGGGCCGCTGCTGCACAACTCGTACGCGCAGCCGTCCCCGAGGTACGTGGCCCTCAGGTTTGCGCTCGCGCGCAGCTTCCCGGCGAGCAGCAACAACTTGGATGCGGGACCGAAACCGAAGGCTTCGGCGATGAACAGTGTCCTGAGATCGGCTCGGGCCGGCATCACGCGCATCCGGGCTGATGGTTTCTTCATCCGTCTTCTCCTCGATCTCAGACAAGGGCCTCGATCACGTCGTTCAACCCGGGCAGGAAATCCCGCAGCTGCAGCTTCCGGTGCTGGCACACATCCCTGAGATACGCAGCGAAACGGCGGAAAAGTCCTTCGTTATACCGTGCGCTGCGCAGAATGCTGCCCAACCTCCCACAGTAGAACTCCGCATCCGGCGCAGCCGTGTTCTGTCGCCACAAGTCCAGGTTGCGCTGCGCCTCTGCTGCCAGGCATCCGGGTGCAATCGTCGGATCCAGAATCTCAGGCGACTGCACGGGGATGATGGTCATGCGCGGGCCGCCGATGTTGTGATTGAACTCGATAAGGTCCGTCAGGTCAAGCAGGTTTAGCAGGCTGCAGGTGGCGTTGATGCGAAACCGGACCCCGTCCTTGCGCAACGCGGCGAGGTTGCGCGTGATATCCTCCCACCGGCTCGGGTACCGGATGAAATCGTTCACGGGACCAACTCCTTCCAGGCTCACCACAAGGTCCAGGTCGAATTCGCGCGCCACCCCGCGGATCCGCTCGCCGAGGAGCGTGCCGTTGCTGATGATCTGGATCGTCCGGCCTCTGTTGAAGCCGTGCTCGACGGCATACTCGAGCAGCCTGACCAGGTGGGGGTTGCAGAGGGGTTCACCCCCCGTGAACTTGATCTTCTTCAGCCCCGCCAGCCGTTCGGTGAGGGCTTGCCACACGGCCGGATGATCAGGCCAGCCGAAGTCTTCCTGAAGCGCGTCCCTGGTGGGAATGCCCATCTGGCCGGTTTCAAAGGGCGGATGGACATCCCAGCCCAGTTCCCGATACTCGGCGGCAATCCGGCTGCTGCTGCTCGGATCACACATCACGCACATCAGGTTGCATTGGTTGCCGAGCTTCAGGTCCATGTACACGGGGGCGGCAACGCGCGTCACCAAACCCCAGACCCTGATCTCATGCTGGCGCTTGCTCATCAGCCCCAGTTCTTCCTGGCGGCTGCAGATCCGGCATTCCAGCAGCGGCTCTCCGCCGAGCAACCGCTCCCTGACCCACGTCAGATAAGGGCTCGACAGCCAGGCGTCAATGCCGTCGCGAATGTGGTACTCCCTTCGGCCCCGGAATTCGCTCTGAAGAGTATCCTCACAGCACAGTTTCAGCCTGCCGGTCGGGTGAGTGCAGATGTGGATCCAGGGAAGCGGGCAATAGGTTTGTTTCTGTGTCATGCTCATCTCGCCGCGGCGGGCTTAGCTCGGATTATTCATGGGAGAGCTCGGCAAACGAGTGCGCGATGGCGCGCAATGCCGGTAACGGCCTTCCACAGAGAGCTTTCAGGACACGGAAGAACACGGGCAGGGCTTTTCAGCGCGCAGCGCTGGGCCCTGCGGGCCGGCAAAAGCGCTGCACACGGATCCGGTCCGTGTTCATCTGTGTTTTTCCGTGTCCGCAAACGTTTTATGATCCTTCCCTCACGAATAATCCGGGTTAGTCCGGGTGGTCCCGGTACTGCCTGAGCAGTCTGCGTCCGCGGTTAAGGTATCGCACATCTCCCCGCTCGCTGCCCAGCACAATATTGGCCAGACCCGTCCGGATGCACACGTGGCGCACCTGCAAGGGACACACTTCATGCGGATTCATGCCGTACCCGTCGAAAAACGCGGCTTCCCGCGCCGGATGATCGAGAGTGAATTTCGCCCACAAATGGGAAAACGCCTCAAGGCGCACTCCCCAGTGCATCTCTTCCAGATCGACAGCGCCGAGAAAACGGCCGTCCTCATCGACCAGCCAGTTCCCCGGTGCGTAATCGGGATTGACGGGCCGGGGCGACTCATGGTCGAAAATGCCGCAATTCTCGTGCGCCCAGCGTACAGCGCGCCATTCTTCGGCGCTGAGCAGGCTGCGGAGGCGCGCGCTCTCTTCAAGCGCGAGCAGCTCATTTCGGACGTACTTAGCCGCGTCCATTGTTGCATGGCCCAGCGGCCGCCCTTCCATGTCGGGGGCCCCGAACCAACGGCCTTCCGCCTGATCATGCACCAGGGATGCCAGCCTGCCCGCCGCGTGCCATGCTGCCCGGATCACATCTTCGGAGAATTCCAGGTTTTCGAGCGGGCGCCCCGGCAGCGCCCGCGTAAGAATGCCGCGCAGCCGCGGAGTGCGGAAAACGCCGACGATCGCGGCGAAGTTCGACGGGGCTACGCCACACCAATGGCCGTAGGCATACGTCTCGGCATGCCAGCTCTTCTCGTCTCGGTGGAGTTTGAGGAAGAACGAGCCCCGCTCCCCCTGGATCGTGTACACCCGGTGGCGGCTCGGAGGGAAACCGGCCGGGGCCAGAATGCGATAGGGCCCTGTAAGTCCCGCCATCCATTCGGCCGCCAATCTGGGAATTCGCCGACGGTCGCACGATGCCATGAATCATGCCTCTTGTTTCCCGGCTTCCAGCCGCTCGGCGATCCTTTCATTCCGGCGATAGCAGAGGCAGCGGTCCCGGCGCGAACACTCCAGCGGTTGCCTCGCCGAACTGCTTTTCAGATGCTCCTCCCAGGACCGGACGATGCCGGCCGGCTCCACAAAGGCATAAGCGCCCTCCGGAGGGTAGTCCGACGGGCCCGTCGGGAAGTAGTTGGGGCAACGGACCATCATGAGCCGCCGGGAGTTCGGATCCCACACGAGGTTCATGTTGGTCAGTTCCTGATAGCACATGTCCCTCGCATACGTGTAGGCGATGGTGCGGGTGTAATCGATAGGCAGCCGGAGGTGCTCCTTCGCTATTTGCAGGACCGCGTTCTTCACCTGGGGAAAGCGGCAGGGCGCCGCCGATTCCGGCTTGAAGGGAAACCGGTAGTCTTCCGCAAACCAGAGTGAATCGACGCCCGCCTCGCTTGCCCAGCGGATGAACGAGCGGAGTTCGGGTTCGGGAAACGCCACGGTGACCGGAACAAAGAGGCCGATGTGAGGCCTCTGCTCAATACCCTCCAGTTCTCTCACCAGGCGAGCGATGTCCGCCGTAATGCGCCCGAACAGGGGTGAGCCCGTGATCCTGCGGAAGCTATCTGCAGACAAACCGTGGATGCTGAAACGGAAGATCCCCATCATCCGGCTCCATGTCCGGATCGTTTCTCTCACGTGCTTTGTGAGCCCCGAGCCGTTGGAGATCAATTGAACCGTCACGCCATTCCGGGCCATGAGCGCCAGAACATCCGAGATGCGCGGGTGCAGCAGGGGTTCGCCGCCGCCGTAGAAGTTGACCGTGGTCGCGCCCATGGCCACCACCTGCGGCACGACGGCTTCGAGCAGGTCATATGGGATGGACTGGGACCCGGGAGAGAGTGCAGCCGCAGCATCCATGCGGGAAATGCAATAGCTACACCTGAGGTTGCAGGTGCGCGCGAGGTCGATCCTTATCCGCTGAACACGGATTTCGCCCGCCATTATGCGCCGCAGGCACGAGACGGTCTCAGCATGATCATCCTCCGTATACCGCGCCAGGTACCCCGTTTCCTGGTTTCTGGGCCGCGTCGGAGAGTCCGGCCGTTGGCCGGTGTTTGCCCCAGTTGTCATTCGGCCTGGCCTCCAGCAGGTCTCTCCCTGCAATCCCGGACAGTCTCATAGAGGCGCCGGAACTTGTCGAGATCGATGTGTATCGGTTTCTTGAGCCGCCACAGAAAAGGCTGCTCCCGGTGTTCGCGTCCGCTGCCGAGAACATATGCGTAGTGAATTCCGAGGTCGGCGGTCTGCCGCCACATGCAGGGATGAACGTAGGCCGGGTCGAAGATCTCGATCACGCGCGTCTCCGGTCCGCTGAAAACGGCATTACCCATGCCCGAGCCGTGCGGTCCGACGATGAATCCGGCGGAGCTGAAGATAGCTACTTGCTGCTCGAACGAGAAATCCGAGAGAACCAGACACTCGAAACCTTCGGTGGCGAGAAAACCCATGAGCTCTTCTTCGTTTACCACCGTTCTGCCGTTGGCGCCGTCCCGCCGGCTGATGTAGAGCCGGCGGGTCCCTCGAACCGTGCCCGGCAGCGGGCGGCAATCCCTGATGAGGCCAAGCAGCATGGAGCGCAGCTTCCCGCTCAACAGCGAAAGGTAAGATGAAAAGACCAGCTCCCGGGCCTGCACGTGCGCCACAGGTGACGCGGGCAGAATGGCCTCCTCGGGAATCCCGATCAGACGTAAAGATTCCTGCTGAAAGCCGGCTGCCGTCCGCGCATAAACCTTATCATAGCCGCCGGCGTCCCGGAACAACGCGGCCTTCGGCAATACGTGATACAGCCAGTGATAGTACGTGTCGCAATAGGTCGCCGAGAGCACCAGAACCCGGCCATCGATGAACGTCGCCGGGGGGAGTTTATCCCTGCCGGCCAGCAGGCTGATTTTGTCAGGAACACACCCGGTGTCATAGTTCGGCGTTGCGTCGTCGACAATGTAGTCATCCGGAGACACGATGTTGCCCAGCCCGATAACGCGGCCGCCTGCCATGGAAGCCGTGTACACGGGCGCATACTCGTGCACGAGGAAGCGTGCAAACTCCGGACGCCAATCACCGTCCAGATGGAGCGGGTATGGCAGCGTCTGCTTGTGCCCCGGAATTTGGACAGAACAGGCGGCGGGATACTCCCGGAGCGGATCGTTCATGATGTCCGCCATAGGCCGTGCGCCGGCAAGCGAATTGCCGCCCACCCGCAGTGGTTCGCTTTCGGGCAACTGCTTTTTCCCCATCGAATCCGTGCCAGGTGACATAACCCATCTTGCCGCATCGTCCCCACCCAGGTCAACGCGGCGCCCTTATAAACCACGAAATACACGAAACAGACAACCAAGGCCACTCATTGATACCGGATCATCTCCATTCTCTAAGGTCCGTGCAGCCGGAATGTCCGAATCCTTTCGTGTATTTTGTGTGTTTCGTGGTTGAAGAATTATTATCGCCGGCCGAGAGGATCCCGCGCCGCCGCCCCGGCAAAAAGCAGTCCGAGCCTCAGCACCGTTGCGTGCAGAACGAGATACATCCTTTCGGCGGCGGTGAGCCGGCAGCGAAGGGTGTCGCGCCACCGGCTGCGGCTTTGTCCGGCGGCCGTGAGGCGCGCCCAGGGAGGGTCCGGATACTCCAGGGCCAACAGCTTTTGATAGGGGGCCGTGAAGTAACACCTGCGCAGCGCCCGGAGCAGTGACGGATCGTGCCTGTGCAGTGCCCGCATTTGCGGATTATAAGCAATGAGACCGCCGGCGCGCAGCACGCGCCAGGCCATTTCCCTGTCGCTCAGGGTGCGGAAGCGCGTGTCAAACCCGCCGTGCCGCGCCACAAAATCCATCCGCAGTGCGGAATTGCCCCCAGACAGGTGCGTGGCGACGCCGGGCAACGAAGCCGGAATTTCCCTGCGCAAGGCGGCTGCCAGCCTGCAGCGGAAATCCTCATCCGTAAATTCGAGGTGCCGGCTGTCGAATATTTTCTGGCGGAAACCGGGCAGAAAACACTGCCGGAAGCTGTTGTTCCCTGTCGGCCCCTCCCACAGGATCCGTCCCAGCTGCGCCGTGACCTCCGGGTGTCTCTGGAAAAGCCCGGTGCAGGCGGAAACCCAAGGATCTGCCGGACAACTGTCATCATCAAGAAATGCCGCCCAGGAGGTGGGGACCAGGGCCAGGGCCTGATTGCGCGCTTCCGCCGGGCCGGCGCCCCCGGAGCAGATCAGGGTGAGCGGAAGCTCCCGGGCGGCCTTTTCCGTGATGGCGGAGACATCGACACTGCCGTCATTCACCACAATGACCGATGCCGGCATCAGTGTCTGACGCGCCAGCGCAGCCAGGCAGGCAGCAAGGCATTGGGGGCGGTTGAAGGTAGGCACGATGACCGACAGGCCGTCCTGCTTCATCGGAGGCCACCAGGCCGCCTCGGCGGCAGCCCGTCAGGAACACGGCGGATAACCGGGGCGGCATATGGCGGATTGTCCGTCGCGCAAATCGCGATTCCGGTATGGCGCCCGGTCGGGCAAAGCCGGCAGAAGTCCATGCGTTCCCGCCGAAATCGGGTGTAACCCTCTCCCGTCCAGATCTCCTTCAGACCTTGCTGCCGGATATTGCCGACAATCGGATCGTGCGTGTACTCCACGGAGTTGCACGGCAACACGTCACCATTGGCGTAGATCAACGCAAACTCTTCAGGCTTCCGGCAGCGGGCGTGCGCTTCCTCGTGGTCAGGCCAATAGATGCCCGCAGCAAAGTCGCTCAGGGTCCCGTGGCCGGCATACAGCTTCTTCAGATTTTCGTGGCTTGCATCCGGCGCCAGCCGGTACCGCGCATAGTGGCGCAGCGATTCAGGAATGACCTGCTCGCGAAACCGCACGATATCCTCTCCGGACATGAGCAGATAACGTAGCCCGGAGTCGTTCTCTGGATAGATCAGCGAGAGGCCGTTGGCCCGGTGCGCGAACGCAAAATCGATGACTTCGGGAAGTTCCCGATAGTTGTGCCGGTTCACGATGAAATGGAGGATCAGGCGCAGCGGAGATGCGGCGATCAACCGGATGGCGCGGACGGCGAAGTCATGACTCCCCGGTGCCTGCCTGAGAGAGTCATGACGGGCCGGGTCGAGGCTGATCAGGGAGACCATCACCTGGTCCAGACACACATGGATCAGGGCGTCGATCGCCTCCGGAATACCGAATCCGGTCGAGTTCAGGGAGACAAACCAGCCCCGCCGCTTCGCTTCCCAAATCAGCGACGGCAGGTCCCGGTACAGCGTCGGCTCGCCGCCGCTGATATCAAGATACTCGCAACCGAGTCCATCGGCATCCTCCAGCACAGCCGCCCATTCCTGCCGTCGCAATTTCGCCTGCCTGGACTTCCTGAATAACTCCTGGCGCGAGGCGCAATAGGGGCAGTTATAGCGGCACCCGTGGACCGGCTTGACGGTCAGATGCCGCAGCCGGACTGAGGCGGCTGCTGACGTCTTAGCTCCTTCCGGCCTAGGCGATGTAATGCAGTTCGGCATGCCGTTCTACCTTCCGTCCGAAAATGAATCCCTCGAATACCGCGAGCCCTTCTTCTTCGAGCCAGGGGCCCACAACTTCCACTCTCTGCCTGTCCGGATTCACGATGCTCACGCAGGACGGCCGCGGCGGCCCTTGGCTCAAGCGGCGCAGCGACTGCTGGCTCACGCTGAATACCAGCCTGGACAGGCGGCTCCAGAAAATGGCGCCCGCACACATCACGCACGGCTCCGCACTGCTGAACAATGTGTAGCCGTCAAGTCGAAAGCGCCTCTCCCGCCGGCAATACTCGCTGATGACGCTGAGTTCGGCGTGAAACGCCGGGTCAGAGGCAATAAGGGAACGGTCATAACCTTCGTGGACAATCTCGTGGTTCAGGACCAGCACCGCTCCAAAAGGCTCGCAGCCTTGTCGTCGCGCATCGTGAGCCAGCTTGATCGCGCGGCGCAAAACTTGCTCGTCGGTTACCATAGTCGCCACCCGCAGTAGTGTTCGATTGTTTGCGGTTTCAGGTTACCCGATCGGGCGCGGCCGAATCAACGGTGGAGCATCGGAATGTGATCCTTTCGTGTATTTCGTGCATTTCGTGGTTTAATAGGGCAGGAGGGATGCGTTTGATCGACGCCGGCCTGGTGCCCGCAACCGTCATTGTGGAGTTGACGAACCACTGCAATCTGCGCTGCCCGCTGTGCACTACCCATGTGGCGATGAAGCGGCCGCGGGGCTTCATGGAGTTCACGCTCTTTGCGCGGATGATCGATGAGCTGAGCGAACAGTGCTTGTGTCCCGCCATATCCTTCAACATGTGCGGCGAACCGCTCCTCCACCCGGAAGCGCCCAAGTTCGTGCGCTACGCCGCCCGCCGGGATTTCCCAACCTATATCAGCACCAATGGTACACGCCTGTCCAGGGACCTGAGCGAAAACCTGATCCGCGCGGGCTTGGCTGCCATCGCGCTGTGCGTTGACGGTGCCACTGCCGCGTCCCATGAGGCCTATCGCATCGGCAGCTCCTTCTCGGAGGTGCGCGCCAATGCCGAGGGCTTTCTCACCGCGCGGCGCCGGTTCAAATCCAGCCATCCCCGTGTGACAATCCAGACGCTGCTTACCCGCGATTCCGAGGGAGAGATGGAACAGCTCCTCGATTGGGCTTGGGACGCCGGCGCCGACGAGGTCCACTTCAAGTCCTTGAGTCTGGGAAGCACCACATCCCCGGCAGAGAAACTCCAGGGAAGCCGGCTTCTGCCCAGAAATCCGTTGCTGCGGCGCGGCAGCGCCGCCCCTGACTATCCTTGCCGGTATCCCGACGAGCACATCATGGTGTATTGGAACGGCGAGCTGGGCGTGTGTTGCATCGATTTCAACAACATGGCAGGCCTGCCCGGAATTTCCGGTCGCGGGTTTCTCCAGTCTTTGTCTATTCCGGAGGTTGTAGCGGCACGGCGGTCAGGGCTGCAGAGGCAGTTGGCGATGTGCGGGCCGTGCCAGGCGGTCAAGACCGGCTTCCGCGGCTTGACGATCCTATTCGATCTGCTGCGGGAAGGCTCCCCTCGACGGCCGTGTTGGCGGGAACTGCTGGAGGCCCGGATAGAGGAGGTGAAAGCTCAGAATGAGGCTCGATAACCTCAACATCCCGTGGGGTCGCGGCATTTTCCGGCGGACGAAACGCATCAGTCTCGAGCTCTCCAATCTCTGCAACCATGCCGAGATTCATCACCGCTGTCCGGCACACTTCCAGGAGGAGCCGGCCATCCTGCCCGAGGCCATTGTGGACGCCGTTCTGGCCGGTTGCCGGGCTTATGAGTTTCAGGGCATCATTTCCTTCCACCTGTATAACGAGCCCGGCATCGACCCGCGCCTGGTGCTTTTCATGAGGAAAGTGAAGCAGGCGCTTCCGGCCGCCAGGCTTTTCCTGCTGACCAACGGATGGTATCTGGACCAGACCCTGGCCCGGGAGTTCGAGGCTCATGGCCTGGATTTTCTGGGCATTTCGGCATATTCGGAAGAAGAGCGTGCAAGGCTCAGCCGCATCAGCCTGGGTATTCCCGTCAGAATCCTGCTAGAGCCGCACGACGACCGCGTGCATTGGTACACCGGGCAGACCGCGTCCGGCCACAGCCTGGCGTGCTATTGTCCGCTGTACGAAATCTGCATCACCTGCAGGGGCGAAGTAGGGCTATGCCCCTTCGATTGGCAACGGCGGCATGTGTTCGGCAATCTGCACAAGGATCCGCTCGCAGCCGTCCTGGAGCAGCCGGCGGTCTGGCGGCTCTACGGGGAGCTGTCGAAGGGAAACCGGGAGTTGGAGATCTGCCGGGCCTGCCCCACCTTCCGCGGAGAACCGTGGATCGCCGATGCCGGCGGAGCGCCGCAAGACCTCGATCCGGAGAAACCGTCTTGAGTCGTACTGCCCCTGTACAACAGCGGCGACGCACGCCGGTATTCTGCATAAGCGACTTCTGGTTCCCGAAGTTCGGCGGGATGGAGCGCAGCATCGACAACCTGTGCCGGGGCCTCCCCCGGGCATTCGAGCCTCAGGTATTCACCCCTGACGTCGGCGGGGAGGCGGCTGCCAGCTTCGGCTATAACGTAGTTCGGCTGCCGTCCGTCCCGAGCCGCGGCTATTATGACGAGGCCCTCCTCAGAATCCGGGCCGCGCCGCGCCCGCGCATTGTCCACGTATTCGGCTTTTCGTATTCCTGGCCCGGGCCGCAGGCGAGGTTCGTGGCGGCGGCCGCTGCCTTGCCCGACACCTTTCTCGTCGTCAAGGTCCCGACACAGGGCGATGCGCGCCGTTACCTCGAGTCCACTCATGCAGGCATCGTCGGCGTTGTGAGCCGTTTCGTCGCCTTGACGACCGCGCTCAGGGACGAATTGTTCGAGTGCGGGGTGCGGTCCTGCCAGGTGACACTGGTGCCGAATGGCGTATCCACCGGGAGATTCACCCCCGCCCGTGCGGGCGCCAGACGAGAGGCAAGGGCAGCGCTGGGATTGCCGGACGACCGGCCTCTGTTCGGCTTCTGCGGCCGGTTCGAACGTAGAAAGCGCATCGACCTGCTCGTCTCCGCGGTAAACTCCGTTGCCGGGCGGCCGCGCCCCTTGCTGATTCTCGCGGGCGAGACCGATCACACCTTCGGCGCCGGCATGGACGCCGGCGGATTTGCCGGCCCGAACGTGCGCCTCCTTGCACCGCTGGGCGACATGCGCACCTTTTATCATGCCCTGGACGCCTACGTGACGGCATCCTGCGCGGAAGGAATGTCGAATGCGATCCTGGAGGCGATGGCATCCGGCCTGCCTGTCGTTGCCAGTGACATCCCGGGACACCGGGAACTCGTGCATCACGGGCAGAACGGCCTGCTCGTCCAGGACTGCGCCGGTGACGGGCTGCGGAATGCCTTCGAAAAAACAGCTGCGCTGTGGCGCCGGAACAAGCTAGGCGCATGGGCCCGTGCGTCCCGCAGGATCGCAGTCGCCGAGTACGATATGAAGAAGGTCTGCCGCCGTTACGCCGGCATCTACCGGGAATTGGCCGCCAGTCCTGGCAAAGAGGCAATTCCAGAGAGAACCTCAAAATGCAGGAAATGAGTTTCGTGTATTTCGTGGTCGTTGTTTAGGGGGTGATTCTTGATGCTCGATGCGCCCTGGAGGATCAACCTGGACACCAACCCGGACGACTGCAACCTGAGCTGCATCATGTGCGAGCTGCATTCCTCGCTCGCCGGGCCGGGGCGCCGGAAGCCTGTGGCTTTGCGCCGCCGCATGGATCCCGGCATATTTCGCGCTCTGTTCGAAGAGCTCAGGGGTACAGCCTTCCAGGAAGTCGTGACCACATCCATGGGCGAACCGCTGCTGTACGAGTACCTGCCCGAGCTCATCGACCTCTGCGGCCGGCGCGGCGTTCGCCTGAGCCTGACCACCAACGGGACGTTTCCTCGCGGCGGGGTCCGGGAGTGGTCAGAAAGATTGACGGCCATCGGAGCTGATATCAAGATATCGCTGAACGCGACAACCCGCGAAACGCTTGCACCGGTCATGACGGGCGCCGACCTGGAACAGATCCTCGAGAACATCCGCGCACTCGTAGCAGCGCGTGATGCCCGGGCCCGGGCGGGAGGCAGGCGGAGCAGGATTACGCTCAAGGTGACCTTCCTGGAATGCAATGTCCGCCAGTTGCCGGACTTCGTGTTCCTCGCGGCCGACCTGGGTGTTGACCGGGTGCGGGGCAGTCATCTGCTCAGCGTCTTTTCCGAGACCGAGCCGTTCTCGGTCAAACGCTCGCCTGAGGCAAGGGTCCTGTTCAATGAAATGATTGACCGGGCGCAGGCGGCCCGTCGGGCCATCGCAGCACAGCGGGGCATCGACATCGAGTTGAGCAATTTCGTCCCACTCGCGGCGACGCTCCGGCGCGGATCATGCCCATACATCGGGAACGAGGCGTGGATCGACGCGCAAGGGGGCTTCACGCCCTGCTGCCTGCCGGAAGGCTTGCGCCGGCGCCTGGGTGCGTTCGGCAACGTGACGGCGGGCGGTTTGCTTCCCCTCTGGCGGGGTCCGGCATACCGCGATTTCTGCGCGTCCTATCGCGGCCACGCCGTCTGCAGCAAGTGCGAGAAGCGCCGCGTCGATCTCGACGAAGACCCGCCGCGCGGCGCTCAGGAGAAGTAGTCCTCCAGGGTTTCCTTGCGGCGCACGTCCAGCGACACACAGTGGATGCCGCCGCCGAAGATCCGCGAGTGCCGGAAACGGATCGGGATCGGCGTAAATCCTTTCTTCTCCAGCAGACGGATGGTTTCGGTGGCATACTCGTTGATGATGACGTGCTTTTCATCCACCGAAAGAACGTTGACCGTAATCCGGGTGCTGGCCAGCAGCAGCTCTTCCTCGCTGTAGTGGCTGCGGTCTTCATCCGTCATGTAGAGCACTTCCCACTTCTGCAGCGGCGCCGGCAGGAGATGCAGCTTGTGGATTCCCCAGTCATTGACCAGCAGTTTCCCGGGGCACAGGGGCATGATGGCGCCGTCCAGGTGGTTGTCCACGATCGACACCTTGTGCAGCCTGAACTCGGGGCCCAGCTCCCTTTGCAGCCACTCGAATCCCAGGTCGTGGTTCTTCGTCGACGCATTGAACACGATGTCTTTCCCGAACCGCAGGCATTGCGCGGCATCGAACATGATCTCGAATTCGCCGGTGCCAACGTTCAGGCTGGCGTCGACATAGGAATGATCGAACGACGCCTGGGTCATCATGGGCGCGGGCGCGCCTGACCAGCGCGCACCTGCCGCAAAATACCCGTAGAAGATCGGCTTCAACAGGTCGTTTTCAAAAAAGCGGTTCCGGAGGCAGCAGGGCGTCTCGATGATCCGGTCCCCTACGATCAGCACACGGTCGCGAGGATTGTCGCAGGCCTTGGTGATGGCCTCCCAGTAGGGCGTGAGCACACGCTTCACTTCCTGCAGCGGCGCGGGCCTGCGCACTACAACTCCCATGGAGGTGAGCAGCTCGCTGAGCCGCTGGACATCTTCCTCGCGCTCGTCGATGTATTCCTTCTTGATGGTGTACGTGTGCGTCGGGTACTTCTTTTTCAGTCGTTTGAGGTTGTCGTGAAACAGCAGTCGCATGCTGAGGTCGAGCGTGCCGACCGTCGTGTTGTAGTGCGACCCGAGAATGACCTCCTCGAGCCTGCCCCATTCCGTGTAGCTGTTCACCGGTCCCATCGCCTGCGCCCGCCTCCTTCGTGGTTGAACTTTCATTGAACCATATAAATCCCGAGGACCTCAAAGAAAAGTATGGGTACGGGAAATACCGAGAATGGAATCCTTCCATTTGCGCGATTTGACTTTGGATTTGTGCGCACCACATCCATGCCTGTGCTCTCCACACCTCGCTCCCCGGATCTGGCGCATTTGCGAACCGCCCTGTGGTTTCACGAACAGGAAAGGCTGACACGCTTTGTCACGCTGGATGAAAGCCAGATTCTTGCTGCAGCCGAGATCGGCCTCCCCGCCTGACTTGCAGGAGATGGTGGCTGTTATCGGTGTTGGGAGGAGTACCGGCCATTGAATTTCAGGATCGTCTTCCATCCGATTGCGCAGCACCATAACCATATGGTTGCTTCGATGCCAAGCACAACTGCAAGCAAAAGCAGAGACTCGAATTCTCCGATTTTTCGATCCTTTTGGTTGTCAAATGCGTTTGAGGCATTATCATGCTCGTTCATTCATTTCATCTGGAGGGAACAAGTCGGCAATGATGCATCCACGCGGCCACCGTTCTGCGCTGACATGCATGCTTCTCCTGCTTTTTCGTCCTCCGGATATGAGGGCGGCATCGGAAATCCAAGCTGCAGATCCTCGCCTGGTGATCCTGGCCGAAACCGGCCAGGAGCGCAACGGACTGCCCGTCCTGCATACGCATTCCGGGGCGGACGAAATAGCGCAGCTGCTCGCGCGCGGTTTCTCCGGGCGGTGGCTCCGCCTGTATCAATACGAGCAGGAATATCTGCGCCGTGCGACGGGCTCCGAGCCTGAGCCGGCATATCTTCTGCTTTCCAGCCGGCAGGGCGGCTTCCCCCGTTTCGGGTTTTATCTGGACGGTCAGGAGAAGCGCAACGTCGGATACGTGGATCTATATAAGACCCGCGTCCTGCGAAAGCGTTTCGGCGGCATGGATCAGATTTTTCCGCATGAATTGGCCCACATCATCATGCGTCAACTCGCTGGTGAGGCGGCACCGGGCGGATCCAACCAGATCCATGCCGTCGGCGTCCGCACAGATCCCCGCCAGGCCTTCTCAGAGGGGTTTGCCGAACACTGCCAGATCATGGCGATCGAGGACCCGGACGCCGATCCGGAAATCCGCGCCCTGGCCTTCGACGGCCGGCTGCGGACTATGGCAGAGGATCTGGCCTCGAACTACCTTGGGGAGTTGCAGGCGCGCTGGGCTCCGGCCGGGCCGATGCGCATGGGCTTCCTCTTCTGGTTCAGCGGTACGGAACAGACGTGGCGCTATTTCGCGGTGAAGCAGAATGCCTTCGCCCGCCAGCCATCACTTCCTGAAACAATGCTCGCCGCGCGCAACCTTTATCCCGCCTACCTGGCGTTGAACGTGATCCCGGGCAGGCCGCAGGATCCCCCGAAGAGCGCTGCCGTTCTGCTCTCGACCGAAGGAGTAGTAAGTGCGCTGTTTTATCGGTGGGCAACCCATACGGCAATGCAGAATAGGTACCGCGATGAAGAGCTTTATGCCCGGTTCGG
>Ga0316620_10000060_pt1 | contig 45281 bp, 31 predicted proteins | sample OWC_Aug_M1_C1_D5_FD_207651 | JGI IMG/M metagenome (GOLD analysis project Ga0316620, IMG submission 207651) | Wetland soil microbial communities from Old Woman Creek delta, Ohio, United States - OWC_Aug_M1_C1_D5_B | ecosystem: Environmental > Terrestrial > Soil > Wetlands | place: USA: Ohio...
CGGCGCCAGGGCGTGGCCGAGGTCCCCCACCGCCATCTGGTAGAGCAGCACCCCCAGCGCGTAGACGTCCGCCTGCACCGTCGCCGGCCGCCCCTCCAGCAGCTCCGGCGCCATGTACAGCGGGGTCCCCGAGCTCGAGGCGAGATCCTTGGCCTCCGCGGTCTGGGTCATCCCCATGACCGTGATCCCGGAGGAGACCAGCCGCCCCGTGTCGGTGATCAGCCCGATCCCGAAGTCGGTCAGGATCGCCCGCGGGTTGCCCTCGCGATCCGTGCTCACCAGCACGTTCTGCGGCTTGACGTCCTTGTGCAGCACCCCCACCGAGTGCGCCGCCCCCAGCGCCTCGGCCACCTGGGCGACCAGCTCGACCCGCACGTCGCGCGGAATCGCACCCAGCCCGCCCTGCTCCTCGGCCCAGTCGCTCAGGCTGCCCCCAGCGGTGTACTCCGACTCGATGTAGTACGGCGCCTGGTCAAAGCTCCAGTCCACGATCCGCGCAATGTCCTCCCGCTCCCCCAGCGCCTCCTTCAGCAGCCGGAACAGCGTCACCTCGCGCTTGAGCGCCCGCAGCCGCTCCGCCTCGAAGCAGAACTTGAAGACCCGCGCCTCCCCGGTCTTCTCATGCCGGCACAGCCACACCTCCCCGAAGCCCCCTTCACCGAGCTTGCGCTCGACGACCCAGTTGCTCCGCCCGGGGATCGCCTGTCCCCCGGCCGGCCGCCAGCCCAGGATCGACTCGTCCCCCACCAGCCGCTTGACCTTGGCCGAGTCCGGAGGCGGAGCAAGCGGGGACACCCCCTCCACCCCGACCTCGTACACCTCGACCGGCTCGTCCACCCCCTTCAAGAGGTACCGCCCGTGGGCGAGCCAGGTCAGGTTCCTCTCCGCCACCTCCCCGACCGCCGCCCGCCGCGCCAGGTCAAAGGCGCCCTGGGTGAGCAGGGTCTGCCCGCCCACCGCCACCGACATCAGCCGCGCCGCGATCGGCTTGGCCAGCCCCTCCACCTCGAGCGGCTTGGCCCCCCGCGCCACGTCCTCGGGCGGGTTTTCCCTCAGGTAGACCTCGCCCAGGTGGACCCCGACCCGGGAGGCGAGCTCCACCCCCTCGCTCGCCGACAGCTCGCGCAGGCCGCGGTGGTAGGCCAGGGCGTAGAGCACCGCGTCGAGCGGCCGCTCGAACAGCATCAGGAACCCGTCGGTCTTGTCGATCTCGAGGCCGTCGTGCTCCCGCAGAAGATCGCGGGCGATCCGGTCGTGGCGGCGGAAGAGCTCGGCCGCCCGCGCGTCGCCCAGGCCCTCCACCAGCCTGGTGCTCGACACCAGGTCGCTCACCAGCAACGTCTTCAGCGCACGCTCGGAGGAAGACCCTGTCCGGTCGGTGGTGCCGGCCTCGGAGTCTGTGGCTTCGGAATTCATCTGCAATCGATGCTAGCACGCCGAACCGGCGTCGCGAGCTGGATGGTCACCCAGGCCGCGGGCACGTCGGACACCCGTCTCCCGCACGTGTAGAATCTCCTCCCGGAGGGACCCCAACTGACCGCTGTTGGACGTCCCGCAGAGGAGGAAACGTGAGCCCCCAAGTTCGAATCCTGCTCTGGATCCTGATCGTTTTCTCACTGCTCGGCGCCCTGTTCGCCGGCATCTCGACCTACGACTTCGTCGCCCACCTCGACCGCCAGGTGCACGCCATCACCTGCGCGTTCGTCCCCGGCCTCGCCGCCCGGGACGCCAGCGGCACCTCCGGCTGCCACGCGGCGATGATGAGCCCCTACTCCTCGGTCCTCCGGACCTCGACCTGGGGGGGGATCCCGATCTCGCTGCCAGGTCTGGCGGTATTCGCCTTCCTCCTCGCCTTCGCCCTCCACCTGCTCCTCTCGGGCCAGCCGCTGGAGAGGGCCGACACTTGGTTCCTGCTCGCCGCGACTCTGCTCCCGGTGGTGGTCTCGGCGGTGTACTTCGCGATCGCCGTGACCAAGGTCGGAGCGGTGTGCAAGCTGTGCATCGGGATCTACGTCGCGTCGCTGGGGGTGCTGGTGGCGGCGGTGCTGCTGCACTGGCGCGCCGTGCGCCCGCGCGGGCAGGGCGCGACCTGGGGCCGCTTCCTCGCCTACGCGGTCCAGGGAGTCGCCTTCGTCCTCGTCCCGGTGCTGCTCTACCTCGCCCTCAAGCCCGCCTACCCGCAGGCCGCGCTCGCCGGCTGCGGCTCGCTCCTCCACCCCGAGGACAAGTACGACGTCAGGATCGCCGTCGCCAGCCGGGCGGGCGGGATTCCGGCGATCGAGGTGATGGACCCGCTGTGCGCCGCCTGCAAGGGCTTCACCCAGCGCCTCTCCGCCTCCGGTTTCGAGCAGCAGCTCGAGCTCGAGGTGGTGCTCTTCCCGCTCGACAAGGAGTGCAACTGGATGGTGAGCGAGTCGCTGCATCCGGGCGCCTGCGCCGTCTCGGAGACGATCCTCGCCGCCGGGCCGCAGGCGCCGGCCGTCCTCGCCTGGGTCTTCGACCACCAGGAGGAGCTGCGCAGGCTGGGCGACCTGGGCGCGGCCGCGGTCCAGGCCCGGGTCAAGCAGGAGTTCCCCGAGATCGCCTCCAACCTCGGCAAGCCGGCGACCAAGTCGCGGCTCAACCGATCGCTGCGCTGGGTCGTGTCGAACTCGCTGCCGGTGCTGACGCCGCAGCTCTACGTGGGGGGTGAGAAGGTGTGCGACGAGGACACCGACCTCGGCCTCGAGTACGTGCTGTCGCGCCTGCTCGAGCGCCGGGGAACGGCAGGAGGTGGGCGATGAACCCGAAGCTCAGGCAGCTCGTGATCGCCGGTGTCGTTCTCCTGGTGACCTCGGTGCTGGTGGGCGTCTGGGTCGGCAGTGCAGCCCGGCGGCTGGCCGCGGCCGAGGACGCGTCGAGCGGGGTGGCGTTGGCCTCAGCGGCCGACGAGGGATACTGCACCGGCGAGCTCAAGGTCATCCTCCGTCGCGTGCTGACCTCGTGCGGGCTGGTCCCGGGCGGGAGCACCCGCGGCTGCCAGCCGCTCCAGGCCAAGAGCGTGGCCGCGATGTCCGGCGGCGACTTCAACGCCCTCTTCGCGCCTCTCGCAGAGCGGGCAGCGATCATCCAGTTCGACCAGGACTCCGCCGAGCTAGACCTGGGGGCGTTGACCCTCCTCGACGAGACGTTCGCCGACCAGTCCGGTGCGTCGTACTTCCTGGTCGTCTCGCGGGCCTCGCCCGAAGGCTCGGTGGGCTACAACCGCGACCTCTCGCGCCGGCGGGCGTCGGCGGTGCTCGACCACCTGCAGGCGAGCTTCAACGACCCAGACCTCGAGCAGGAGGTCGGCCTGCTCTGGCTGGGGGAGGAGTTCGCGCAGCTCGACCCCGAGTTCTGCTCCTGGCAGCGCTCGCGCCCGGTGGGCCTCTGCTCGAGCGCCGAGCTCAACCGCTCGGCCTTCATCGCCTGGATCGACTGCCGGCTGTGAGGACGCGAGCCCTCGCTGCCGCCGGGCTGATCGTCCTGGCCGTGGCCTGCCGAGGCGAGCAGGAGCCGCTGCGCTCCCGGGTCGAGGGGGTCAGGGCCGCATCGACCGTCAGCCTTGACACCTGGTGCGACGCGAGCTGGGCCGGCGACGCAGGGCCGACGCTGACGCTGCCCACGGTTGAAGCCGCGAGAGCCGGCGGGACGGTGCCGCCGTGGTCGACCGAGGGCCGGGTGTGGGTCAACCTGTGGGCGACCTGGTGCCTGCCCTGCCGGCGCGAGATGCCGCTCATCCTCAGGCTCGCCGAGCGACTGGGCAGCGAAGGGCGGCCGGTCGACCTGTGGTTCGTCTCGCTCGACGAGAGCGCCGACGACCTGACGCGGTTCCTGAGCGAGAACCCGGAGATCGCCCCCGGCGCCTCGGTCCGGGTGGTCTCGCCCGCGGAGCTCGGTACCTGGATGGCCGGCTTCACCCAGGCGCCGACCTCGTCGATCCCGATCAACCTGATGGTGGCACCGGGCGGCCATCTGCGCTGCGTACGGGTCGGCTCGCTGCGCGACGGCGACTACCCGCTGGTCAAGGCGATCTTCGAGTAGCAGACCGCTGCCGGCACCGACCACGGCATGAGCGGGAGCCGCACCACTGGCTGGCCAGTCTCACGATGTGCCAAGAGATCGCCGACCTGGCGGATCGACTGGACGGAGCGAGCGCCGGACAGCGCCGGCGGAGGGCATCACTCAGGAGATCTCTGCGTCGCCCAGCCTGACCCGGTCGCGCCATTCGCCCGAGTTCTGTCGTAGACTGCGCCGGATGCGGTCGTCTCCGGACGGCCACGGAATCTCATCAAGGGGGACCTGATGTTCCACGGACACCCAAAGGGCCTGGCAGTCGCGTTTTTCGCCAACATGGGCGAGCGCTTCGGCTTCTACACCATGATGGCCATCCTGGTGCTCTTCCTGCAGGCCAAGTACGGGCTGGCCGCCGATGACGCCGGCTTCATCTACTCGATCTTCTACTTCCTGATCTACGGCCTGGCCCTGCTCGGGGGCTTCATCGCCGACCGCACTCAGAACTACAAGGGCACGATCATGACCGGCATCGTCGTCATGTTCCTCGGCTACGTGCTGCTCGCGGTGCCGGGCATGGGTCTGCCGGTGGTGCTGACCGGACTGTTCACGATCGCCTTCGGCAACGGCTTGTTCAAGGGCAACCTGCAGGCGCTGGTCGGCCAGATGTACGACGACCCGGCCTACTCCAAGCTACGCGACTCGGCCTTCAGCGTGTTCTACATGGGGATCAACATCGGCGCGGTGTTCGCTCCCCAGGCCGCGCGCGGCATCCGCACCTGGTTCCTCAACTCGCGCGGCTACGGCTACGACTCTGACCTGCCGTCGCTCTGCCACCAGTACCTGCGCGGCAACCTGGCCGACCCGGGCACCCTGCAGCAGCTCGCCGACCGGGTGTCGGCCGCGCCGGTGACCGACTTGCGGGCCTTCGCCGAGGGCTACCTCGGTGTCTTCGCCACCGGCTACAACTACGCCTTCGGCGTTGCCGCAGTCGCCATGCTGGTCTCGCTCGCGGCCTACACCCTGTTCCGCCGTCTCCTGCCGGACCGGCGCCAGCAGGTCGCGCAGGGCACGACCTCCGTCACCATGCCGTGGGCGGAGGAGAAGAGGCGTCTCACCGCCCTCGGCCTCGTCTTCCTGGTCGTCATCTTCTTCTGGATGTCCTTCCACCAGAACGGGCTGACCCTGACCTACTTCGCCCGCGACTACACCGTCAAGGCGGTCGCCCCGCTGACCTACCTGCTCTTCGACATCCGCGGTCTGCTGCTGGTCGGAGCGATGCTGGTCGGGATCATGCTGCTCGCTCGCGGCGCCTCGAGCGCTCGCCAGCGGGCGCTCGGCGCAGCCCTGATCGCCGGCGGCGCAGCCCTGGCCTGGCTGCTCTTCAGAACCTACGACGCTTCGAACCCGATCGAGCCCGAGATCTTCCAGCAGTTCAACCCGTTCTGCGTCGTGTTCCTGACCCCGGTCGTGATCGGCGTCTTCGCCTGGCTGCGGGCCCGCGGCAAGGAGCCATCCACGCCGCGCAAGATCGGATTCGGCATGGTTCTGGCTGCGGTCGGCTTCCTGCTGATGGTGGTCAGCTCGATCAGCCTGCTGTCGCCACTCGAGCTCGGCGGGGTGCCGTCGCCGGACCGGGTCTCGCCCTACTGGCTGATCTCGACCTACCTCATCCTGACCATCGCCGAGCTGTTCCTGAGCCCGATGGGGATCTCGTTCGTGTCCAAGGTGGCGCCACCCCGCTTCCAAGGCCTGATGCAGGGGGGATGGCTCGGGGCCACGGCCATCGGCAACCAGCTCCTGTTCGTCGGCAGCTCGATGTGGGTCCGCTTCGAGGTCTGGCAGGTGTGGTCGATCTTCGTCGTCTGCTGCCTGCTCTCCGGAGCCTTCATCTTCAGCATCCTCCGGCGCCTGGAGGCAGCGACCTCAGGCTAGGGCAGAGGGCAGGGGCTGCGGCCCGCGCGGCCCTACTTCTGAGCGCCGCGCCGCGCGACCCTGTCCCAGCACGACCAGTGGCACTCCCACGGCTTGAGGTCATGGAAGCGGGGGTTGTCGCACTGGATGCCGACCACGGTCCGCCGGCCGCGCTCCTCGCGCCACTCGACCATCAGGCGAGCGGTCCTCCGCTCCTCCTGGCATTGGATCTCGACGCTCTCGACGGTCTTGTCGTCGCCCATCATGGCCCTCCAGGAACCACGGTACCAGATCCGGCGTTGTCGACGACCCGGCGGTCTGCGCCGAGGCGCCGTCATCGACGACGCCGGACCCGTGGTCCTGACCCGACACCAGCAGAGGTGAGACCGGCGCGGACCCGGCGGTCCAACCGCGGCACACGGCTTGACAGCGTTGCCCGAGGTGCTACCTTCGCGCCGCCAGGCGGGCGTTCCAGGTGAGGCGTCCGCCTGGTCGGAGGGTCACCCGCATGGTCGACTTCAGGATTCACGAGCACCCCATCCTTCCGGTTCCCGCGCGACCGGCCGTGTCCTTCCTCTGGTGCGGCCAGGAGCTCCAGGCCCACGCCGGCGAGATGATCGCCTCCGCCCTGTTTGCCAACGGCATCCGCGTGTTCGGCCACCACACCCGGGACGGTGCTCCCCTCGGCATCTTCTGCGCCAACGGCCAGTGCGCCCAGTGCTCCGTCATCGCCGACGGCCTGGCCGTGAAGAGCTGCATGGTGCCGGTACGACCGGGCATGCGGGTCGAGCCGATGGATGGCAACGGCAGCCTGCCCTCACTCGGCGAAGAGCTGCGCTTCCACCCCGTCGAGACGGTGGAGGTGGAGTGCCTGATCCTCGGCGGCGGCCCGGCCGGGCTGTCGGCCGCCGTCGAGCTCGGCAAGGCGGGCGTCGGCGTCCTGGTCGTCGACGACAAGCACGCCTTGGGCGGCAAGCTGGTCCTCCAGACCCACAAGTTCTTCGGCTCGATCGAGGCCTGCCACGCCGGCACCCGCGGCATCGACATCGCCGCCCGCCTCGAGCAGGAGGCGCGGGCCTTCGAGCACGTTCGGGTATGGACCAGCTCGGTCGCGCTGGCGGTCTTCGCCGATCGCAAGGTCGGGGTCCTGCGCGAAGGGCACTACGTCCTGGTCCAGCCGCAGGTCCTGCTGGTAGCGACCGGGGCGCGTGAGAAGTCGCTGGTTTTCAAGGGCAACACCCTCCCCGGCGTCTATGGCGCCGGGGCCTTCCAGACCCTGGTCAACCGCGACCTGGTGCGCCCGACCGCGCGCCTGTTCGTGGTCGGCGGTGGCAACGTCGGCCTGATCGCCGCCTACCATGCGCTGCAGGCCGGGATCGAGGTCGTCGGCCTGTGCGAGGCGCTGCCCGACTGCGGCGGCTACAAGGTGCACAAGGACAAGCTGCAGCGGATGGGGGTGCCGATCTACACCTCGCACACCGTGGTCTCGGCCAACGGCGCGAGCGAGGTCGAGTCGGTCACCATCGCCCGCCTCGACCCGGGCTGGGCTCCGGTTGCCGGCACCGAGCGGACCTTCAAGTGCGACACCGTGCTGGTCGCGGTCGGGCTCGACCCCTGCGACGAGTTCCTCAAGAAGGGCAAGGAGTTCGGCCTGCCGGTCTACGGCGCCGGCGACGCCGAGGAGATCGCCGAGGCCTCGGCCGCGATGTTCACCGGCCGCATCCGCGGCCTCGAGATCGCCCGCGCCCTGGGCCGCGACGTCGGCGAAGTGCCGCCCGAGTGGCACAAGACCGCCGAGCTCCTCAAGTCGCGCCCCGGGGCGACGGTGACCGAGGAGATCCCGGAGGAGAACCGCGGCATCTTCCCGGTCTTCCACTGCGCGCAGGAGATCCCGTGCAACCCGTGCACCTCGATCTGCCCCCAGCATGCGATCCGGATCGAGGGCGACGAGATCCTCGGCCTGCCCACTTTCTCCGAGGAGGAGTGCATCGCCTGCGAGCAGTGCGTGGCGATCTGCCCCGGCCTGGCCGTGACCCTGGTCGACTTCCGCCAGGGTGGTGAGAAGGCCGTCGTCACCATCCCCTTCGAGTTCTCCCGCAGCTCGATCCGCGAGGGCGACGTCGTGACCGTGCTCGACACCGAGGGCAAGCTCCTCGGCAACGTGCCGGTGGTCAAGGTCCGCCACCCCAAGTTCGCCGACCGCGCCCTGCTGGTGCGGGTCGAGGCCCCGGCTGACATCGCCAAGCTTATCGCCGGCATCCGGGTCCAGGAGCCGTGGATCGGGGAGCCGATGGAGGAGAAGGTCGAGCGGGTCGCGGACGACGAGGTCGTGTGCCGCTGCGAGCGGGTGGCGGCGGGCGAGATCCGCGCCCTCATCCGGCGCGGCGTGCGCGACATGAACGAGATCAAGGCGTTGACCCGGGCCGGGATGGGCGCCTGCGGCGGCAAGACCTGCCCCAACCTGGTCAAGCGCCTGTTCCGCGAGGAGCGGGTCCCGCTCCAGGAGGTGACCGAGCCGACCCAGCGGCCCCTGGTCATGGAGGTGCCGCTCGGCGCCTTCGCCGGGGTCGTGACCGGCGAAGGTCCGGCCAAGGACGCGCCCGTCGAACACACCGTCGCCGCCACCACCGGGGGAGTCTGATGTCGACCGCGGTCTACGACGCGATCGTCGTCGGCGCCGGCTCGGTCGGCATGCCGGCCGCGATGGCGCTGGCCGAGCGCGGGCTCAAGGTCCTGGTCCTCGACCAGTTCGCGAGCCCGGGTCAGGGCAGCAACAAGTGCGCCATCGGCGGCATCCGCGCCACCCACTCGCAGGCGGCCAAGATCCGGCTCTGCCTGGAGTCGCTGCGGGTCTTCTCGACCTGGCAGGAGGCCCACGGCGACGAGCTCGAGTGGCTGCAGGGCGGCTACGCCTTCGTCGCCTACCGCGAGCGCGAGGAGAGCCTGCTCAAGGACCTGCTCAAGGTGCAGAAGTCGTTCGGCCTCAACATCGACTGGTACGACGCCCGGGCCCTGCTCGAGATCGCCCCCGGGCTCAAGGAGGAAGGGCTCCGCGGCGGCACCTTCTCCCCCGAGGACGGGTCGGCCTCGCCGATGCGCTCGTGCCTCGCCTTCTACCGCCGGGCCAAGGAGCTGGGGGTCGACTGCCGCTTCTCCGAGCGGGTGACCGGGATCATCCGCCGGCGCGGCATGGTGATCGGGGTTCGCACCGACAAGGGCGGCTACGCCAGCGAGACCCTGGTCAACGCGGCCGGCGCCTGGGCGCGCAGCCTGGCCCAGGCCGGCGGTCTCGACGTGCCGGTCCAGCCGGACAGCCATGAGGCCGGGATCACCGAGCCGGTGGCGCCCTTCCTCGGGCCGATGATCGTCGACATCCGCCCCACCCCGGGCGCGCACAACTACTACTTCTACCAGCACAAGCCGGGACAGGTCATCTTCTGCATCACGCCCGACCCGCCGATCGTCGGCACCGACCGTCGCGAGACCTCCGCCTTCCTGCCGATGGTCGCCCGGCGGATGGTCGACCTGATGCCCAAGCTGGCCAACGTCAAGGTCCGGCGGACCTGGCGCGGCCTCTACCCGATGACCCCGGACGGCTCGCCCCTGGTCGGCCGCTCGGCGACCCTCAAGGGCTACGTCCACGCCGAGGGCATGTGCGGCCAGGGATACATGCTCGGCCCCGGCGTCGGCGCCCTCCTCGCCCGGCTGGTGACCGACGCCCTCAAGCCGGGGGACGAGGAGATCCTGGCCGAGCTCTCGCCGGCGCGGAAGTTTGGCGCGGTCGAGGCGCTCAAGTAGGTCGCGGCCCAGGACGGCGTCACGGAGGGGCGGCGCCGGCACCTTGCTCCCGCTGCGCCTGACTGCTCAGCCGCCGCCGGCACTCGCGCGTCAACCCCCCGGCACCTCCACCGACCACGCCGAGGTGTCGCCGGACTCGAAGCCGTCGGAGAACAGGCAGTCGATCACGATCGCAAGCGGGGGCGCGCCGGCGACGAAGGCATAGTCCCCGGAAAGGGCGACACCACCGGCCCCCCCGGTGGCGACGTAGCCGACCTCCAGAGGTGCCGTGGAATCGGAGAGGTTGATCACCCGCAGGCCGCCCCCGGAGTCGGCCACGTAGGCGTACCGACCCGAGACCGCGACACCCACCGCCTCCCCGGGAGTGTCACAGGAGCTGACCTCGACCGGTTTCGAGGGATCGGAGACGTCGACCACCCGCAGGCCTGAGCCGCCGTCCGCAACGTAGGCGTACTGGCCGGAGACGGCGACACCGAGGGCCATCTCCGGCAGGAAGGCGGCGCCGAGGTAGACCGGCGTCGTGGGGTCAGAGACGTCCACCTTCTTCAAGCTTCCCCACACGGCGCCCCCAGCGGTCACGTATGCGTACGAGCCAGAGACCGCGACAGCAGTGGATACCGCGCCGCCAAGGGAACCGACCTCGACCGGCGCCGTGGGGTCGGAGACGTCGATCACCCGCAAGCCCCATTCATCTACCACGTATGCGTATTGGCCGGAGACGGCGACACCACGATATGAGTGCCATGGAAAGCCGAAGTAGAAGCCGGCCTCAAACGGGGCCGAAGGGTCCGAGACGTCGATCACCCACAGGCCGGCAAAACCGCGGGCCACGTACGCGTACTGGCCGGAGACGGCAACACCATAGGCCACACTAGGAGCCCCGTCGAAGCCGACCTGGACCGAGCCGACCTCGACCGGTTTCGAGGGGTCGGAGACGTCGACCACCCGCAGGCCTGAGTCGCCGTCCGCAACGTAGGCGTACTGGCCGGAGATGGCGACACCATTGGCCACACCTGGAGTGTCGTAGTAGCCGACCTCGAAGAGCGCCGAGGGGGGTGAGACGTCGACCACTCGCAGGCCGCCGGGCCCGGCAGCCACGTAGGCGTATGCCCCGGTCACGGCGACGCGGGGGAGGAGTTCGTTCCAGTAACTCCTGCAGAGTTCCGCGTACCCCACCATGATCGGCGCCGTGGGGTCCGAGACGTCTACCACAGTAAGAGCCACCCATTCTTCGTCTCTCCAGCCAGCCAGGTAGGCGTACTGGCCAGAGACAGCGACACCACAATAATAGAGATAGAGAAATGGTGGGCCGAAGTAGAAGCCGGCCTCAAACGGGGCCGAAGGGACGGAGACGTCGATCACCCGCAGGCCCCCGTCGGCCACGTAGGCGTAGTGGCCGAGGACGGCGACGTCCTGGGCGAAGCCCCCCGTGTAGACGAACCCGACTTCGGCCGGCGCCTTCGGGTCGGAGACGTTGACCACCCGCAGGCCTGAGTCGCCGTCCGCAACGTAGGCGTACTGGCTGGAGACGGCGACGCCATGGGCCGCCCCGGGAGTGTCGTAGAAGCCGACCTCGGCCGGCGCCGCTGGGTCGGAGACGTCGATCACCCGCAGGCCTGAGTCGCCGTCCGCCACGTAGGCGTACTGGCCGGAGACGGCGACACCATGGGCCACACCAGGAGTGTCGCAGAAGCCGACCTCCACCGGCGCCGCGGGGTTCGAGACGTCCACCACCCGCAGACCGAAGGAGTCGGCAGCCACGTAGGCGTGTGCACCGCTCACGGCGATGCCGTTCACGAGACCTGGCAGGTTGGCCTCACCAACGACGTCCGGCATCGCCGGGTCCGACACGTCGACGACCAGCAGCGCGCTCCCGCTGCCCAGGTACACGGTGGTGCCGCTCACCGCCACGGCATAGGCGTCGCCGAGTGGCCAGCTCCCCACCAGCTCCGGGCAGCCCTGGGCGAGGGCGCGCGCTGCGAGCAGACAAGAACCGATCACTACGAGCGCCACCACGTGGGTCATGCGCTGCTGAAGTCGCATGGGTCGCCGCCCTCCTGCAGATTGTTTACACGCTCTCAATGTATGTTCTGGCACGGGGCTTGTCATCAGGAAGCCTGCGGGGAGTGCACGCTGACCCGCTTGCAGCCCGCGGAGTGGCACACGACCAGGGATCGGTTCTTCCTTTCGCCGATCGTCGGCCGCTCGGCGACCCTCAAGGGCTACGTCCACGCCGAGGGCATGTGCGGCCAGGGTTACATGCTCGGCCCCGGCGTCGGCGCCCTCCTCGCCCGGCTGGTGACCGACGCCCTCAAGCCTGGAGATGAGGAGATCCTGGCCGAGCTCTCGCCGGCGCGGAAGTTTGGCGCGGTCGAGGCGCTGAAGTAGCGCCGGCGGGCGGGCACGCCGCGGCACTGCAGCCCGCCAGTAGCAGGTGGAGCACGCGACGGCGTCCGCGCCGACGGCGGCGGAAGCCTCCTGCCATGGCTTCACCCGATTGAGGCTGTTGACGCCCTTGACCCAGTCGAGTCGTCACCTTGGAGGTGATCCAGGCGCCGCTCGCCTTCTCGCTGACCCGTCGCGTGATGCTGCACGAGAGGGCCGTGCACGCCCTCACCTCAGTCACGCGGCGACCCGCTGCACATTGGCCGGATGAGGCTCGATTGACACCACCCGCCGCCTGCCGTAGCCTCGGGGTGGCCGTGTTAGGGGTGCCCCCGAGCCGGGGGCTGAGAGCACACCCTGCAACCTGATCTGGGTCATTCCAGCGGAGGGAAACGCGGCGCCGGCACCGACCGGGACGCCACTTCGCAACCCAGGGCGGCCCGGGTGCTCCCAAAGCCCCGCACGGCAGGAGGTCGCCGTGACTGACTGGAACGAGCGGGCGGCTCGGGCCCTGGAGCGGGTGCGCGCCGAGCGGGTCCTGGTCCACAGCATCACCAACTACGTGGTCATGAACTCGACCGCCAACACCCTGCTGGCGATCGGCGCCGCGCCGGTCATGGCCCACGCCCTCGATGAGGTCGAGGACATGGTCGGCCTGGCGCGGGCGGTGGTGCTCAACATCGGCACCCTCGAGCCGAGCTGGGTGACCGCCATGCGACTGGCCGGACGCGCCGCCAACCGCCGCGGCATCCCGGTGGTGCTTGACCCGGTCGGCTCCGGCGCGACGCCCTACCGCACCGCCACTGCCTCCGCCCTGGCCCGCGAGCTCCACCTCGCCGTCATCCGCGGCAACGCCTCCGAGGTCCTCAGCCTGACCTCGGCCGAGGTTGCGACCCGGGGCGTGGACGCCGCCCACGACGTCGAGGACGCCGCGCGCGTGGCGGCGGGCCTGGCGGAGGAGCTCGACACCACCCTCGCCGTCACCGGCCGGGTCGACCTGGTCACCGACGGCGCCACCACCCTGCGCGTCGAAGGTGGGCACCCGCTCGTGACCCGGGTCACCGGCACCGGATGCGCGGCCACCGTCCTGGTCGCCGCCTTTGCCGCGGTCGAATCCGAGCCGGTCGCGGCCGCCGCGGGCGCCCTCGCCAGCTTCAAGCTCGCCGCCGAGACCGCCGCCGACCTCTGTCGCGGGCGGAGCGGCGGGACCGAGGCCGGCCCGGGCTCGTTCCAGGTCGCGCTCTACGACGCGCTCGCCAGCCTCGAGCCGGAGGCGCTGCGCGCGGCCGGCAAGATCCAGGAAGTCGGCAGGTGAACGACAACCGCGACCGCCTCCGGCTGTACCTGGTTACCGACCGCGACCTGGCGCTCGGCAGACCCCTGGTCGACGTCGTCCTGGCCGCGGTGGCCGGCGGGGTGACCGCCGTCCAGGTGCGCGAGAAGGGTCTCGGCGGGCGGGCGTTCCTGGCCGAGGTGCGGGCCCTGGCCGCCGCCCTCGCCGGCTCGGGTGTGCCGCTCATCGTCAACGACCGCGTCGACGTGGCGCTGGCGACGGGCGCCGACGGCGCCCACGTCGGCCAGGAAGATCTGCCGGCGGCCGAGGCCCGCCGGCTGCTCGGGCCGGATCGTCTCCTCGGGGTGTCGGTGGCGACCGCCGTCGAGGCGCGGGCCGCGCTCGCCGACGGCGCCGACCACGTGTCGGTGTCACCGGTGTTCCTGACCCCGACCAAGCCGGACGCTGACCGCTCGGTCGGGCTCGAGGGAGTCACCCGCATCCGGCGTGCGATCGGCGATGCCCCGTTGATCGCCATCGGCGGCATCTCCGCAGCCAACGCCCGCCAGGTGATACTGGCCGGGGCGGACGGCGTCGCGGTGGTCAGCGCGGTCATGTCGGCGCCCGATCCGGAGGCCGAGGCGCGGGCGCTCTCGGCCGAAATCGCGGCCGGCCTCGCCGCCCGCAGGAGGTCCCGGTGAAGCTCGGCGACATCGGTGAGTTCGGGTTCATCGACCGCATCGCCCAGGGGTGCCTGGTCGGCGAGCCTTCGCACGTGGTGCGCGGCATCGGCGACGACGCCGCCGTGGTCCGCTGCCCACACGGCCTGCTCCTGATCACGACCGACCTGCTCATCGAGCGCGTGCACTTCCTGCGCCCCGCGATCAGCCCGACCCAGCTCGGCACCAAGGCCCTGGCCGTCAACCTGTCGGACATCGCGGCGATGGGCGGCACGCCCTGCGACGCCTTCGTCTCGATCGCCATCCCGGCCGAGGTCCCGGTCGAGGAGCTGGACGGCATCTACGACGGCATGAAGGCCCTCGCCCGCCGCACCGGCGTCAACATCCTCGGCGGCGACACCACCCGCTCCTCCCAGGACCTGTGCCTCAACCTGGTGGTCACCGGATTCGTGCCCGAGGGGGAGGCGCTGTACCGCTCCGGGGCCCGGGTCGGCGACCGCATCGTGGTCACCGGCACGCTCGGCGACTCCGCCGGCGGGCTGCGCATCCTGCTCGAGCGCCTCGAGCTGCCGCACGAGGTCGCGGCGCCGCTGCTCGCCGCCCACCTCGAGCCCGAGCTCTACCTCGAGGAGGCCCGCCTCTTCGCCACCTCGGGCTGGGCGCACGCGGCGATCGACCTCTCCGACGGCCTCGCCTCGGACCTCGGCCACGTCTGTCGGGCGAGCGGGGTCGGGGCGGTGGTCGACGTCGCCGCCCTGCCGCTGTCGGCGGAGCTCGGCGAGCTGTGCCGCGCCGCCGGCGGCGACCCGCTGGCGCTCGCCCTCGGCGGCGGCGAGGACTACCGCCTGCTGGTCGCGGTGGCGCCCGAAGGCGTCGAGCCGCTCACCCGCTCCGTCGCCGCGGCCACCGGCCGCAGGCTGTACGAGATCGGCGAGGTCGTGCCCGGGAGCGGGATCCGCCTGCGCCACCCCGACGGCAGGCTGGAGCCGCTCACCCTCTCCGGCTTCGACCACTTCGCGCACCGCTGACCGCGCCGCTGCTCGGCGGCGGCGCGCGCCCCGGCCCGGGACCTGCGACCACCGAGCTCCGCTGCCCTGTACCGGGACCCATCACGCCGCCGAGCGCGCGCCCCGGTCGGCGCAGTCCAAGACGCCGGCTGCCGTATGATCGACCCGGGGGCGATCATGACCTTTCAGGTGCTTCCCCTGGCGTCGCACCTGCGACGTCAGGAGACGGTGGACGGGGTGGTGGCGCGGGCCCGCGAACGGCTGGCCGGGCTCGGCCACGAGGTGGTGGTGCTGGAGGCGGGCGACGAGCCGCGGCCCGACCAGCCACTGTTGCTGTTGGTCGTGACGGGCGGGGTCGAGCACCTCGCGCTGTCCGCGGCCTCCCGTCACCCGGAGCCGCCGGTGCTGCTCACCCACGCCGACAACAACAGCCTCCCGGCCGCCCTCGAGGTGCTCGCCCGGCTGGGGCTGGAAGGGCGCGGCGGCCTGATCGCGCCGCTCGGCGGAGACGCCGCCGCGGCCCACCGTCTGGAAGCGGCGCTGGCCGCGGTCGCCGCCCGGGGCCGCCTTCGGCAGTCGCGTCTCGGCTCGGTCGGCGGGCCCTCCCCCTGGCTGGTCGCCAGCTCGCCCGAGCCGGCGGCGGTCGCCGCCCGCCACGGCTGTCGGATCCTCGAGCTCGGGCTCGAGGAGCTGCTCGCGGACATCGCCGAGGTCCCCGAGGTCGAGGCCGGGGAGGTGGCGCGCTCCCTCGCCCCGGTCGACCCGGCCGGGGAGGTCGCGCGCGCGGCCCGGGTCGAGCTGGGGTTGCGGGCGCTGGTCGCGCGGCACCGCCTCGACGCGGTCACGGTCAAGTGCTTCGACCTCCTCGAGGCGACCGGCACGAGCGGCTGCCTGGCCCTGTCGCGGCTCAACGACGAGGGGGTGGTCGCGGGCTGCGAGGGGGACCTCCCGGCCCTGGTCACGATGCTCCTGCTGGTTGCAGCCGGCGGCGGGCCAACCTTCATGGCCAACCCCCAGGAGCTGTCCCTCGCCGACCGCACCCTCTGGCTCGCCCACTGCACGGTGCCGCGCAGGCTGTGCAGCGAGGTCGCCCTCACCACCCACTTCGAGTCCGGTCGCAGCGTCGCCGTGGCCGGCGTGCTCCGCCCCGGACCGTTCACCCTGGCTCGACTGGGGGGAGCGGACCTCGGGAAGCTGTTCATGGCCGAGGGGGAGGTCGTCGCCTCCGCCGCCTCGCCGAACCGCTGCCGGACCCAGGTCCTGGTGCGGCTAGAAGGGGGACTCGAGGAGCTGCTCGAGCGCCCCCTCGGCAACCACCACGTGCTGGCCCCTGGTCGCCTGGGGCAGGCGTTGGAGTGCTTCCGCCGCCTGTACCTGAGGTAGCGCGGGCCTTCTTCCCGAGCGCGACCGGGGCATCCTCACTCTACGGCGCGGACCTCACAGTGGGAAACGCGGAACCGTTTCGCCCCTCGCCCCCCTACTCCCGCCGCACTGCCGCCACAAGCGGCGCGCCGCCGGTCGAGGCGCGGGCTCCGAACCAGGTCAGGAGCACGATCAGGCCGACGAAGATCACGCTCGGCGTCGCGTACCAGTCGCCCGGGTCGACGGTGGGGACGAGGGAGAAGAGGGCGATGTTGGCGACTGACCAGTCGACGACGAAGGCGAGCAGGCCACAACGCACCGCGAGGAAGGTCACGGCGCTGGCCGCGACGATCGCCAGGTCCTGCGCCCGAGCCGGGCCTGGGGCACTCGTGATCACCTCATGCCGGGCCATGCTGGAGCGGAGCCGTCATGGGTCGCCGATCTGACCATCTCAAGGGACCGCCGAGCCCCCCGTGGAGTCGTCGCTGCGCATGAGACCGATGCGATAGAGCAGCCAGCCCGTTACTGCGAGGCCGGCGAGGAAGGTCGCGAACGTGGCCGCAACCTCGAGTCGCCTTGAGTCATCGGCGAGTGCCCCACCGGCAAGTCCCATGGCGTTCATGGCCAGCCCGGCCAGGTACCACAGCGCGGCGCAGGCGAGAGCTCCCAGCAGGACCGGGCGTGCCCACCGCTTCTGGTCGAGAACCCGGACCGCGGCCATGGCCAAGAGACCAGCAGCGGCTGCCACGGCCGACGTCGGCAGGCCCGCGATGAGATCATGGCGGGTGACAACCCTGGCGATGATGGGCGAGACCGCGAGCAGACCAAGAACCGCAAGGACTGCCAGGCGAACGAGAGTCGCACGAGGAGCGACGAACCGATCGTAGCCGAGCATTGCGACCATCGGGGCGATGGCCAGGAGGCCGAGGAGAACCACGACCGACAAGCGAAATGGAGTCGGGTAGTACGCCAGGTGCTGGCAGTAGCAGGACCATCCGATCATCGGCGCGAAGGCGAGGACGATCCACTCTTGGGTGCTTTCCGATCCATGTCGACCTCCGTGTCGGACGCGGAGCCAGCTCATGGAGTTAGGTTCCTGCTCGATGTCGATGCTGTCTCGTCAATTACCCCGTTCGGTTCGAGGGGCGTGGTGCTGGTCGCAGCCAGCTCGGGTTCCCACGACTCCAGCTCCTCCCCCGTCTGGCTGGTGACGGCGAGCACGGTGGCGACCGCGACGAACCCCAACGCGGTCATCGCCACCAGCCAGCTCGGTACCAGCCCTCCGATCGCGAAACGAGCGAGAAACTGGGCTGCGCTGTCCGGGCTCGCCGGATGAATGAACAGCTTGACCAGCCAGACCGCCGAGATGAAGTAGAAGAGCAGGATGTAGTTGCGGCGGAGCCGGAGGCGGATCGCGGCAAACCAACTGACCGCAAATCGGGTCCTGCGCAGGTCCTCGGCGAGCAGCTGACGCCAGGGGTAGGTCGGGTTCCCCGCGGAGGGGTCGAGGATCTCCGCGAAGTAGCCCACTTCCATCAGGTGGAGCCGGTACTTGCTGCGGTGGAGGTGGCGGTAGCGGCGAGCTTCGATGACGAGGGAGATTCCGATCAGGACCAGGCCGAGCAGCAGGGTGTAGTGGGGCACCTCCCTCGACCCCAAGGTGAAGGTCGTGAGGCCGAACGTGAGGAGGATGGCCCAGTTGGAGGTGACGTCCAGGCGCTGCCGCCATACCGTCAGGCGGTTCATCTCGCCGCGGTAGAGGTGCGCCATCGGAGTGGCAACCTCGGACAGGTCGAGGGGGGGCGGAGGGTCGGGCACCACCACCGACTGTAGCCGGGGTCGACCGCGCCCGCAAGCGGCGTTCCCCCGATCCCGGTTGGCCGTGCTCGGGCGCCGGATCGGGGTTCGAGGAGGGAGAGCTCCCGGACAGCGCAATGCGGACAGGTTCCAGACACCTTCCAGGCTCACCGATCTCGCGCATCTTGCCGCGCTCCGCTGAGCCGGTCACGGCGCGACGCTGATCCTCTCGACCGCTGGCTCGGCGAGGGTGACGTCCACCGCAGCCGAGGTGACCGCACCGGCCCAGAACAAGGGGGAGGTCAGCTCTGCGCGACAGCGGGGCACGAGCACGGCGGGGCTCGAGGAGTCTGGCGGCGGGACGTCCGTGGGCGCCGGCAGCACACGGTACTCGACCCGGTAGCGTCCGGGTGGGGGGGACGGCCACGGACCGCCGCTGCAGCCGAAGTCCGCGAGCTCGACCTCGCGCGTCTGGCCGGCTCCGAGCGCGAGCACCGCGCCGGGCGGTTCGAGCGCGTCCTTGACGCACTTGCAGGGGTGGACCAGCACCGCCAGGGCGCCGGTCTCGGGATCGACGAAGACCAGCCCGTGCTCCTCGAGGTGGCGGAGCAGGAGGCGACGCTCGGAGCGGTTGACCAGCGTTACCCGGACAGCGCCGTCGAGGCCGACCGAGCCCGCGTCCGCGTCGTCGACGACCCAGCGCACCAGGCGCAGCGGCCGCACGACCCGGAGAGAGACGGCAAGCCCGGCCAGGTCATCCTCCCCGTCGCCCGCCACGGGCGTAGGTTCCTGACCGCGCGCGAGGAGCGTGCTGGCGGCGAGGACCAGGAGAGCTGCCGCGAGGCGGTGCGGAGAGCGGTCCATCGCCGGTCAGTGTACCGCTTGCGGCGAGGGGGCCGGAGTATCGCTACCGCTTTGGAGCGGCCTGACGAGGTGCTGTCAGCACACATGCCAGGGGTGTCGGCCCTGGCACGCATCCGCGTCTACGCGCGGGAGCAGGTGGCGGTCTTGTCGATGATCTGGACGACCTTGAAGAGCGGCGGGAACGTGTACTCGTTCTCGCCGATGGTCTCGCCCGCCTGCAGGCGTTGGGCGGTCTGGTACGAGTCGATGATGCTGAGGATGGCGATGATCCATCCCGGCACCAAGCACAGCACGCACCCGATCAGGATCGCGATGAGCGAGTAGAGCCACTTCCGCTGCTGCCCGTTGATGAGGTAGTGGCCGAGGTTGAGCACGAAGGCGGTGAGGATCGCCGAGATGATCGGGTCGGCGTCGGGCTTCGTAACCGTGTTTGCCATTCCTGTGACCTCCTGGGGCCGGCAGCCCCTTTACCAGATGTTGATGAGACTATCCCAAGTCATGCACTCTTGGCTATCCCGCCCGGCGCCTTCGGGCCACGCACCACTCTCCCTACCACAACCAGGCATAGCCGAGCTTGACGAAGAAGGTACGGTCGGTCCGGGTCAGCGGGAGCTCCGAGTCACCCGCACGACCGTCGCTGTAGCCGAGGAAGACTACGGTCTGTGGGTTGACCTTGTAGGAGAGCAGGAGCTGGGCGAGGAGGTCGCGCGTCCGGGGCTCGACCGGTTCGGTATGGAGCTCCGGGCTGCGGCGGATGTCGGAGCGCTGGAGGATGAGGCGGACCAGGGCGCTCCGGTTCAGCTGGTAGACGACCCGCGCTTCCGACGCGTAGGCCTCGAACAGTCGGCCGCCGTCGACGTCGAGCGCCGAGAACGAGTGCGCCAGCTCGAGCGAGAGGTGGCGACCAAGGCGGTAGCTGAGCTCGGGCTCGACCAGGGTCGAGGTGCCGGGGCGAACCTCGGCGTAGTCGATGGCGTCGCCGTAGGCAGCGAAAAGCTCGACCTCGAGGTCGGCGATCGGGCGCATCTCGAAGTAGAGGTCGGCCGACAGCCGGTCGAAGGCGACCTCCCGGAAGACCACGGTGTCGGCGTACAGCCCGACCCCGGCCGACGACTCCAGCGGCCCCTCGTAGCTGAGCCAGGCCCCCGCCCAGCGCTCGAGGAGGTTGCCGTCCTGGTCCTCGGCATAGCGCAGGCTCGCGGTCAGGCCGAGCCAGTTGAAAGGATCCCCAGGCTCGCCCCACCAGTGGCGCTCGGCACCTCCCGTGACCCGCCGGAAGCCGACCTGGCTGACGAAGCCGAGGTCCGCCCGGAAGTCCTCGCCACGGTCGATGAGGGAGGCAAAGACGGCCCAGTCTCGCACGCTGTGGCGGTAGCTGGCCGAGGCGGCGTGGTCACGGATCTCCCCCCTCGGCAGCCCCAGCTCGGCGATCATCTCCTCCGCGTAGCGGGTCGCCGAGCCCGCCAGGTCGAGGGTCAGGGAGTCGGCGTCGTTGGGACGCCAGCGGGCGTCCAGGCTGACCACCCGGTTGAAGTACCCGCCCCCCTCGCGGTCGGTGAGCATGGCGCCGACGGTCGAGCCAGCGCCGACGTCGCGCCGATAGCGACCGACGGTGTCGATCGTGTTGAGGTCGAACGAGCCCTCGACCGAGCCCTCGACCCCGGGCACCAGGAGGTTGGTGATCTGGTCCTCGGCGCTGAACAGGCCGAATGTGTGCGGGCCCTGCCTGCCGGTCACCTTGAGCGCGGCCGAGGGGTCGGCGATCGACCGGGTGTGGAGGAGCTGGATCGGGGTCGAGAAGTAGTCGACCCCCTCGAGGAAGAACGGCCGCTTCTCCGGGTAGAAGAGGGCGAACTGCTGGTTGACCTCGAGCTGAAGCGCGTCGGCCTCCACCTGGGAGAAGTCGGGGTTGGCGGCCGCGCTCAAGGTGACGCTCGGGGTCACGCCCCAGCGTCCGGTCAGACCGACCTCGGTCTCCACCGGGCCCGACTCGAGGGGGCCGTGCGGGAAGTCCTCGCGCCGGTCGGTGCGGGAGGCAGTCAGGGTCGGGGCCAGCTCCAGGTTGCGACCCGGGGTCACTCCGGCGAATCCGACGATGGTGTCCGCCTGACCGAGGTAGGTGTTGGCGCCGCGGTCGCGCGGCCAGAGGCCGATGTGGTGGGTGTCCCGGCGCGGCCAGCTGCGGACCCCGTCCACCCCCCAGACCTGCTCGCCACCGCCGGGTTGGAAGCGGATCTGGTTGAAGGGGATCGCCATCTCGACCTGATAGCCGGCGGCGGTGATGCGGCCGGCCGAAGCCCAGATTGCGTCCCACGACTCGTCGTAGCTGCCACCGGCATCGTCGTTGATGGCGTCGGTCTGCACCCCGAGCGGGTTGCAGGTGAACTCGTACGCGCGGCGCCCGTCGTTGAAGGTGTCGAGGACGACCTGGACGATGTCGTCCTCCCAGGCCTGGTCGCGGTCCGTGAAGTGGGCCCGGATCTGGCTCGGGTCCGGGTCGTGGGCGACGAAGGCGACGAGGAGGCGGGAGCGGTCGTAGGTGATCATCATCTCTGTCGTGACCGGCGCCGGGATGTTCTCGCCGGGCCGCACCTCGTAGGCCAGCTCGAGACGGAGAGCGTCGGACCAGGCCGGCTCGTCGAGAACCCCGTCGACGGTCACCGGAGAGGTCGCTGCGGTCACCGCCCAGCGTCTCTTCTCCCGCGGCGGCCGATCCTGCGCCGCGGCGCGGGTACCGACCAGCGCGGCCGCAGACGCCAGCGCCAGCCACACGGCAAGCCGGGGAAGATGGTGCATCACTCTCACCTTGCGGCTCATGATACGGGAGGAACCCGAGCAGCTGTGCGACCGCTTCGGCGTGCGGGAGTGGAAGCGGGCTACCGCCGCCACACCGCCTGCAGGGTCTTCTTGCGCAGGCGGAAGGCTTGCGGGGTGACCTCGACCAGCTCGTCCGAGCGGATCGCCTCGAGCGCCTGCTCCAGGCTCATCAGGCGGGGTGGCACCAGGTGCACCGCCTCGTCGGCGGTCGAGGAGCGCATGTTGGTCAGCTTCTTCTCCTTGGTGATGTTGACGTCGATGTCCGCCTCGCGCGCGTTCTCGCCGACGATCATGCCCTCGTAGACCTCGTCGCTCGGCGACACGAACAGCTCGCCGCGCGGCTGCAGATGCTCGATGGCGTAGGCGGTGCAGCGGCCAGGACGGTCGGCCACCATCGCCCCGGTCGAGCGGCGGGCGATGTCGCCCTGCCACGGCGCCCAGGCGTCGAACAGGTGGTTGGCGATGCCGGTGCCGCGGGTGTCGGTGAGGAACTCGGTGCGGAAGCCGATGAGGCCGCGCGAGGGGATGCGGAAGCCCATCCGCACCCGGCCCGTGCCGTGGTTGACCATGTGAGTCATCCGCCCCCGCCGGTTGCCGACCTTGGCAGTGACCACGCCAATGTATTCCTCCGGGCAGTCGACCACCAGCTGCTCCATCGGCTCGTGGAGGACCCCGTCGACCGAGCGCGTGACCGCCTCCGGTTTGCCGACCGACATCTCGTAGCCCTCGCGCCGCATGGTCTCGACCAGGATCGCCAGCTGCAGCTCTCCGCGGCCCGACACCTTGAAGGCATCCGCGCTGTCGGTCGGCTCGACCCGGATCGAGACGTTAGTCAGCAGCTCGCGGTCGAGGCGCTCCTTGAGCTTGCGGGTGGTGACGTGAGAACCCTCCCGCCCGGCCATCGGCGAGGTGTTGATGCCGATCACCATGGCGATGGTCGGCTCGTCGACGGTGATCGGCGGCAGCGGCCGCGGGTCGTCGCGAGCGGTCAGGGTCTCGCCGATGCCGACCTCGACCAGGCCCGCCACCGCCACGATGTCGCCCGGTCCGACCTCGTCGACCTCGACCCGGTCGAGGCCCTGAAAGCCGTACAGGGTCGTGACCCGCGAAGAAACGACCTCGCCGTCGCGCCGGCACAGCGCGATGTCCTGGCCCCTGCGCAGGCGTCCCTCGAAGACCCGGCCGACGGCCAGGCGACCAACGTAGTCGTCGTAGTCGAGGCTGGTGACGAGCAGCTGGAGCGGGGCGCCCTCCTCGAACCCCGGCGGCGGCACGGTGCGCAGGATCTCGGCAAAGAGCGGCTCGAGGGTCTCGTCCGGCCCGTCCGGCGTCCGCCGGCAGGTGCCCTTGCGGGCGTCGCAGTAGAGGACCGGGAAGTCGAGCTGGTCCTCGCTCGCGTCGAGGTCGATGAAGAGGTCGTAGATCTCGTCCAGGACCTGCTGCGGTCGCGCGTCGGCCCGGTCGATCTTGTTGACCACCACGATCGGCGGCAGGCCGAGCTCGAGCGCCTTGCTGAGGACGAAGCGGGTCTGCGGCAGCGGACCCTCGCAGGCGTCGACCAGCAACATGACTCCGTCAACCATGGCCAGGGTCCGCTCCACCTCGCCACCGAAGTCGGCGTGACCGGGGGTGTCGACGATGTTGAAGCGCGCGCCGCGGTAGCTGATGGCCGTGTTCTTGGCCATGATCGTGATGCCTTTCTCGCGCTCGAGGTCGATCGAGTCCATGACCCGCTCGGCCACCACCTGCTTGTCGCGGAAAATCCCGCCCTGCCAGAGCATGGCGTCCACCAGCGTGGTCTTGCCGTGGTCCACGTGGGCGATGATGGCCAGGTTGCGGATGTCGTCCCTCGTCGCGTGGGTCATGGCGGAGCCTCCAGCACCCCGAGCCCTGCTGCCCGGAGGCCGCGCAGGCTACCACGAAACTGGCCCCGCTGCTGTCCGACGATCGCGCGATCGAGAATGGGGGGCGGAACTCTTGCCGGTCGCGATGCTCTCATAGCTCGGTAGCCGGTGATCAAGGACCGGACTAGACTGGACCCGGTCCCACCGCCCGGCCACGAGAAGGGAGCCGTCATGTCCTACGCGCCCGTGGAGCCCGAGCTGCACTGGTTGGGAACGCGCCGCTTCTGGATCATCGTTCTCGTCGTCGCCGTCTGCGCCGGCCTCTGGGTCGGAGGCCGCAGCCTCGCCGTCGCCGCGCGCCGGGCGAGCCCGGTCCAGGCCGTCCTCTACGGGCAGGATCAGCTGACGCCGTCGTTGCCGGCCACCTTCCGGGTCCTGGTCCGAGACTCCCGCGACGGCCGGCCCCTCCCCGGCGCCGAGGTCGCGCTCGCGCTGGTCGCCAAGGACGGGACCCGCGTCGAGCTGGGCGGCGGCCGCACCGACCAGGACGGCTTCGCGGTCGCGGAGAGGAAGCTCCCGCCCGACCTCGAGGACGGCGACTACCGGGTCGAGGTGCGGACGCGGTCGCGGGTCGGAACCAGCTCGTTCGAGCGGGGCGTCACGGTGCGGCGCTCGTTCCGCACCCTCGTCACCACTGACAAGCCGATCTACCAGCCGGGTCAGGTCATCCACATCCGGACCCTGACCCTGGCCACCGCCGACCAGCGCCCGGCAAGCGGGCAGGCGATCGTGGTCGAGGTCCAGGACGCCAAGGGCAACAAGGTCTTCAAGAAGCTCGCGACGACCTCGGACTTCGGCATCGCCAGCGCCGACTTCGAGCTCGCCGACCAGGTCAACACTGGGGACTACACCCTCTCCGCCACGGTCGGAGACACGACCTCGACCAAGGGGGTCCAGGTCAGCCGCTACGTCCTGCCCAAGTTCCGGGTGGACCTGACGCCGGAGCGCGGCTACTACGGGCCGGGCGAGACCGTCCACGCCGACCTGGTCGCCGAGTACACCTTCGGCAAGCCGGTCGCCGGCGCCGCGGTCCAGGTGATCGCCAAAGAGATGGTCGAGAGCCTGCAGCCCTTCGCGACCGCGGACGGCCAGACCGACCAGGAGGGGCGCTGGCACCTCGTCCTGCCGCTCAAAGAGTCGTTCGTCGGCCAGGAGCTGACCCGCGGCGACGCCTTCGTCACCCTCGAGGCGACCGTCACTGACACCGCGGGCCACGCCCAGACCAAGACCGTCCAGCTGACCGTCAGCGCCCAGCCCCTCCGTGTCGAGCTCCTGCCCGAGAGCGGCGAGCTGGTCCAGGGGGTAGCCAACCAGATCTTCGTGCTCACCGCCTACCCCGACGGCCGGCCGGCCCAGACCACGGTCCGCTGCGGGCCGCCGGTGGGGGCCGAGCTCACCACCTCGGAGCTCGGCGTCGCCGAGCTCAGCGTGACCCCGACCGGCTCCGGCCTCAGCCTCGAGGTCACGGCCGAGGACCGACAGGGGGCGCGGGTGAGCGAGGTCAAGGAGCTGCGGGTCGGCGAGCGCAGCGACGCCTTCCTCCTCCGCACCGACCGGCCGGTGTATGAGGTCGGCCAGACCGCGGTCCTCGAAGTCCTTTCCGCCGCGCCGAGCGCGCGGGTCTTCGTCGACGTGGTCCGCGACCGCCGCACCGTGCTCATGACCGCGCTCGACGTCGCCGCCGGCCGCGGCCGCGCCGACCTCGACCTGTCCGAGGACTTCCTCGGCACCCTCGAGCTCCACGCTTACCGCGTCCTCGGCGACGGGACCCTGGTCCGCGACACGCGGGTGGTGCAGGTCAACCGGGCCGAGCAGCTCTCGCTCGAGCTCGGGCTCGACCGCTCGAGCTACCGCCCGGCGGAGAAGGCCGTCCTCGACGTTCTGGTCAAAACCAGCGCCGGGTCGCCGACCCAGGCCGCCCTCGGCCTCTCGGGGATCGACGAGGCGGTCTTCGCCCTCTCCGACATGAAGCCGGGCCTCGAGGCGGTGTACTTCACCCTCCAGGCCGAGCTCCTCAAGCCGCGTTACGAGATCCACGCCCAGCTGCCGGTGACCCCGGATCTGATCACGACCTCCGCTGCGCCGCTCGCGCCGGCTCAGGAGCAGGCCCGCCGGGCCCTGTTCTCGCTCGCCGAGGGCACAGGCGCGCTCCAGGCCGATGCCGACGTCGGCTTTGCCGAGAAACAGCAGCGGGTGGCCGAGGAGCAGCAGAAGTACTTCCGTGGCCTCCAGGCGCGCGGCCTGCGCCTGCCGCTCTACCTCTTCGCCCTGCTCGTCGTGCCGGCTGCGGGCTACGCCGTGCTGCGACTCTTCCGCCGCCAGGCGGTGACCGCGACCGAGGCGGAGCACCGCGAGCTCAAGCGCGCCACCGGCAGCCTGCTGCGGCGGTGGTGGCTCGCCTTCTGGATGCCGCCGCTGGGTGCGATCGCGGCCGGGTTCGCCGCCGACGCATGGCACCTCCACCCGACCGCGCGCTGGGCGATTGTCGCCCTCGCTGCCCTGGCCCTGCTCGCGTTGGTCGACCTCCTCCTCGCCGTCCGCCGGGTCCGCCGCTCGGCTGCGGCGGCGAGCCTCCCGCTCCTGCGCAAGGTGGTCGCCTGCCTGCCCTGGGCCTTCCTCGCCGCGCTCGCCGCAGCGGCCACCGCTGCCGTCGCGGTCGACGAGAACCTCATCGAGCGGACGGTGATCGTCGCCCAGCTCGTTTCGGTGGTCGCCCTGGCCGCCCTCACCGCCGGCTTCCTGGCGGTCGGCCGCTCCTGCGCGCTCCGACCGACCGGTGTTCTGCGCTGGCTCTACCTGGCCGTCTCCCGGCCGATCCTGTTCGTGCTCCCGCTCCTCGTGGTCGGGGTGGCGACCTTCGCCCCGGCCCGCCGGGCCGTTCTCGACATGCCGCTCGCCGCCGAGATCGAAGAGCGCGGCGTGGCGGCGTTCAAGGAGCAAGTCCTCGAAGGAGCGATGCTCCGGCAGGCGATGGCGGGCGACAAGATGGAGAACGAGGCCCTCGCCCCGACCGCCGCCGAGGCCCAGGCGCTCAAAGCCCCGACCCGGATCCGCAGCTTCTTCCCGGAGACCCTGTTCTGGCAGCCGGAGCTGGTCACCGACGAGGGCGGCAGGGCGCGCCTCGAAATCGCCCTCGCTGACTCGATCACGACCTGGCGAGTCGCGGCCTCGGCCGTGTCCCGTCACGGCGAGCTGGGCAGCGCCACCACCGGCCTCCAGGTCTTTCAGGACTTCTTCGTCGACATCGATTTCCCGGTCGCGCTCACCCAGCACGACGAGGTCAGCGTGCCGGTGGCGGTCTACAACTACCTCGACGGGCCGCAGACCGTCCGCCTCGAGGCCGAGGCCGGGGACTGGGCCACGCTGCTCGAAGGCGCCTCGCGCAGCCTCGAGATCGGACCGCACGAGGTGACCTCGGTCTCCTTCCGCCTGCGGGCGGAGAAGCCCGGCCGCCACGCGCTGACCGTCAAGGCCGCCGGCTCCCGGCTCGCCGACGCGGTCCGGCGCGAGGTCACGGTCACGCCCGACGGCCAGCCGGTGGTCCAGACCGTCAACGGCCGCCTGGGTGAGAACGTAGTCCAGGAGGTCTCGATCCCGGCCCAGGCGATCGACGGCGCCAGCGACCTCTACGTCAAGGTCTACCCCGGCGCCTTCAGCCAGGTGGTGGAGGGCCTCGACAGCATCTTCCAGATGCCGTTCGGCTGCTTCGAGCAGACCTCGTCGACCACCTACCCCAACGTCCTCGTCCTCGACTACCTGCGGCGGACCAAGCAGGCCAAGCCGGAGATCGAGCTCAAGGCCCTCTCCTACATCAACCTCGGCTACCAGCGCCTGCTCTCGTACGAGGTCCCGGGCGGCGGCTTCGAGTGGTTCGGCCGGCCACCCGCCCACACCGTCCTCACCGCCTACGGCCTGCTCGAGTTCTCGGACATGGCCAAGGTCTCCGAGGTCGACCCCGCGGTGATCGAGCGCACCCGGGCCTGGCTCTACGCCCAGCAACAGAGCGACGGCTCCTTCGAGCCGACCGCCGGCGGCATCGCCGAGGGCGCCATCAACCGCTTCCAGGGGGCCGGCTTCCGCACCACCGCCTACGTCGCCTGGGCCCTGGCCGGGAGCGGCGACCGCGGCGCGGAGCTCGACCGCGCCCTCGACCACCTCCGCTCCGGCTGGTCGCAGTCCAACGACGACCCCTACACCCTGAGCCTGGTCGCCGCGGCCCTGGTCGCCGCCGAGCGGCCGGCCGACGCCAAACCGGTGCTCGACCGCCTCGAGGCCCTCAAGGTGGTCGACAGGGACACCGTGCACTGGAGCGCCACCTCCGAAGGGGTGACCTACGGCGGCGGCGACGCCCTCGACGTGGAGACGACCGCGGTCGTGGCCCAGGCCATGCTTAGCGCCGGCGGCTTCGTCGGCACGGCCCACAAGGCCCTCGCCTGGCTGGTCGAGCACAAGGACCCGAGCGGCACCTGGTTCTCGACCCAGGCCACGGTCCAGGCCATGCGCGCCCTGCTCGGCGGCACCGGGGCCGGGGGCGGGGTCGACCAGACCCTCAACGTCACCGTCACCGCCAATGATCAGGTCGCCAAGGAGCTCGAGATCACCCCGGAGACCGCCGACGTCTTCCGCCTGGTCGACCTCAGGCCCTTGGTCCGCGAGGGCGCTAACCGGATCGCGCTCGAGGCCTCGGCCCCGGGCAACCTCGCCTACCAGATCGTCGCCACCCACTACCTGCCGTGGGTCGATGAGGCGGCGGGCGAGGAGCAGGAGCTCGAGCTGGAGGTCGCCTACGACCGCACCGCCCTGGCCACCGACGACCTGCTCGGCTGCCAGGTCACGGTCCGCTACAACCGGCCCGGGGTGGCGAAGATGACCATCGTCGACCTCGGCATCCCACCCGGCTTCGAGGTCGTGGCCGCAGACTTCGACGTGCTCAAGGAGCAGGGCGTCATCCAGCGCTACTCGCTGACCGGCCGCCAGGTCATCCTCTACTTCGACACCATCACCGGCGACCAGCCGGTGAGCTTCCACTACCAGCTCAAGGCCAAGTTCCCGGTCAAGGCCCAGGCGCCGGCCTCCAGGGCCTACCAGTACTACCAGCCCGAGGTCCGCGACCAGACCCGGCCGGTGGAGATCACGGTCAGCTGAGGCGAGGTCCAGCCGGGTGGCGCTCGCGCGCGTACCACCGGTCGTGGTCGAGATTGGAGGTCACTGCGCCGCGGACGGCAGTGCGCGTCGCTGCTCGCGGGCCTCGCCGTACCACTGCTCGACGACGTCACGCAGCAGCTCGAGCGGCAGAGCGCCCTGACCGAGAACGACCCGGTGGAACTCGCGCAGGTCGAACTCGTCGCCGAGCGCCGCCCTGGCCTCGTCCCGCAGGCGCATCAGCTCCAGGAATCCGACCATGTAGGCGCAGGCCTGGCCCGGGTCGACGATGTACCGTTCCACCTCCGCGATCACCTCGGACTCCGGCATGCCGGTGTTGGCGGCCATGTAGTCGATGGCCTGCTCCCGCGTCCAGCGCTGGTGGTGGATGCCGGTGTCGACGACCAGCCGGACCGCGCGGAAAATCTGCGCGGTCAGGAAGCCCAGGCGATCGTAGGGATCGGCCTCATAGCCCAGCTCCGCGGCGAGCTGCTCGGCGTACAGGGCCCAGCCTTCGGAGTAGGCGGTGAACGGGACCACCCGACGGAAGAAGGGCAAGCCCACGAGCTCCATGGCCACGGCGTGCTGCAGGTGATGACCCGGGATGGCCTCGTGGTAGGCCAGCGTGCGCATGTCGAAGCGGCGGATGTCGGTCGGCTGGCGGAGGTTGACGAAGAAGACCCCGGGCCGCGAGCCGTCCATCGCCGGAGGGTAGCAGTAGGCCGCGGGCGCCGTCGCCTGCATGAACTCCGGCACCGGCTCAACGGTGACCTTGGCGGTCGGCCTTCTGGCAAGAAAGGCATCGACGCCGCCGTCAACCTCGGCGATGATCCTGCGATATCGCTCGAGGATCTCACGTCGGGCCTCCTCGGTGTCCGGGAAGGACAGACGGGGATCTGCGTTGAGCGCCTCCATGGCTGCAGCGAAGTCCTCGGCCGGCAGGCCGAGCTCGGTCAGAATCGCCTGCATCTCTCCCCTGATGCGGGCGACCTCACGCAGGCCGATTTGGTGAATCTCCTCCGCACTCATGTCGGTCGTCGTGAAGCTGCGCAGCCGATGGGCGTAGCACGCCTCCCCGTCCGGCAGCTTCCAGATGCCGTCATCGGTCGAGGCCTGGGGCTCGAGGGCTGCATGATGGTCGATCAGACGCCGGTAGGCCGGGTAGACGACCTGCTCCACCAAACGGGTCGCCTCCGCGACGCGCTCCGCACGCTCGGCCGCGTCGATGTCGTCGAGGGCGGCCAGGGACTCCGCGAGGTGCTTGACCAGCACGCTCTCCGCAGCCGGCGGAGCGATGAGCTCCCGCATCTGCTCCAGCACCCGGACGATGACGAAGCGGGGGGGCATGATGCCGCGTCGCTCGCGGTAGCGCAGGGCGTCGATCATCTGGTCGACGGCGACACCGATCCTGGCCAGTCGCCGGTTGTAGTCACGGGCATCGCCGGCATCGCCGAGGTGGTGGGTGGTGACCAGGAAGTCCGGCAACGCGCTCTGGAAGCCCGCGTTCTGGTTGACCGGGTAGTCGTGGAAAACCCATGGCGAGCCGTCGACCAGGTCCTGCAAGAACCAGCTCAGGACCTCGTGGGACAGCCGGTCCTCGCCGGTGCCGGGATCGTAGCGACGCAGCATCCGCAGGTTCTCTTCGAGCCGCTCTTGCCGGCGCAGGGTCGCGGCGACCGAGTAGTCGTCGAGATCGTCGTTGTGAAGCTCGAACCCGAACTGCTCGAGGATCCGCATTTGCGACAGCAGCTGGGGACGGTCGAGCATGAACTCGAGGAACACCCGGGCGTAGAAGTGATTGATCGACCATGGCTTACCCCAAAGAGTGGGGACCAGGAACAGCGCGAGCGCCAGGAGCAGGAGGGCGACCGTTCCGAGTGTGACCTTCTTCCAGAGCTTCACGTCGATGACCTCCCCGGAGTAGCGGGTCTCCGCGCAGCTGCAACAGCATACGACGAAGCGCCGGTAGGGGCTGCGCCGGTTCGCAGGCGCCCGCCGTCATTCCCCGGCGCGGAGGCATTCGCGGAGGGCTCGAGCGCCGCGCACAGGGCGAGCTTGCGCGCGCTTTGTTCGGCGATCTGATAAGCTGTCACCACCCGGTGACAACCGGGGTCATCCAGGAGGTGAAGATATGGTACGCACGAACTCAGAGCCCAGGGGCACGGTCCGAGCGGTGGCGCTCGCCGTGGCCCTCGTGGGGTTGCTCCTCTTTCCGGCGGCAACCCCTGCCGAAGACGAGGCCCCGGCCGCAGGGCCGGCGGTGGCGGATGGCGCGAGCGGGATGCCCGTCGAGGGTTTCCGCCCCCTGACCCCGGAGGAGGAGCGGGCGGCCCAGGAGTTCCTGGCCAACGCACTGTCCCGGTCCACGGTCGGCTTGGTCGAGGAGGTCCTCCCCGATGGCACGGTGAGGGTCGACCTGCAGGGTCGCTTCCAGAGCCTCTCCGTCCTGCGCGTGCGCCCGGACGGCACGACCTATGTCGAGAGCGTGCGCAGGAACCCGACGGCGGCCCAGCCGAAGGGCCAAGCCGCACCATCGGAGCCTGCCCCGGAGCAGGCCGACTCCGCCCCGACAGCGGCGGCGAGCAAGTAGGGGGCGCGCATGAACGCACACGTTCTCCTGCGGCTCTCGATCGTGCTCGCGGCCCTGATCATCGCCTTTCCCGCGAGTGCGACCACCATTCAAATCGTCAACGCCGACGGCACGAATGAGGGCTTCAACGACCCGACCCCGGCGACGCCGGTCGGCGGCAACACCGGGACGACCATCGGCGAGCAGCGCCTGATCGTCTTCCAGGCGGTTGCGGATCGCTGGGAGAGGTACGTCCACAGCGACGTCGACGCGGTGATCCACGTCGTCGCCCAGTTCAACCCGATGGGCAGCGGCGTCCTCGGCTCGTGCGGCTCGATCTCGGTCTACCGCGACTTCCCCAACGCGCCGCTCTCGGGCCACTGGTTCTCCGTCGCCCTGGCCAACGCCATCGCCGGCTATGACATGGCCCCGGCGGCCAACGAGATCAGCGCCCAGTTCAACAGCGCATACGCCAACTGGTACTACGGCCTCGACGGCCCGCCCGGGGGTGCTGCGACGGCGCTCTTCGCGGTCGTGATGCACGAGCTCGCGCACGGTCTCGGCTTCCAGACCTTCGCCGACGAAGACACCGGTCAGCTCTTCAACAACTACCCGGACCACTACACCTACTACACCTACGACCCGACGCTCCGCCTGACCTGGGACCAGATGACGAATGCCGAGCGCATCAGCTCGGCGACCAAGTACTGGAACCTGACCTGGAACGGACCCCGGGTCACCGGGGCCACCCCCAGCCATCTCACCCAGGACGACGCCGCCCTGCGCGTCGACTCGCCGCCGGCCATCGCCGACTCGCACACCGCCACCTGCCCGGCGCTGCTGACCTCTGGAGCCTGGGGCGGGGCGCTGACCACCACCGGCCTCTCCGGCACGGCCGAGCTGGTCACCGACGGCACGGCCCTCCCCAACGAGGGCTGCAACGCCCTGGTCGGCTTCACGGCCGGCAACATCGCGCTCGTCGACCGTGGGACCTGCGAGTTCGGGCTCAAGTGCCTCAACGCCCAGACCGCCGGCGCGATCGGATGCGTCGTCGTCAACCAGAACACGGCAGCCGGAGGCAACAACCCGGACGGGCTCTTGAACATGGGCGCGGGCACCTACGGCGCCAGCGTCACGATTCCGGCGGTCATGATCGCGATGACACCGGGTGACGAGATCAAGTCCGAGCTCCCGGGCGCGACCGTCACCATGGGCCTGTTCCGCAAGAGCGGGGCCAATCCGCACGGCTGGGCGCTCCTCTACTCTCCGGAGCCAACTCAGCCCGGCTCGTCGATCTCCCACTTCGACGACACCATGGTTCCGAACGCTCTCATGGAGTACGCCATCAACGCCGACACCTGGGCCGGACCCGACCTGACGGTGTTCCAGTTCGAGGACGTCTGGTGGCCGCGCGGCGAGCTCTTCGCCGACGGCTTCGAGACCGGTGACTGGAGCAACTGGTTCGAGGTCGTACCCTAGCCTGCAGCAACGGATGACGACGCCCCCGCCGGCCCAAGACCGGCGGGGGCGTTGCCCTCTTCGCCCGGGGCGACGGCAGCTCAGGGGTCGTCCTGTCCACCGAACGGTTGGCGGTCGCTCCGGCGCGCGGAGGTGACCGCCGCTGCCTTCACAATCCGGCAATGCCGAAGCTGGCGCCGCCGGGCCTCACTGGAGCGGGATGCGCTCGGCGTTGCGCGCCAGCCAGTCCCCGAAGCTCTGCAGCTCGGGGTTGAGACGGCGGGAGAGCCCGATGTCGCGGGCCGCGCAGAACTCTTCTTCAAAGTCGTGCTTGAACTGGAACATGTTGCCGAGGTCCTCGGCGCCGGGGAAGCCCAGTCTGCGGAACACCTCGGGCGGCACCGCCTGGTACCGCACCTCATGGCCCAGAGCCTGGCCGAGCGCGCTGGCCATGTCGGAGCCGGTCAGGTGCTCGCCGGCGATGCCCACGGTCTTGCCGACCAGGGCCGTGCCCCGCTTGAAGATGCCGTAGGCGCACCTGCCGATGTCCTCGGCCGCGATGCCCGGCAGCTTCCGGTCGCCCATCGGCAGCGCCAAGCTCAGCGCCCCGTCGTCGCCCCTCTTGGGGCCCATGCCGAAGAAGATCAGGTTGTCCCAGTAGAAGGAGGTGAGCAGGAAGGTGGTCGGGACGTCAAGGTCGGTGAAGATCTGGTTGGCCTCGCCCTTGGCGTCGAAGTGCGGCACCTTGTACGACCCCATCAGGGTCGGCATCCGGTCGTCGTCCAGGGGCACCCAGCGGCGGGTGTCCTCGAGGGTCGACCAGATGACGTGCTCGAGCCCGGCCTGCTTGGCCGCCTTGGCCATGGTCTTAGCCTGGGCGAGCTCCCTCTGCGGGGAGAAGTGCTCCCAGAAGAAGGTCACGCAGAACGCCCCGTAGGCGCCGGCGAAGGCCCGTCGGACGCTCTCCGGGTCGTCGAGGTCCACGCTGACCACCTCGGCGCCCAGCCGGGCAAGCTCCTGGGCCTTGGGGGAGCTCGCGTCTCGCGTCAGCGCCCGGACGGTGAAGCCGCCACCCGGGTCACCGAGAATCGCCCGCACCAGTCCTCCACCCTGAGCACCCGTTGCGCCCACCACCGCGATGACTTTCCGTTTGCCCATCGAATCCTCCGTTCGCCTCTGTCCGCGACGCTGCTATCGGTTGACGCCATACCCCGAGAGCCACGGCTCTCGGAGGAACCTCAAAGGAGATTCAGTATCAACGACAGCTTTCGGCGCACGGCTATTCCCGCGGGCTTCTCCCCTTGCGGGGTCGCGGACACATTCGGGCGGGAGTGGAGGTGAGACCTGCGTGCGGATCCCTCGGGCTCGGAGACACGTCCGCCGACGAGGATCGGGGAGGTGCGTCTCCCCCGAGCCGATCGGTGCTCATCCCATGTCGTCGGGCGGGATCTCGGCCTTCCGGTTCTTCCAGGACCCGAGCAACAGCGTGATCAACGCCAGCCCGACCTCGTCGACGAAGGGGATAAAGTCAGGGATGGCCAGGTCGGCCAGCGTGATCAGCAGGAGGAGGACGAACAGTCCCGGAAAGCGCAGGTTGAGCCGTCGCAGAATGCGGGTCACGAGCGAGCTCTGCTCTGGGGTCATGGCAGGCATGGCAGCCTCGCCTCAGCCCTTGCGCCCTTTGAGCAGGCGGTAGATCACCAGGAGCAGGACGGCACCGACCACCGACATGATCAGGCCAGCCCCCTGGCCCGCCTGGTACCAGCCCACAGCCCGGCCAAGATAGCCCGCCACGAGCGAGCCGGCGATGCCGAGGAGCATCGTGATGATGATGCCACCGGGGTCCTTGCCGGGCATGATGAGCTTGGCGAGCGCCCCGGCCACCAACCCGATAAGACACATCCAGAGTACGTGTAGCATCTCGGCCTCCTCGAGAACCCGTGTTCTCCCAATTGTAGGCGGATCAGAGCTCCCGCCTTCTGATGACCTCTCGCGACGAGCTTAGTAGCCCCGCAGCTCCCTTGTCGAGACCTGCAATCTTTCCAGGACCTGGAAGACGCCGACCAGACCGATCACGGCGCGCAGCAGGAGGTCGGGGTCGACGTGGCCCTGCGCCGGGCGAGAGCTCCAACCGCGATGATGTCAACCCCAGCTCGCCGATTCCCGTCGCACGCAAGAACCGTCTATCGTCGGCGTTCGGAACCCGTGATAGAGCCCAGAGGTCGCCCGACCGGCGACGGTCACTGCTAGAATCGGCCCGCTACCCCGAAGAGGTGGAGGTAAACATGAGCAAGCCGCTTGCCCTGACCTGTCTGCTGCTGGCCCTCACCCCGCTCGCGTTGGCGCTGACGCCCTCGACCGAGCTGTTCCTGCCCTCGGTGGGCCACGGGCAAGGGTCGTGCCCCGGGGGGGTGTGCTCTGAGTGGCGGACCGACGTCTGGGTCCTCAACTCAGCCGACGTCGCGGCAACGGTCGAGGTCAGCTTCCTGGTCCGCGACGCCGACAACAGCGATCCGGTCAGCGAGACCTTGACCCTCTCGGCCGGTGAGACCAGGGAGCTGACAGACGTGATGCTTTCCCTGTTCGGGATCGACGACGCCTTCGGCGCCCTCCGCTTCGAGGCCGACCGCGAGGTCGTGGTGTGCGGCCGGATTTACGACGCCAACGTCCAGACCAACCTCGGCACCGGCACTGCCGGGCAGTTCTTCGCCGCTCTGCCGGCGGCAGCGGCCATCCCCAGCGGTCAGTCCACCGACCTGGTCGGTCTGGCCAGGGACGAGGCCGGGGAGTGGCGGACCAACTTCGGGCTGGTGGAGACCACCGGAGAGCCGGCAACGGTGGCGGTTGAGCTGCTCGACGGCAGCGGCGCCACCCTGGCAACAGCCACGTACGAGGTTGCCGGCCTGGCGGTGGACCAGCTCTCCCTCGCCGACGTCGGCGGGCCGCAGGGAACGAACCAACGCTTGCGCCTGAGCGTGACCGCTGGCAGCGGCCGGGTGCTGACCTTTGCCTCGCGCATCGACAACCGCACCGGCGACCCCTCCACCGTGGAGATGGTCATCGCGTCGATGGCACCCCGCTCGACCGGGCGCTTCTCTGGAGTCGTGATGAGCTCGGACGGGCTGCGGGTGGACGGCGGGCTCGAGCTGGGGATCTCCTCAGCGGGCTTGGAGGAGCTCGCCGGCGCCACCACCATCCCGTGCGGCGACGAGAGCTTCACCGTCGATTTCGGCACCCCGCCGACCAACCCGGTGCCGATCGCCGCCGATGGCAGCTTCACCATCACCCTGACGATCCCCTACGTGGACGGGGCTATCCCGATCTTCACCATCGACTGGACCCTCACCGGGACCCTCGACAGCTCGGGTGCCGCCAGCGGCACGCTGCGCAGCGACACCCACGACGGGTTGGGCTACTGGACTGCCTGTAACGGCACCAGCGATCGCGGTTGGCACGCCGGCTGGACCGGCGAGTACGCGCGGTGACGGGAGGCGCGCCATGTCGAGACGACAACGCTGTTTGACGCGACGAGAGCTGATCAAGCTGAGCGCGGCCGCCGGCGGTGGAGCGGTTCTGGTCGGGAGCGGCCCCCTCTTCGCCCTCAGCCCGACCCGTTGGGGAGAACCGCCGCGCTTCGGGTTGAACGCCGAGGAGGCGGCGGACACCATCCTGGTCGGCGGCAAGGTGGCGACCGTCGACAGCACCGGCAGCATCACCCAGGCGGTGGCGGTGCGCGATGGCCTGATCCTGGCTACCGGCTCCGACGCCACCGTCTACGCCCTCGCCGGCCCCCAGACTCTGGTGGTCGACCTCGGCGGTCGCACCCTCACCCCAGGCCTGATCGACGCCCATTGCCACTTCGCGCTGAAGGCGATGTTCGGCACTTACCTCTATCCGTTCATTCCGCCCGACGTGACCTCGATCGTCGAGCTCAAGGAGGTCCTCAGCGAGCTGGTGGCCGAGATGGCCCCCGACGAGTGGGTCAAGGGCTACTACCTCACCCTGAGCGAGGACCGCTACCCCGACCGCTACGACTTCGACCCGGTCTCTCCCTCGAATCCGGTCTTCATCATGCACCAGGGGGGCCACTGGGGCTGCGTCAACACCCGCGCCCTCGAGATCGCCGGCATCACCGCCGCGACCCCGGACCCCGAGGGCGGGATCATCGAGCGCGACGAGCAGGGCGAGCCCACCGGCGTGCTCTTCAATCACCGCGCCATGGACCTGGTGCGCCGGTTCATCGAGCCATACACCCAGGAGGAAACGGAGGCCGGGATCCTCTCCACTCAGCCGCTGCTCGCGGCCCGCGGGGTGACGAGCTACCAGGACAACAACATCCGGGTCATCGACTCGCTGACCGCCTACCAGAGGCTGGCCTCCGGCGGCAGCGCCTACCTCCGCCAGGCACTGTTCTTCACCCTCGAGTGGCCGGCGGACCTCGAGCGGGCGCTCAACGACGTCGAGCACGTCACCAACCCGTTCACCCGCTTCGCCGGCTTCAAGTTCCTGATCGACGGGCAGGCGCCCACGGCCTACTGCCACCAACCCCACAACGGCACCAGCTGGGACATGCCGACCTGGGACCCGGACGGCTTCAAGGAGACGGTCCGCACCCTCCACGACACCGGTCTCCAGGTCTGCGTCCACTGCGCCGGCGACGCCGCCGTCGATCTCGCCCTGGACGCGTTCGAGGCGGCGATGCAGGCCAACCCACGGCCGGACCCGCGCCACCGGCTCGAGCACGCCGTGATCACGACCGCGGCCGCGACGCCGCGAATTCGGGACCTGGGTGTCGTGGTCAGCACCCAGCCCCAGTTCATCCGGGGTGCCGACAGCTGGGCCGAGATCTTCACCGAGGAGCAGATGGCGCGGGTGATGATGACCCGCGAGTGGCTCGACGCCTCCATCCACGTCGCCCTCGGCTCCGACACCCCGACCACCCCCTGGTACGATCCCCAGATGACCCTGCGCGGGGCCATGGTTCGTGATACCTCCTCGGGCACGGTGATCGGCCCCGGCCAGGTGCTGACCGCCGAGGAGGCGCTGCGCGCCCACACCATCGAGGCGGCGTACGCGGTCCACGAGGAGGAGGTGAAGGGCTCGCTCGAGGTCGGCAAGCTGGCCGACCTCGTGGTCTGGTCCGCTGACCCGCTCACCTCCACCCCGGACGAGGTCTGCCGCTCGGCCATCGACCTGACCATGGTCGGCGGCGACATCGTGTACCTGGGACCGCGCCCGCCGCGGCGACGGGTGGGTGGAGGCTAGCCCGACCTTCTCACCCTGTTCGTCGCGAGGGTCGTGAGGTGCCGTGAGATGTGGCGTTTGCGCAGCGCGAGCGAGTGAGGCGTACTCTGCAGTACGTTGAACGAGCAAGCGCAAGCAAGCGCCGCAGATCGCGGCAGATCACGGCCCGTAGCAGAAGAGGGTGAGAAGGTCGGGCTAGGGGCCGCAGGGCATCCGCCTGCGGCGCAGACCCCGGTCGGAGAGGAATCTGAGGGAAGGGGTGTCCTCCGAGCGGTGATCTGTGGTACTTCTTAGCCTGCCGCGGGACGCCGAAGTGCGATCGGTTCGCGGTTTCCATCACGGAGTGGGAGCGACCACATGCCGGGAATGACACCGGGCCGGCGTTTCCAGCCGGCCTACTTCAGTTTCAGACGCCGCCCCCTGGGGGAGCGTCTGCTGGCGTTCCTCGAGCGCCAGAGCAAGGGGCTGGCCTTCGGCTGCCGCATGTGCGGCAACTGCCTCCTCCAGGAGACCGCCTTCATCTGTCCGATGGAGTGCCCCAAGGGCCTGCGCAACGGCCCCTGCGGCGGCTCCACGCCCGAGGGCTGCTACGTCGACCCGAGCCGGCCCTGCATCTGGCACCGGATCTACGAGCGCGCCGAGCGGATGGGGCGCAGCCAACGGCTGATGGAGGTCCTGCCGCCGCTCGACTGGTCGCGGGTGGGGCGCGAGACCTGGCTCGAGGTGCTGCAAAAGGTACGCGGTCGCGGGCTCGGCCAAGCCCTCATGAGCCTGCTCTCCGGGGCCGAGAAGCGACGCGCGTTCTGGGATCCGCTGTTTCTCGAGATCCGTCAGCCAATCTGGTGGCAGGGGGACGACCAATCGCACCCACCGGTGCCGCATCAACCGGTGTCCAGGCTCGAGGAGAAGCTGGCTGCCGGGCAGTTCGTGGTGACCTCCGAGGTCGCGCCGCCCCTCTCCGTGGCCCCGGAGGAGCTGGCCAAGACGCTCGACATCCTGCGCGACTTCATCGACGCCGCGAACTTCACCGACAACCCCTCGGCCACACCGCGGATGTCGTCGCTGGCCTGCTCGGCTCTGGCCGTCGCCCGGGGCGTCGAGCCGGTGATGCAGATCGCGGCCCGCGATCGCACCCGGATGGGGCTGCAGGCCGAGGTCCTGGGTGCGGCCGCACTGGGGATCCGCAACGTCCTTTGCCTGACCGGTGACCATTCCATCCTCGGTCCGGCGCCCCAGGGTCGGATGGACATCTGGGACTTCGACTCGATCCAGATGCTCTGGATCCTGCGCCGCATGCGCGATGCCAAGCACTATCTCGACGGCCGGCCGGTGCGGAATCCGCCGCCGCTCTTCCTCGGCGCCGCCGCCTCACCGTTCGCCTCGACGCCGCCGACTCAGGCCGCGCGCGAGCTGAAGAAGGTCCATGCCGGCGCGCAGTTCTTCCAGAGCAACCTGGTCTACGACGTCGAGGGCTTCGAGCGCTATCTGGAGGCGCTCGACCGAGCCGGCGTGCTCGGCAAGACACCCTTCCTGGTCGGGATCACGCCGGTGCGCAGCGCGCGCGCAGCGCGGGCCATGGCTCAGGTGCCCGGCGTGACGATCCCGCCGTCCCTGATCACGCGCCTGGAGAAGTCGGCCGATCCCAAGGAGGAGGGGGTCCAGATCACCCTCGAGATCCTGGACACGGTCCGGCGCATGCCGGGCATCAGCGGCGTTCACATCATGGCCGTGGGCTGGGAGCTGATCGTCCCGCGGCTGGTGCGCGAGGCCGGGCTCAAGGAGCTTCCACCGGCGACCTCGGGCGCCGGGGACCGGGAGGCGGCGATCCGCCTCTCCACCCGCGACCTGGCGCAGCCCGCGATCGATCCGCCGCGCGAGCACACGGACCGCCGGTACCTGGATGCGGTGGCGGAACGGATCGTCATCTTCGACGGCGCGACCGGGACCAGCATCCAGGCGCGCAACCTGGAGGCGGCCGACTACGGCGGCGAACGCTACGTCGGCTGCAACGACTACCTGGTCCTGCAGATGCCCGAGCTGATCGAGGCCATCCACTCGTCCTTCCTCGAAGCCGGCTGCGACGTGGTCGAGACCTGTACCTTCCGCGCCAATCGCCTGACCATGGCCGAGTATGGTCTGGAGGATCAGATCCCCCAGATCAACCGCACCGCCGCGGAGCTGGCGCGACGCGTGGCCGATCGTTTTTGCACCGCAGATCGGCGGCGCTTCGTCGCCGGCGCCATCGGCCCGAGCGGGATGCTGCCCTCGTCCTCCGACCCCGCGTTGTCCAACATCTCGTTCGTCGAGCTGGCGGACGTGTTCCGCGAGCAGGCCGAGGGGTTGATCCTCGGAGGGTGCGACCTGCTGCTGCTCGAGACGTCCCAGGACATGGTGGAGGTCAAGGCGGCGATCACTGGCGTGCGACGGGCCTTCGCCTCAACCGGCCGGCGCATCCCCGTTCAGGTGCAGGTCACGCTCGACGCCAACGGCCGCATGCTGCTTGGCACCGACATCGCCGCAGTCCTGGCCACCCTGGAGCGGATGCCGATCGACCTCATCGGCCTCAACTGCTCCACCGGCCCCGAGCAGATGCGCGCCCCGCTGGCCTATCTGGGGGAAAACTCCTCGCGGCCGATCTCCTGCATGCCCAACGCCGGCCTGCCGGTTAACGTCGGCGGCCAGGCGGTCTACCCGCTGCAGCCGGCCGACTTCGCCAGCGCCCTCGCGGACTACGTCGAGCAGTTCGGGCTCAACGTCGTCGGCGGCTGCTGCGGGACGACGCCGGAGCACATCCGTCAGCTGAGCGAAGGTCTGGCCGGGAAGAAACCGCGCGCCCGCACCAACCGTCCGTTGGCGGTTGTCTCCTCCGGCATCACCGTGGCCAGCCTCCTGCAGGATCCAGCGCCGATGCTGATCGGTGAGCGCCTCAACGCCCAGGGCAGCAAGAGAATGAAGGAGCTGCTCCTGGCCGAGGACTACGACGGCATTGCCGCGCTCGGGCGGGAGCAGATCGACGGCGGTGCCCACACCCTCGACATCTGTGTCGCCATGACCGAGCGGCGGGACGAGGCCTACCTCATGTCGCAGGTGGTGAGGAGGCTGAGCCAGACCGTGGAGGCTCCGCTCGTCATCGACACCACCGAGGCCGAGGTCCTGGAGGCGGCCCTCGCCGTCGCTCCCGGACGCATCATCGTCAACGCCGTCAACATGGAGAACGGCCGCCAGCGCCTGGACGCCATGCTGCCGCTGATCCGCGACTTCGGCGCCGCCACCATCGCCCTGACCATCGACGAGACCGGGATGGCGCGCACCGCCGACCACAAGCTGGAGGTCGCGCGGAAGATCTACGATATCGCGACCGCGGAGTACGGCCTGCTGCCGGACGCCCTCATCTTCGACGCTCTCACCTTTACCCTGGCCACCGGCGACCCGGCGTCGGCCTCGACCGCGGTCGAGACCCTCGAGGGGATCCGGCGCATCAAGGCCGCCTTGCCGGGGGTGCTGGCCTCGCTCGGCGTGTCCAACGTCTCCTACGGGTTCAAGCCAGCGGCGCGCTGGGTCCTCAACAGCGTCTTCCTCTACCACGCGGTCGAGGCGGGCCTCGACATGGCGATCGTCAACCCAAAGCAAATCACTCCCTACGCGGAGATCCTGCCCGAGCAACGCGAGCTGGCGGAGGATCTGCTCCTGAACCGCCGGCCGGATGCGACCGCCCGCTTCATCAGCTTCTACGAGGGGGTGAAGTCGAAGCAGGCGGCGGCCGCCGACCCGACGATCGGCATGTCGACGGCGGAGCGCCTGCGCTGGCGCATCCTGCACCGCAAGCCCGAGGGGGCGGAGCAGGACCTGGATGCGCTGGTCGTCTCCACCATGCGCGAGAGGACCGGCATCGCGGATTTTACGAGCGAGCCGGAGTACCACTACCCCAACGCCGAGACCTCGGAGGTCTCGGTCGCGATCCTGAACCAGGTGCTGTTGCCGGCGATGAAGGAGGTCGGCGACAAGTTCGGATCGGGAGAGCTCATCCTGCCTTTCGTCCTGCAGTCGGCCGAGGTGATGAAGAAGACGGTCTCGCGCCTCGAGAGGTACCTGGAGCGGCGCGAGGGTGTGAGCAAGGGCAAGGTGGTCCTGGCCACGGTCTACGGAGACGTGCACGACATCGGCAAGAACCTGACCCGGACCATCCTCGCCAACAACGGCTACGACGTGGAGGACCTCGGCAAACAGGTCCCGGTCAACACCATCGTCGACCGGGCGGAGGAGGTCCGGGCCGACGCCATCGGTCTCTCGGCTCTCCTGGTCTCGACCTCGCGCCAGATGCCTCTGGTGGTGCGGGAGCTCGATCGGCGCGGGCTCGAGATTCCGGTTCTGGTGGGAGGAGCCGCCATCAACCGCCGCTTCGGCGCCGACATCGCGGACGTGGAGGAAGGTCGTCCTTACGCCGGAGGCGTCTTCTACTGCCGCGACGCCTTCGACGGGCTGGAGCGCGTCGACCGCCTGGTCCGCCAGGAGCCGAGGGCGGGGTCGGCTGGAGGCCCTCCGGTCGAGGCGGCGGAGCCTCGCCGGCCGATGGGTGCAGGTGCCGCGCCGGGGGCGAGTGGCACGGCCGCCACGACGACCTCGCAAGCACCGACCAGCTCGGCCGTGCCCCGCCTGGGGACGATCCCGAAACCGCCGTTCTGGGGCGCCCGCGTCATCTCCGAGCTGCCGCTCGAGTCGGTCTTCCCCCTGCTCGATGAGAAGCGGCTCTTCCGCCTGTCCTGGGGCGCCAAGGACCGCAAGGGCGCCGAGTGGGAATCGCTGCGCCGGGACTTCGAGGCGCGCCTCGAGCGGATGAAGAACGAGGCCCTGAAGGATCGCTGGCTGCAGCCGCAGGCGGTCTACGGGTACTTCCCAGCCCTGGCCGATCGCAACGACCTGCTCATCCTCGACCCGAACGACTTCACGCGGACGCTGACCCGCTTCGTCTTCCCTCGGCAGGAGCGCGGAGAAGGGCTCTGCCTGGCCGACTACTTCCTGCCCGTCGGGTCATCCCAGGTCGACCTCGTTGCGCTCCAGGTAGTGACCGTAGGCGCCTGTGCGACCGAGCGCTTCGACGCCATGGACGGCGAGCTGGCGTACAGCGAGGCCTACTTCTTCCACGGGCTGGCCGTGCAGACGGCCGAGGCGGCGACCGAGCTGGTCACCGCTCGCATCCGGGAGGAGCTCGGCCTGCCCGCGGATCGCGGTCTGCGCTACGCCTGGGGCTACGGCGCCCTGCCTGACGTCGAGGAGCACCGCAAGGTCTTTGCCCTGCTGCCGGCGGAGAAGGAGCTCGCCATGCGCCTGACCTCGGCTGGCCAGCTCGTCCCCGAGCAGTCCACCGCGACCCTGATCGTGCACCATCCGCAGGCCACGCACTTCACCACTTGAGGGCGAGGCGTAGGGCTACCCGCCGGCTCGCTCGAGGGCTGCCAGGTTGTCGGCGCAGCCCATGACCTCGGCCATCATCCGTGGCGTCGCCCCGCCCTTGGCAGTGGCCTTGACGTTCGCACCTGCCGCGACCAGCGCGCTCACCAGCTCGGTGGCATCGCACTTCTGGGCCGCCCAGATCAACGCCGTTGACCCGTTGGCATCCGCCGCCTCCACGTCGGCGCCGGCGGCGATCAGCACCTTGGCGGTCTCCACGTGGCCATACATGGCGGCGGACAGCAGGGGCGTGCGGTCATCCGAGCGCGCGTCGACGCTGAGGCCGGCGGCCAGGAACATCCGCACCGCCTCGGTCTCCCCCCTGACCGCGCTCATCACGAACATGCTGTCGTCGACCGTGCGGTAGCCGAGCTCGGCGAGGCGTCTCCGTGCCTCGGCCGCCGATACGCTCCCTGCCTCGACAGCCTCGAGCGGGACCGCGGCCGCAGACACGCTCGCTGCCTCGACCGCCTCGAGCGGCGCCTCGGCCGTCGGTCGAGGCTCGAGCACCTGCTTGGTGACCTTGCCCCCCGCCGTCGCGCTGGCCCGTTCGCCAGCGGGTGGCGCCGTGCCAACGCGGCTCTGCGGCAAAGGGGGAGCGGCGGGGAGGTCGTAGCTGAGCTCGAGGGCGATCCACTCCTCGACAATGTCGATCTTCACCGCTGCCACTCGTCCCCAGAACGCCAGCGTGCGGGACGAACTACCGTCGGCCGTCGCGTAGCTCACCGATGGATGGCGCTCGATCTGCGCCCCGCCGGCGTCATAGGCTCGAAGCGCCGTGATGCCCGAGAACGTGGCGGCTTCGGGGAGCGCTTCGTCACCTTCGACGAGGGACACGAAGGGCCCGTCGATGGTGACCCCGGTGTCCCCCCCGCCGCCGTCTCCGGCGCGCACCAGTCGGGTGCGCATGCGCAGAGGGAAACGAACCCTGATCTTGCCCCGGGCGCGGTCGAATTGCACCGGGTCCGCACCCCCGCTGCTCGCGAAGCGGATCTCGTCCGAGTGCGAGTCCGGGTCGTAGATCCCGCGCTCCCGCTCGAACTCTACCGCCTGCCCATCCCCGTCCACCAGCTGCGGCTCGTCGAACTCGACCTGGGCGTAGGCACTGTTGTCGCAGCGCGGCAGCAAGACCTGGACCTCGGGCGTGTTGAAGCCGTAGACCGCATAGCTGCGGCTAGAGACGACGTCGATCTCCTCCAAGAGACGCTCGCGCGAGAACGACTCGAAGGTCGGCTCGACGACGTCCCTGGCCTGCTTCGGGCTGGCCAGCAGCTCGGCGCGATCCTGGGCGGTCGCGGCCGCACCCGCTCCCAGGGCAAGGAGAGCCACGACCACTGGCGCGAAACGCCTCATGCCACACCTCCGCGAGCTCTGCCGTTCATGGTAGCACCCGCCGGTCGGGCGCGCGGCTGGAGAATCGCTGACAACTCGTTGACAGTACGAACGTTATCAACTGCTTGTGAGGAGTGCCGGAGTCTGAAGCGCCCCCGTGAGATGCCCGGGCTAGAGAAGAGCCGCATTCAGGTTTCTCTCCAAGAGGCCCTCGAATCGCAGGAGGCCCAGCCGCTGAAGCTTGGTCACGGTCTC